>FUIF01023858.1_pt1 | contig 17017 bp, 29 predicted proteins | sample 1003461 | NCBI WGS metagenome assembly FUIF01 (sample SAMEA80401918, study PRJEB19352) | marine metagenome | reverse complement strand
ATAAAGGTTATGAGGTTTGGGGACTTTTAAGAAGGCACTCTGTACCAGAGAACCAAACTAGTAGATTAAATACAATCGGGATTTTTGATAATCCGAAGCTACATTTGGTATACGGAGACCTTCTCGATATGCCTTCTTTGGTTCATATATTAAACGAGACTAAACCTGACGAAATATACAATCTAGCTGCTCAGTCGCACGTTAAGATTAGTTATGATCAGCCAGCGTTTACTACAATGGCTGACGCTAATGGAGTCTTAAACCTATTGGAGGCAATGCGTTTAGTTTGTCCCACTGCTCGTATGTATCAGGCAGGATCTTCGGAGATGTTCGGCAATGAAGTAGACGAGGACGGTTACAGGCGCGAATCTACGCTGATGCGCCCAGTAAGCCCGTATGCTTGCGCCAAGCTGTACGCTTATAACTTATGCAGAGTATACCGATCAAGTTACGATATGTTTATATCCAATGGGATTTTGTTTAATCATGAGTCTCCCCGCCGAGGGTTAAACTTTGTCACTAGCAAGATCATTGAAGGTGCTTGTAAAATTTACAGAGGTGAAGCAACCGAGCTTGCTTTGGGTAACTTAAACGCTACACGCGACTGGGGACACGCTAAGGATTATGTGCGTGCCATGTGGATGATGCTTCAACATGATGAGCCTGACGACTTTGTTTGCTCTATGGGAGAAGCACATGCCGTTCGAGAACTATGCCATATTGTGTTTAGTAAGTTGGGCATGGACTACAAGCAATTTGTTACGGTAGACCCTAAATACTACAGACCCACCGAGCTTACGGACCTAAAAGGTGATTGCACGAAGCTGAAAACAATCCTGGGCTGGTCGCCTAATTATACTTTTGAAAGTATGATTGACGAAATGGTAGCAGCCCGACTATAATAAGCCATGAAACTAAACGATTATCAAATTCGAGCAAGTGAAACTGCGATTTACCCCGAAGGACTCAACTACCCTATCCTAGGTCTAGCAGGTGAGGCAGGAGAGATCTGTAATAAGTATAAGAAAATCATCCGGGACAAAGGTGGAGATATTGACGTAAATGACCTAGATGAGCTTGCAAAGGAGCTTGGTGATGTGTTATGGTATGTGGCACAGATCGCAACGGAACTAGAAACTGATCTTGAGACTATAGCCAGAGTGAACCTTATGAAACTCGGAGACCGGAAAGACAGAGGAGTCCTTGGAGGCTCAGGAGATGAACGCTAATGCCTGATTACGAATTTTACTGCACGGAGTGTGACGAGATGTGGTCCGTTTTTATGAAGATGGAAGACTACGAGGAAGAAAAAAAGCACGCTAGGTGTACGGACTGTGACCCTAAGAGGGAAAGGCCCAGCACGCTAGAGAGGTACATGGGAAATGTGGCCCCCAGGGTTAAAATCTCTGGCGTAGGTGTATTCCGACCGGGAAGTTTCTAATGAACCCTAAATTCCTTTTTCGCATCGGTGTTTTCTTCTTTGCCCTTGGCTTACTGGCGGGGCTCAATTCCTGTATCTCTACCGAGTACGAACCTCCGGTTAAGTTGCGCGACGATAACCTAGATAACCTAGGCCCTTACGCTTATGTGCAGTCCACATGCGTAGACTCTTTTGTTCTTACTTACAATAACTGATGAAGTCTCGACTGACCGTGCCGCCGATGAGGGCGGCAATCAAGCAATCTGAGAAATCAGAGCACCGTTTTAAGGTGGGCGCAGCAATCGCTAAAGGCAATAAAGTCTTGGTAGCTGCCTGCAATAGCAGAAAAACTCACCCTAAGTATGGCTCCGGTGCTTTTTCAACGCTACACGCAGAGAGCCATGCAATCTACAAGGCAATTCGTCAAGGTATCAACATCAAAGGGGCCACGATCTATGTGTATCGTGCTAATGATATGCTTGCGAAGCCTTGTCCTTCTTGCCAAGCACTGATAAACAAATATGAAATTAAGCATGTGGTTTACAGTGGAAACCCAGATGCCCAAGAAGTCAAAAGTCTATAATATGGCATGGATAAAACAGTATTAGACAGGCTCAAGAACGCGGGCCTACTTTCCGATCAGATTACAGACATGGGCTTTGTTTCCACAGGTAGCTACGCCCTCAACCGTGTCATCAGTGGGGATTACACCAAAGGCATTCCTATTGGCATGATCACGCAGTTTATGGGCGAGGCATCCACAGCTAAGACTGTGTTCGCTACGCATATCCTTAAAGACGCGCAGGCTAAGGGTTACTACTCTATGCTTGTGGACTCCGAGAATGCTTATAATCCAGAGTTTGCTGAGAGCCTAGGGCTTGACCCTAAGAAGTTGTTTTATGCAGCGCCTGATACTTTAGAAGACTGTTTCCAGGTAATAGAGGATACTATCAAGGCTATCAGAGAAACTGACTCAGACACTCCCATTGTAATTGCATACGATTCTATTGCAGTGTCTCCTAGTAAGGCTGAGTTCGAAGCAGAGAGCTATGATGGTAATAACATGCAGGGAGCAGTTCGAGCCAAGAGCACAGGTGCCTGCCTCCGCAAGATCAATCCTTTACTACGCAAATACAAGGTAGCTCTTGTGGTCATCAATCAGATCCGTAACAAAGTGGGAGTCTTGTATGGAAATCCTGAGACACAGGCAGCAGGAGGCAAGAGCCTTGAATACTACCTGGGTGTCAACATGAAGACGATCTCGAACAAGACCTCAGACCTCATCAAGGATGAGAACAAGCAGATCATTGGAATCCAGGGGAAGCTTAGGAACACCAAGAACAAGGTGTCCATCCCTTTCCGCGAGACTACGTTCAAGCTCATGTATGATGAGGGTCTAGATCAGTACGATGGCCTTCTAGAGTTCCTGGTTCTAGACGGTCTAGTACAGCAGAGTGGAGGTTGGTTCACTTTCGGTGAGAAGAAGTTCCAACGTAAGTCCTTTTATGAAGGGTTCTTAGGTGAGGAGTTTGCCGAACTCCGCAAAGTAATCGGTGTTTGACGTTGAAAGTATTCAGAGAGATGGTATAATATGGCATACGAAAGAGACCTGAGCCGACTCGTTACTGGCTCCATCGACGCCTACTTTGGGCGCAACACTCAACCAAAGAAAAGAACCATGACTACCACGATCATCAACGAAGACATGCTCCGTCGCAAAGCTCCTGCCGTTTTCGCTACGAGCCCTAACGAAGAGCGCACTTCTGACCGATACACCTTCATCCCTACTACTAGCGTCATTGAGACGCTACAAGAGGACGGATGGGAAGCTTGGGACGCCAATCAAGTTCACTCCCGCAAGTGGAGTGATATGCACGCCAAGCACATCGTTCGTATGCGCCGTCAGAAGGAAGAGGAGCGCACCAAAGTCGGTGACAGCTTTGTCGAGCTTCTGATTGTCAACAGCCACAACGGCCTCCAGGCATACAACCTGCACGCTGGCATCTTCCGCATGGTCTGCTCCAACGGACTAATCATCGGGGATGAAAACTACGGTAAGGTTAAGGTCAAGCACATTGGCTACTCTCCTGACGAGGTTATTGCTGCTTCACAGAAGCTTGTCGCTTCCACGAACGATCTTTACCAGACCCGTGACAACTGGAACAAGCGCCCTCTTAGTATGCAAGAGCGGAACAACTTCTTCGCTGACGCTGCCGCTTTGCGGTGGGAAAGCCCTACCCAGGAGACGATTAATCAAGTAGCCAGTCCTCGCCGCGTAGCGGACGACAAGATTGATCTGTGGTCTTCTTACAACGTGGCTCAGGAGAACCTGACTCGTGCTGGCTGGATTGATCCTACGACGCGACGTAAGGCTCGCAAGATTACCAGCATCTCCCGTGACGTTGAGCTTAACAGCCAACTGTGGGACCTCGCTGCCAACTACGCCAACAACTGATAAAAAGTTTGCGGCAATAACCCCCTTCCTTACTAGATATATTGAGGGCTTCGGCTCTCACTTCCAGAGGAGGGGGGTTTTCCCCCGTCGCCTCCCTCCTCGTTTTTTTATCATGGATGAATTTAGAGTTCCCCTGTTGGTAGATAGCAATGGCCTGTACATTACAGAAGCCCAGATGCTTTTTTGGATTAACCAAGCAGGTGGAGAAGAGTCCTATACTGCTGGTGACCCTAAGTTCATGGAATACTACAAGAACTGTTGTATGTATAATCTTATCTATGATATGATGGATGAAGACCTCTCGTGCGCGTCCATGTATTGGGACCACGCCAAGGAAGAGGTTGCGTTGTCCTTCCCTTTGGAGGGCAAGGTATCTAAAAAGTTATCAGAAATAACTTTTTCCTACGATTTAGATGACTCCGAAGAGGACGAAGACTTCGGTATTTTTTAGCATGGCTGACACATTTAGAAAGAACTTTGATGACGATGTTCATGATCAATTGAACGCTCGACGAAACAACCGCAGAAAAAGTAAAGCAAAGCTGAAGACATTCTCCTATAATAACGAGACAGAAGACTACTGGGATCTTGCAGAAGAGCTTGATGATGACCAGGACTTCGAAAAGTTTTCTAAAAGGAGATAACACATGGCTATGAATTGGGTGTGGGGTGAAAAGAAAAAAGCCCTTAAAGAGATTGAAGTGGATACTATTAACATTGCGAAGCCTAGGAAAGATACACGCTTATCTATTAGGATAGAGCTAGATGTAAACCACCCAGAAGATGTAGCAGCCTTCGGCGCTGTTCTGGACGCAGGTATTCAATTCATAATGCCAGAAGGTGTAAACGCACACTCCGCTCGAATCATGGACATTGACGTACAATCATGAATATTTTAAGCAACGAACCTTTAGGTTGGAAGCCCTTCGGCCTCGACCTTACTCTTGGGGAATGGGATAATTTAGTTAATTGGTATCTTGAAAAACATTTCTACGAACTAGATACTAAGGAGGAAAGCTAACATGCCTTCACCTTATGTACCCAAAACCGCACACTTGAGTCCCACTCGGATTCAAAAGATTGCGAAGGATCTGATCTCCGAAGCCAAGGATGATCGTGAGCTTGCGTTGAACACGCACAAATTTTTTCGGCAAATGGTAGATGAGAACCCCCAGGACTCAACTGCTAAATCCCTTATGGTGGATTGTCTAAAAGTCGCACAGGCTTCCAAGAATAATGTCATTAAGATTCTGAATCTTGTAGTAAAGATGGAAGACTCTGTTGACGTTGGGAAGACCAAAGCAAACAAAGGAACAACAAATTCAACCTTTAGCGACCTAGACAATTTATTAAATGAGTGACACTAAGCAACCTATCTATCGTTCCGTTTGCCGGGAACTTAACACTGTTCTTCTAGTTGAGGGCCTTTCCCTAGAAGAAGAGAAAACCCTTTATTGGACAATTAAGAAGAGGGTAAAAGACTCTAAGAAGCCAGTCAACTTAGAAGACTACAAGAAGTATATCGCAAAGAAGTTCATCCTGGACTTTGATGTAGTCATGGCTGAGATTCAAACCTCAGAAATGTACGAGGAGGAAGAGATCTATGATATTGTTTATGACAGTATTGTTTCTCTTTACCCTAACTTCTCTATGTCATTCATTTGTACGGATCTGAACTCAGATACCTTTATGACTGGGCTTGAAGACTCCTCCTTGTTTGATCGTCTAAAGAAAAGCCTTGAGGGCTCAGACAAGGACGAAGCCGATGTAGGCTTATCTTCTCTTGAGGATATTACTGACGTAGAGAAGCAGCTAAAGAAGAACATCCTTGGACAGGACCCTGCGGTAGCCAGTGTTATCAAGGCTCTAAAGCTAACCGCTACAGGGCTCTCACAAGGCACCTCGTTCCTCTTTGTTGGGCCTACGGGTGTAGGTAAGACTGAGCTTGGAAAGCTTCTAGGAGACAAGTACAGTGGCCTCTTTTACAAGGTCAACTGTGCGGAGTATGCTGGTGGTCATGAGTATGCCAAACTCATTGGATCTCCTCCAGGGTATATCGGACACACTGAGAAGAGTCTGATGGCTGAGAAGGCGGAGAAGAGCAACCGATGGGTATTCCTGTTCGATGAGATCGAGAAGGCACACCACAAGCTCTACGACTTCCTCCTAAGCCTTCTGGACGACGGTACATGTACAGACAACATGGGAAATGTGTTGGACTTCAAAGAGTCTATCTTCATCTTCACTTCTAACAAAGGTATCGTAGAGTCTAAGCAACGCCGAATGGGGTTCACTCAGAATGATCCTACGGAAGACGAGAAGAAGAACTCGGTGAAGACTTCTGTTAGAGGGCACTTCAGCCCTGAGTTCATGAACCGTATTGATGAGGTTGTTGTATTCAACTCTCTCACCAAGAAAGACGTTAAGAAGATTGCTAAACTTCAGTTGGACAAGCTTCCCATCGAGGTGACTGACCCTCTTCTAGAGTATATTGTCAAGCACGGGTACTCGCGTGAGTATGGTGCCAGGAATATTGCACGCTATATCAAGAATAACATCTCTGATAAGATTGCGGATGCGATCCTAAGTGGCAAAGTGCCTAGGAAGGAAGGAGCATTGTACTCCCCTAAGGTCACGAAGGACGGAGTAAAGATCTACGATGTCAAGAAATTCGAAGCTGACGCTTGAAATGCGGCCTTGAGTGAGGTATAATAGATCGTCCAGGAGTAGCCAGCAGGTAACTGCGGCTGTCAGAACATAACTCCTGGATGTAATAACCACCTCCTGTAGCTCAGTGGTTAGAGCAATGTTCTTATAAAGCATAGGTCGTGGTTTCGATTACCACCAGGAGGACCAAGCGAGTGTGGTGGAATTGGTATACACATCAGACTTAAAATCTGACGCCTAATGGATTGCGGGTTCGAGTCCCGCCACTCGTACCATACAACGGGGAAGCAATGGTATTGACAAGTTGAGTAGCGAAAGCAAGACGATTATCGCCCAAGTGTAAAGTCTAGCTCTTCTTGGACGAGGGTTCGACTCCCTCCTTCTCCACCATATACGCCAGATTAGCTCAGTGGTAGAGCACTGCTTTTGTAAAGCAGCGGTCGTCGGTTCAAGTCCGACATCTGGCCCCATTTACAATTCCCGAATAGCTCAGTTGGTAGAGCGAGCGGCTGTTAACCGCTAGGTCGTAGGTTCGAGCCCTACTTCGGGAGCCATACACATACTATTATGCAAGTACAAGAAGAACAGAACGGTGGCTGCTGGGCAGCATTTTATATTATCCTTTTAATCCTTTTATGCTTCGAAGCATTTAGTAAGTAACTATAACGGGGTGTGGCGCAGCTTGGTAGCGCGTCCGCTTTGGGAGCGGAAGGCCGAAGGTTCGAATCCTTTCACCCCGACCATACAACGCACCCGTAGCTCAGTGGATAGAGCAACGGACTTCTAATCCGTAGGTCATAGGTTCAAATCCTATCGGGTGTACCACTATAATAAGACATGACGTACCTTAATATTTCAATCCCAGAGTTTTACTGCCTTGCGCGTAAAGAGTTTTTTTATAATTTAGAATCGCATGTGGGTGAGTACGAAGAAGTAATTGTATTTGGTGCGCGGTCCAAGGGAGGAAGGGCTTTGGAGTTTCATGTTTTGACTGACTCAGGTATGCAGTTCCTAGGACTGCCTGTACACGCTCTATGCTGGAAGCCTGTGATAAGCCAGAGCTTGTCAACGTAGTTCTCTGGGACTGCTTTGGGGAAGACTTCTCTGTAACCAAGTTCAACTACCTTGATGGCCTGAGATGCCAATACAGAAGCGAAGAGGGCAATGTAGAGGGAGGCAACTATATGATGACCTTTGATTGGGTGAACAACGCTTTCTCTGATGAACCTTCGCAGAGGAAAGATGCACATTTGATTCGCTTGGACAATGGCAACTTCGCACTCCAACCAAACAATCGAACGCTCTGGAAAGATCCATCATTTACCACGAAAGAACCGCCTTTGGATTGGAAAGTAAATGAAACTGTATTCTCCTCTGAGAATTCAATTGAACGAGGCAAGGACAACAACTTTTTTTATTAATGAAAGAACTACTAAAACACATAAATGAGCTAGCAGATTACTGGATTGATCTCTATAATAAATCGCCAACGAATGACCGAGGAGAATCTGTTTCAGAATTTGCTAAAGGATCATACATGGCTTACCTAGAACTTAAACATTACATTGAACATGAATCAAAACAAGAAAGAGAGCTATGACAGTATTGGCTGGGATGTAGGGCAGCTAGTACAAGCAAAACAGAACGCCTACGGAGACTCCTTTGGACGTAGTGGAGAGTGCCTAAGACAAATGTTTACTGATGGTATTAAACCTTCTCAGTATGACGATCTTTTGACCATCGCTCGAATACTAGATAAGCTATTCCGAATCGCTAACGACCCAAAGGCTTTCAGTGAGAATCCGTGGCAGGACATTGTAGGTTACGGGCTCCTGGCGATGAGACGCTACGACGAAAACAATGACAATGCATGAATGTATTAACTGTGACGCATCAGGAGGATGTACGGGACAATGTTCACCACTACCAAAGACATGACTAAATCAGAACTACAAAAAGAAAGAGATCGACTAGAGAAGAAGCTAACCTTTGCGGAAAATAGCCATTCCAAGCAGTTTGCAGGTTTCGTAAACGAAGGGAATTACCAAGATTCCTACAATAATGTTATGGCAATTTATCATGACCTTGCTAAGGTCTGCGAAGACCTTGGTGATCCTATCCCTGTTAGGATCTAATAAAGAAGTCGTTAAAGAAAGCAACGATGGCACTAATGAAGCCACCAGCACCCAGGCCCCACATAGTGGCCTGGGTTTTTAATTTAATGATATCTACGCTCATCTTGCTCTGATTATCAGCAAGCTTTTCCATAGCGGAAAGTAGTTCGGTTTCAGTAGTTTTAATTTCTCCTCTGAGTCGTTCTAACTCAGAAAGAACTAACTCTTTGTATCGAATCCAATCATCTTCTCTGTGATCTGTCATAACTACTACCAACCTCCCCTATTTATATACTAATTAGTGTAATAAACTTTACTAAAGGTTTATCCTAATTTTAGCAATTCCACTTCTTAAGTGACAAACTGAGACGATCCTTACCTGTGTTGTTGCTTGCTTTCTGTCTCTTACGCATACCACTCATGCGAGCACAGAAAGACTTTCTTCTGCCAGCAGCCTTAGAACCTTTCTTGAGCTTGCTGGGCTTAGTGGTAACCGCAGTCTTAAGCTTAGAGCCTGGGTTCTTAGCTCTGTAGGAAGCCACGCCTTTAGCGTTTAATCCTCCACTAGGGTTCTTGCCTTCTTTTCTTGTCCAAGCGGCACTTTTCTCTGCGATGATGGACCCTATTCTTTGGTATTCCGTGTGAGAGAAATCTAAACCCGCTAACTCTCTTCTTCCTTTAGCCATTGTTTTCATTCTTTCCCTGTCTATAGTGGATATACCTTTTTTTACTGTGGACACACCTTTCCCTGCCAGGTTTTTCGCTAATCTTCCACCTTTTTTAGCGGCAATGCTTGCTATTTGTTTTCCTTTATCAAAGGAGGATTTATTTTTATTAACAGACGTAGGCTCCTTTGTTTTTTTAAGCCTATCCGCGTTTGAGTCTTCTGGACCTGCTGACGTTCCCGCAGCCCGTGCCTTTGCTTCTCGATTTTTTTCCGCGTTCGCACCTTGAACGACTTGTGTTGTTTTTCTTCCCGAAGCACTCGCTGCTGCTCTTTCCTTGTCTCTCTTAATCTGGTCCTTCCTTACCGAATCGTCTCTTCTTTGTTTTTCAGTAGTGCCTGTTGCTTTGTCCAGCATTGCCCTTCGTTCGGCTTTTTTCTCAGCGGATACGGCTTCAAACAAACAAGCAGCTAGGTTAAAGTAAGCGTTGTGGATTGACTCATTCTTTTTCTTACTGTTACCCCAGTTAGCAGCCCCAACTTTTCTACATTTAACGAGAGCGCCTGAGGCATAGGCTGAAGGCCATACAGAGTAACGAGACTTTACCTTGCTATAGCAAGCGTCCTTGCTTGCTCCTTTCTTCTTTTCATTAATCATTTGCTTTTTCTCTTTGGTTTATCTGTAGGGACGTAGGTGGGTTTAGCCGCACCAGACTTTTGTGGCTGTCCAGGGTCAGCCCTTCTCTTTCTTGCTTGCGCTGACTTCCTCTCTGAGTCCGACATTGAAGCTCTCTTGGAAGAAGACACACACTTTGGGGTGCTTTTCTGCCCAGGCTGACGAGCACAGGGCTTACCAGAGACTACCTGCACCCACCCAGGCTTGCCTCCTTTTGATTTAGAGTTACCGAACCAAGCGCGTAGACCTTCTTCGCTAAGGTTGTCCATGTTCTCTTTAAGTTTCTTCTTCTTTTTGACACAGTTGGGGTATCGCTTACCGAACATGGTCTTCATGCCTTTTTTTTCATATCCTGCCCAGCAAGCTTCTTCCATCTCTTGATCTAAAGCTTGATCTACATCAGGATCTTTCTTTTTCTTTGTAAGCTTATCCTTAACCTTATCTTTAGCCATGCTCAACGCTTTCTTTTTCGCGTAATTCTTAGCCAAAGATCCTGCTAGGCGAGCAGCAACACCAATAAGTTGGGCGTACTCATCAACTCTTTCTGATTTACTCATTGATTTCTCCAAACATGTCGTTATAATATGTAGCTAGCCCACTAGGCCGCACAATCCTTTCCTACGCAAAAAAATGAATATTTTCTACCTGCACGAATGTCCTCAGCAAGCAGCCATCGACCATGCCGATGTTCACTGCTCTAAAATGATGATCGAGTACGCTCAACTTTTGTCCACTGCACACCGTGTGACGGATAGTCCTTGGGCTGAAGACTGCTACAAGATTGCACACAAGAACCACCCCAGCACTATCTGGACACGCGAGTCCACTGACCACTACACTTGGCTCTACGACCTGTGGCACAACCTTGCCAATGAGTTCTTTATGCGTCGGGGTAAGGACCATGCTTCCTGGACCAAGCTCAAGCATGTCCTGTCCCATAATCCTCCTCACCTTCCTCGTAACGGTTTTACAGCCCCTCCGCAGTGTATGCCTGACGAATGCAAGCGTGATGACACCGTAGAGGCTTATCAAGGCTACTACGTCTACAAGAAGCTCGTCGAAGGCAAGCGCATCAACTGGGAATGGGACCTTGGTGGTTGTGTTCCCACATGGTTTCAAGAGAAAGCTCTTGTAATGTCAGCCTGATTGGTTATAATAGCAGCATGAACCGACACCTCTACTACTACCTCACTTCTCGCGTTTCCCAAGCTCCCGTCCTCATCTTCGAAGACAGCAGGGATGCGCGAGACTTCATGGTTAAAAACCGTCATCGTCATTATGTGATGAATACTTGTTGGGGCTACAAGCCTGAAGGCTATCAAATGGATCAAGAACAGGTACAAGATCATTTGGTGAAAGACTGATTAAAATTTCTCCTTTAGGGTCTATATAAAGACAGACCCTAAAGGAGTTTTTTATGTCTCACGCTTTACTTATTACTGCTAAACCACAAGGAGGGCTAACATTCGAAGATAATGATGTTGTAGAAGTCCTCGACGGTCGAATAAACCCAGGAACAGCCGTCTCCCCAACCAACAGCAACTTTCTCTTTTGTTATGTCTCGGATAAGACTGTGGATGACCCTGAGGTTAGGCAATTAGTTATGGAGCTATCCGAGCCAGGAGATGAATTTCCAGTAACATTAAAAAAGCGTAGGTATCAAGTAACTCTTACTGGCTCTGAATTTGAAACCTGGGTCCCTGAAGATGAAGCTGAGGAAGCAGGCATAGTAAAAACTTGGACAGAGATCCAAGCACTCTTAACTGACAAGGGGGCTTGATTCATGACTACAGTAATTACTAGAACAATTGGGGTTGGCAAGAATTATGCAACTCCCGCCCTAGCTGAAGCGGACGTAGAGGATATAGCTACTTCCGCACTTGGGGGTACTGACCTTGTAGCTAATGATGGTGCTATTGTATTTGAAATAGACGCGGGAACTTACGGCCAGCTAGCTACTAATTCAAGCCTAACTTCAGACGCTACCCGTAATGTAACCTATAAAGCTGCTGCTGGTAGTGAGCATGGAGGAAGCTTAAATAAGGGTGTAATTTTAACTCACACAGGAAATACATTAATTACAAGCGATGACTTTACTGTCTTCGAAGATTTAGTAGTAAAAACTTCTCATAATTATGCTTTGGTATCTGGAGCTAACGGAGTTATTTATAGAAACTTGGTCCTGGCTAATACAAACAGCCATGTCATGATTCTCCAGAACGGTACGGCTGACGCCCCAGTAAAGCTTGAGAATTGTGTTGCACATGCAACTAATGGTTACGGTTACTACGTTTTCGGTACAAGCACAGCAGCGCACGTTCATCTTACAAATTGCACTTCATTGTATAGTTTCTCGACATACAGTTTACGAAACTATGGTGCATCCGCGAACCTTACTCTGAATAACTTTTTATCAATTAACGAGTCAGGGGGAACTTACCAAGCAGTTGCTAGCCCTTCTATTACGGGAACTAATAACATTGGCGGGGTTACAGCCGCTCTTCCTGAGGCTCAACGTGCAGGTGCTCAAACCTGGACCTTCACAACAGATGTTAGTGCAGCCTCTACAGGCAGTCAGGTAATTTACAAGGGTACTACGGGAGCATTGGTATACAGAGACGGTAACGATGCTAAAGAGGCGGGAGTTGGACCTAGTGTTTCAGCCACGGTGCCTCTTACAGGAATTGCAGGTAACGCTAGATCTGGTGCCACAACACAGCCAGGGGCATTTGCTTTCCCCGCGTTCGAAAACTTTAAACTAAACACACAGCAAGACCCAGAAATCATTAATGAGTTTTTCAGAAACCCCTTTGGACAAGGACCAGAGCCCGCAGAAGCAAAAGTAACTCTACCTATTAACTGTGTTCCTGTGTTTACTATATGTGGTGACAGCACCTCGATAGGGCAAACCTCCACAAAGTATTGGATTGCAGAGGAGTTACAGCCTTATGTGGATCGTCAGGGGTCAGATTGGCCTTACGCAGCAAATGATGGTTCTGCTTTTGGTTACTTCTGGAATAAGTTCTTGGATACCTCTGGGGATGATGGTGTTAACTTTACTAAGGCTGCTGGCCTTTTAACAGACATCACTACTTCTGGGGATGCGTTTATTCCTATCCACCCAAGAATGGGCGGTTACCAACTTGCTGGATCATTTACTTACCGAATTGCTGATGGTAGCCCTGTAAATGATTATCTGTCTATAGCTTCTGGGGCTCCTATTCCTGATCCTTTAGCTAATACTGGAGCAGCTTATAACGGACAACCTGGGTCTATCTCTCCTGTGTGGGACTTTGCTAGAACCATAAAAGGATTGTTTGTTGATCCTGCGGGTAATGAAATAGCCCCGTACTTTATCTTCCTAGGAGCAACTGGGCCAAGGTTCGGCACTCCAGGGAGCCCGTTTGGAGGTTCTACCTTAGATTGGTACAACAAACGAGGGTTGCCGCTTAATACCGTTGCGGATGCAAGTGCTCCTGGCCCTAGATTTCTTGCTACTGATTCGGGAGATACTTCCGTAGAATATTATCAATATGATGGTAGTGACCTTGAGTGGGCAATGGGCCTCAAAGAAACCTCAGGGGCTCCAGGAATGTATCAAGCGATTAAGGACTTGGACTTATCCGCAGGTGACACACTTACTGTGTCTGGCCGTTTCGGGGGAGATGCCGATGTAGGCGAAGGAACTCTTGCTGGTTCAGCCTATGATTTTACTTTTACTTATCCACTCCTTGCTAATTCCCTGAGTTTTTCAGACGTAGACAAAAGAGTGGGTTTTGGCAACGCTAACGGAGGAGTGTATCAAGCATTAACTTGGACTAAAGGACCTCAAGCTCTTACCAACCCAACTAGCCCAGCAGACGCTTACTTTGAAGCATATGGAAACGATTCGGGTGGATTAATAAGTATGACCTGGACTCTTCAGAAAAATAGTGGACCAGAAGAAGATATCGACTTAGGCTACGTCCATAATCAGTTCCGACAAACTTACATACGCCCCTCAGTAAACTATATTGTAAACGAGTTAGGTAAGAACCCCTTACATGTGGGTAACTTAATTATGACTGGTGGGGTTGACGGCAATACAATTTACCCAGAGGAGTACCAAGTTTCCGCAGGCTTGGCTTACCTTGACTATACTAATTCTATCCAAAGCATACTTAACCTGTCTGGCGACGTATCAGCAGCGACGTTGCCTCCCACAGTGATGTACTTGCCTTACTTTGCTCAAACACCAGGGACAGATTCATTCCCTGCGGATAAAACAAAGCTTCTACAGAATTCTGTCAAACGCATCTGGGCGGATGGAATAAGAAATTTCGTTAGTTTGGATAGTTTGTTTATGGATGCAGTAGATGGCATTCATTTCCGACCAATTTCGTATGCTCTTTATGGTGAGCTTTTCGCACGGGCATACACAAACATGTTGACAGCCAGGAATCATGAGATCCTAGCGCCCACTATGGCGGAAATTATCTACTGACCTCAAAAACAATTTGAAAGATATCGGACCTCAGGCTTGAAATGGCTTGGGGTTCGGTTATAATTGGGGCATGAAGAACACCGACTACACATTCACGTTCCCGACCGACTCCACGGACACCAACTCTTTCGTGATGGACTGGTATGAGGGTGGACGCCTCTACAGGCTCTACTTCAACGAAGATGCCCGCGCTTGGCGTATCGTCCGTCAGCGAAAAAGCGGGGTCTACGAGACCGTCGAAGAATACGCATCTCTTTGGTGGGCTTTCCAGGGCATCAGTTGCTACAAAGGTCCTTGCGAAGATGAGACGATGGAACTCTTTGGGGTCATCCGCGAGACTCTTGCTGCCTGATAAATTCAGATAAATTGCCCCGCTTCTGACCTGCCACACGGATATTGTTCCAGTAAGCCTAAAGTTCTTAGGCTCATCTGTCGATAATATCCTTATGAAGAACGAAGAAGCACAACTCCTTTGGCCCGCTGTGGCCGTCATTACACTCATTACCCTTTACATTTACTTTACTCCTAGGATTAACTTCCTCGACCTATAATGCTGACCGAACTACAATACAACGAACTCGAAGACCGATACGGCAAACTACTTTACAAGATCGCACACTGGATCAGTGGTGATGTGGCAACGGCTACCATCGAAGACAATGTGCAAGAACTGTGGCTCTCACTGTTTGAGACCATCAATACGTTCACTCGTCTGAACTCTGATGCTTATCCTGATGGGTACGAGGACTTCAAGGACACTGCTCATTGGAACAAGTATGTCAAGACTGCTCTGTGGAATAACAAGAACAGCCGTGGCAAGAAGATCACTCAGAAGTTTAACATTCAGCGCGACACCGTGTCCGCTTGGAACAACGAAGAAGTGATGGAGAAGGAGGACGTATCCTACGAGAGTACGGAGTTCAACATCTTCCTGGAGGATATGTCTAACTTCCTCAGTCCCAAGGAGGAGAACATTGTGCGTCTCCTCGTCAGTGACCCTGATATGATTAACGACTGTGGAAACGCTAACAAGAGTGCGCTTGCAAGCAAACTGAACCTTGTGTGGGCAGACGTAAGCAGGACTCTCGAAACCCTTGGAGCCAAGCTCCAGAATGAACTATGAATAAACTAAACGCAGCGATGTTGGCTGGCTTGACAGCCTGTGCGGGAGGAAGCTCGTCTGAGACGCTCTCTAAGCCCTCGTACCACCGTTCGGATGAGCCAAACGACTCCTTCCTCACACCTAACGTAATTGTCCCTGACGGGCCTCTCTACCTCGTTGAGGGGAACATCCATGCAGGGGACCTGGATTGCATCCTTTGCACGGGAACCAACGGTGTTCCTTTCAATGAGACAGGATCGGATAAGATGGTCAACGTGCAGATTGATTACGCTGCTGGGTGGGACTGTGATGTCTACATTGGCTGGCAAGATCCAGGGGGCAACGGTAACTTCATCTGGCAAGCGTTTGATGCATGGGGAGGAGGTCATTTCGACGAGGATGTGATTGTGCCTACAGGAGCAGGATATCTGATGCTTGCGATTGGGCAGAATACATTGAACAATCCTCCTGACGAGACTAGATACACTTTCACCGTGGAGGTATTTTGATGAAAAACATTTATATTAGCGGACAAATCACTGGACTCAAGGAGCGAGAGTGTTATAATACATTTGAAACAGCAGTCATGAAGCTCAGACGATTGAACCTATCTGGAATCAGCCCATACAAGGGAGACGAAGGAAAGACATGGAACGAGTACATGAAGCAAGGTATTGAGACTATGATGTCTTGTGAAGGTATCTTCATGCTGTCCAACTGGAGGGAGAGTAGGGGCGCAAACATTGAGCGTAACCTTGCCATGCAGTTGGGAATGAGAGTAATGTACGAAGACCTGTTCGAACAAGGACACTACGCTAAAGATGAATAAACTACTCAAAGGTATCCGTTACTTTTTTTATCAGTGGCTACAACATACTTTGTATGCTAACCTGAGGCCGAAATACAGTAGGGCAGCGAGCATCATGGAATTGAGGGAGCAGAACAGACTTCTACGAATGCAAGTTAAAGAGGCTAAGAAATGAGGGTAGTAGTAATCATAGAGACAACTGAATCTCGCATGGGATTTGGTGACACGCGAGTAGCTGCCGTGTGTGAAGATTGGAAAGCAGCAGAACAAGAGAAGGCAAGACTTAGAGGACTAGGGTCCATGAGTAAGTATGTCCTTATCGAGAAGACAGTTACAAAGAGGAACAAGCAATGAGCACAAGTTTTTACAAGGTTACATGTGACCAAGAAGATACATGGCTACGCATCTGTCACACGAGTAAAGTTGCGAATGATATCAAGGCAGAAATGGAATTAAAACACGCGCCTAATACTTACACAGTAGAAGCAATAGATTTGTCGGGGGATGACAATGCAACCTTAGCTGCTATTTATTGTCAAATGGCAGACATCACTAATCCAGCAAGCAATGGAGAATGGACATGAACCAAAAAGTCAAAGTAGTAGTAGGTTTCATTATCGGCCTAGTC
>FUIF01013742.1_pt1 | contig 17017 bp, 31 predicted proteins | sample 1003461 | NCBI WGS metagenome assembly FUIF01 (sample SAMEA80401918, study PRJEB19352) | marine metagenome | reverse complement strand
AAAGAGCTGCTAACATGGAAGTAAATGCTCCAGAGATAAGTGTAAGAGGTTTAGGTTCACAAGACACAGAGGTAGGTACTAAGGAGAACCCTTATGACACCCCAAGGACATCTGATGAATTTGATAGGATTCCTATTGGTGGTTTATTTATTGGTCGTAATGGTGAAATCAGAACCAAACGAAAAGAAAGAAACAAGTAACATGGCTGATTTTAACTATGAAGAATACAGTGATGTCTTTGAGGATACTCAAGAACCTATAGACTTTGAGGCTTTGAGTGACATCTTTGAGGACACTGGTGTACCTACAGAAAAGATGGCTAAAGAAAGTGCAATGGAAGCTAAGAAAATGTCAACTGCTTCTAGGTCTTTGACAGAAGAAGAGAGAGCTACCTCTTTAGGTATGAACATCCCTGATGAATCACCTATACCTCAGATTAGGCCTGAAGGATTGGGTGGGTTTGAATCACCTATACCTCAGATTAGGCCTGAAAGTATAGTAGAGCAATTACCAGCAGAAGTTGCTGAGGTTGTAAAAGATTTAAAACCAAAGACAGATAAAGAAGTAACCGAGGCTATCTTTGATGGTACTAAATTCTCAGGGGATATTCCGACACCCTCGCCAAATGAAGATATTATTACTTGGATCTCTAATAATGCTTATGGTATTTCAGAAGACAATAAAGACTTTCAAAAGGCTATGAAAGGTCTGACACAAGGTCTTAGTATAGATAAACAGCCTTGGTGTGGTTCGTTTGCTGGTCATATACTTAGAAGTGTGGGTGCTGAACTTCCTGAACGTGCTAAACTAAACCCTAATTTAGCTTACAACTATCAATTCTTAGGTGAAGACGTTTATAATCATAATCCTACTACTAAAAAAACATATTCAGGTTCTTTGGGAGATGTTAAAGCAGGTGACGTTATTGTATTTAATAAGAACCCTAGTAGACAAAGCAATGGTGACTTTAGTTATGGACAGGGACACATTAGTTTTGTTGTCAAAGTAGAAACTGACGGAACTATTGTAGCTTTAGGTGGTAATCAAAAAGACAGAGTTCAAAGTAGTAGGTACACCCCAGATGTAGTAAAAAAGTACTACCCTGGTGGTTTTAGAATAAGGAGATTATCTAATGAGTCTCTAAGAAATACCCCACCTTCTGTCATTGCTGCAGTAACTGCAAACATGGCAACTGGTGGTGCAGGTAAATAAAGGAATATAAAAATGTTTGGATTACCATTAGAACTAATCACAATGCTAGGCTCTACCGTTCTCGGTGGTGTCATGTCCATATGGGGACAAAGCATTAAAGCTAAACAAGCACAGAACGAGATGCTACTACAAAGAGCTGAGTTCAACAGGGGTGCTGTAGATGAGGCTCGTAATGCAGGTAAGAATGACAAACACTTTGCTTGGACACGTAGGCTCATAGCCTTGTCTGCTGTGTTTGCTATCATAGTCTTACCTAAGTTAGTTGCTGTATTCTACCCTGAAGTAAATGTAATTGTTGGTTACACTGAGGTAGAGGGTGGTATATTTAACTGGCTTCTCGGTGCTAACGAGACTGTAAGATGGCAAGCTGCATCTGGCTTTGTCATAACACCATTGGATACTCACATTGTGTCAGCTATAGTTGGCCTATACTTCGGAGCAGGATTTACTAAATGATAAACAAAGACACAGAATGGCATCTCTCTAAGTCAGTACCCATCACATTAGTTGTAGCTATAGTGTGTCAAACCATAGCTCTTGTCTGGTATGTATCGTCCTTAGATAACAACGTAAAGAATAACACTAAGGAAATACTCAGGCAAGAGGTACGTCTTGAAAGGTTAGAGACTGTAGTACAAGGCCAGGCTCTAACTCTAGCTCGTATAGATGAAAACATTAAGTCTATCCGTATAATGATGGAAGCTATGAATGCTAAAGATAAGTAAATGTATCTTACTATTAGTTATCCTAACTGGTTGTTCATCTACGATCATAGAGTACCCATCTGTTTGTCCTAACAACGAACCTAAATGTCAGAGAAACTTAAATGCTCGAACACTATCCCTTCTTGGTAACCCTGAAGCAGCTACTAAGCTTCTCTGCCAAGATCCTGATTTTAAAGCTGTCCTTGGTGACGATTGCACTAGCTGACAATGTAGAGTTAGGTGACTTCAGTAACAACTACGAAGACTCAACTGTAAGTAGTAACAACAACACTGATAGTACAACTAACAACTACAATGCTACAGGTGCAGGTGAAGCAGCACCAGCTATGTCAGCAATAGCACCTACAGTTATGGGTGGTGGAGGTAATGACAGTTGTTTGTTACCTACAACATCAGGGTTACAGTTTAGTCTGTTTGGTTACTCACAAGGTACAATGAAGCAGGATGAGTACTGTAACAGAAGAAAGAACAGTAGGTTACTAGGTACACCACAACAACTAGGTGGTCTAGGTTTACAGATTTCAGGGATAAGTATTATCTGTGACGATCCTAATGTATTCAAGGCAATGATACTAGCATCCACACCTTGCCCTATTATGGATGTTATAACTGGTAAACTACTGATGGGTAAGAAAGCTGTAGACAAGTATAGAGAAAATCCTGACGTATTTATAGTTGGGTATGAAGACAATAAGAAGTTTTGGGATAAGCTGTTACGTATAGGAGAGGATTTAACAGATGAAACAATTAAACAAACTGACACTAGCAGGGACACTCGCAGTCTTAGTGAACGGTTCAGGAGTACTCGCAGAGGACTTCAACCAGACAGGCGATCAGAAGATACAGTCGTTAATTAACACGATCAGTATCATTGACAATAGATTACAGTTGTCAATCAACTTAGGTATAGGTGCTGTAGGTTATGCTGAAGTTGGTGGTGTCATAGTAGACGGTGCACTTGACGGATCTAAAGTTACAGAAGCTATGTTGGTAGCTTACGAGGATGCTAGAGATAATGTACTAGCACATGACTATGCTACAGCTACAAATGCTAATCAGTTGTTTATACAAGAGCACACAGCTGCAATGAATAACTTAGTAGAAGCTGTTGACATCTTAGGAGATGCTACATCTGTCCTTATGACAGCTACATCTGTTGCTGAGTTTGCTGAAGAAGCTGACACAAAACCTGAGCAAGTAGTACTACAAGAGATGATAGCTACAGAAGAGTACAGTATGTCAGCTGCTGAAGTTGAAGACTACAACAATGCTATAGATGCTGTAGCTGAGTACTCACAACAAGCTGGTGCATTCATGGCTGCTGCAAACAACACAGAGTTAACAGCTAGTATTGATACATATACTGCTAACAACAACATCATGATTGGTACTTACACATCCATCACTTACACGCAGGATATAGATCAGTTTGTAATAGCTTGGGATGATTCAAGTTTTGGTACTGGTTGGTCTGGTTACCTAACAGATGACATGAAAGATGCTGATGATGTTTATGGAGCTGGATCATACATCCTACAACATGGATCAGCTTCAGCAGGTATGTAAGGATAGCTATGATAGAAGATGCTGAAGTAAAAGTTGGTGGGTTTACATTCAAAGGGTGGTACATAGCTGCTGCCCTGCCCATACTAGGTTCTCTTAGTGGTGGTATCTATTACGGATATGACACATTGCAAAGGTTCTATGCTGTTGAGTCAGGTATAGAAACAGTTGTAAAGAAGTCAGGTTCGTTTGATGCTAAGGCAGGAGAACTAAGTTCAAGAATACAAACACTAGAACAGGCGGTACAGGATAATGATGTTAGAGGGCTTAACACTAGGTTGTCAACGATTAGTACGCAGATGCAAACAATCTTGGAACAACAGAAAGAGTTGCTTGACTTACGTAGTCAGGTTGAGAGATCGACTGGGATCACTGATAGTTTGGGTGATAAGCTTGACAAATACCAAACAGAAATAGATGACATATGGAAAGCATATGATTCTTTAGTTGACAATCCATTAAACTAATGAGAGAATATTATGGCAAGTAAACTTAACAAAGCAAAGATGAAGTGTAACTCTCCTAAAGCTACACCTGGTCACAAGACAAAGTCTCATGTTGTCAAAGCATGTGCTAATGGTAAGGAGAAGATCATAAGATTTGGTCAGAAGGGTGTCAAAGGTAGCCCTGATGGATCAGCTAGAAACAAAGCATTCAAAGCACGGCATGCTAAGAACATTAAAAAAGGTAAGATGAGTGCTGCTTACTGGGCAAACAAGGTGAAGTGGTAATGGCTAAAGGATTATGGGAAAACATACATGCTAAGAGAAAACGGATAGCATCTGGATCAGGTGAGAAGATGAGGAAACCAGGATCTAAAGGTGCTCCGACAGCTAAGGCACTAAAGAATTCTAAGAAGAAAAATAAAAAGAAATAAAGGAGAAATATTATGAAAAGTGATTTAACTAGGGTACTTGCTTCTAAAGCTTTTAGTTTAAGGAATTATAATGCTGACAAAAAATGGGCTGGCAGGGGAACTTCAGGTAAAAAACAAAATACTAAAGCTAAACAAAGCAGTCAAAGAATGTATAATACAGACAAAAACTTAATTAAGACTTATGGTAAAGATGCTATGAAATCTAGGGGATTTGCCCAGCAGTCTCATAGCCCAACAAGAACTAGTAGAGTAAAAAGAAGTAATAAATAAAGCCCCAAGGAGAAATCCAAGGGGCTTTAACTTTATGTATCTATGTACCAACTTAAACATTGGAATGCTTTTATATTCCAGTCTTTGATTGTGAGTAGTTCTCTTACACCAATCCTTAAACTGTATTCACAATCATCCATATTGTCATAGACTGTCTGATCAGTTGAAGTTAAACAGGTTGTTGTCTCCAAGTAACACAGCAATATAATAGGGGTAAACATTATTCACCTTCCATTTCCTTTATTAGGTAATCCAAGTACCATCTAGCTTTACGTAGATCTTCTAAAGGTTTCTGCTTGTACCTGAATCTATGTAGGTACTTCTTACAGTTACCCTCTAAGTATCCCATGAACATCATGTGATCCATATTGTCTCTCATATACTCTATGCATTCTATTCTACCATTACCGTAGTGTGGTGGTTGGTTGACAACGTCAGGTTGAACTTCATCTTGTACAGCATCTAGGTTCCACTTAGCCATTATGCAGCTTCCTTCTGTAGGTTAATCAGTTCAGCATCTTTGTAAGGTATGTGGAAGAACTTCTCACCCTTGACAATGTACCTACCTCTAGCCTCTTTCAAGCCCTCTTGTGTAAGTAAGGTATCTTTTATTCTCCATGCTTGCTGCATGTCAGCCCTGAAGATATAGAAGTTAAGGACACCTTTGTCTTTGTACATGTTGACAAGCCTACCCTTACGTTCAGGTAACCTTATCTCAGCCCATGATGGATTCCAAGTACCCTTCCATCCTGTCTTAACTTCAGCCTCATTGAAGTATGTGTAGTCACCCTTCTGGGATACAACGTCAACATTGAAGTCTTCTTTAGTACTGACGATGGTGTGACCTACACTCTCTAAGTAATCAGCTAACCTGTCCTTAGCTTTACCATCGTATGCTTCGTACAATGCTCTGCTGAACGGTCTCTTAATCATAGCCATTATATCTTTCCCTTTCTTTAGACTAACCCTTGGATTAAACCAAGAGCTAGTACTACTGTGATGTATATTCCTATTGAAGTCCACATTATACTAAGTCTACTAACTCACAACTGTCTCCACTGCAAGCTAAAGTCTGACTACCTGATGTATTGTCTTCACTCTCATACTCAGAGACTTTAGACCAATCAATCCTGTTAGGCATCTGGCCTAGCATCTTAAGGTAACCTGTCTTGTCACACTCTTGGTAAGGTGCTTGTTGGTATGTGTGTTCGTTAAACGGTAAGAATGACACACCACTCATCTCATCAAAGTGTTTGTATACAAATGCACCTACCTCAAACCATTCGTCACCTTTAACATTAATAGTTACAGATGGTTTGTGTTCACACCAGTGACGTTGGTAAGCTAACCACATCTCTAACTGTTCGATAGCTGCCATGTCGGCTGTAACTACAGCATTTGTAGGAGCCTTCATAGGGAAACTAAACACTGTAGTCTGATCAGGTTTGAATGCTTCAGGTTCGTTAGGTATACCCTGGTCAATCATGAACTGTGTCAATGGATCTTTATTGTCACCTCGTACAGTCCTGATGTAGTACTTAGAGTGTCTAGCATGTATCCCACTAGAACTATCTACAAGCTGTGACACAGTACCACTAGGTTTATTGCAAGTTATAGCAGTTGATACTGGTATACCTAGACGGTCAGACCACTCAGCATTTGTATCTACAGCAACTTTCTTTAGGTGAGCAAGTGTCTTCTCTAAACCTTTGTTCTTCAGGGTCATCAACGGATTGTCCATGACACCTGTTAGTGACACACCGAGTAGTCTCTCTTGTTCTGTATTGTCTTTCCATACTTTACGAAGGTAAGGGAACTTAGTGTATGTAGATTGGATAGTACCTAAGATAGTAGCTAGACGTACCTTCTCAGACAGTGTGTCAATGTTATCTGTTGCACGTACAACTACCTCTGTTAAATTGCACATTTGTGCGGATCGTAGGATTATCTCACTGCAAGGGTTGCAGCCGAACTCATAGTCAGCATCACGTCTACCATTCTTTAGAGCCTGTACCTTAGATGCCTGTCTGTTGAAGATACCTCGTTCACCTGACCCTGACTCAACAAGAGACATCCACTCTCTCATGAAGGATAGGCTGTCAGGCTTCTCAGTGTATGACACAGAGTTGTTAGCCAATGCTCGTTGTGGGTTGTTCTCCCACCATGAGCCTGACTTAGCATGACGCATTCTGTCATCTGATAGGTTGCTTAGGGAAATCATAGCTGACCTACGTACACCACCAACCACAACGATTTGTCCTATCATACACATGATGTCATGGCATTCTATAGAGGACAGCTTACGATTCTGTGCTCCCTTGAATACATCAATGGTGAAGTTAAACAGATCAACCAAAGGTGCGGGACCTGATGCTCTACCACCAAATGTCTTGAGAGCTGCACCTGCTGGACGTACCTTAGATACATCCCATGTTGGTATCTCACCACTGTAAAGTAATGCAATCAACTGACGTAAAGCTTTAGCCCATCCTTCTTTGCTGTCCTTGACTACTATGTTAGTCTCACTGTCAAACAACTCAGGTACTTCAGGTAACTTCTGCACTGACTGACGTTCAACTGAGAACCCTACACCAGTACCACATAACAATACAAACATAGCTTCATCAAATGCTTTGACATCATCAACTGCTAAGTAGCTACAGTTGTACATACAAACGTTGTCACGATCGGCAGCCTTACCTGCTGTCATGAGGGATCTCATACTAGGCATGACACCTAAGTCTAAGATAGATTTCTCTAGTTCTTTCTTAGTTACAGTATCAACCAATTCACCTACAACATTCTTCATGTACCTGTCTATAGTCTCACTCCAAGACTCACGTCCCTTACCCTCTATGTACTTAGCATACCGTGACTTGTGTATGAAAGATTGGTAGTCTGTTGGTAAGTAGTTGTTGCTCATTCTTTTGTCCCTCTATCTTGTTTGTCTTCTTTAAACCAGATCATACGATCTATCTCACCCCTTGTCAGACCTATATCTTTTAGTTCCCTGTCTGTCAATTTGTTTAGGTGTTTAACAGCATCCCTGTGTAGCTGCCATGTGATCATGTAGTTAATAAACCTGTACCACCAACGTCCAAATGCTTTCATCTCTTATCTCCTGATCCTTTAAGGACACCACGTTGGTATCTATCTGACAACTTATCAATGTTTCTTTGTGCTAACGATGACAAACTTACATTGTGTACTCTAGCAAACTCACTGACAAACCATAGTACATCTCCTAGTTCATCTAGTATGTCACCATGTGGGTATGCATTGTCCTTACGATACCACTTAGCTAACTTACCTGTCAGCTCACCAACCTCAGATGCTAAACCTAAACTTAAATACTCTAAGGTTCTATCTTTAGGATACACAGCAGTGGTTGCAGCTAACTTCTGGTACTCATTTAACTTTTCTACTTTACTCATTCTTCTATCCTTTTCCACTCTTCCAATTCTGCATCGAGATTAAAGTAATCATCAATGTCTATTCTTTTTTCTTCTACTAACCAGGATACCACAAATTCCTCTGGTATTTCGTTCTGTTCTAGGAGAAGTTCTAGTCCGTAATTGAGGACAAGAGCACGAATTTTACTATCAAAGTCAAACAATGTCAATCACCTTTTCTTTTCTTTTGTCCATTCGACAGGAATAATTTCTTTAGCATACTTGAATCCGTTCTTATCACACCAGTCACCATAAGTAGTTTTAGAACCCTTGTATAATTTCTGGTTAGGGTTGCTGAATACAAAACGAATATCATGTTCGGGGTGTTGTGCCTTGACCATCAGGTGCTTGGTTCGATCTGAATGAATGAACCGCCCTTTGGTCTCAATTATTATACCGTTACTCAGCACGAAGTCAGGTGTGTATGTTTTAAATCTTAGGTCTTGCCATTTGATACGCATCTTCTCGTATTCAAACTTGATCTTTAGTTTCTTGAGGTAGGCTGCTGTCCTCTTCTCTAAGCCTGATCTGAAACGCATTTAGGTGGCTCCCATATCTGTTTCTCATAACGTCTAAGCCAGAGTAGTCTAGCATTCTCTATGACCCTTGCTTCCTCACCACTGTAGGAACGTAAGCATTCCTCATACATAGCAGCTTCAGTAGTGCAGTCAGCAAGGATCTTCTCAGCTTTCTTAGGACCTATACCATACAAGCCAATGATGTTGTCAGCCTTGTCACCTGTAAGTATCTGCGTATAGAAGAAACGTAAGCCTTCAAACTCACCCATCTCTGTCATGGTACGTCTGTTAGGGTTGTAGTGTGAGCATGGTATCTGCAACATGTCCTTGTCTATGGATATGACAATAGATTCTTTGCCGTAGTTGGTAGCCCATATACCACACAAGTCATCAGCCTCTTCATCTACTGACACAATAGCATCCCAGTTGTCAATCATGTGTTTGCGTATAGCTTGTAGGTGTTGTGGTTTCTCTACGTTCTTTCTGTTACCCTTGTACTCATGGGTAATCGAGTAGTCGTACCTGAAGTTACCTTTACCTGTCAGGAATACATGGTATTGCTCAGGGTCTAGCTCCCACATCACCTCGTTAAGTGATTGCTCAAGTAACTCATCTAGTTTATCTAGTGCATCCTCTACAGGATCGTTCTCACATGAAAAGGCTGCTCGGTATGCAAACGGATCACCATCTACCAGTACCTGTTTAGGTTTCATCTTCATAGATATAATCCTTTATATTAATTTCAGTTGAACTGGTTTCCTGTACACTTCCTCTAGTCTTGGGTGGAGTAGATCAGAAAACTCTATGTCACAGAAGTTACCACAGTCAGGCATAATAAACTTTTGTTTACGCCCTGCCTCTGGATCTAACTCATCTAAGAACGTGTGTCTAATGCAGCTGTTACCTACTTCTCTCTCAGCTTTAGCCATACGATCAAAGGTTTCAGGGAAATCTACTCTTATCTTGTTCCAATAACCCATACCCCCTTTGACGCAACCAATACAGTTGTTGTTACCATAGCCTAAGTGATACATAGTAGGTCTTTCAATACCTTGCTTCTCTAAATAAAATAAACTTTCTTCTTTGCTCATCTTATTTTGTATCAAAGGGAACAAAGGTTTAGCATCAGGGTATTGCTCTTTAAATCTTATAGCTCTATTAATTTCTTTCTTTGAATACTCAAAGCCAAACACCTGTCCGTCATAAGATAAAGTTTTCTCAAGTCTTTGTCTAACTCTTTTCTTTAGAACCAACGTACACCTAGCACCACCAGGTCCATTGACGTACTTATCTTTTAGTATGACATCAAACTGATCCTTATATTTCTCAGGTGCTCGTTCAACCTGTATCTCTTTACCATACCAATCTTCACACTGTTCTTTAAATCTTTTATTATCTTCGTGAGAAGAATCTATTTGAAAGTATATAGGCAGCACATTATCTTTTCCGTACTCATCTATTGCTAACTTTGTAGCTACTGCACTGGTTACACCTGCTGACCACCATGCTATTATCATAAGTACAATCCTTTATGTATTAAAAGGAGCACCCCAATTAAGGGATGCCCAAGTCGGGGAGGGAAACCTTACCAACGGTCTTCTGTGTCTAATTCTTGGTATGGTACATGCTCAAGGATACCAATCTTTTCTAGGCGTACAGATGCTGTTGATCCTTCACCGTAGATAGACAACTTAACCTTAGCTGTTGTACCATTACCTAATGCACCGTCAACAATGGAATCCCACTGTGTACTTGTAGTACCCTTGGTTACAGCAGGTGCGCCACCGAAGTCATCGATGCCAGATGGATGTACGTTAGGGCGTTTAAGTTTCATACCCATCTTACCATCTGCTGCATCAATAGGTTTAATCATTTGATTACCCATTGCTGTCTCAGGGAAACCCATAGCAATCATACGATTAACTTCGTCACTGTCTTTAGGTACGAACATTGTGTTGTACTGACCTTGTGTATTTTCGTGGTACTCTGAGTTGTCCATGTTGTCCTGGAACAAACGAGCATAGTAAAGTGATCCTTCGAATACACCGTACTTTGTTTTCTTTTTCTCAGCCATAATATTTTCCTTTACTTATCTTCTGACTATTGTATTTGCTTAACTTAACTGATGTAGTTTGTCAAGTAAATTAGTGAGTATCTCTCCAGTTGCGTCCGATGTCTGTCGAACCTGCCAACGGACAGACCATATTGAATTTCTCTCCGATGTCAACAAAAGATTGACGTTGCAATGCACCCAACTCTTCAGCTGTTGCATAATTACCACACACCTCAGTCTGCCATTCATCGTGAGGCCATGTGACAAGCTTAAAGTCTATGCCTATGCCCTTAGCTTGACGTACCCATTGTAGTGCTGAGTGTTTCATGATGACAGACTCACCATTCTGCAGCATACCTGCTAGTGTCTTATGTTCTGATGGTACTATGACCTTACGTCCATCCATACCCTTGAACCAACCTCGTTTAGCTATGTGTGGTATGACTTTCTTCTTGAGGTTTGCAAGCCCTTGTATTGATTGCATAAAGTTCTCGACACATTGGCTTGCCTCACGTTGATTGACACGTAGTATCTGTGCTATCTTACCTGTGCCTGCCCCTAGTAGGAATGCGTAGATGAAAGTCTTGGCATCATCTCTTGTAATGTGTGACATGCCCAGTGCTTTCTTGTTCAGGTTGTGTATGTCAGTCTCATTCTCTTTCTTTCCTGACACAATAGCATCGACGTACTCCTCTGACTTCATTAGGTGGGCAAGTACTCGCAGCTGTATGCCTTCAGCATCCGTACCCACTAGGTAGTTACCCTTCTCTACACCCCACAAGGCTCTAAACTGTCCGTCATACCTGTGCTTAACCTCTTCGACTGCTGACTTAGGTGTACCATGGAACTCTGATGGTATGTTAGCTTGGTTAGGAGCCATGTGTGCCATACGTCCTGTCCATGCACCAAGGTGTAAGAACCTACCGTGTATTCTGTTGTCATTGCCACAGTGACCCAACCATTCTACCAATGATGATCGTCTACCCTCTAGTGTCAACCACTCAGCTAATCTTTTACCACCAGGTGGAGCATCATCAGGTAGTGTCTCAAGGTTAGCTTCAGATAACGTCCATCCATACCTAGCAAACTTATCTCCACGATCTTTGTTTTTGTTCTCTATCATACTGTATATGTCCCTTTGTTTTCTCGTATGGCTGCCACCCTGCATCCCATAGTCTTTCTATTCTCATCTTAGGTGATGCTGGATTAAACTCTATCCAATCGTAGCACACTAAGTCAGGTGGATTGACAGACCAATCAACAGTTGTCTTAAAGTATTTCTCTCTGGCCTTTGTCACACTTGCCATGGTAGTACCATCCTGTTTCTTTCTGTACTTAATCCTGTTAACTTCCTCTAGCTGTGGTGGAAAGTCACGTTGGAAACTGTCTGTTAGCTCTGCCATACGCAACTCAACCTCATCTAGTAGGTGGTCAGCCTTATCTTTCTCGAAGTAGAACCCTGCTGCTGTCATCTCTTCACATAAAATCTGTATGTCATGCTCACATTTTATAGCATCCTGTAGATCAGGGTCAAAGATTGTAGCTTTAAACTTATTGTATAGTCTAACTGTAACCTCAACATCCTGATGACAATAATCAATCATCTCTTGGGTCAATACTTCAAACTGATCGAAGCCAATCTTAAACTCACCTAACCTTTGACCCCATGCCTTGAGACTGTGACCGCCTTTGATGCTGTAGTCTATCAGGCGTGACATGATGAGAGTATCAATGATGTCCGATGGATTAATCAGGTCAGTTTGTACCAAACGATTGATAACTTTAACATCAAACCCTATCCCATTGTGAAAGACAAACTTATCTGTATCATTACATAACTTAATGAATGCCTCTGCCTCTTCAGGTATGGTACATACGTTAAGGAACTGGTACTTCTCTTTGGTGTCAACATCTTGGGCACAGATCACATGTATCTTGGTAGCATCCAATGCGTCTGTCTCTATGTCCATTGCTAGTATTCTCATTCATCACCTCTATCTATAAACGTCATCCATAAACTTAAACCTAACTCGTAAGGCCATACAACAGCCCTAAACTTCATAGAGTTAACATCCCTTGGTGCTTTAAGTATGATATGTATGGTGTTCATCAAGACGTAGTGGTTAACAACACCCAAGAAATATATTCCTGCTGCTGTATACACTAAAGGATCGTATTCTAGTAGTTGTTCCATCAATACTCCCCATATTTTTCTGATAGGGTAAAGCTATCGGTGTTAAATTTAAGTTGACCTGCATATCCTGTTGGACCAACTGGTCTGTTCTTTGTGACTAACAACTTAGTTGTATTCCTTTCATCAACATCCTCTGACATCTTATCTCTTTGTAATTCTACAACAACAGATGCTCTTTGTTCTATCATACGGCAGTACTTGACAGCACCATCATCATTTGTATGTCCGATTGTTACAATGCCTACGCCTAGTTCAGCTGCTAACTTAGATAATCTGACAGATAGGTCAGCAAGGAATTGTTCTTTGCTTTCATCACCACCCATGTTGGCTGCTATGTCCTGTATAGGTTCAAAGAATATGTACTGAACACCACAAGCCTGAGACAGGTAACGTATGTGCCCTAGTATGTCAAGGGGATCGTCCTCGTCATTCAAAAAGAATTGATACAGTCTCTCATCTTTGGTTAGCTTAACGATAGCATCTCGTACTCTTTGTTCTGCACTGTCTTGTGCTATTAAATCCTTACGTGTCAGGTTCTGGTTCAATTCGTATGACACCAACCCAAGTATTGATCTTAGCTTTGTCTCTTCCATGTGCCATGCTGCAATGCTTATCTCTGGATGCTTCGTTAGTATGTGATACTCTAGGTATCTCATGAATTCTGTCTTACCTATACCAGTCTGAGCCTTGAAGAGTGTGAAGTGACCCTGCATAAGCCCCATACATAGGTCATCGAACTCCTGGACGCCTGTCTCTACATACACATGGCTCTCACTCGTGTTGTACATCTTTAAGAACTGATCTGATGTATTGATTATGTTCTCAGGTGTGTACTTCTTAGCATTAAACCATGCGTTATAGAATTCCTTACGTGCCCCTGCTTCAAGGAACTCATTAGCATCCTTGTATTTGTCATGCTGTACCCTGTAAACTTTGTTAGGGTATAGGTTAGCTATCCTTTGAGCTACAGCATTGCCTTGTTCATCATGTTCTATCGACAGTATGATCTTTTCGAATGACCCTAACCAATCGGCTGCCTTAGTCCATAGCTTATTACTTGGGGTGGCTGATGGTAGTGACACAAATGCTGATGAATACTTCTCTGAGTTACACATCTGGTATGCTGACATGGCATCTAGCTCACCCTCTGTCACAGTTACGATCTTACCTGACCCTGCATTCCATAGGTTCATACCAAATAGCTCATCTGACTTGAGGTTTGTAGCTCTAAACTCTTTAGGGAAAAACCTAGTCTTGATACCGCCTGATGGGTATGGGTATTCCTGCTTAACCTCTTTGCCATTGCTATCCAGGAATGTCTTGACACCATAGTACCTCATGGTCTGCTCACTGATAGACCTGACAGTCCTATAGACAGGTGTCAGTACCTCGGTAGGCACTGGCTTAATGTTTGTTTGTTGCTGTTGGTTCATATCCCAATCATCTTTCTCTTGCTCTTGCCCCATGACAGGGTATGTTTCTGATGCCCACTCAAACTTTGTGTCCTTTGTTCTAGGGTACACCCTCTCGCAGCTATGACACCTACCAGAACAACTCTCTAAGTTGTAGCTGAAGGCATCGGTGCTTCCGCAGTCCTCGTATGGACATTCTTTGTGGCTTAACCAATTGCTCATAATATCTGATCCCAATAATCTTGTGTAAACATGTCTAAAATGCACAGTATCTCCTTAGATGTCAATGACTTTAAGGCCACCGCCTTTCGACTATCATTATTGTATGCCTCTGTTATAAAAAACTCAGGCACTCTTTCAACTACGAACTGATGATCATCCCAATAGCCTATACCATCCTGGTATACATCACCTGTCACCTCTATCTCTTTAGTGCCTCTCATTATGTACGTTCTGTATTCCATTTATTTTATTTCCTCTATCCTCTTGACAGATATAAAAATGTTGATACCCTAGGGCTTGTCCCTGACAAGGGTTCTATAGGTTAATTCTTTAAGATAGCTATAGTCCTCTTCTATATCATCTACGGTAGGCATCTTATCCAACCATGCAGCATCATCTATCTCTTTAATTAAATCATCATGGTATTTATGTAATGGTGTATCCTTAGACATCTAACAGCTCCATACTATCTGAGTATAAGTTACAGTAGTCTAACTTTTTAGTATCAAACATCTCTATATTTATTAGTTGTTCCAGTACACTACCATCACTCAGCTCAACGTAAAGTGTACCCCATTTATCATATACATATGTTACATCTTTTTCTGTCATCCCTTCGGGTAGCTCAACGTATGCATGTGCAAAGGCTGTGTAACTTCCTTCAAGTTTAAGTGTATGTTTCATAACACCCACCCCCATACTATAGTTAATGCCAAGCTAAACGTGTACATGACACCAATGGCTGCAAAGGCTAGTGTTAGGTAGACCAATGCATTCATTAGTCTATCCTTACGTTGCTTGTCTCGTTTATGTTTGGTTGTATTAAAGTATCTACTCATTTTGTTACCCTCTCTTTAATTATAAATAAGTGTCCATCACCTTCTATTATTTCTTTTTCACTATTCATTTCATCATCATCATCCTCATCAAGAGGGTGTGCTATATAAACTTCATAACCTTTTTCATAAAATTCTAAAGCTTTAGACATAGTGTACGTTTGAATTTCGTTGTTACCATATATCATTTTGTATTCCTTTCTTTGACCCATAGTCTTTTAAGTTTGTTATTCCTGCCGCCTTTTGCACCTGTCTCCTGCCTATTCCTTTGAGCTGTCCATTGGTCACCTTCCTTGTAGTTTCTTATGTTGAATACCTCTCGCATTCTTTTGTTCTCTTGCTTGCATACCAGTTCATGTGCAAGCCGTAGCCTATCCTCAACGTCTAGCATTTGCTTACCTCCTGGATTTGATTTGTTATTCCTTTGATTGCCGCATACCTTTTCACTACCCGCAAAGCATCCTCTTTAGTTCTAACAGTCTCATAACAAACAAGCTTGCCTGTCTTGTCACTAATTGTATTCACTATAAATTTATTCATCTTTGTTAGCCTCATATACTGCAGTTGCAAAACCTCTTGGCGTTGCACTTCTTATGTTCTTTGTCTTCATTGACTTACCTCCAAGTTTTAAATGTTGGGTTGCATAGCCTTTTTCTACAGGTACTGGCAAAACTGTAGGCATATTAAACCCACCGCCTATCCATAAACAAGTTTTCTTTGGGTATGCATCACGTTCTGCTATGTACTTAGGCCATGTCGGATGCTTTGCATCTGCCTCTTTAATATATCCGCCGTATTCATACGGGTGAAAGTAATGGTCAGGCCTACGCCATTGACTAGCTAATACTGACACAGGATTTTCCACAAAGTAAGGCACACCCATGCTATTAAATAACCTTGCACACCACACGGCATAGCTTACAGCCTCATGTTGAAACGTCGGATTTGCCTCCGCCTTTTTCTTAAAGTGTGCCGCACCTGACACTGCAAGGTCAGTGCATACAGGAAAGGCCATTGCAAACACTACGTTTTTATCTGCAAAGCTATCTTGTATTTCATTTAATGTGTTATGATCGTGCAAATCTGCATACTGGTAACATATACCACGATCAACACGTCCCTCTTTTGGGTGCTGTATATCAAAGGCATAACAAAGATATCCTGCCTCCGCCCAAGGCCTTAAAGCTTCACCTGTATAGTCGTAAAGACTAATGACAATTTTATTATTCATTTTATATACTTTCTATTAATGTTTTTGCTTCGACAAAGGTTACAGCTTCGACAATAAACAAAGCTTGTTCAATATCGATTATAGCATCAACACTCGTGATCTTGTAATCATCGGCGTTTATGCTAGTGTTTAAACCTTTTGTGGCGTATACGTCCAAACCATTTTTAAATGCTTTAACGGCTATACTTTTATCATAAAACTGTAATTCATTCAGGGCTTTATTATACCATATTTTGTTTTTCATTATATTTCTTTCTCTGTTTTAAGTTTAATATTATTTAGTTGCACCAGTAAAAGATGCAACCAAGAATAATAAAGCTTTAATATTTCTTAACCATTTCAACAATAGTATCAACACCATTGTCTAACGTGTAACACAAACGGCAATCCTTACACTTTTGACCCGTGCAATTCTGTTGTTCTTTGTATTCATGTTCTAATACGTTATTAAA
>FUIF01015399.1_pt1 | contig 17054 bp, 21 predicted proteins | sample 1003461 | NCBI WGS metagenome assembly FUIF01 (sample SAMEA80401918, study PRJEB19352) | marine metagenome | reverse complement strand
CGTGACGGTTGGGCATTACGCTTTGCTGTCACGGGTAGGGGCGTCCGTTGTGGGTGGCGACGGGCTGCCGGGTGCCGCCTTTTTTCTACACCCGCATTTCAGGGGTTTTGGGTTGGTAGGATTGTAACCATGCCAAACCCTCCGAAACCTATTGAACAGAAACGACTTCTCGGCAATCCTGGCAAGCGCGCAATGCCTGACGATGAGAGCACTATTTCGCTGTTTTCTGGGCGTCGTGAACCGTTGTTTCCGCTTGGTGAGGCCGGTCAGAAGCTTTGGGATTCGGTGTTCAACGAGGGTGAGCTGTGGATTTCCCCGCGCACGGATGTCGCGTGGCTTCAGGTGGTGTGTGAGTTGTTGGATAGGCGTGAAGTGTTGAAGCAGGAGTGGATGGCGGACCCGGCTGACCGCAAACTGAATATGTCTTTGCTAGAAACGGAGAAACTGTTGCAGACCGGTCTTGGGTTGTTGGGTTTCACGCCTACGGATCGCAGCAGGTTGGGTGTTGCTGAGGTGAAAGCGAAGTCGAAGCTCGAGGAGCTGATGGAGCGTCGTGCAAACCGTGAGCAGTAGTTGGCCTCCTAAGTGGTTGACGCCTGTCCCGGCTGAGGCGATTGAGCGTGGCAGGGTGATGGAGCCTGTTGCTGATTTTGTTGAGGGTTTTGGGCGTATCACGAAGGATTCTGTTGCTGGGCGTGCTGGTGGGCCGTTGGTGTTGAGGGATTGGCAGAAGGATTTACTCGAACATTTGTTCGCTTGGGATGAGGATGGGCTTCGTCACCGGATTTCGCTCGTGGGTATGCCTCGAAAGAATGGGAAGTCTGCGCTTGGTGCTGTGCTGGGACTGTATTCGCTGATTCTTGGTCCGAAAGGTGCTGAAGTGTATTCGGTGGCTGCGGAAAAGGAGCAGGCTCGTATTGTGTTCGCTGACGCTCGTCGAACTGTCGAAGCAAGTCCGGAGTTGACGGCCATCACGAAGTTGTATCGTGACGCGATTGAGCTGCCGAAGTTCAACTCGGTCTATCGTGTGCTGTCTGCTGAGTCTGTGACCAAAGAAGGACTTTCTCCGACGACGGTTATCTTTGATGAGCTCCATGCGCAACCGGATCGTGAACTGTTCGATGTGTTTTCGTTGGCTATGGGTGCTCGTGGGAAACTCGCCACCATGATCGCCATCACGACTGCTGGTGTGCGCTCGGATCGTAACGGCAAAGACTCGATTGCATTCTCGCTGTATCAGTATGGGCAGAAGGTGGCTCGCGGTGAGGAAGTCGATGACACTTTCTTCATGGCGTGGTGGGAATCAGAGGGTGACCACCGGTTACCGGAAACCTGGGATGAAGCAAACCCTGGCTATGGGGATCTGAACGCTGTGACGGACTTTGAGTCTGCGATTCGTCGAACACCTGAGGCGGAGTTCCGTATCAAGCGCTGCAACCAATGGGTGTCGAGCGTGGAAACGTGGTTGCCTGCTGGCTCATGGGAGGAATGCGAAGGTAAGGTAACCCTAACCTCGGAGGATGAGATTGTTCTCGGTTTCGACGGCTCCTATAACGGTGACGCTTCGGTGATTGTTGGTGCTGTCATTCCGAAAGCAGAAGAACCGGTCAAAGTGTTTCTGGTGAAGGCGTGGGAAAAAGACCTAGAGCACGATCCGGATGACTGGCGTGTTGACATTAGCGAAGTTGAGCAGACCGTCATGGATTTCTGCCAGAAGCACACTGTCCGTGAAATCGCCTGTGACCCGTTCCGGTGGCAGAGGTCTATGGAGGTGCTGGAGAATCACGGCCTGCCTGTTGTGTCGTTTCCTCAGTCCCCGCAACGCATGATCAAGGCGTGCGCGAAGTTCTATGACGCTGTGGCTGAAAAGAAGCTTGTGCATGATGGGGATCCGTTGCTGGCTCGCCATATTGGTAACACTGCGGTCAAGTTGACACCAGCGGGACCGCATATCAAGAAGGAGAACCCGAATAGTCCTCGAAAGATTGACGCAGCGGTGGCAGCCATCCTGGCTCATGACCGCGCCTCCGGTAAGATAGAAGAACAGGTTATTCCTGAGTTTTTCGGTTAGGGGCGAAATGGCTACGGTTCTGCAAGTGGCGGGAATGACCGCTGTCACGGTTGGTGCTTTGTTCGTGAGTGTTCCTGCTGGTTTGATTGTCGGTGGCGTGTTTTTGTTGGTTGTCGGTTTCGCATTGGGGAAGTAATCCGTGGTTTTGAATAGGCTGTTTGAACAGCGTGCCATTTCTTATCAGACTGTTTTCGAGGCTGGCGATGACCTAGTTTTCGGCAACCTGTCTGACACTTATGTTGACAGCAAGACTGTGTTCCAGGTGAACGCTGTCTATAGCGCTGTGTCTTTGATTGCTGACACGATCTCCACGCTTCCCGTGGACTCGTACATTCGTTTGGATGGGCAACGGCGTGCTTTCCGTCCGAAACCGGCTTGGGTGCAACAGCCTGACATTGCTTTGCCTCGGACTGCGTTCTGGAACTCCGCCATCGTGTCTTTGCTCCTCGATGGCAACCTGTTCGTGCGGATTATCCCTGCTCGTGACGGGACTGTGGCGAATCTGGTCGTGCTGAACCCTAAGACTGTGACGGTGAAGCGTAATGCTCGCCAGGAATTGATTTTCGAGGTCGAGGGTGAGGCGAAACCGTTGACTTCGGAGCAGATGATTTTCATTCCCGACGTTCTACGCCCTGGTCATGTTCGTGGTGTGTCCCGTGTCGAGGCTTTGAAGGAGAACTTCGGTCTAGCGCTTGCTTTGGAGCGGTTTGCTGCCACGTTCTTCGGTCAGGGCACGAACTTGGGTGGTGTTATCGAGTTCCCTGGCAACCTGACAGCGGAGCAGGCAGAGAATCTGCGCACGAGCTTCGATGTGAAGCATAAGGGTTGGCGTAGAGGGCATCGGACTGGCATTTTGTCCGGCGGTGCAACGTTCAAGACTACGCAGGTGGATCCTGAGTCGGCTCAGAGCATTGAGGCCCGCAGATTGGCTGTGGAGGACATTGCGAGGGCGTTCAATATCCCGGCAAACATGCTGAACATCCCTGGAACGACGACTTATGCTTCGGTGGAGCAGAATAACCTGCAGTTTATTACTCACACTTTGCGTCCGATTGTGGCGAAACTGGAGGACACGTTCTCGACTTTGATGGCTCGTTACCCTGGTGGGGAAACAGCGTTTATCAAGTTCAACCTCGACGGATTGGCTCGTGCTGATCTGCAAGCGCGACTTTCCGCTTACTCGACAGGCCTCCAGGCTGGATTCCTCACTATCAATGATGTGCGACGCCTTGAGGACTTGTCGGACATCGAGGACCCGGCTGCATCGCAGGTGCGCGTCCCGCTCGCCAACATGAACATTGAGGCTGCAGACCTGATTGCTGATGAGAAGCGTGTGAAGATGGCGCAGATTCTTGTGCTGTCTGGTTATGACCCGGCTGAGGCTTTGGTGGCTGTTGGTTTGGATCCGATTGCGCACACTGGTCTGGCTTCGACTCAGTTGCAACCGGTGGCGCAGGTGGACCCTGAGAATCCTGGTGAGGTTTACGAGGTCGAGTGATGAGAACTGTTGACGGTTACACTTCGAGCTTGGGAACAGCATCCAGCGTCGTTGTTGGCATGTCTGCTGACGCCCAGCATGTTGTGTTGCAGAACCTTGAACCGAATTCGGATCCTGACGAATATGCCCGCGCTGGTTTCTTGTATGTGGCTGGTGGTCAATTCACGATTTCTGGCGATGGCACCGCATTATTCAATGCTGCTACTGGGTCTGCTGGTATGCAGATTGAAGGTTATGAGCTTGTAAGTACTGCTGAGCCGGTTTATGCGGAACTTGTAGAGGGTGCCACTGTTACAACAACTGGTGCAGCGATTCCTTCTCACAATCTGAATCGCACTATGGCGGATGATGCAGAAACTGTGTTCACTCCGGCCAGCACTGTCACTGGTGGATCCGCTATTTCCACTGAGCTCATTACTGCTTCGAAGCAGGGCGGTGGGGGTTCAATGGTGGTGTCCAAGATTCACACTCTGCAGGCTTCCTCTGATTACGCTTTCCGATTCACTAATCTGTCTAATCAATCCACGACTTTCTTTTTCCAGGTGATTTTCTCGGAGAAGTTCAACGGTCAGAACGATATTTGGTTGGGTGGTACTGCGAACGCTGGTTACCGTTTGCGCGGTGGCGATTCTGTCTATCTGCCGATGGGTCAAGGGCAGACTCTTTCCGCTGTCGCTGAGGAGTCCGCTGAACTAGGAGTGTTGAAACAAGACTGATGCCTTATTTCATAACAGATCGTCACCCGGACTGCCCTGGTTGGTCCGTGGTGAAAGAGGACGGGGAATTGTTGGCTTGTGCTGAGTCACAGGATGCAGCAGTGGAGCAGATGGTTGCTGTGAGTCTTGCTGAGGACATGGAGCCTGGTGGGACGTATGAGGGTGACGAGTTCAAGCCGTTGCCGGAGCGTGCAACCCGTGACCTGCCTGACAACTATCGGCCCGCCACCGCCGAGGATGTCCCTGAAGGGCGTGCCTGCGGTAACTGTATTTTCTTCAACGAGGAGCGCGTGAACGATGAGGGTCAGGCGTGGTGTGAGCGTTGGGAGGACTTCGCTGATGGCGGGTTCTATTGCAATGCTTGGGAGCCTCGTGAGGAGCAACGTCAAGTGGATTTGACTCCGCCCGCCTACATGCGTGCTTCCGCTCGTCGAGGTTTGGAGTGGCACCGTGAGGGCTTGTCTGGTGATGGGCTCGTGGATCGGACTATCCGTGAGGCTCGTGCTATGGCTGAGGGAAACGTGACCGCTGACAAGTGGGTTCGGATCCGTGCGTGGATTGCCCGTCACCTTGTTGACATGGATGCACCACAGAACACTCCAGGGAACGATGCTTACCCTGGGCCTGGTGCTGTCGCTATGGCGTTGTGGGGTGGTGGCGGTTCGAAACGGTCCGCTGAGCGTGCTCTGGCATACGCTGATGGCGTGGTTGGTAGAATTGAAGAAGAAAATGACGAACGGAGCACTGTGACTGGGGAAGCTAAGAGCAAACTGGAAACGCGCATTTTTGAGGTTGATTCTTTTGAGGTGCGTGAAGATGGCGACGGTATGCACCTGGAAGGCTATGCAGCGTTGTTCAACTCGCGTTCAGAGAACCTCGGCGGATTTACGGAAACAATCCAACCTGGAGCTTTCCGCGCCTCTTTGCGCTCACGGAACGACATCAAATTGCTCTGGAATCATTCGACGGATGCCGTTCTCGCGTCCACGAGATCCGGAACGCTTACCTTGACGGAGGATGAGCGAGGTCTGAAAGTTTCAGCTTCTATCGCTCCGACAAGTTACGGGCGCGACGCTAAGGTCCTGGTGACCAGGGGCGATGTAACAGGATTTTCCTTTGGTTTTTCTATGCCTGCCCGCGGTGGGGATGAGTGGAACGCTGAGGGCACTGAGCGCATTCTGAAGTCTGTCCGTTTGCACGAAGTTTCCCTAACACCATTCCCCGCATATCAGGAAACGAACGGTACCGCGACGATGCGCGGTTTGGACAAGATTGCGAAGCGTGCCGGTGTTGACGCTGACGCCCTAGCCGACGCCCTCCTGAAGGTGGAGAACGGTGAGGACATCACCTCTGATGATCGTCAACTGTTGGAGAGCGTCATTGGTGCACTTTCACCGGAGCCTGAGGTTGTCGAACCTGAGGCGGATAAGGGCTTGGAGCTTCTCGCCCTGAAGAAGAAGAAGCTGCAACTACTGATGGATTCCTAATGGCTAGTAAAGAAACAATCAAGCGCACGATTCTGCAGATTGCAGGCAACCCTTCCTCTGGTCCTATCAAGGAGTTGGCGGAGGAGTGGGCTCGCGCTATTGTTGCGCTCGATGAGGAGCCAACCAAAGAAACCCGAGTAATTAAGGCTTCTGAGAAGCGATAGAACGGGTTTGCCCTCGCTAGGTTTTCCACCCTTTCCCTAGCGAGGGTTTTCTTTTTTCTGGAACGGGTTGCAACGCCTGATTTACAATAGTTGTATCCGATGTGCGTCAACGCTGCGGTAGCGATTCTGTGTCATCACGGTTGCGATACATATTCATTCCACTAAGGAGAAATTACTAATGTCCGATTTCGTTAAGCGCCAGCAGGAGCTTAAGGCTAATCTGACCATGCAGATCCGCGAAGTCATTGACGGTGCGGAAGCTGAGGGTCGTGGCCTTGACCAGGCTGAGCTGACTAAGATTGAGCGCATCGAGGCTGACATCGAGAACGCGCAGCGTTCCATCGAAACTGCTTCGAAGGCTGAAGAGCGTGCCTCTGAGGTTGCTCTTGCTTCTCGCGGATTTGAGGTTGTTGAGGAAGCTCGCGGTGACGCTGAGATTTTCCGTTCGATGGCCCGTGGCGAGGTTCGTTTCCACGAGTTCAAGAACTCTGAGAAGCGTGCTCTTGTTGCTTCCGCTAACACTGTCCCTGTTGACTTCTTGGACCGCGTGTTCAACCTTGCCAAGCTGGTTGGACCGTACCTCGAAACTTCTGAGGTATTCGTGCGCGACAGTGGTGCAGACCTGCGCATCCCCGTGATGTCCGGTTACAGCACTGCTTCTGAGGTCACTGAAGGATCCGCGATCAGCGAGTCCAACCCGACCTACTCCAGCATCCTGCTGAACCCTGCAAAGCAGGCGTTCATCGTTCAGCTCTCCAACGAGCTGGTTGCTGACGCTGGCTTCGACATCGAGGCTAACGTTGCTGAGCAGGCTGGTGTCGCTATCGGTACCCGCGCAAACACCGTGATTCACGCAGCTGTTACTGCTGTTGCTGGTTCTGGTGTGACCGCTGGCACCACCGACGCATTCACGGCAGACAACCTTATCGACCTCGCTTACAGCGTTGACGGTATGGCTCGCATGCTGCCCGGTGCTGGATTCATGGTCAACACTGCAACCCTTGGCTTCATTCGTAAGCTGAAGGACAACGATGGCCGTTACATCCTTGACCCCGTTGTTGGTGGACCTTCCACCATCCTCGGAATGCCTGTCTACGAGAACCCTGCTGTTGCTGGTATCGCTACCGGTAACAAGGCTGTTCTCTTTGGACACTGGCCTTCTGTGAAGGTTGCGACCACTGGCCTTGAGGTGAGCGTTTCTTCTGACGCTTACTTCGCCAACGATGTGACCGGTTACCGTTTCGTCTACCGCCTCGGCGCTGGCGTTGCTAACGGTGCAAACCACATCAAGTACCTGGAGCTTGCATAATCGCATAGCCCAATAGGCTGAAGGCCCTCGTCGTGTTGTAGGTTTCACGACGGGGGCTTTCGCTATGCTAGGCGTCATGCCTACAGAGAAAATCAAAGGTCTGATCGCCCTCGCGTCGAACTCACCCGGTACACCGACGGGTTACGGTCAGCAAGCTGACCATCTTGTCCGCTCCCTTGTCGAGCATGGTGTGAAAACTGCTGTGCTTTCGAATTACGGGTTGGAGGGTTCGATTGACACGATCCGAACGAAGCATGGTGAGGTGGCGCACTATCCGCGAGGTGTTGCACCGTATTCGCAGGATGTGTTGACGACTTGGTTTGAGCATTTCCGCTCCCAGCACCCTGGTATCCCTGGGGCAATCATGACTCTCTACGATGTGTGGGTGTATAACGCCTGGAAGGATGAGGTGCCTGTCATTTCTTGGGTGCCTCTCGATCATGTGACGATGCCTCCACAGGTTGCCTCGTTTCTGAAGCGTGACAATGTGACTCCGGTGGCGATGTCACCGTTCGGCAAGCGCCAACTGGATGACACCGGTATTGAGTCGGTGTATATACCTCACGCGATTGACACGACGGTCTATAAGAAAACAGAGAAGTTCGACGGGGTGCCAACGAGAGAGTTTATGGGTATCCCTGAGGAGAAGTTCCTGGTGGGGATGGTTGCAGCGAATAAGGCGAACGGGATTGTTCACCGGAAAGCGTATGCGGAGAACCTGTTGGCGTTCTCTATTTTCCATAAGAAGTTCCCTGACTCTCACTTGTATATTCATGCGGATCCCGCACCGGCTACGGGTGGGTTTGATTTGAAAGTGTTGTTGAAGGCTGTGGGGATTCCTCCGAGCGCTGTCACAGTGGCTAATCGTGAAATGTTACGGATTGGGTATTCACGGGAGAATATGGCTGCACTCTATTCGGCATTCGATGTGCTGTTGGCGACGTCGTATGGTGAGGGATTTGGTGTGCCGACGATTGAGGCGCAGGCTTGTGGCACGAGGGCGATTGCGTCAGGTTGGGCTGCCTCCACGGATCTAGTGTCGGAGGATTCCTGGCTCGTCGATGGTCAGGCGTTCTATGATGAGCCTCAGAAAGCCTTTTTCCAGATTCCGAACATGGGTTCGATTATGACGGCCCTGGAGGAGGCGTATCACGCTGAGCGTGGGTTCTCTCCGGTAGCTCGGAAGTTCGCTCTCGACTTCGAGATCAAGACCGTGTTCGATAACTATTGGATCCCGTTCTTGAAGGATTACTTTGCGTAATGCTGTTGCCTGATATTCAGAACAGACACGTTGGGGAAACAGCCTGGGTGTTTGGCTCTGGTGCAACCATGAATTACCTGTCCCCAGAGTTCTTTGCGGACAAGCTTGTTGTGGGTGCGAATGGTGGGGCTCATTACTTCGGTGTGAAACCCGCGTATTCTTTCAGTCACCATCATGAGTTCGCCAGTATTCCGTCCCTAGCTACGGAGCATCCTGAAACTGTGTTTGTTGTGAACCGGCAGGACTATCACACCAAAGCAATGTATAGCGGTGCTTATGAGAATGTGATTGTTCACGATCCGAAAACAGAGAAGAACAGTCACGAGAGATTCAACCCGTTCGAGGGTGACCGGCCAGCGGACGCCCATCAGCTCGTGTTCGGATCGTCGAGTGTTCACGGTGCGATGCACTTGGCAGCGTATGTTGGTGCGAAGAACATTGTGCTCGTGGGTGTGGATTGTGGCGTCCTCGATGACGAGTCAAACTTTGGCGCGTATCCTCACACCACTCAGCGTCCGTTCGCGGTGTGGAATCGTCACCTGGCTCTCATGCGAGATTGGCTCCGTGACAGTTACGGTGTGAATACTTATTCACTGAACCCGTTTGTGAACCTGCACCTCGAAGGCCACACTTTCGGAGGAATCTAATGTTAGAGAATCTGACGATCCCTGTGCTGAACCGGTACGACTTGCTGGAACGGTGTCTGCAGTCAATTGACTATCCCATCAAACATTTGCTGATTATTGATAACGGTGCTTCGACTGTGGAGCAGGACATCGAGGTTCACGTCCCTGAGATTGTGAAGTTCACGACCTATTTGCCTATGCCTGCGAATCTTGGGGTTGCTGCGTCATGGAATCTGGGCATCAAGTCGTTTCCGTATGATGACCGGTGGTTTTTCGCTTCGAATGACGTGGTGTTTCGCCCAGGTGCCCTTGAGAGGCTCTCAGAGGTTCATACAGGCGAGATAACCCTTTCAGGGGTGTTTCCCTTCTGGCATGTGTTTTCTGTCGGCTATGAGGCTGTCAGGCGCTTGGGTTTGTTCGATGAAGCATTTTTTCCCGCATATTTCGAGGACAACGATTTCAACACCCGCGCCAACCATCATGAGGTGCCGATTCGGAAGTTGGATTTGCCGTTAGATCATGACAATTCCTCCACGCTCAAGTCAGACTCAAGATTTCAGACTTTGAATGGTGACACGTTCGCGAGGAATCAGGCTTACTATCGTGACAAGATTGCGCGTGAGGATTTTGGTCCTGGTGGTTGGGATGTAGAACGTCGTAGAGCGAACGGTTGGGAGGCTGACCGGTAGAATGGTTAGCGGAGGCTTTGCATGATTACGAATGGGTACTGTTCGCTGGCTGATGTCAAGGCAGCAGCTCGGATTACTGACAGCATTGATGACACTCTGTTGGAGCTGTCAATCGAGGCAGCATCACGCGAGATTGATTCTTACACTGAGCGCGTGTTCTACCAGACCGGATCCGAGGGGATCCCGGTTGTGCGAGTGTATGTTCCGCAGGATTTGTATGTGGTGGAAACTGACGACATTATTTCGGTGACTACGCTCAAGACTGACAGCAACGGTGATGGAACTTTCGACACCACCTTCGACGTGTCTGACTTCCAGTTGGAACCGTTGAATGGTTTGGCTGGTGGTATCGATACACCGTTCACGAGGATTCGTGCCGTGGGTACTTACTTGTGGCCGACGTATGAGCCCAGGAACGTTGACGCTAACCAGGCGAGCGTGCAAGTGACGGGTGTGTTCGGTTTCGCTACGGTTCCGACAGCGGTCCGGCAGGCTTGCATTCTGTCAGCACTTCGCCAGTACAAGCGTTATGAATCCCCGACGGGTGTGCTCGGTTTCTCGGATTTAGGAGCTGTTCGTGTTGGGACGAAGCTTGACCCTGATGTGGAGCGCATGATTCAGCCTTATCGGAAGGTGAGGATGGCGTGACCGTAACAGGTATGCGCACAGCCCTCGCAGAGAACTTGGGCACTATTTCAGGGATTCGCACCTACGCTGACATCCCTGACAATCCCATGATGCCTGCAGCGGTTGTGCAGTTGCAATCGGTTTCTTATGATCAGGCTTTCCAACGTGGGCTCACCGAATACAACTTTGTTGTCACGGTTATCTTCGGACGGGTGGCCACCAGTGCGGCGCAACGATCTATGGATCAGCTCATCGATGACGGTGGTGGCCGTTCCATCAAGACCGCTATCGAATCAGACAAGACTCTCGACGGTAACGCTTTTGATGTGAGGGTGGGGGAGATGACTAACATCACCTCCATTACAATAGGAGATATAACGTATTTGTCAGCGGACTTCGCTGTCATAGTGTACGCAGACTAAGGAGAAAACTGTGGCAAAGTTTGTTGCTACTGATTACAGAATCACAATCAATGGGGACGACTTCAGCTCTAGCCTTGCTGCAGTCACTCTCGACGTGTCCGCTGCCGAGCAGGAAGTGACCGCTTTCGGTGACACTTTCGTTCAGCGCATCAGCGGTCTGAAGGATGCCAGCATTTCGTTGGACTTCCACCAGGACTTCGGTGCTGCTTCGGTTGACGCGACTCTGTGGCCTCTGCTCGGATCTAACGCGACTGTTGTAATTGCACCTACCTCTGGGGCAACTGCAGCAACGAACCCTGCTTACAGCGGTGTGTTCCTGGTGACCGAGTACCAGCCTTACGCTTCCAGTGTTGGTGACCTTGCCACGCTCAGCGTTTCCTGGCCTCTCGCAGATGGCACAATCAGTCGAGGAACTGGCGCGTAACCAATGAATCCCATAAACCTACGCATTGAATTCGTCGACGGTTCCTCCGCTGAGGTGACCGCTATTGCTGCTGACCTGATTGCTTTCGAATCAAAGTTCGATTTGAGCGTTGCACGCCTTGAGAAAGAGATTCGGCTCACTCACTTGTTCTTCCTTGCCTATGCTGTGTTGAAGCGCACAGGGCAGACCACGGAGGAGTTCGAGAAGTGGGCTGAGTCTGTTTCGATGGTTGCTGAGGCTTCAGGAAAAAAATAAAGGGGCTCGGTGATTCGAGCCTCCATTGGGAGATTGCAGCTCTAGCTGTTGAAACGGGGATTGCTCCTAGCGTGTTGTTGCAGGAGGATCCGCGCATGTTGTGGACGATGGCTCGTTATATTGTTGCGCGTTCTCAGGCCCAGAGTGGTAAGCGGGGACGCCGGTAGAATAGAGGTATCATGCCTGCCCAGTTCACTATCCGCGAAGCTGACCTGCGAACTGTGTTGCGGGAGCTCCGTCAACTGGATCCGAATCTGCGGAAGCAGTTGCAGAAGGATATGAAAACAGGGCTTTCTCCCGTCGTGGACAAGCTGGCGAATACTGTGCCTAAGCAGTCGCCTCTGTCTGGGTTTGCGACTCGTTCTTCTCGTGGCACTCGGTACAACTGGGGTGCTGTTCGAGGTTCGACTGTGACACCGTTGGGGAAGCGTGCGAAGAAGCCTGGGTTTGTTCCTGTTGTATCGATGCGGTTCCGTTCACGCGGTAAGACCAATGCTGGGTTTGAGATTATGGAGCTCGCGGGATCTAAGACTCAGGGCAAGACTCCTCAGGGGCGGGCGATGATTAGCGCCCTGAACTCGCGTTTCCCGATCCGGCAGGGGTTGGGTCGTTTCGTGATTCCTGAGGCTAAGAATGAGGCTGACGCTGCGTTGAGGATTGCAAAGGGAATTGTCGAGCGTTATGTGGCTCTGGTGAATAGGAGAATCCGCTCATGAGCATCGATATTCCCGTCGTCAGTAAGTTCGACCCTAATGGGCTCAAACAGGCTCAGAACGCTCTGGGTGGGTTCAAGAAAACCCTGGGCACGGTTGCTGTTGCTCTCGGTGCTGCGCTATCGGTTCGTGCTGTCACGGATTTCGCGAAAACTAGCATCAATGCTGCTTCGGATCTAGAGGAGTCGCTGAACGCGCTCTCTGTGTCGTATGGTGAGGCTTCTGAGGGTATTGCGAAGCTTGGTGAGGATGCGGCCACGAGGCTTGGTGTTACTCAGTCAGCGTTCAATCAGGCTGCGGTGCGGTTCTCCGCTTTCGCGGATCGTGTTGTTGGTGAGGGTGGGGACGTCGAGGGTTTCGTCGATGACATTACGACGAGGGCTGCTGACTTTGCTTCTGTGTTCAACATTGATGTTGCTGAAGCCCTGCAAGTGTTTCAGAGCGGTTTGTCTGGTGAAGCGGAGCCTCTGAAACGGTTTGGTATCAACCTGCTCCAGTCGGAGGTGCAGGCTTTCGCGCTTCGGACTGGCCTGATTGAGGTTGGCGAAACGATGACTGAACAGCAGAAGGTTCAGGCTCGTTACGGGTTGTTGATGGAAACCACGGCTAAGACTGCTGGGGATTTTGCGAACACGTCGGATGGGTTGGCTAACTCGCAACGTATCTTGCAGGCTAACTTCCAGGACATGCAGGCCACGGTGGGTGGCGCTTTGCTTCCAGCGTTCGCTGCGTTGTCGGCTGGGCTTCTGCCTGTTGTGGAGCAACTTGGTCCGGTGTTGGGTGAGGCTGTTGAGTCGTTGACTCCGGCCATCGAGGATCTAGCGTCACAGATTCCAGGGTTGCTGACATCATTCTTGCCGTTGGTGCCGGTGTTTGTGAACTTCCTCGGTGTTGTGTTGCAGTTGGCTCAGGCGGTCCTGCCGATTCTTGTCAGGTTGTTTGATTCGCTGATTCCGACGATTGAGGCTCTTGTTCCTCCGGTCATGGATTTGATTGACCAGTTGTTGCCTCCGTTGGCTGAGTTGTTTCTGGCGATTGTGGATGCGATTCTGCCGATGATTGAGGCAGTGCTGCCGATTCTCACGGATTTGCTTGTCGCCCTCACACCTATCTTGGTGCAGTTGGTAGATGCGTTCCTGCCTTTGATTGATTTGATTGTCCCTATCCTGACGGATTTGCTGGAGTTCCTTATTCCGGTCCTGACGACGGTGGCGGAGATTCTCGCTGTGCTCCTGGTGCAGGCCGTTAACTTCCTTATTGGTACGTTCGAGGACTTCATGGCGTTCCTGGAACCGTTCACGGCTTTCTTCGAAGAAACGTTCGGCGGAATCCAAACATTCTTCTACGGAATCATCAATGGCATGATCGGACTGTGGGAAGGGTTCGCTAACGCTGTCATCAACGGTGTGAACTTCGTCATTAGGGCTCTGAACCGGATTCAGGTGTCTGCGCCTCGATGGTTGACCGACCTCACAGGAATTACGTCGTTCGGTATCAATATCCGTGAGCTGGGGAATGTGGCGCTGCCTCGTGTTGCCCTGGCTGAGGGTGGCATTGTCACGGGTCCAATGAATGCTTTGATTGGTGAGGCTGGGCCCGAAGCCGTTATCCCGCTCGACAGAATGCCTCGTGGCGCAACGTACAACATCACGGTGAATGCCGGTGTGGGAACTAACGGTGCACAGGTAGGAGAAACCATCGTCAATCTAATCCGTAAATATGAGCGCACTTCTGGCCCAGTGTTCGCGAAGGCGTAAACATGGCGGTAACAGTTGAGCTCGGACTGAGCAAAGCGTTCACACTCGATGACCCTGTTGCCGGTGTTATCGGTTCCACAGAGTTCACGATTGGTGGTGTGAGCTTCGAGGACATTACGGATCGTGTTCGGTCTGTGTCGATTGGGCGTGGAAAGAACAGGGACTTGGACCGGTTCAACGCTGGTGTGCTCTCTGTCGAGCTGAATAACGAGGATAGGGCTTTCGACCCGCTCTACACTTTCAGCCCGTTCGCAGGGAATATTGTGCCTCGTCGTGACATTCGTGTTTTGGCTGAATCTACGGCTGTGCAGTATGTGGGGAAGGTTCTTGACTGGAACTTCTCCTATGAGCCGAATGGCAGGCAGATTGCTTCGTTGCAGGCTGCGGACGGTTTGACATTCTTGGCGCAACAGGATTTGACTCCAGGGACGGCCACAGCACAGTTGACCGGTGCTCGCGTGAATGCTGTGTTGTCGCAGGCTTCCGTGGACTGGCCTGTCGATGATCGTGACATCGATACGGGGAACAGTCAGCTTGGGACTGACGTGTTCGATGGGAACGTGCTCACCTATTTGCAGAAAGTCGAACAATCCGAGGGTGGGTTGCTGTTTATTGATAAGCAAGGACGGGTGGCTTTCCGTGACCGGCTCACAACTCCCACGGTGGATAACGTGACGGTGTTTTCGGATGTGGCGGGGTCTGGTATTCCGTTCGCTCCGGCAGCACTCGATTACGGTACAGAGCAGTTGTACAACTCTGTGACAGTTACTTCACCGTCCTCGACAGCGGTTTCTGAGGATGCATTGTCGCAGACTCGTTACGGTATTGCAGCAGTTTCTGTTGATACGCTCATCGATGATGCTGACACCGTGGAGGGGTTGGCTGATTTGCTTCTCTCCCGGTATAAGGAGCCGGAGCTTCGTTTCCAGCAGATTCGCGTGGATGTGGACAAGATTTCACCGGCACAGAGGACCACAGTGTTCGGTCTGGAGATTGGTGATGTTGCCCTGGTGCAGATTACTCCTGGTAATCCTCCGGTGGGGTCACAGATTGAACGTTATGGCCTGATTATTCAGATTGCACATGAGGTGACACCGGATGAGCATTTCATCACGTTCGGTCTAGGGTCGTTGCAGACTTCACTCTTCGTTATTGGGGATGCCGAGTTCGGTACAATAGGAGAGAACGCTCCTGGCGTTCTTGGTTTCTAGGAGGCATGGATTTTGGCTGGTGCTGGGTTCAAGCTTTTTCAGAACGGGGATGTGTTGCTGGCTTCTGAGGTGAACACTTACATGATGGAGCAACAGATTATGGTGTTCGCTGGGACTGCTGCGAGGGGTAGCGCGATTGCTTCTCCTAGCGAGGGCATGTTTGCGTTCTTGAGGGATACTGACACGCTCACTTATTACGATGGATCAGATTGGCAGGACTTCTAATGGCTGCAGGCGGTTTCAAAGAGTTCGTGGCAGGGGAAACCCTTGACGAGGATGAAATCAATGATTACCTGATGCAGGGCATGTTGGTGTTTGCTGGGACTGCTGCGAGGGGCTCTGCTATTGGGACACCTGTTGAGGGGCAGTTCTCGTTCCTGAAGGACACTGATTCTGTGGAGTTCTATGACGGAAGCGCCTGGGTTCCTTTCGAGTCAGGCCTTACATACGCGACTATTGGGACTGCCGCAACAGGCTCGTTCACTGACGGTGGCATTGATTACGATTATTGGGATTTCACTAGTAATGGTTCACTTGTTATTTCTGAGGGTGGTTTGTTGGACATTCTCGTTGTTGGTGGTGGCGGTGGACTCGCTAATGATTCTGGCCGCATTGGTCAGGGCGGTGGTGGCGCTGTAAGGTATGGCACTTTTGAGGTTGCTGCCGGAACGGTTGCTATTGCCATTGGTGCTGGTGGTGCTGATTCAACACCTTTTGGCGGAAACGGTGGAAACACAACATTCGGCTCTTTATTGTACGCCGGTGGTGGACAAGGTGGGTTGGGAATGAACGCTTTTTCTAATATTACTCAGCCTGGGTTTGGCGGCGGTGGTTCCCCAGGGGCGCGAAAAGCAGGAGGGGGAGGACAGACTCTCTCTGGTGGTGGACAAGGTGCATCAACAGGCGTGACCGGAATTACCTTGAATTACAACGGGTCTTCTATTGAGTACGGAATCGGTGGCAACACGGGTGCATCTGCAACATCAAATGACGGCAGAGGTAGCAGTAGTGGTGTTGCGACTGCTGCTGCTGGTCGAGTAATAGTTAGGGTAAGAACATGATTCAGTGGGCACGATTGAATGAAAATAACACCATCATTGATGTCACGATTAGTGAAGATTATGTTTTTGATGCGGATTGGCTTTCTGAAAATTTTGGTGGTCTATGGATGGAGATGCCAGATGAGCGAGGACTTGGAATCGGTGCTTATTGGGATGAAACCCGTCAAGCCTTTATTCCGTTCAAAGCTTATCCGTCATGGGTTTTGAATGAGGAAACTTTGATTTGGGAGGCTCCTATTCCTAAGCCTGAAGATGGTGGAGATTATGGTTGGGATGAGCAAGCAGGCGCTTGGGTAGAGGTGTAAATTATGCACCTCTCGCAACCCTGGCCTGAGGGATACAACATCAATGCTCGAAGCCCTTATGGGTGGAGGGTTCACCCTATTACTGGGAGGCGCAAGTTTCATCATGGGGTGGATGTTGCGTTGCCTGAGGGGACAGAGTTGAGAGCTCCTGCTGACGGTGTTGTTGTCAAGAAAGGTTCTGGGGCTTCCGGTGGGAACACTCTGATTGTGAAGCACGCTGATGATGTGTTCACTGTGTACTATCACCTGGCTAAGCCTTCTCATCTTTTGGTGGGTTCGAGATTTGAGCGTGGTGAGGTGATTGCTCATTCTGGGAACACTGGGGCGAGCACTGGGCCTCATTTGCATTGGGAGGTGCGCTCACCTAGTAGCCGGTGGGGGCAGACTGTGGATCCTGTGCCATTCCTCCAGGGCTCTCCTGCTGTTGTGCCTGCAGCGCTCAAGGTGGATGGGAAACT
>FUIF01002586.1_pt1 | contig 17079 bp, 31 predicted proteins | sample 1003461 | NCBI WGS metagenome assembly FUIF01 (sample SAMEA80401918, study PRJEB19352) | marine metagenome | reverse complement strand
GCTGGGTCCATCATAAACAAACGATCACAATGATAAGTGCCTGCTGCTGAATTGATGCACCATACTTCGTCCCACTCACGACCGTTTTGACTGCCAATGGCGTAATCAACTTGTGAAATGCCCAAGCCTACGATAGCAACTCTCTTGCCTTCTAACTCTGGTATGGGTTCCATTAAGATACGCCAGAGCGTAGCTGGTCGTATCGGTATTCGTCGCGGGTACCACGACCTTCGGATAAGTTTTTCATCCTACTCACTGCCTCCTTGAATCTTGCTTCAAACTGAGCAATGACATCTGGAGGTTCTTTCAAAAAGATAGCACTTTCAACCAAAGTTCCATACAACAAAGCGTCTGGATAATCTGTGGATAAAAATGTCGTACCGCTGTCACTACCACTCGTTAAAGAAGCGGGTTTATGTAAATAATGTAACTCTACTTCGTAAGTTGAATCTGGTATAGGTGCCAACTCAAAAGAAGTTTCATCAAATAAAGAGTAATATTTAGGTTGTCCTGTCGTTGTACCAGAAGAGTATTCTTTGATAAACGAAGGGTGTTTGAAATCTAAGTAATCATAGGTACTACTAGAGATAATCGCCAAGCTAAAAGGCGCATAAAAATCTGTTGGTGTAGCTAAAAATCTATTTGAAGCAGTTAGCGTACCAGAGACGTTTTTTCTCTGATCTGGTAGCTGCACCATACTAAAAATCCTATCTTCTGATTCTTTTATAAAAGTTGGCAGCTGATTAGTGAAAGTGGTTTCACTAACTTGCAAGTAATCTTGCACTGCTGTTTTTAATGTTGCTAAGGTAAAACTCATGTCGTTGTTACTGTTACTGTACCTAAATTTGTACTAACACTGAAGGTGGATAGTACAGACCCTAACTTTCCATCTCCTACATTACTGTAGACTAAAAATGCTGTGTTATCGTCTTTTGTATCTACTCTAGCATCTTTGATAGCTTGGGCATCAACCACGGCTGGTTTTGGCATGAGTTGTGGATGTTTGGCGTTCCATTGATCTGGACCCACTAATAAGCCGTCCCATGTTTTTTTCATGTCTTTTAATTTATAACGAAACCCTGTTATATCGCAGATTCCATAAGCATTTTTGTTAGATGCAAAAGCCATTAGATATTATTATAACTCCTCAAATCTGGTGAAATTTTGTAAGAAGCTCGATCTTCGTCTTGAGAAAGTGCTCTGTTAAACTCCTCGTCATAAATTACTTTCAGCTGAGCGGTTAGTTGCGGGTTTCTTTTCATAGACAAGTAATAAGCTAACCCAGCAGTAAGACAAGGGTAGAACCTAAAAGGTATCTCCAAAGTATTTGTGGCCGCATCGGCATCGTCCATCCTAGTCAAGACATTCATAAATACTGTATAAGTGCTAGATACGTCTGGCGTAGGCCAAACCGTTATAGTAGGCGTTAATTGTTTGTTGATAAAAAATTGATTTGGTTTCCCAGTGCTAGTCTTGGTAGTAATGTGTGAATATTCAGCTCGGCTTAGTCTAGTCATTGGTATGTCGGTGGTGTCGCTCCCTTCTGTTTCTCTAATAAATACATCTAAGACATCTATCGGAGCTGTCGCATTGGTGCTATCAATATTGTAAGTAGCGGTGTCTTTGACCATAGCAACTGATTTTTGTGCAATAGTCCATTGATTCAAGCCTCTATTTGCCCACTCGGCAAGCATAATGTTAAGACTTCTAGTAGCGCTTTTTAAATCATACCCAGTGCGTAACTCAATACCACAACGCTCAAAAGCTTCTTCAATATACTCTGCTACGTCTGGTTCAAAATTCTTACTACTACTCGTTGCCATCTTTGTCCTCTTGAGCGTATAGATTGTTGAAAGTTATTTCTGGGTCCATATAGCTCTCATGTTGTTCTGCTGAGTGAGTCCATTGCGAAGGCATAAAGTCTGGTGCGCCTTCGCCAACTCGCCACAATGCAGGATTTGTTGCTCTAACTCTATTGTTAGGTAAAGCGACAAAGTTGCCCGTGAACTCGCCAGCGTCAGTTAAATATAACACATGTGATTGTTTATGTTGAGCGGGATCGTCAGCAATAGAGTGTTCGGTGTAATCGACTGTAAACAAATATTTTCCTATATGCCATTCTCCACCAATTTTACATTGCCAAGGTGAGCTACTAACCCTATCCATGGTTATAACCGAGTGATGATGGCTCAAACAGTCCCATGGTTGTGCTAAATGGTCTTCCATAGGCTCTGGCCACTCTGCTAAAGGTATATCGCTATAAGAGCTTGTATGGCATCCTAGCCCACATAGCGCCACCGTGTATGTTTTCATCTGGATAATCTTCAAAATCTGTTTCGCAACCAGTAAAGACCACTTGGAAGGATAGTGACCTATCTGGCAAAGTATTTACTGCAAAAACCAAAGCGTGTAAGTATTCGCCATGATACTTTTCGTGATTAGCCGTAAACTCTTTTCTAACCCAACACTTAAATTGAGGTATGTTTGATATTAAATATGCCACAATATTTAAAATTCTAATTAACTATTTACCGTACAGGCCGCGTCCACTTTTAGCTTTGTATTTAGTGCCTTTCATAGCACCACCTTTGGCCATGCCTTTTTGCTTTTTTAGCATTTGGTGATTGAGCTTGTACTCTAGTTCCTTGACCCATCAAAGCAGACATAACCGATTTAGGCATGTTACTCATACCAGGATTAGCTTTCATTTCTGCTCTAGCTGCACCACCCATAGCCATATATTTAGTGCCTTTCATAGCGCCACCTCTAGCCATGCCTTTGGTTCTTTTCATAGCACCACCCTTAGCCATGCCTTTGGTGCCTTTCATTGCTCCGCCTTTAGCCATACCTTTAGTGCCTTTCATAGCACCACCTTTGGCCATGCCTTTCGTGCCCTTCATAGCGCCACCTCTTGCCATATATTTACGACCTTTCATATTTAACTCCTTCCGTATAAACCCATATTAGGTTTGGTTTTAATAATACCACCTTTTGCTGCAAAAGTTTTAACATTAGTTGGTTTACCGCCAACGCCTTGTTTTTTTGCTCTTTTTCTTTTGACAGCAGAAGCTATTTGACCTTTTGACATGTTCCGAGCTTGTGATCTCGGCACACATTTAGGATATTTTCTTTTTGAGCCTTTAGCGGATTTACGTCCGCAAGCTTGAAACTTACCGTCTTTTTTTGGCGCACCGATGTCTACCCAATCTCCTTTAGGACCTTTACCAAACCAAGTTTTTAACGACATTAAGCTTTCCTCTGATTTCTAATACTTTCTTTACCTTGCTTGAAAATATTAGCTATTCTGTTTTTTCCCATAACTTTAGCTCTTTGTTCGCCTACAGTTAGAATTTGTATCTTACGAGCAAAAGGTTTTTTTATTCTTTTAACTTTAGCTACAGTATTTTTTGCATCTGTCATCGTAGCAAATTTGATACTGACAGTATCTTTGGGGTTTTCATCAGTGTATAAACGACGCCCACTGCCTTTGGGTTTTTTTCCTGTGCCTACTTTTGGCTCTCTTTTTTTAACCATTAAGATCTAGGTACTTTTGTCATTTTTTGTTTACCGGGCATAATGGCACCACAACCACGAGCTTGAACCATGACTGCACCACCGCTTTTCATAAAACCCATTTTGTTTCTAACCTTAGTAGGTAGTTTTTTTAGGCCTTTATTGCAGCTGGTATTGGTTTCAAATCTTTTTTAACTTCTCCGCCTTCGGCTTTCTTCTTGCCTTTATATTTACCGCCCATGCGTTTGTATTCTTGAACCATGTAACCAGAAGCATAAGCACTTGGAAACACGTCAAATTTAGCCTTAGCTTTGGCTTTCGCTTTTCTATACAAAGCTGGGTTTGCTACATTAGATGGCACACTACCACCATCTTTCATTTTTATAGATTTTAAAGTTTTAGCTTGACTAGCATGGGTTTTACTAGCTTTTTCTAAACCTTTGATAACTTTTTTAATTTTTTGTTTTGCCATAATAATTTACCAGTTTTTACAAGACCAATAAGAAGCAGCAAAAACATCTTTCTTTTTTTCAACAGCGTCACAACCGTGTCGAGCTCGAAACGATTTACGTCTTTTTGGTTGGTCTTTTTTTATAGATAAGTTTGGATCGCCATATCTAACAATCTTAACTTGGTCGCCTTTTTTTGCTAACACCGCAAATTTTTTATTTTTGCCTGGTGTTCTTTTTTGCTTGTTGTAACCGGGAAAGGTCTCCCCACGGTAAGACAGTCTACCGCTAGGGAGTCTTTTCACGTCACTTGTATCAGCCATTAATAGTTTTTCGTTAAAACTAATATGATGGAGTAAGCATCACCATTACTGTGGCCTACTGTTGTAAAATCTAAATCACCTGTTACACCAGAACCAGCGTTGTTAGGTATGCCTGTAAATAAGTCATAATATTCATCGCCAGTGCTATCAGCAGGTAGAGGGATAGCTAAGACATTGGTCGTAGCATCAAATTCAATGTCTACACCCATGCCTCTGCATGCCCAATATATTCTTGATATAGATACGCCTGTGCAAGCTTGTCCTTTACTATTCGCAGACAAGGCAGAAACATCTACCTTCTTGACAGAAGCTTCGCCTGTGCCGTCGCTTTCATTAGTAAATTTGAGCACTGCAACACGCTCGCCATCCTGTATTGTCTGACTCGTTACTGTATCAGCCATGAGTTGCTCCTTACAGTTCTGTGCTTGCTGTACGTTCTTTGCTTGCGCCTATGTAATCTACAGTCAAAGTTTTTGCAGCAGCAGCACCGTTTTGTATACCAAACGATACAGTCAATTCTTCATCATCTGGTGCGTTTGTGCTTACCACCGTGCCAGCTAAAACATTGTTTTGGAACACATGAAACTTTTGGTCTTTAGGTTCGTAAACAAAACCTACAGTCATAAAAGTATCGTCAGCCAAAGCATTAGGCAAATCCAAAGTTGATTGCGTGCTGTCTTTTTCAACAACAAAAGTAACTGTGGTTCCACCGTCAGACTTTAAAAAGAAAATACCGTCTGTTACGTCTAGGGGTGTCGTGTCAGTCAGTTGTAAACCAGCAACAATATCAGTTTCAGTGGCATCACTAGTCTTAAAACGCATGTTAAATGCTAACTGTTTGCCAGACTCAAACTTATACCCTTCTTTTACAAGTTGGAAAAAGTCGTGGTCGTTATCTCCAGCCGCGTTGGTGACTAACAATAAACCGCCATCGCCGTCAGCTAATGCCTCAGTAGCAGATCCTGTACCATCCTCAGTTGTTGTAATTGTCCAATCGGACGCCAAGTAAGTATCAAAATCGTTAAAGTAAGTATGATACTTGTGGGGTGCGGGTGCTTTGAGTTTACCTAATGTAGAGTCACTTCCAACATTGGTAACACCCGAAGTAAAATGCGTAGTCATAATCAGCCTCCTTAAATTTAGCCATTGCAAACACCATGTCTGCAACAATCATTTCTACAAGTCTGATAATACTACTTGGCTTATGGTTTTACAACTTTGTAAACAATTACTCTCCGTTGGTTTTTTTAAAATGCACCCGTACAAAGTATTTTCTTAATAAAGAAACTAAAGTAAACACTATTGTTTGAAATACTGCGGTGGTAGTAATGCTTAAACCTAACCAAGTAGAAAAAGAAAGCACAGCTAGAGCAACCGGGAAAGCTAATAAAAAACCTACGCCAACATCGGTAATAGCCTCGTATGCAGCTGATTTGTCGTATAAATTTTTCATCTTTATAATATTTTGTAAATTATTATAAATTATTATACAACTATGTAAATAAAAAAAAGGACTCTTTCGAGTCCTCTTTTTTGTAATACTGAGTAAAAAACTGTATTACGAGTTCTTGTTATGCACCTTGAGATCCATAGATTCCTCTCCAATCAGAGAAACCAAAAGAATATCTTTCTCTTGCTTTATAACGGATGTTACCAGTAGCAAAGTCTGGTTCCATAGATGTTTCCATCGCAGTTCTTTGGAACATTTTTAGACCTTCTCCTTGTGCCGTTATTGAAGTAAGGATGAAGAAAGCATCTGGGTCAGTAAGATAATGATTTACTGAATAACCGCCAGGAAGAACATTTGTGTTCTTAATAGCGTTAATATCATTATCTGCTGTGCCAGATCTTTGTGGTGAATTAAGTATTCTGTCAGCAACAAAAACAAGTTGCGGTGGGATAATAAGTTTATCCGCTTGGACAGAGATAATTAATCCCTTGTCATCAGTGAAAGTTGATATGTCAATCAACGCATCCTCTAAAGACGTTTCATTAAGATCAGCCATAGAACTAGCTCTGTTTGCAGCTGACCCACCACCTGCTAGTGGATGATCTGTTGCTATTAGAGATTTACCATCTCCACCTAGAAAACTAGATGAAAAAGCGTTGTTTAATACATCTGCACCTTTAACCTCTTTGGTGTTAGCCATAGATTTTGCAAGTGCTTTGACATATCTTTTACCCAAAGAATCGTAAAGATTATCTTCAACAGCTTCTTCTGTTAGTGCGAACGCTAAGGCCACAGTATCGTGGGTGTATCTAGCGCTAAAACTTTCAGAAGCGTTGTCAAAGTCAACCCCTTGTCCTTCGGACTTTGTTGGTGCTGAACCAAATCCTGTAATTAGGACTTCTTCCTCGAAAGCTCTGTTAGAGTCTTCGATTGCGAATATTTCTTCGTATTCACGATCATATTCATCATAAGAAAGTCCAAACAAGGAATTGAGTCCAGGCTCTAACTCTTTAGCGAGTTGTGCTCTTGAAATTGCCATTATTTAACTCCTTATGCTAAACCAGCACCTTTCTGTCCCATAATGTGATTCTGAATCACACACAGTACATTAGTGTTTGCTGATGCTACGTCGTCGTTATCAGGGTCCTGAGAAATATCTAACGCTTTTAGAGGTAATGTCGCAGTCGTAGCGCCTGTTGTTACATCGAGCTCTAAGTTAGATCTACCAGATTTAGTATCGCCTACTGGTGAATTATCGACAATATCGAAATTTCCAAACAAGTCAGCTACAGGTAAAGCTGCATCTGCTTGTACTTCAAAAACGACATTAGGGTCGTCAATCACACTTGCGATGATATCCGAAGCAGAAATACTGCCCGGATAGTGGTTCTTAAATACTTGTTCGCCTGTAGTGGGGTCAGTGTATTGTACTCCATTAAACACTCCGACAATCGGAACGGTTCCAGTTGCGGCGTGTCTACCTATAACTCCAGCTGTTAGTTGTGTAACTAAGTCGCCTTGAAATATAGGTGTAGTCGCTCCACTTGCAATTCTGTATCGCTTTGACCGCCAGAATAAGGTGCACCACCCATCATACGAACAGGTTTTAAGCCAAATGGACTATCATTGTTAGCCATAAGATTTACTCCTATTTAATGAGTGCTACTTTTTTCCAAAAGTAACATTCGATCTACGGTCAGAATCATACTTGACGTATCGACTTTCTTTATTCGTTTCGTTGAACATGTTATTGTCCAAAGCTTCTTTTGCTTGTCGGCTTTTGCCAGCATAATAAGCGTTACGTTCATTTCTAGTCTCTACTGGTATTTTTGCTAAAAGTAGACCTTCGTTATATACAATACCAGCGTGTCTTCCAGAATCCATGGTAGGTAATTCAAATTCAGCAGGTAGGTCTGTGCCTCTTACGAGTTCATAACCTTCCCTTAGTCTTCGACTTACATTACCTCTATCCTCTTGTCCCAACATGGATTCTCTTATCCAACGATATTCATATCCTTCTGGAGCAGGAGGGGTTTCTAGCTTCCTTACTGGTCGCCATGGTTGTCTACGAGTCGTTTTAGCGTGTTGCTCGGATTCACGAGATTGCCTAGTGGTTACTTTCTCTTTTTCATCAGTCATTATTTTGCCTCCCTTGCGGAAATTTTTTGTTTTTCTTTAGCAACAGATTTTAACCATGCCTCTTCTGACATATTGTGTGGTTTCAATCCTCTGAGACGTTCGACTTCTGCTTTGGAGAAAGTCACTCCGTTCTTTTTGCCTTGTGTTTTTTGTCGGCTTCCTACGGAAGTAGAGGTGACTCTTTGCACAGCGGGTCTATCCTCTTGTTGCACGACACTTTGCCCAGACATAATATCTGGGTAAACCTTGCCTACACGAGCATCTAGCTCATTGTAATAATCTTCTGAATCTGCTTCATAACCTTCATTTATTAGATTGTAATGTGTGTAATAAGCGTATTGTGTAGCTTGTAAATTATCTGGATTTGCAGTATCACCATACCAACTATTTTTTGCGTGCCAAGCTTTTGCTTGTTCGGTAGGTACTATTTCTTGTTGTTGTTCTGGTTGAACAAAATTCTGTTCTACAGGCGTAGATTCGGCTGTAGGCATTTGCTCTGCTTGTTGTTTAGCAATTCTTACTTTTTCTTTTTGAATAGATAAATCACTTTTGAGCGTGTCTGCTTTCGACATCAATTCAGCATCGCCAGACGCAACTGCTTTTTTATACAATTCATCAGCTTGTACTTCTTTGGCTTTCAACGCTTCTTCTTCTTTTTCAATCAAAGCCGATTGGTTTTTCAAGCTTTCTTGTTTATAAGCTGCGTTTTCTCTCTGACTTTGTAATAAAGCTTGCTCTAATTTCGCAGCTCTTTCTTCGGCCGCACGATGTCTTTCATTAAGCTTATTAATTCTTTTTGAAACACCTTTAGTGTAATTATCAAGTTCTTCTTCTGGACTGATAGCAGTTTCAGTTGCAACTGCTTCGGTTGGTTGATCTTCTACCTGTATTTCTAGCTCTTCTTCTGGTGTATTTGGAGCTGTGTTACTTTCTTGTTCACTCATCATAAACTCACTATGTCGTCTGGATCAAGAATGGTGGCTATCACTTCATCATCATTGATGATGCGAACTTCTGCACCGTCCTCTAATTTAAACCTAGAGCCAGAATAGCGCCCTATCAAAACCCATTGTTTTTCTTCACACCAGGGGGTTTCTCCGTATCTAGCTTTATCGTTGTAGCATTGTGGACCTTTCTTTACCACATAAGCCACTACTGTCGCTAAAGCTTCTCTGTTAACAGTTTCGTTTGCCAGAATAATACCGCCTTTGGTTTTAACTTTGCCAGCATAAGGCAAAACTAAAATACGCCAACCTGTTGGTTGAGGCATGCGGTCTATTAAAGAATTATCCAATAAACTAGGATCTAAAACCCTAGCATCTTGTTCAACGTAAGCATCAGCAACAATTTCATTGGTTGATTTGAGTTGGCTCATTTACTTAATTGTTATCCTTAAAATGTTCTTGCAGTTCATTGGTAATATAGTATAAAGCAGAAAGTTCGCCTTGCAAATATTTATAATGTTCTATATCTTTCAGCGAACCAGACATTAAAGTTTCTTGAATTTGATTTTCACGGTCTTTTATCTTTTTTTTGATAAAATCCATCAAAGTTACTTCATCCATTATGATGTTTTTTTAGGCCTTCCTCTTTTAGTCGTGGGTTTTTTTGCAGTAGTTTTTTTTTGTTTTGGTGGGTTTTGTTTTTCCACCCCCAGCTATACGTTCCATTTTGGCTGCAATCCGTTCATTATTTAGCTTTTCTTTTAAAGCCTTAGCTGCGTTTGCTTTTGACAAAGCCTCAGCTTCCTCTGCTCTTTGAGCTTCTTTTTTTGCTTTCAGCTCTGCTAAAAATTTCTCCCGAGTGTTCATATTATCCTCTCATTTTTTGTTCTAGTTCTAACAATTTCAGATTAGCATTTTGTGCTAATCTATCCATTGCTACTTGTAGCTTATCATCTGCAATGTCTTTTTGTACATCGATTCGTTTTTGTGCTAAATCTGCTTCCATCATTTTTTCTTGCGTATCTTTGTTCTTGCTTGCTTTCAAACTGTTGTGCTTCTAAGTCTAATTCTTTATCTCTTAAATCAAGCTCTGCTTTTCTAATGTCTACAAGTGGATCGCTACTTGAACCTTGACCGATGGATTGTAAAAAGTTATCAGTCAACTCTGCTAAGATTGGCGCACTGAATTGATCTAATATCATCTGTATTTCAGTCGCTATCTGTTGAGCTTCCATAGGGGAAACTTGTTGTATCTGGCTTTGGACCTCTTGAATTCTAACTAAAACTTCTTCTGGGATAGTTTCCTGTGCTAATTCTGTGGATAAAAACTGCAAATGTTGCATGCAATGACTTATTATCATGGATTGTATCTGTGGGTTTTCTTGAACCACTTTGGTTAAGAATAAACTACGATGTGTTTCTAAATGCGCTTGATGGTTTTGTCCAGCAAATGCTTGAGCTGGTTGACCTAATAATAAACCAGAATTTTCAGTACCAGCATCGATGGGTCGTGGCGTCGTGTCAGGTGGTGCTTGTATTAAGGCTTCAACATTATCAATACCTAAAGCTGCGTACATACGACGATAAGCCTCATAGATACCGTTCAGACCATGCACTTGTGGATTTGATTGCACCATCTGTAATAACTCTTGAGCCAAAGTGACTCTTTGACTTTGTGAGAAAATATTAGGATCTGATACCGGGATGACATCTATGCGACCATCAAAGTCAGATTGTTTGATTTCAGCTGGTGCCGATCCTGTTTGAAAGTCATAAGCTGGTGGTAAATATTCAGCAAATACCTTTGATAAAAGTTTGAATTCTAATTTTTGCGCATAATGCAGACGTTTGTGAATAGCACTCATAACCTTTGTACCACGTTCTAATAGAGCTACCGTAGTGCCAACAGGCATATTTGCATTAGCATCGCCAATATTCATATCCGCAATAGCAGCAAATCTTTTACCAGAATCCACTAACAAACCAAGTAATTGCATCAACACGTTGCTTGGTTCTTTGATTGGTAGCGGTATTAGATTTTCTCTCAAGGTACCACCTGTGGTATCAATATCTCTAAATTCGCCAGGTTGTAAAGGCTCGTCTTCATCTCTGATACGCATGCCTCTAGCTTTAAAACCTGCTGGTAAATTAGCCAGAGTACCAGCGTCAATCAATTGTCTTAGTATTGATGTAGACGCTTTTGATAAGCCACCAATCATGTGTGACAACCCAAGGCCATAGAAACCTAAACCCGGTAAAAACTTATATTGCACAAAATAATTAATTTTATTTTTAAGCATGTCGTTTTCGACAAAGTTTCTTCTAATCGCTAGAACTCGTTGTGAAGCCTCGTCAATCGTCACTATGTAAGGCAGTTTTAAGCCTGTTGGATTCCCATTTTGGTCAACATCTTCAAAGCCTTCAATGTCTAAAACTGTATGGATTTCATAAATTATTCGGTTTCTATCTTCTTTGTAACTAGCTTCTATGCCTTGAATTTGGTCAATTTCGTTTTCTATTTCTGAATCTTCGTCACTATAAGCATCTTCTGGTATATCAACATTGGCATAAAAACCAGTTAGTTGTTGTTTTTTGACTTCATTGAGTTGACATGCTGATTGCATGCGTGACTCGCTCCGCAGAAGATAAATCAGCTGCTTCATAAGGCACTATCAAGTCTTCTGGTGGGATGAACTTAGAAACAGCTTTGTTGGTCACAAAATCAAAATAAACTTTTTTAAAGGCAGAACCAGCTAAAGGTAAGTAAAACAACAACATGTCTAGTTCTGGGTCATAGTCTTCCATTACATTCATAATATAATAATTCATAAATTCTTGGATGCGCTCGGCTTGATTTTCGGTATCTATTGTTCGAGCTCCAATTATTTCGGTTTTGACTGGACCTTTGGCTGGCAACATTTCTTTGTAAGCTTGGGCTTGAAACTGCGTGACTGCTTCTGCCAAGATAGGGTGTATTACACCAGAACTACCTTCAAATGGTTGCGAACGGCTCTCGTCAAATTTCATGCCTAGATATTGCAAACCGTCTTTATAAGTTTTTTCCCACTCGCTTCTTGATTGTTTGTCGCTCTCTACTGAACTAATTAAATCGGATGCTAACTTTTGCAAAACTATTGGATTGATAAAATCTACTAAATTAGAATTAAAATCCATAAGTGGCATTTCAGCTTCCACACCTATTTCGCCATCTACTAATATTTCTTGTTCGTTTACTAAGATTTCGGCCGCATTTTTTATTTGATCCGAACGTGATTCTTCTGGCATCACCTCTACAGCTGAACCAGTTTCCCTAACATCTGGGTTATTTTCTGTTCCTAACGGTTTGTCAATAGCCATAATTTTTTAGTGTAGCACTTTCGGTCTATCAAAGTCATTAATTGCAATCAAATCTGTCAGCTCGCCCTCTAAAATCAAGCCTTGCATTTCAGCTATCAATTCAGCTTGTTCAAAGCTTTCAGCGTGTATATCTGGACCCACATACTCAAGTTCATCATGTATAAATTTAGTCACAAATATTTTTAGCTCTTTCACTGGCATCAATAGTAAATAGTTCGGTTTTTACGCAAAAGTCTTGCTTCTTCTTGATAATCTTCCTTTAAAGATAAAAACCCACCTTGACGAAAACGCATCAAAGCCATGGTTGCACTATCGCAATAATCATCGTAATCGCCATAAGGGAAACTAGCCATCTCTTCGATAACTTCATCAGCAAACTCATGCTCTGGTGCCCAGACCATACCAGACTCAAAGATTGGTGCAACACTGTTCATCCGAGCTACTTTGTCTTGACCTCTACTTGGTGAGTAAGCCGTAACGGGTATGCCCATCCTTCTAAGTTCATGGGTCAAAGGAGTCCCAGACGCTTTGGCTTCAATTAGTACACAATCTGGCTCCCAATAACGATATTCTTCCAAAGCTATTTTTTTTAGCTCTGGAAAATCAACTCTGACTCTTTTTGCGTCTAACAAGATAATACCTTCTGGATTGTCGTCTTTATCGCCAAAAATAGCCCAGGTAGTTATAGCAGAATAATCTGCTGTGTCCTTTTTAGAAAAAGCCGTATCGTAACTCTGAATAACGTAGTTATACTCTGGTACTTCATCTTCTTCCATCTGCGCCACCACTCACGCTTGACTATACTGCCTTCCTCAGCAGTCGGGTTTTGTAACCATTGACTGTTCCATTTAGGTAAAGGCAAAGAAGCTTTTGACCGATAGTAACTCTTCTTTTTGCCAAAATTCTGGCCATAAAGGTGTTTCGGACTCTGGCATGATGGCAGGAAACTCAACTACTTCCCATTGATCGGCATTTTCTTCGCCTTGTTTTTTTAAAACTTTACCAACCAAGTCTTTGGTGCTCCAACGTGTCATTACTATGACAATCGTGCCACCGGGTTGTAAACGCTGTCTAGGTCCAGACGTATACCATTCGTAAGCTGATTCCATAGCTTTTGGCGACATGGCATCTTGCTCAGAATGAGGATCGTCGATAATAAGTAAATCGGCACCACGTCCAGTAATTGCTCCACCAACACCAGCATAGTAACTTTCGCCTTCTTGATTAGTTGTCCAACGACCAGCAGACTTATTATCGGCTTGTAATTTAAGCTCTGGGAAGATGTGCTGGTACTCTTGACTGTCAATAATATTTCTAACTTTTCTACCAAAACGCACGGCTAATTCAGCGGTGTGCGTGGTTTGTATTATTTTTAAATCACCTTTCTACCCATCATCCATGCAGGAAAATAAGTAGAAGCAAATTCAGATTTTGAGTGTCGAGGCGGTAAGCAGACAATCAACCTTTTTAGTTTGCCTTGAGCTATGCGATTGAACTTATCGCTGATAATTTTATGATGTCTGCCCTCAATAAATTCTGGCCATAAATGTTTTACAAATTTAATAAAATCATTTTGACACTCATCTTGTTTGTCAATTTGTTCGTATCTATTTAGTAAGGCAAGTGCCTCTTGTTTGTCTTGTTCAGACAGAATATCAAAGTCTTTAAGTTTGTTAAAATCCATACAATTAAGCGGGTTGCACGATTAGGTAGTGACATAGTAATCGCACAACCCTAAGCATAAAATGCCTAGAGTGAGTATCGCATATCGCTATACTTCGTGCCATTCTTTGCCTTGAAATAAAAGGGCTTCGGCTTCTCTTCTTCTAATCAAACCTTCTAAAACTTCGCCACCAGCTTTGTTCCATCTTTTTATCTGTGCTGGTACTTCGTTTTTTTTATCTTGGTTCAAAACTTTCAGCAGAGTTGAAGAACCTAGGTTTGTTGGACCTAGATTAAAAGTCCAGCATACAAGTGCATCAAACTCGTTTTGTTCCAGTTCTACTTTAACCATGCTGTTTACATAGCTTTCAAACTCCTCTAAATCTTTAGTCAAATAAACATCTGCTTCATTTTGACTAATAGTTTTGCCTTCTTTAGCGCTTTTGATGTGTCCGTAACCTATCGTCCAGTAACCAGCTGGGCATAGATATGCTTCTAATTCACAACCTTCAAACTTTTTTATTAAAGCTTTGCCCTCTTCTGATATTTTCATCAATAGTCTCCCCATACTTTGCTTTTTTTACCGCCATCGTAAACAACAGCGTGTCCTTCTTTGATTAGCATTTGACATATATCTTGTCCATCTTCGGTATACGGTATGCCTAAAATTCTGCCGTACTTACCTTTACCAAGTGACTTAATCTTGAAAGTTCCAACACAAAGTTCTTTGAGTCTTTCTTTGGCAGCCAAACCTAATTTTTTTTCAGCTAAATCTCGTGTTCTTGATTCTGGTGTGTCAATACCTGCTAGCCGTACTCTTTGTTTGTGCAACTTGACATCAAAGCCTAAATCTAAAATTACATCTACGGTATCGCCATCTACCACCCTATCTAACTCTGCTTGATAAACAAAAGCATCTGGATTGTCACTCATCACTATTCTCCTTTTTTGGTTGATCGTAATTTCTATAATATTCAACTATAGATAAAATATTTTTTGTGTATCTAGTAATCTCTGCCATATTGATTGACAAATTTTCGTATTGTTGCGTGGTCAGTGCGTAATACGGCATAGCTGGTGCTTTGCCTTCTTTAACCAAAGCTAAATATTCTTCCATGATTTCTGGTGTCAAAACTTTCCATTTGACTGGCACACCTTGTATTTCTAAAGGTAAGGGCGGGTGATACATAGGCGGTATTTCAACTATCGTTCTGACGTCTACAGGTTGTGCCTTGGGTAGTATTGAACAGCCACCCAAGACAAACAATGAGCTAATTATTAGGAGAGATATTTTCATCTTTTACATAGGGGGATGTAATTGACATTAACTCATCAAAAACTTTTTTTGAGCCTGCATTAACTCTTCTTTCAATCAAGCCAGGCTTCATCAAAGCTAAATTGTTCAGATCGTGACGGGCAAACTTGTTTCTTAATTCTGTAACAGAGCGCATGGCTTCTTGCTTAGCATCTTCTAAAGCTGCCATTTCTTGCATGGTTTCCTTTTGTTTTTGTAGATAATTTTTGATGGATTCGTTTTGTTCGGCTATTTTGTCCGTCAAAACAATTTGATTGGCTTTCAAAGTAGCTACTTGGCCATTTAGATATTTAATATAGAAAGCAGAGCCAGATATTGTGGTCACTAATAAAACTCCTAAAATAATACTTAACTTAAATCCCATAAACTTTTATTGGAAATGCTTTTCCTTTTACTTGTATATCATCTAAGTATCTTAAATCATATTGACAACTATTTGCAGTGTCTTTACCAATTAGTATATTCACTTTTAGCTCTTTTGTCGCACTTTCTAATCTGGCCGCTGTATTAACTGCATCGCCAATAGCCGTGTAATCAAAACGAGTTGCACTACCCATGTTGCCTATAACTGCTTTGCCCGTGTTAATTCCTATGCCAATGGCTATTTCTGGTAAGCCTTCTGCTTGTAACTCTTTGTTAAGTTCTGCCATATTTTTTACTATGTCTTTGGCACAATCTATGGCTTTGTGTTGATGCTCTGGTAAATCTAAAGGTGCGTTAAATATCGCCATCATTGCGTCGCCTATGTATTTATCAACCATGCCATCGTGTTTTTGCACAGCTGTTTGTTGAGCTGTCAAAGCTTTGTTCATAATGTAAGTAACTTTTTCTGGAGGCAAAGACTCAGACATAGCCGTAAAACCTCTGACATCGGTAAATAAAAATGTAGCAGTCTTTTTTTCGCCACCGAGTTTTAAAAGTTTTGGATTGTCTTGTAGGCGTTTTATCTGACGCGGATCTAAATAATGCTCAAACTGTTTTTTTATTTGCAGACGTAACTTAAATTGTTCACGAAAGCGTAAATAAAAAGCTGTAGCTCCAACTAAGATTTGACTGATAAGTGTCCAAGTTACGTCTATCAACAAGCCCATACGAATCAGATAAACGCCTAAGATTGTAGTGCCTAATAAGACTAAACTAGCAGTAATCAAACCTGCGCTTATGCCTAAATAAAATAAAAACAACCAAACTAAAGCAGCTGTGGTTATTAAAATTAGGAGCTCTGCAAGTAAACTGTACTCTGGAATTATAGGCGAGTCTTGTATCAAAATGCTTTCAGACAAAGCCGCTTGAATTTTATGTGGCTCTAACAAACCTATTGGTGTAGCAAGCTGTGGCATAATACCAGGCGCTGTAATACCAACAAAAACAAAACGTCCAGCCACATTCATTTCAGCTAAATTTGTTTCGGCAGTGTCTACCCAAGAAATCCATTTGCGTCCAAATTTGTCGGTTTTAACTGGTGGTAGACCACGCACTGCTATTTCTTGAATACCTATTTCGTTAGTGGTAATAATGTAGGAGCGAGTACCAGTTAAGACTTTCAAAACCTCAGTACCAAAAGCTGAAACCCAACCGTCTGGTGTGCGTAGTAGCAAAGGCAAACGCCTTACTAAATTATCGACATCAACTGGTGCAACCGCTATGCCTTGAGCGGTAGCGTTTTTTAAAACTTCGGTATTTTCTATGACGCCTATGGTTTCTAAGCCTGCGACCGAATTACCTTTGATTATGGTGCCTATCGTTTTCGGAAAAACACCAGCAGAGTTTTCAAAAGTAGCTAAGATGCTAGGTCCTAAACGCAACGCATCGGCAAACTCTTGGTCGCCATTCAAACGATCTGGTTGAGGAAAGGCTATGACCCAGCCAACGCCAGTTGCACCTTTTGCTAATAGCAATTCGTTTAGTTCTGCTAATCTACTTCTAG
>FUIF01026404.1_pt1 | contig 17101 bp, 22 predicted proteins | sample 1003461 | NCBI WGS metagenome assembly FUIF01 (sample SAMEA80401918, study PRJEB19352) | marine metagenome | reverse complement strand
AAAATGAAGTAGTAGATCCTGAATTAATGGATGAAAAATTTGAACGTGAAATAAAATTTCTTCAAGTAATGCGTGACGAATATCCACAACACGTACCTTCGTACAGTTTGGATTATGAATATCGTAAAATTTATTTAGAAATTGACGGCATTGATTTTTGGAATAAAGCTGATTGTAAAATTGAAAACTATGATAAAGTGTTACCAGACTGGCAAGAACAAATGCTTGAAATACTTCGCGCTCATAAAGAGTTAGGTTTACACAAGTATAGTATGCATCCTTCAAGTTACTTTATAGTAGACGGTAAATTAAAAAGTATGAATTACTTTTTTACATATTACAACAGTGAACCTAATGTTAGTATACAGGAAGTTGAAAGTCATTTATCCGTTAACAGACGAGAAAAAATGAAACAGCATTTAGAAACTTTAAACATTCAATGGAACACACCCCAGACTTGGGAGACTATGGACAAACTATGTTGGAATAGTTTTAGAGCTAACTATCCACAAGAATTTATTGAGAATGCATTAAATGTATAAAATAGTACCATTTACAGATAATTTAGATTTAGAAGAGTTTTACAAAAAAGCAGAACAAAAAGGTTATGAAAATAACACCAGCCGCTTTTGGTTAAAAGATTGTTTTCGTAATGAACAAGAAAGCGAGACTTGGATTTTATATTATAACGATAATCCAGTAGGAAGTGTCGCTGCACATTCTTTTCCTGAAATGGGCGAAGGTGCATATCGTATTGCCGCACGTACTTGCGTCTTTACTGATGAATTGCCACTAAATACATTGCGAACAGTAAAAGGTATTACTACTCATCAAAATGCAACAGCACAATTTTTAATTCCTGCGTGTATTGAATGGGCAGGAAAGCATAATAATCTTTACATAACTTCGAACGAAAATGAAGGCGGAAGTCAAAGGCTAGTACATAGGATATTTTTTCCAGCACTAGTAAAAACAGGCCAAGCAGAGAAAACGTGTGAGCTAGAGTATAGAGGCACAACACAAACAGTATGGAAATTAAACGTAGATAGATTCTACGAAGAAATGGGAAAACACGGAAGATGGACATAAAACAAACACATAGTCTATGCGAACATTGTTATAAACACGTAGAAGCACAGACCTTTGAACGTGACGGTTCTATATGGATGTCTAAGGATTGTCCTGAACACGGTGTATCTGAATATATGATCGAAAGCAATGCAGACTTTTATCATAGCTTAGATTATGATGTTCACGCATATGATATCCCTAATAGTATTATGATTGAAGTTACAGACCGCTGTAACCTAAATTGTCCACACTGCTATCACGAACCAGAAAATAAAACTACTGATGTGCCAATATCATTTTTAATGAACAAACTAAAAAGCTGGCCGCAAAGTGCAGGTGGTGTTATTTTAGCAGGAGCAGAACCTACTATTAGAAAAGACTTGCCCGAACTTATTACAACTATTACAGACTGGCAAGCTACTACAGAACGCACACATCAAGACGTAACCATACTTACAAACGGCGTTAAGCTAAGTGATAAAGCGTGGACACAAAGAATAAAAGACGCCGGCTGTAGCGCAGTTATGATAGGTTTAAACCACCCTTCTTACCAAGGTGAAACAGTACATAGGAAACAATTACAAGGTATTGCTAATTGTGTAGAAGTAGGATTGCCTATATATTATATTGGATACACTATTGAGGATTACGACCAATTACCGTTTGTACTTAATGAGATACAAGAGTTTGGTGATAGTGCAATGCAGTATCGTATTAGAGCAGGCAGCGACATTGGCCGCAACCCTGATGAACCTAAAGTGTTCCTTAGTGAAAATGTAAAAGAAGTTAAAGCTCTAGTAGACGCTAATGGTTGGGAATGGGAAAAGATTCCAGGCGATGATAACTTGTATCATTATATGGTTAAAATTAATGGCATCACACATAGAATCATTCAATGGAGTGATCCTAAGACTATTGATCTACAAGAATTAAAATGTGGTCCTTGGTGTGACTTTGTTCCAGGAAAGCCAGTAACTAACTTATTGCATCAAGTAATGTTACGTGATCACGCAATCAATGAAAAGATGTTTTTGTTAGATACTGTTCCTGAAGAATATACTTTTAAATCTCGCCTCGAAATAAGAAGCGATCATTAATTTTAGTTGGACTAAAGTATTCTTTAACCTTGTCAATAGCAATTGCAGGGTCAAAATTTTGACAACTAAACACATCTATATACGCTGAATCAGACTTTGTTACAAAGTGTGCAGTTAGATTACTAGTAGTAATCATCTGTAAAACACTGTAACCTTCATTATCAGTATCAGGAAGTAAGTATTCAATCTGAGGTTTGCCGTGTGCAATCATACCTATAGAATCAATAGTATCTTCTACAAATTTTTCAATGTGTGCTTTGTTAGTAATGTTCGTACACCCTGTACAATCTAGTACTAGGTGATATCCCCAATAGTTTGCCATAGTTTTTCTGCCAGTCTGTTATGTGCTTGCTGTTCATAATGCAAGTACGGTAGTTGTTTATAGTTTTCACTTCGACACCAATCCAAGTAATTAAACATAGGATTTTGTGTTTCACATAGTGCAATGTCCATAACCTTACAATTATGTGCAGTGCAAATTGCTGAAACAATATTTTGCAATTGATTTATATTATCCTTGTGCCTAACTATATTTAAATATTCGTTGTTGATAGGATGAGTCATTGGGCTACTTTTTGTAGCAATGTCAATCATACCTGTCCATTGAACGCCTGTTTGAATATAGTTATCGTTATCTCTTCCTAGAAATAATCCTTGGTCTGGATAAAAGAACTCTCGTCTATCAGGACTAGTATAACCAAATAATACAATACAATCGTCTTGTATATTTTCAATCAACTTCCTTAAACTTCGTTCATTACTTCCTCCGGTCAAAGCATAATTTTCACAAGGAATGCCTAACAAGTCTGCAAGTTTTTGCGGGTATGCTAGTTTCTTTCCAGGGTCATCTGCTTGTTCCAAGGTTACAGTGCCTTGAAGATATTCCTCAAGAGTATTGACGGATGCTAGTTCACATCCGGCAGTGTGACTGTCGCCAAAAGCAAGTACTGTTTTATATTGTTTCATTAAATACACTATGTTCCAAGTAATATTATTTACCGACGCACCATACCCCCACCACCGCATTCGTGGCTATGGAGTACACCGTATTGGCTCTGAGATTCGCAAAGCAGGGTATAGTTGCTTGGTGGTTGATTTTAGTTCTGCACTAACATTTGAAAAGTACAAAGAGCTATTAGACTTATCTGTTGGCCCAGAAACATTAATGATAGGGTATTCTACAACGTGGTTACCATATAGGTTACCTGGAGTTGATAACTATTCTAATGAGATACCAGGACACGAGATTGGACAAGATAATAAGTTCAATAGTGAAAAAGAAGAAAAGCACGAATGGAAAAATGAAAATATGATTGCACAGTTTGGCAAAGGTCAAATTGATGAATGGCTATTATATCCTAAAGAAATTAATCCTAAAGTTAAAATTGTACTAGGCGGAGCAAAAACAGATTTTTATATGGACTTGCCAAACGTGGATAATTTTATATTTGGTATAGCTGAAACTATGACTATAGATTATCTTGATGCACTAAGTGGCAAAGGTCCTCGTAGAATTTTTAATACAATGATTGACTATGATAGGAAAGCACATAATCCCAGTTGGGACTTTAGAGAAAGTCAAACAAATTATACTGAGCTAGACTTTATACAGCCACAAGAAACACTTAACTTAGAAGTAGGTAGAGGGTGTCGATTTAAATGTGCGTTTTGTAATTTTCCATTAATTGGACAAAAGAATATTAATGATTATCTAAAGTATCCAGAAAATATTAAAGATGAATTACAAAAAAATTATGAACAATGGGGAACAACAAAATACTTTATAGTTGATGATACATTTAATGACAGTACACAAAAATTAGAAATGATGTGTAAAGTAATGAGCGACTTACCTTTTGATCTTAAATTTTGGTGTTACACTAGAATTGACTTGTTAGCAGCCAAGCCTGAACAAATAGAACTTATGAAAGAGCTAGGTGTTGCTGAAACGTTCTTTGGGTTAGAAACGTTTAACGATAAAAGTTCTAGAACTATTGGTAAAGGTATGGCAGCTAGTAGGCGCAAAGATACACTTTACAAAGCAAAAGAGATATGGGGAGATAGAGTTGTTATGGAGGGAGGCTTTATGATTGGATTGCCTTACGAAACAAAACAGTCTTGGAGAGATACTGTTGATTGGCTACAACGTGATGACTGTCCGTTAGATATATCAACTTGTTACCCGTTGAACATTGCTAAGAAATCAGACCGCAATAAATGGTTTCCCACGAGTTGGTTTGATAATAATTATGAACAATTTGGATACGACTTTCCATTAGACGATGGATCATTAGAAAGTATGATATATTGGGAAAAGGACGATGATACTGATATTCCAAACTTTGGTGTTGCAGCTGAAATGGCAGAAGCGTCAACTATAGAATTAGCACCATATCAAAGAACTCGTAGAGGAGACTTTTATGTAAGTTCTTTTAATGATGAAAGATTGCGTGATAGAGAACGTACATTAGATATGACACCAGACGAATATTCTAATCTTATCAGTACAATTGATTTTGATAAATTATATTATGATACAGTTAACCAAGATTATTTTTCTAAACTCATTAATAAATTAAAGGAAAACAAACGTGTTTAATGTAATATTATTCGCTGACACACCTGAAGCATTTTCAAAGACTAGAGGATACGGTGCTCATAGATTAGCTTCACATATTCGCGAACACGGATATACTTGTTTAGTAGTAGACTTTATGTCAGCACTAGATCTTGAAAATTATACAGCTATAATGGAAAATGCAGTTGGTGATGAAACTCTTATGGTAGGGTTTTCTAGTACTTGGATGCCTTATCGATTTACATTATTAAACGTAGAGACTGACGAAACAAGAATGCACGATCCTGGCAGATCAATTATAGAAGATCTTGACGTAACTCGAAATAGTACTGATAGTATTTTTGCACAAAAACTAACAACTGCACTTACTGATAACACTCCTGAGCCATACTTTAATGTTATTAAACAAATTAATCCTAAGGTTAAATTAACATTAGGCGGTTCAAAAATTGGTATGTACACTGATATGAAAATGATTGATCATATCTTTGTTGGATATTCTGAAACAATGGTAATTGATTATTTACATAGTATTAGCGGTAAAGGTCCACGCAGAATTTTTAATAAGATGATTGATCACGATCAAAAAAGCACAAGCACCTGTATGGGATTATACTGTTAGTAAAACAACATATACTGAGTTTGATTTTATAAAGTCACAAGAACCATTAGCGTTAGAAGTAGCAAGAGGTTGTCGATTTAAATGCAAGTATTGTTCTTATCCTCTTATTGGTATGAAAAATATTTCTAGCTATCTTAAAAAGTCAGATGTGCTTAGACAAGAACTAATGTATAATTACGAAAACTTTGGTACAACTAGATATTTTATTATTGACGATACATTTAATGATAGTGTAGAAAAAATGGAGTACTTCTTAGAAATAACTAGGAGTCTTCCTTTTAAAATTACCTATTGGTGTTACTTGCGACTAGATTTACTTATGGCAAAGCCTCAAACTATACCTATGTTACTAGAGTCTGGTATGTCGTCTTGTTACTTTGGCATTGAAACATTTAATCACGCCGCTGGAAAAGCAGTAGGCAAAGGAGCACATCCAGATAAACTTAAAGATACTCTTTATGAATGTAAACGTGTTTGGAAAGATAATGTACATATTCAGGCAGGGTTTATGGTTGGATTGCCATTTGAAGATAGTGCATCTATATATGAAACTGCTGAATGGTTAGCAAAAGAAGATTGTCCTATTGATACTAAATGGATATTCCCCCTTCAGATTGCACAAGCAAATAACGACATAATGAAGTATACATACCAAAGTGAGTTTGATAAAAATTCTCATTTGTACGGATATGAAATACCAAACCCAGATGGAGCATTTTGGGAATGGACAAAAGATGACGAAACTGATATAAACACTCTTCAAAAAGCTGAAGAAGTATCAATGCAAGCAGAAAATCCTATACAGAATACAATAGATAAAGGTGATTTTAATTTAGCTAGTTTATCACATCCTATTCTTTCCGATAGAGATGTAACACTAAAGATGAGTGATCAAGAGTATACGGAGTTAGTAGATAGTATCGATAGAGAACAGCTTTGGTTAACTGATGTAACCAATGACTATTTTAAACCGTTAATTAATATGTTAAGATTAAAGTGAAGCGATTCTAGCTTTAAATGCTGCAAAGTCGGCACTTGCGGCCACTTCTGTTTTTAAAGTTGCTAAACTTACGTATCCTGGAATAGTTCCACTTACACCATCAATGATTACAGTTGAGTCGTCTGCTACAACACTACCTTTTAAGTCACCTGTAAACTTAGGTGAAGTAACAGCAGTAGGAACAGTAAGTGTACCTGTACCGTCAAACGCCATTTCGTAGAATTGAGTTAACCCTGTACCTGGTACTGGAATAACAAACCCTGCACCACCGTGTGGTTCACCATCTGGTTCTTGTCCAGATACAAACATAGCAACACCACCAACTGGAACAAATTCTGTTCCATCGTGTGCTAAACATTGGAAGCCACCTAATTGGTCGCCTACGTTCATTGCTGTTGGAGTTTCAATTGTACCACGTGATGTAAAGAATTTAATGTTACCTGGATCTGATACAGTAACAGTACTTTCAATAAGCATAGACGCTCTATTCGGGCCAGCAAAAACTCTAAGTCCTGAATTATCAGTTGGCGAACCAATTTCTAAAGGACTGTCTAATTCATTTAGAACATCTTCAGTTATACCAAAAATTCTTCTAAGAGATGCTGTTTTACCTATAGCATCAATAAGTGCTGTACTATCGTCTGCAAAAACACTACCAGTCATATCAGCATCAATAGTAGCCGCTGTAATTGCACTTACACTTAATGTATCAGTACTAGCATTGTATATAATACTACTGTCGTCACTTTTAATATCGCCTGTAATTCTTACTGAGTCAGCAACTAACTCTCCGCTAACTGAAGCTCCAGCTACCCAAAGATTGGCCCATTGACCAGCAGGTGCACCTAAGTCAAATGCTGCCGGAACACCAGGAATTAAAGAACTTGCAATTTGTCCTCCAACTACAACGTTGTCTTCAACGCCGTCTCCTAAATTAATATTACCTGTTGCGGTAATAGTACCAGCAATATTAATGTTGCCTGTACCTGTAATGTTGTTGCCGTTTAGGTCTAAGTTTGCTGATAATTGCGGGGATGAGTCAGTGTCTAATGCACCTTTGACTAATATCCCTCCAACTTCTAGGGTCTCGCTTGGACTAATTTTACCACCAACGTAGAGTTTATTTGTATCTGTTGCAAATACAAGTTCACCTTCCTTGGGCGTAATACTTTGTCTTTCAGCGTCAGTACCGCGTCTAATTTGTAATGCCATATTTTATTTCACTCCTGGAGTAATCTTTGCTATAGTATTTATCATCACTTGCGGATTTCCTAGTTTCGTTTCTTTAAAAATTGTGCTGTTCTTTTCTTAATATCTTGCTTAACTCTTACAGTATCTAATCGAAAATCAACGGACTTTATAACATCCTCATACTCATCCATTAAAGACTCCATAGCTTGCTCAATATTAGTATGTTCAGCATTCTTTTTAGTATCTATTTCCCAAACTTTGCCGTCATTAAATGTAACCCTAATTGACTCTAAATATTCAACAGGTACTACATCAATGTCAATGTCTTTTAAAACATCAGGCCATTGTTTGATTACATCGGCTGGAAGTTTTTTGTTCCTAGCCACTGGCTGTGGTCTTTTTAACTGCTTTTTTCTTTGTTGGAACTAATTCTTCAGCTTGTCTGCGTAATGCCGCTGCCTCTTTACTTAAACGATCTGCATCGCTTCTGTATTGTGCCGCTAGGTCTGCATCAGTTAATGGTGCTGTCTCTGTTGGCGCAGGCTCAACTTTATCAAAGTCAATGACTTCAGTAACAACTTGTCTGTCAGCTACTTCTTGTGCTGTAGACTTTTTTGGTGTTGGATCTTGCATTGCAAGGTCGTCAACTGTTACACCTTTTTGTTCAGCAATAATCTTATTTAATTCAGCAAGATTAATTACATTACGAAGATCAGGTGTCATTTCAACGTCTGCACTTGATACTTTAACCATTTTACCTGTTGTGTGAAATGCTGCCAGCATATTTCTACCATCGGATAAACGTGTGCGAGTCATTACTTCTGCAAACTCATCTGCTTGCTGACCTGCATCGCTTTCAACAGCCTTGATCAATGCATCGTGATCTGCTGCCTCTAGGTTTTCGGTAGTTACTACTACACAGTTTTCTGATTCGCCGGGCACTACTCTGTATGCCACAACAACTTTGCGCTGGTTATTAACCATACGTCCTACGTGTTTAATTGCCATTTGGTTGTTCTCCTTGAGGTGCCTGTGCTTGAACTTGGTTCAAAAAGACCTCTAACTTGTTATAAACTTGTCCAACGGACATAAGTTCATTTCCTTTAAATGCTCCACGTTGTGTTGATACATCAATAATTTGTTTCAACGCTTGTAGATCTTGTACAGTAAGCTCTGCTGCCGTTTGTTCAGCAGGAGCAGGTGCCTCTGTAGTTGTTGCAGTAGATTCTTCTACTTTTGCTTTTGCATCGTCAGCCATAATTTACTTCTCCTATTAATTAAGTGCTACGTTTATTTACTTGTATTTCAAATGTGGACACGCCAAAGTGAAATAAGAAAGTTCTTTAGGTTGTTCAAAACCTACTTTAATAACTTGTGAAAATTTATTATCAGCAGTTAATCCAGTAACACGTTTTACAAAAAACCTGCCTTTAAGATTATTTCTAATCCATTTAATAATAGTATCTTCTAAATTATATATCGACATATCTAGATTGATTGTCTCAAAGTGGGGCGGAAGAACCTTAGTTTCGCGAACTTCAAAGAAGTTTAGCGGATTCGGTTCTTTAAGCAAGCTCATAATGTGTTGTTACTCCAAAAGGTGCTTCTAAGTTCTTATCGTGATTGCTATGTATAACAAATACTGTTTCACAGTAATCAGCATCACCCCAACTACCAAATGGGTAGCCGTCTGTGAACATAATGAACTTTTTAGGCTCAATACCTTGGTTTTTCATATAACTCCAATTAGCATCAAAGTCAGTGCCACCGCCGCCCATTAGTTCATATTCTTCTAAACGTTCGCCATTGTCTGCACTAAAATCGTGTTCGTTATATACCTTTGTATCGAAGCACCATACTTTAATATTATAATCTCTAAACTGATCCATAATACCTTGTATTTCACCTAAGAAGTCAGCTGCCTGTTGATTGCCAATTGACCCACTCATATCAATACCAACAACACAATCAATCTGTTCATCGAAGTCTTGTCCTGGAAGTATTGCACCAGTGTGCCAACCTTTACGTGAAGGCTTCATAAATGTAAAGTCATTTTTTACAGTAGACTGAATTTGCTGTTGAATAATTTCACGCCAGTTCATCTTAGGCTCTGTAAGCTCTTTGATCATACGTTGTACTTCGCCTGGTGTATTACCAGCACCTGCGGCTTGTGCCGCTTGCAACATACCTTCTTTGATCTCGTCTTTGATCTTCTGAGCTTCTTCTTTAGAATACTTAGGCTTAGACTTGCTTACTTTGTTGCCGTTTGCATCAGTTGTTTCTCCAGCGTCAGCTTCGCCACTACTTGAGCCTTCTGCGTCAAGGTGTTCGTCTAACAGTTCGCCAAGTTCGTCTAAAAAGTCTTGTCCGTTTTGTTTAGCAATTTCGTATATGTCATCATATACTGCTTCTGACTGCCAGCCTTCGTATTTTGTATCTGCATAACAGTCAACTAGTCTAGGACGTTCACCAATACGATCACGTATTAACAAGTTGTTAACAATGTAGTCAGCGGCAATATTATAAATTAGTGGATCTCTATCGCCTCTACGACCTAAGTGATCAAATACACAGTGTAAAATTTCGTGTGCAATAACAAACTCAATTTCTTTATTTGACATTGCATTAAAGAATTGCGTGTTAAAGTATAAGTTACGACCGTCTACAGCGGCAGTAGGTAACCAATCGTCTGCGGCTAAGATGCGTAAACGTGTTGCCATATTACCAAAGAACGGATGTCTAAGAAGTAAGCCTACACGAGCAACAATAATGCGTTCTGTAACTTCTATACGCATTTCTTCTAGTTGCACAGGAGTAATATTTGGATCTGGTTGCCAATTTTTCTTGCCTGCTACGCTCATATCATTACCCTTCTTAATTAATTATACTTATAGTATACACGGAAATAACCACTTTGTCAAGTGAAAAAGGACAGGATTTAACCCCTGTCCTTTCCATTAAGCCTGTTGTGCGGCTTGAATATACTTACCAAAACGCTCGTGGAATTCATCGAAACATTCAACTTCGTCTGGATCGATTGGTAAGCCATATTGGGTAAGTGCAAGTTTGATGCCCATAACAACTAATTCCGTTTCAAAATTATCCATTGAAAAACGTAAAAAGTTATTAACTTTGTCATCAAACTTCTTATCACCCTTGTCAGATGCCTCTTTCAGCTCGTAGCAAAGTGAGACTGTTAAGGAATAGGTTGCACTGATTTCTTTAGTCTTCAGCTCTTTTACCTTGCCGTCCAAGATATCACTTGGATTAGGCATCTTAGACGCAACCTTACGGTGCGCCATAAACTTGACAGCTAGTCCTTCTCCTACAGTCCCCGCTACAAGGTCGGTAGTAGTTGACTCGTCAAGCCCATCATCTAGCAATTCACTTACAAACGACCAACTACGTGGTGTTGCAAACGAACGGCTTGAAGATTTTGGATCAAAGTCGTATAAGTCTTTCTTACTAAAGTTTAAAAAACCTACAACATCTTTGTGTATTTTGTTTTGTACTGCCCAGTCAAACCAGTCACCAAAGTCAACTGTTAGTTCTAAGTGAACAAAACGGTTAGCTAACGGAGCAGGCATACGGTATGTAACACCTTTGTCTGCGTCACGGTTACCAGCCGCAATAATAAGAACGTTGTCTGGCAGCTTGTAAGTACCTACACGACGATTAAGAATTAACTGGTATGCTGCCGATTGTACTGCTGGCGCTGCCGAGTTCATTTCGTCTAAGAACAAAACAATGTTTTCAAATTGTGCCGCAAACTCTTCGCTTGGTAGCTCAACTGGAGGTGCCCATTTCATAGTGTTATCGTTTGCACTATAATACGGCATACCTTTAATGTCTGTTGGATCCCATAGAGAAAGACGAATGTCAATCAAATGTGATTTAGGCAGACTGTTTGTAATTTGACCTACAATGTCCGATTTACCAATACCTGGGGGACCCCACAAAAATATTGGACGCTTTTTCTTAATAGCGTGGTTAATTGAATTCTTTGCCTTATTAGGACTTACGGTGCGTGTAGCGGTAGCTTCCATAGTTCTATTCCTCTTGTTATCAGTGCATTACGTTATTTCTAACTATACATATAGTATAGCACCTTTACGCAAGAAGTCAACCTTTTTCTTGTCTTTTCATTGCTTTTGTAAGCCCGTATTTACGAATATCTCCACTAAAAAGATGCAGTTCGAGTGCCTTCTTTTCGTTCAATACAGTAATACCTCTCCGTCCCATATAGTAAGGACAGTCAATAAAATGGTCTAGGAATATAATAGTTTGGGTAGTTAGTTCAAAATCAGCAGGATACGGAACGTCATATGTAGATAATTCAATATCTTCAATGACCATTCTTAGTCCTTCATCAGTTAATCTTAATCCACCAGTATCTTTTGATCTAGTATTTTGCCACCACTGTGGCATATACTCTTTTATAGTTACTTCATTGATAGTTTTGTCTAACTGCTTTAAGAAAACTTTGGTATAAGTATCTTTCCAGTTCATTCTTCGAGAGCCACATTCTCTCCGGCTGTTAGTTTTCTAACGTCAAAGTCTGCACAATCGAATAAATCATTTAACTTCTTTGCTAGATTAATTGCGTGACCAGGATTTGAAAATGATACCTTTTTATACTTAGGGCCAGGATAGCTAGTAAGCATATTTGCAGATTTTAAATTAAATGGTTTATCATTATAGAACACCGCCCAAATTGCATCAGCTTGTAATACTTGCTCTGATCTATATGTTTTTTTATCGATGTGTTCTAACAACACATTTGGTTTAGGTCTACTCATATGCGCTTCCTTTATTAAGTACGCATATATTTATCTCTTTAAAACGTTAACTACGCAGTTTATTAAGTAATCTGTTAGTTTGTTTTCTTACAGATGCTCGCCACATAGTAACTGCAATAATATACATAGGCCAAACAAGAGGTATACTATAACAGCGTTTGCCTCTAACTACAAGACAACTCCATATCCAAGACTTATGTATATGTGTGAATCCTACGATTCCCAATTAGTCCTACTTCCAGCTAGTGCCACCGTCCATTTGGACTTGAATTACTTCATCTTCACGTGAAGCTGTTTTAACAAGAAGTTCTTCTAGCTGACCATTTAGTCTAGCCATTACTTCTCCCATTGTAAGTGCTAGTCGTTTAGCGTCTTTGATGTCAAGTTTAACTTCTCTAGCATTGCCTGCGTCGGCACCTTTTACTTGTGCAATAAATTGCTGAATAGCAATAGTGTTAAGCGGTTCCATTTAATACCTCCGGAATAAAGTGTTGAGCAATAAGTCGATGTGCTTCTTCGTTATAATGTTCTTCGTCAAGCATCATATCTTTAATATCTATATTTAAGTTTTTTAACAACCAACTATCTGCTGGCTCGTCAAATACTCTTACATTGTCTAAGTTTTTGTATGTATCAAACTTTTCCGGATACTGTACCTTGCCGTTGATTCTCCAAACGTAAACAGGAACATTTGTTATTGCATCAATTAATGCAATGTCCTTTTGATATTCTTCAGTCTTAAGATGTGTGGCAACTTCAGTATGAAATTTCATATGCATATAGTTAGTATCAAACCCTATCCATTCATACCCTCCGTTAAATTCAGGACAACCTTCAGTATAGTTTCCAATACTTTCCCACTTGATCTTTTCAAACCATTCTACTAAATGCCAGTCTTTATCTACATTATAATCGTCATAACAAATAACTTTGTCGTTTGTTTTTCAATTTTTGTAAAAAATCCAGGATCTAATTCTCTATGATGCTGTTTCATATCAGCAGACATTACCCAACGGTCCCAGTAAGTAGATTGCATTACTACTCCTGATACGTCTTTATGAGTGTTAAGCATATGTCTAATCCAGCGTGGATACTTGCTATTGCAAGCACCTGCACTAGAATAAATGTAGCATTGGGAATCTGCTAATTCTTCTGCGTAAATTTCAGCGTAGTTATTTGTATCCCAAGTGACCTTATCGAGTGTACCTTCTTTGTTGCGTCCACCCCAAAAGCCATTTGTATGACTACAGCCTACAAATAGCAAGTTACCTTGCATTAACTTTACTCAGTGCAGAACGCATTTCTAAGTCATTAGTAAACGGACCTTGTGATTCATACCGTTCAATAGTAATTAGTTTAGGACAAAAACTCTTTACCCAACCTTTGTTAAAGTGGATAATATAATATCCTGCACAATATAAACTCTTTGAATTTTTACTTTTAGTAAACAAAGGTAACTTTTGTTTTACATCGTACATATCATTATAAGGATCACAGCTAGTAGGAAATCCGTGTACTTCACGAACACGCATTTCTTTAATCTCAAGTTTCTCCCAAGCAAGCTCTTGACCAAACTTTTCTTTAAGATCTTTTTTCTTTAAAAAATGTGTACCACTTGCATCACTTAACATATATTGCTCGTCATTAAACGATACAGTTCCTACATTTGTTCCTTCGTCTTCTACAATCCAAAACTTGTTGTTTAGGACTTCTTTAAATTTTATTGTCATTTCGGGTACCTCGCTTGTAATGGTTCAGCAAAATATTGTGCCTGGTCTGCAATACGTTGCATATCCCACTTAGCACAGAACTTCATAAGTCGCATACCGACTTGTGATACTTCTTTAGGTTCTACTTCACTGATAGTGTTATTAATTATCTCTCTAATTTCTGCAGGTTGTGCAGTTAAATCACATAGTACAACATTGCGGTTATAGTCATCTAACACACGATGCTCGTCACCATTATGATCAGTCCAACGCTGTAACATCATATTGTTCCAGTTGTAACCTTTTGTAGTCTTATCAGCATATGCTTCAATAAGACCTACTTTATTCTTAGTGCCTTTCTTACGTACACCAGGGTAAGCACTAAACACGTTGTCACTAGTGTCGCCACGCATACACTTCTCAAACAACATAAAGTCAGGCTCGGGTGCAGGCTTAGGCTCTTGTGTTTTCTTAACTACTGCAGGCATACCTTTGTCATCAAAGTAACCTTCGTGTGTAATAGTTTCTTTGTTTACACCGTGATACTGCTTTACGTTAGGTGCAATAAGTTGTGCAAAGTCACCGTCAGTACTAATGATAACGTGATTGTCATTAGGGTGTGCTTGTACCCAACCAGCAATAAGATCATCTGCTTCTAGTTGCGGATGACGCATTACAGTACAGTTAGTCTTTTCACTTACAAAGTTCTTAAACTCGTCAAAGCACTCCCAAAACACTTTATCTTCTTCTGACTCTGCAACAGTCATTTTATCACGTGACACTTGTCTGTTACGCTTGTAAGGTTCATAAAAGTCTTTGCGCCAACTACGACCTTCTAAACAAAACACTACGTGATCTGCTTCAAAGTCTTGCCACGCCTTCTTAACGCCGCTAAGTGTAATATGAAACGCCATACCGACCTTAGTGTCAATGTCGCCACGTACTACGTGCCTAGCACGAAAGAATGTGTTAGCAGTGTCTACTAGAATATATGTTGCCATAAGTTTGCCTTTGTATAATTTATAGTATTATTGTAGCACCAGATCTGGCTGTTGTCAATCATTATTGGCAAAAGACTCTTGTGTAATAAAGGGTCTTATATTTGCCGCATCACTATTAGAATTAGGTAGTCTTAGGTCAAATGCAATACTTACACGTAGCCCGTCACCTTCATACGTTGTAGCACCGTGGCTTACGTAACTTGGAAATAATGTTAGACCGCCTTTTTGATTAGGTAAAGCGTGTCCGTTTTGTTCATCATATGGGGAAAGATAAAACGTTTCAGTATTGTAATCATCTAAGTGCATATTTCCACTTAGGTATACATCAGGGCCTGAGCCGTGCTTGTGAACTTTAATTTCGTCACCTGGGCGAAGGATGTTGAACCAACACAAAAAATCTAACTCTCTATTATAATTGTGTTCTTTTTCCATAAAGTCAATATAACTAAAACGGAAAAACTCTAACACTTCAGCAAGGCCCGGACATTGATCAACATAGTCAAACAAGTTATAGGTACTAAAGCGACTAGTAACACTGTCATTGCCTAACCCTGTGCCACCGTCATTGTGAACAGGAAGATCTAAAAACTTTTGTTCGTTTTCAATTAACCAGTTACGGACATTATCAACAGTGTCATACTCTTGTAGTACATTCATATAAAGGGGAATATCCCAACTAGGGGCGTATTCGGTGTAAGGATGTAAACTTTTTAATCTTGCAACAATGCTCATCCTATGGAACTCTTTCCTTTGTCAATAGGAACAACTCTTACGTGTCCCATTTCTCTATCAGTGCTTTCACCTTCATCTTCCAACATCTGCGATACAATAGTTTTAAACCAAGCGTCTACAATTTCTTCATTTGACTCGCCTGTGTATCCTGCGTCTAATAGTTGTTCAATAAACTCATTATTCCAATCGAGCTCAAAGAATCCGTTCTTAATGTTGTCTGGGTTCACTTGGGTATCTAATACTGCAACCCAAGGTTCGCCTTTTTTAGTTGCCGTTTCTTTTTCTTTATCAAGTGCGGCTCGGCGGATATCTTCTTGTGTAGGTTCTTTAGTTACTTCTTTTGCAACTTTAGGCTGTATGCCTATTGCTTTTTTTACTTTATTCCAATCCATATTTACCATCCTGCCTTTCGTATTGCATCTTGATCAATAGATGCTTTCATTGCTTTTGCGTGTTGTGCATTTTTATATTCGCTCAACTTATTAAGTTCCCCAGGCATTTCCGAATAGTGAGATGTGGAGTCTTGGAGTGAATCGCCATCCTCTTTCCATACACGCTTCGGCAACGTCTTTAACATTGAGGGAATATTCTTCACTGCGTCCACCCATTGGCATAAGATATACCGGACATTCCACCCCGGCACTTCTGTAAGCGTCCACAGCTTTCGTAACTTCGTCAAAGTCGTCATCAGTAGCCACAACAAACTTAAGATAAAGCTCACTACCAGTAACACTGCTATACTCACTAGCAATATCAGGTTTAATAGCAGTCTCCCAAGGTTCTCCTGAGACACTAAGTTTTGGGGAACAGCTCCAAGTGACCTCAAGTCTGTCGCTATTGTTGAGATAGTCTCGGAGACCGTCGTGTAGCTTTTGTGTAGTATTTGTTTCAAATGTAACATTTTTTAAGTCCTGCATTCTTGGATGCTCAAATAGTTCGACGTACAATCGTTGCCACGCTAACAATGGTTCGCCACCTGTCATAATTAAATGGATGTCTTGTCCATTTTCCATAGTCCACTTACCTTCTGGAGTAAGTGATAGCAGATGTTCAACTACTTCATCAACTTCTGCTTGTTTGTTAAAGTCTTTAAACTCTGGATAGATACTTGCGTATGTATCACAGCCTGTATGTATAATAGGCAAGTCATTAAACTCTTTTGTAGTCTTATGCACATCGTTTGCAATTAAGTCAGCAACTTCTTGATTGTGTATAATACCTTGTTTTTGTTTCTCATCACGCATCGGTTCGTTTTTTAAGCCAAAGTTCATACAACGAAAGTTGCAACCGAAGGTGCGTAG
>FUIF01002585.1_pt1 | contig 17119 bp, 37 predicted proteins | sample 1003461 | NCBI WGS metagenome assembly FUIF01 (sample SAMEA80401918, study PRJEB19352) | marine metagenome | reverse complement strand
GCAGCCCTTGAGGCTGGTTGACAGTAAACCGCCCCGTGGCGACGCGGGGCGTCTCAGTTACAGTAAATCGAACGTTCTTTTTTCATGGCTAACACCTACACCTGGAAGGTTGGTCAATGCGATCGCACTCTTGCTGATGGCATGATCAACACGCTTCACTACACCGTCACTGCCGTAACTGAAGACGAGGTTTATTCCACTGGAGCGTATGGCTCTGTTGGTCTTGACCCTGCTGATCCTGAGGACATGATCGCCTACGACAGCGTCACTGAAGCGCAAGCCATTAGCTGGGCACAAGCCAAACTGGGCGGTGAGGAAAAGGTCGTTGAAATTCATGCTGCCTTGGATGCACAGCTAACTGAAAAACGCACCCCGACGACTGGTCAAGGAGTGCCGTGGCAATAAAGTCGTTTTCAGCCCTGGGGCGTTCTTTTGTTAAAAGCAAGCCCAAAAAGACTAAGCAGGGAAACGGAAAACACTCCAAACCCCGTCAGAATAAAAAAGTATATCGGGGTCAGGGTAAGTAATGGATCGTTACACGTTGGAGAACTGGAGAAAAGTCAAGCAAGCCCTTGAAAAAGCGGGTAAGACCGATTCCATGTTTTACCAACGTGCGGTCCTTATTCTTGCAGGCAAAAGAGACCCATTAGAATAGGCTTAGAAAACCGGAGAACCTGCCGTGGACGTTTTCTCCGGCGTTGCGACAGTCATCATCGCGTCAGCCACTGGTGCGCTCTGGAGATTGGATAAACGCTCCAGTGTCATGGACGAACGTATTGGCCTAGTTCTCCAAGAAATTAAAGACTTACGTCTAGACCATAAAGAGCGTCTAGACGACCACGAAAAACGATTGCGTGCACTAGAGCAGAATCATTAGACTCCTAGTGTGCTTCCGGCTAACCCATGGATCCCACCGTCGTTGCAATGGTCAGCATTGCTTTGTACGCAGCAAGTGAGATTATCGGAATGTCTCCTCTGCGTAGTAACAGCACGATCCAGCTGATCCTGGACATCATGATGCGCGTGTTCCCAAAAAAGTAAGCAACGTCCCAGCGGATGGCAAATGGCTGGTACGTTTCGGTGATAAACACTGGAGCGACCACCTTAAGAAAGCCGCCCAGGACTTCAAGTTTCGAGCCACTTTGAGGCCACGTATCGACCGTGAGATTAAAGGCTGGCACGCATCACAGCCCAACCCAAAGCCCAATGTTGTTTTCACCGAACACGAGGGTGAAGACACAACAGGTTTGGGTCCGCCCATAAGTTTTCACCATGACTGGCCTGATGACTCAAAACAGGATCCGCCTGCTTGACCTGTTCAAGTATTACAGAAAGTTAGGTCATCAGACTGCGGGCATCCAAGAGCTTGAGGAGCAGATTTTGTATTTCTGCCCCGACTGCTTCGACCGCAACCAAGACTGGTATCGCACTTGGTCTACGGCTGTCGCACCAAAGCCAGACCGCTGGTATGTAAGCCGCGAGCAGGTTGCCGAAGTCTCCGGTTGGAAGCCCAGCCAATTCGACGATAACTTTATGAATGACCTAAATGCGTTGATCTATATGACGGGCATGACCGGTTTAGAGCAACGGCGCCATTTAATTTCACAGACGGCCCACGAAACAGGTCGCTATCGCTGGATGAAAGAGCTAGGCGACGAAGCGTATTTCACTCGCATGTACGACAACCGCAGTGATCTTGGCAACGGTCCCGGTGACGGCAAGATCTTCTTCGGCGGTGGAGCGATCCAGTTAACTGGGCGTTACAACTACCAACGTTTTAGCGATTGGCTGGAGCGCAACGGTTTAGCCGATGACCGTGTGATGCAAGAAGGCGCAAACTACGTCGCCGACAAGTACCCGTTTTTGTCCGCAGTTTGCTGGATCGAAGAGAATAACTGGGCCGAAGTTTGCCAGACACAAGACGTGTACCAAGTGACTCGTGTTTTAAATGGGGGTTACAACGGGATTGATGATCGTCTAGCACTTTACGAGAAGGCGAGAAAGGCTATTTCCGTTTGATCAGATGTAGCAGTAAAGCAAGGAGCGCAGCGCCCATACCTGTAAGGATTGCCTCAGTCTCCGGCGTCCCAAAGTGGGTGGGGTGAATGATGATGTCAGCCACGCTGGTCACCACACCTGTGAAAAATACGTCCGCGTAGACGGTCTGTTTCTTAGTGCACAGACTGGCAATAAAGAAGGCTACGGCAGTCAACGTTCCCGTCTTTGCTGCGATATAGGCATGCTCGAGTGTGACTGCGGCTAAGTTGCCCTGGACCATCATCAGTAGACAGGCCAACCAAGCCTCAGAAAATTTTTCCGAGCACCTGTTTACAGACTCCTTCAGCTTCATAACAAAAATCTGTATGTAGCTACAGTTACTTTAGTTGTAGAGCGGATCTTGCAGCCCCTTCAAAGGCAACTGCATGGATCACGAGATACATGAAACTGAGCTTGTTCCGCGGAAGCAAGCCAAAGTTCGCTTCCGGGAAAGAATCCTTCAGGGCTGGGATTACTGTTGCGCTTACTGCGGCGACCCTTTAGGTAAAAACGCAACCCTTGACCACGTTCATCCGAAGTGCAGAGGGGGCGAAACGTCTTTAAACAATTTAGTTGGCTGCTGCTTCTCCTGTAACAGCCATAAGAGCGGTCACGATTGGATTGAGTGGTTCCGAGGTCGCGATTACTGGTCACCTGAGCGCGAAGACCGCATTTCCCAATGGCTGGAGCGTTGAATAGCTTCTGCCACTGCCTTTGCTCTGTGTTCGCTGGTGGTATCGATGCAAATACCCTCGAAGGGCGTACACACTCGGTACACCCCGCCTTCGCGTTGTTGGATTTTTATTTCACAATCCTTCATGTAGCAATTTTAATCAAAGGCAGCCTTGGCAATTGCTGGAAATTGCTGTTTAAAGATTTCGCGACAGGCAATCGCAATTCGACGATGCTCCAACTGCGTATCTTCACCGGACCGCAAGGTGATGAAGTGATACCAGCTTCTCAATGTGCCCTGCATATAGACCGTCGTTCCAGTGCAGAGAGGGAGAATCCGTCGAGCAGTTTCTTTAGCTACCCCCTCTTGAAGCATCTGATCGTATAGAGCAAACGTCTGTCCCATGACGTGACCGGCACGTCTTTGGTACTCGTCTTGTCTAGTCGGGTGAACGTTATCAAAACTGTTCTGGCGATTTTTTGCGTCTTGGCTGCGGAACCAAGGAATTTCAGCCCTAGAACTTTTGGCGTAACGCGTCGAAAATTCCTGGAACGCAAAGCTTCGGTGTCTAATAATTTGAGCACTAATGTCACGTTCTGTTTCAATCTTTACGCACATGCAGGCCATTTCTAAGGGAGACCAGTGCTTGTGCTTAATGAGGTACTTAATAAGCTTTGGGCCGGTCTCCCAGTTATCTTCATTGGCAGGATTACTGACCCGCGCCATCTTGACGATCAGACGTTCGGCGTCGGGCGTTGCCCAGACAAGCTCTACACTCATTACGGGATTTCTTTGTAGCGTTCACGACGTACGATACGGCGAATTGTTGACTTGCTGCAACCGTAAAGTGTTGCAAGCTGCTCTAAGGAGAAATCTCCGGTTTTTCCTTGTGCTCTTATGTCAATGATGTTTTGCCTAGTGAAAAACGAAACAGGACTGTCCACACCTTTTAGCCTCTGCACCTGATGCCGACGCCTTTTATTAGCAGGTTGCCGTAGCGCCATAGGCACAGCAGCACGCCAAAGCTCGCCGTCGTCATCAACGACTTCGCTGTATTGCGTGGTACGGAACCGAGTGCCGCACATATCGCAGCGCCTATACCGACGTGTTTTTTGCGCCTGTTTATGGCGCTCCACAGCAGTGACAAACGTGTTTTCGCTGAGGCAGTTAGGGCATTCCATTTTTGGTGTTTTGGCGGTTGAAGGTGAAGTTGTACCGGATTTTAAGGATGCGCAGAACGTTGTGGTAGATGTTCCTGGCACGTTCCCTAGAGATACCCAGCTGCTTACCAATAGCCTGGAACGTTTCAGGTTCACCAGTGTTAAATCCGTGAACACCTTTGACGATAAACTTTTGGCGATCATTAAGATTTACCAACAAGCTGTCAACGTCTTCCAGTGATTGAAGAGAACACACTTCTTCAAAAACATCTACCTCAGAAGCAACCCCGTCTATTAGGCTACTTCACCGTCGGTCCCTTTAACCATCATGTCAAGGCTGGTGGCATCGCTGGACTTGTCCATATATTCGAGAAGCCTTTCAGGGCTTACTTTGCAATAGTGAGCACACTCCTCGATCGTAGGTTTGCGGTTGTGCAACTGCTCAAACATCGGAGTCCAAGTTCTGACTTTATTAAGCAGCTCAACAGCATGGGACGGCAGACGAATCAACCTGTCGTTGGAGCCGATATATCGGGTAATGCTTTGACGGATCCACCAATAGACATAGGTGGACAAAGCGTAGCCCCGTTCCGGATCAAATTTTTTGATGCCATGGGCGAGCCCCATGTTGCCCTCTTGGACGAGGTCAAACAATTCCGTGCGTTTGATCTTGTGCGTGTACTTCTTGGCCACTGAAACAACCAACCGCAAGTTGCAGTTGATTAGTTTCTGGTACGCCTCTGTCCACGTTTTGCTGCACGGCTATTAGGGTCTTCGCTATGAAGCCATTCCTGGACTTGACGCGCCAAGAGAATCTCTTGATTTTTGGTCAGCAGAGGGTATCTGCCAATCTCTTGAAGGTAGACCGAGAAACTGTCAGTGCTCAACTTCAACTACGACCGGGGGCGAATCGAAGGACTTACTCAATTGAATAGCAACCGAAAGTGCTTTTTCAACCGTGACGTAGGAGCAGGCGTCTTCGGGTTTGTCTGTGAGTCTAATTCCAGACCCAGTTGCTTCATAACAGGCAGCCAAATAGGTGTCCTGGAGCTTGAGTGCGTAACGCATTGAATGATTTAACGCGCTTGTAGAGTAGCAGAGTTGAACGTGTCTGCTAGCTCTCTGTTGCACTCTCAGACTCTTTTTTGAGTCTCAACCGGCCATCAACGCGACGCTTGACTGAGTCGCGCCAAGCTTCTTTATCGGCTTCAAGAGCTTTCTCATAAGCATCACCTGGGACGCAAGACTCCAGCTGCCGATAGACACATCTCGGATCCAACTGGTGGGGCGAACCTGCAGGCTCTCAGCCACATCCATTAACAGTTTGGCCCGATGGGGATCGAGCAGAATTTGCAGATATGTTTTATTGCCGTGGCGAATAGCCATTGACGCACTTGTCTACTACTAAACAGTTTAGCAGTGTGCTACCAAGCAATTGAGTTGTCCACGTGCTTACGCCACCCCTGGGCTTGAGACTTACGAGACTCACTCCGTTGTTGACGACAGCCAAGGCGAATCTCCCTGGCACCTTCGAGAAATTCAGCCGCCCGTTGAAGATCCGCCGTTGTTGCCCGAGCAATCTCGTACTTCAGATACCGCATAATGATCGCCCTTGAATCCAGAGGCGGCATAAGCGGCATCCATAACATCACCGAGCGAACTGTAGTAGCCCAGACTTTCAGAAACCACCAAGTTCCACCCCTGGGACGTGTGATGAATGCGCACCATCTCAATGAATCTCCGACCAACGTTTGCCAATGGAAGGTTCAGCCAACGGCGGGATCTCGCCCAACCATTTGGATTCAGCGCTCTCCATTATTTGTTTTAGCTGGGACGCCCAGTATTCAGCTCTGTCCTCGCGTACCAGCAACAGAATTTCATCATGCACGCAGGCTGCGATTCTGGCCTCTAACTCACCGACCTGATACAAGGCATACCAAAGGTTTCCGAGAGCGCATTTAAGAATCGCTGCACCAGCCCCTTGGATCGGTGTATTACATCGAACTGTTAGACGATTCATATCACCTGGCAAAAATCGCCGCATACCCGAAACAGGTATTCGAATCGACGGGTTCCCTTTGGCTATCTCAGCATCACGTTGATTCTGCTTTGCCACGCAGCAATCCCCTGGTACGTATCGAGCCAACCGTTCCGAATGTCGGCAGCTTCATCGAGGTCATGGTGACACCGCTAGACGCTGCGTAATTACGTAGACCGTTTGCACCAGACCCGTAGAGCAGACCGAAGTTTGCGCTCTTGGCGATCTGACGAGAACAGCCAATTGCTTCTGCAGTAACGGTGTGAAGGTCTTCGCCGTCTTTGAACGCTTGGATCATTTTTTCGTCTTTCGCGACTGCAGCAGCCAGTCGCAGTTCCATTTGACCAAAATCAGCATCCACAAGTAGATAACCATCAGGAGCCTCAACACAATTGCGAAACTCTTTGTCCCTGGGAATCTGCTGCAGATTCGGCTTAATGCAGGACATCCGACCACTTTCAGCCCCGAGCTGCAGATAGCTGGCACGTACATAGTCATTTGAATCAAGCTTCTCCAAAATTGAGTCAACCATTTGCCGACGTTTCTCGACCTTTTTCCACTGCAGATACGTTTGAACAACGTGGTGATCAGCCGCATAAGCCTGGAGCGCAGTTCTACTAGCACTTGGTTTGTTGGTTTTACTGTCGATCGGCGGTTCACCTAGAAGCGCTGTGAATTTTTCCAAAAGCTGTTTTGGCGAATTGAGGTTAAAACCCTTGTACTTTTTTGTGCCCAATCGAATACTTCCTTCATCTTTAGTCCGGAGATTAAAGACCGTTGGTTGTTTCTCAAGAGTTTCGATCTCTGCGTACCATTTTTCATAAACATGATCGTCGTGGCCCATCTCCGTGACCTTCTCTTTGAGATAATCCAATCTCTGGCATTGCTCTCTGGGGAGCTTATGTTTTTCTGGAAGAGCCGTATCCAAGTCAAACAAGAACTCCTTAGAAAGCGCCCCAATGTCATGCTCGTAATCCTCGCGTAGTTGAAGAAGACTGGAACGATTCCAGTGGAGACCGGTTCTCCACATAAGAGCCATAGCTTGAAGAGCTTTACACTCCAGTCCATAGGCAGGCATTAAGTGCTGCGCCGTCAGGTTTTCACATAGTATGGGCCATATATTTAACAAAGCTACAACATCTTTGGCCGCATAGTTCAACTGCTCATCAGTAAGCACTGGTGCGCCCCAATTGGACGCTTGTTGCTCTTTATCTAACTTCTTGTTCAAACATCTTTGCACAACATTTGCTAGACCATGCTTAAGGTTCGGGATCCCATTTAGCAGAAGTTTGCTGGCAATCATGGTGCAATTAAAGACGCCCCGTGGCTTGAAACCACACTCTTGCAACCACCCGATGTCGAACACAGCGTTATGGGCGACCCAGTTCCGCTTTCGCTGCTCAAAGAACTCATCGAGCAACGCGTAGTCCTGCTCATCTGTTTCAAAAAGATCGACTAAGACAATCGTGTTGGTCTTGGGGTCACCGAATTGAAGAAGGCGAAGCTTCCCCTCCTCTGGTTGCAGCTGGAGCGTTTCTGAGTCAAACGCAATGGTTTCAGCGGTAACAATTCTTTCGAGGTGCTCGGCACCCCGCAAAACCTGGTAGTTCATCAAGTCAGTCGAGCAGGTGTTTAAAAGAGGTTTTGAGGTTGTCGCTGTCGAGGTCACACTCATCAGCCATACCGCCCCAGGTTGCATTAAGAGCCAAAGCTTGCTCTAAAGCCATGCTGGCCCTGTCGCCCATACCCATAGCGTCGTATTTGATCATGGGGTCCACAGTGTTTCGAGCAACAAGAAGAGCCGCAGTCAACTCCCAAAGTTCCTTCTGAGACGGGCGATAGTGCGGCATAACTAGAAGAGACACTCCTCGGGAAACTCACCACCCCAGTTGGACTCATGAGTCCCATCTGGTGCGTACCAGCCGGAATCATCGAGATACCAACCGGCTTCAGTACGGGCGAAGAAAATTTTATCTTCGGTACTGAGGCTGCTGAGTGAGTTGTCGTGAATTGGGATAGTCATTGAAGAGGGTCATCAAATGGCGGTGGGACGTCTTTGACTAACTGCTGATGCAAGGTCAAATTTTTCTGGCTTTCCAGGCGGTCGATCAGTCGATTGAGATACCACCTGGCTTTGCAGAGATCCTGAATGGTGTTGCCCTTAAGCCAAGCACGCAACAGATACTTCAAAGTGTTACCAAGAAGAAAACCTGAAGCAGGGTCTGGTGCGTGCTGAACTGCGTCTTCGATGACGTCTATAGCTTGATACCTGCCCGCTGTGTAATGGGCAGGTCTGTTGACTAAATCATCTACAGCCATCGTGCCAAGGAGTACCGCACGAGTTGTACTCCAAGATCTCGTCGTCTGTCGGTTCCCAGTCAACGATCTTGTCAATAAGAGGTTGCACCTCGTTTTCAAGAATGTCCATGACCCAGCCGGGCTGGGCATCCATCATTGGCTTGCGGGACTCTTCTTTGACAAGAACAGCAAGCCGCTGCTGGAACGTATAGAGCAGGCGATCCAGGCACATCTCGTTGATGTTGTTGGTTGTGTAGGGAGACATGGTTCAGTAATTCTTGTTGGTGATGGGTTGCCAGTCGGCCACAAGGTCAGCGAGTTCAAGGAACTCCTGGTGCGTTGTGGGTAGCGGGTCGTCGTCAGCGAGCAGGACGGTGCCTTCACAGAGCGCTGAACCGAACTGCGCTGGCTCGTACTGTGTAGCAGCAGAGACCTGCACAATGTCGTCGACTACAGCAGTGAAGTCAACAGACCAACCACAAGGTCCGTGGACAAGCTTGCGGTGCTGAATTTGGATGATGTCGCTCATGGGTGGTGAGCAGTGGACTCGTGTAGTGTAGCAGCCTATAGCGTGAGATAGGTGGAGATCACCGGAAAAATCTCAGACTCATAGTGAGACATGACCGAAGCATCGATGCCGCTAACCAGGGCTTTCTCAACGTCTCGCTCCAGCCTGCAGAACTCGTCAGGGCTGTCTTTGTAGAAGTCTTCGCAGATAAGTTCCGGCAGCCCGTCAGGGTTGTAGGCGGTGTATCGGACAATCGCTAGAAGACCTTCGGCTTTAGAAATTGTGTAATAGGTGATGGTCGTAAGTTCCATGGGACGTTTCGACCTTTCATCACCAGTCTGGCTTTTCCTAATTCGGTTAGACATAATGTAGTAGTAATCAGTTTGAACCATGGAAGCACACAGAAGTTTTGCGCTCCAGAAATTCAAACTAGATATTGAGAAATGCAACAGCGCCCCAGAGCTGCAAAAAATCGCGGTGGATCTAATGCAGCTCTACATGCGCCAGCAAGACACAGTCAAAGACCTTGTTCGTAAGGGCTGGCTACCAGACGAGGCAATCAATCAAGAACGGTCATAGCGCGAGTCCCAGTTCTTGCGGTCTTGCTTCTCTTCGTAGCGCTCCTTGTTGAGCTGCTTAACTTCTTCAAAACAGCTCTTGCGAACGTCGTAGGGAATGGAGTTCATAATCTTCTGGATCTTAAAGATGACGTACTCGTCTTTCTCCTCATCAAAGTCGAACTTGTGCATACTCTGTAGCGCATTACCAAATGAGCTGATCACGTAGGAGCCGAAGACGGGAAGCTCTAGCAACTCCTTAAGCGTGAGTCTCGAAGCTGCACTCAGCGTCGTATCCGGAAATTCAGTGTGATAAGCCATAACTTTGTTTTGTAGTAGGGGTCAAATGACCCCCAAAATGCTAGCAGTAGTTTTAGTGAGTTTTAAGCCAGTTATCCATCGCCTCGGCAATTGCGTCGGCTTTGTCTACTTGGAGCGCCATACAACGTCCGAAGAAAGCGAACTTGGTTGCCTTGTTGACGTCATTGATGACCAGCTTCTCTTTAGGAGCGTTCGGAACAAGACGTAGGGCTTTGGTGTCCAAGGTGTTGCTTAAAACCGCCTGTAGGGCACTGAAGCGCCTTCAAGGTCTCTAAACCCGTCGAAGTGGGCAATGCCGTCTGAGAATCGCGCATAGGTGGGTTCTACGAGCGTCAAGTTGACCTTGGTGCCTACCGGACAGTTGTCCGGGTTGATTGCTGGTTCGTACTGGGTGCTGATCATTCCCCGAAAGATGCCTTCTGGGACGTCACAGGACTCGTCGATCGTGACGAATAGAAGGTTGGATTTATCGGTGGAGATCCAGTCGTCAGCAGCGCCCCAGCAGTGGTAACGCTCGTAGCTCCCGTCAGAGCGCTTAGGCCAGTTGGTGTTCTTTGGTGTTTTGGTGGTCATTGAAGAAAGCAAGAAAGCAAGAGGTGCCAGCTAGGCACCCCAAAGCTATGCGACTTAGTCCCACAAGTCTCGTGCTTGCTTCAGGGAGTCAGCGATCTCCGATTGGGTTCGTTTTTCGCTTCTCGCGCGGGGGGTGTGGGACAACGTCCCGCTTGGGTCAGATTCCGCTCCAGCACTAGGTTCCTGAGTGGGACACTCTTGTTTTTCAGAGGAGTTGTCCCACTTGGGCGCTCCAGGGTTCAGATCCTGAGTGGGACAACTTTCGTCCTGAGTGGGACTGTCCCACTTAGAAAGTGAGTCATTGCAAGGGGTTTCAGGTAGGTGGGACACATTTTGTAAGCCCCCGCGCACGAGTAAAGCTCTGTACTGCAGTTCTGGAGACCCGCTTTTTACCCCCTGGAGCGGCCTTGTTTCCAACACGCCACGATTCACCAAACGCTGGAGCGCTTTACGGACTGCGCTGATGTTGCCACCGACCAAAGGGTCGGAGTTCAGGTCTTTACGAGACATCCACCCCTGGTGCGTCTGCAGGCGGCTCATGAGCCGTTCGGCAACAGTTCCGGCACGGGTTTGCAGTTCCTCAAGTTTGCGGGCTTCTACCAAGGAGACAGTGAGGTCTTCGTTTTGTGTCTGAACAAGAGATTCACCACTGCGGTTGAGGCGCGACTTGCCGATCTTGATGACGCGTTGGTCGATGGTCAGCCCAGAATCCTTTGCTGGGTGACTGACGCTCCAGACCTCAGAGACCGCTGCCTCGATCGCTGTGGAGCCTCTAGCAGCCCCTGTGGCCTTTGAAGCGTGGTGTAGGACCACGATGGTGCACGCAGGCCATAGAACGCCGTTCTTGGCGCTTAGCCAGTACAGAGGCTGCGCAAACTCAGCTTTGTTCTCGTCACCGGCCTTGGCACCTGAGCAGCTCGACAGGCTGTCGATGCAGATCATCGACGGTTTGACCCGATTCATGGTCTTGACGAACTGGGCCTGCCTGTAGAGGTTGAAGTCGGGCTCGAAATGAAAGCGTTGACCATTTTCAATTTCATGTAGGTCGTACTCCTCGTGGAAATCGAGTGACGACATGTCGGCGTTGAAGTAAATGACCGGCCCAGCTTTTACAGGTACTTCCTGATCTTTAAGTCGAAACGGGATTCCATCAACGACGTGCTTCATCAAGGCGAGTGCGGTTGCGCTCTTACCGCACCCTGGAGCGCCATACATCAACAACAAGTAGCCGTAAGGCAGTAGACCAGGGATTAGGAAATCGCGTGCGTCACGCTTACCTGAATCCATGGTGTGACCAGCCTCGCGGGTTTGTTGAGTGATGTGCTCAAGCAACAAACGTTCAACACCAGACTGATCCTTATATCGAGCTTCCATCGCAAGAGCGTGAAGCTCGTAGTTCATGCGGGCAACATCTTCAAGCTCATAGGCAGCCATGCCACGACGAATAATTTCCTCGTAAGAAACACCAATTTCTTTAAAACGCTGAACCGCAACTTCAGCAGCCTCAAGAATTTTCTTGCTTGCATCACCAAACCTGGTGCGCTTTGGGTCGATCAAGTCTGCTTGATATATCAGAGACCCAAGGCCAATACGACCACCAGCTTTGAATGAATTCCAAGGCTGCTTGCAAGGGTTTTGATCACCTTCCCACTCGTGAGCAAAGTCAAGGTCTTTGGCAGACCACTTAGACCAAAGTTCAAGACCGAGGTCGTTTGACAGAACACTGTGGATCGCCATACCGATCCGAATCCAGTGATCACGTTGCCCGGCACCACGGGGCTGAATGACGTCAAGGCAATCGTTGATGATCACCGCAATCTCGTCTTCTGTGCGGTCGGTTAGATCAAGAGCAGTGCGATTTTTGATAAAACTATTTGGGGCCTTAGCGAGCCGCATCTCCGCAAGTAACCACGGAGGGGCCTCTGGGACGTTGTCTGGGTCGCCTTCAAAGCTGTATTCACCTGCAAGCCATTTACCGTCTTGTGAGCCTGGGTAGGCGACCGTAGATAACGCCCTGAGCACCAAACAGAACCTCGTAACCATCACGGTGGTCCTCGGAGTGACCAAAACCAGAAACCTCGCCCCAAAGGTGCTCCGGAACTCGAAAAATATATTTAGCGGCGTTCTTCTTGGTAGATGTAATGACTGGAGCGCCATTTAAATCGCTGCCCCATTTACGTTTCAAAGAAGCAAGATTGCGGTCGACGTCGAGAATGACGATGCCTTTACCTCGGATGCCTGTAAACAGACCAACAGCCCCAAGATTGGGGTTCTTTTCAAGCTGGAGCGCTACATCGTCTCGGTTGAGCGACTTGTCGAACGCAATCTCCAGAGGGTTCTTGCCGGTGGCGTCTTTGCCGGACACCATCTTCGCGCCTTTGCGGTAGATGGGCGCAAGTACCAATCCATGGGTAATTGCTTGACGAAATCAGTGAGTCTCATACTAAAGTGATACAGGACGTTTACAGACGCCCCTCGGGTTCTCTCGACCTGAGGGGCTTTTTTCATCTTACGGAGCATTGTCAAGCCTGTTCAGCTGTACTAGCCTGTACGAGCCAACCGAGCAAGAACAACGCTCTCATGGGCTTCATTTCAGCAAAAGCATCCGGCATCGCTAGTGGTGGCGGCAGTGGTACTGGCGGTTACCTCACTGCAAGTAAACTGGGCGACGGCGACTCATATCGAATCGCAATTCTTAGCCAGAACCTCTGGAATATTGGACCGTCTGGGGTGAAAACGGCGATCAAAAGAAACCTTTTCGTTTTGCCGACGAACCAAGCACTCAAGCATTCTTCAAGAGCTTGGTGACTTCACTCAGCGAATGAATTACGAGGGTACAGAACTAGAAAAACCTAAGTTCGCTCTTTCTTTTTTCTGCTTCGACTACGAAGACAGCAAGGTGAAGGTTTTTGAACTTGGCCAAAAAACTCTTATCAAAGAGTTGGACAATATCTCCCAACAAGAAGACTACGAGGTCATTCAAGATTGGGATCTTGTTGTGTCTCGCAAGGGGCTAAAGATGCAGACCGAGTACAAGATCCTTCCTGCACCCGTAAAAGGTATGCAGCAGGTCATTGATGATGCCTGGAGCGAAGCACAAAACAAGGGTTACGACCTCGGCCAACTCATGGTCGGCGGCAACCCCTATGGCGGAACCCTCTAGACAGATTCACTGGAACGCCCTAGTGTGATCAAGTAAACGACTTTGGTCGGCCGTTTACCATTCACCTGTGATGACCATTTTTCGGTCTCGCGGGCGTGCGAAGCAGCTTCAGAACCCCGAGGTTTTCCCCAAGCTTCGGGGTTTTGTTGCGTCTATGTATCCACTGGAACGCCACCCATTCGTAGACTAAATTTGTAGTTGTTGTTACCGGACAATGAACGTTCTGTCATTGATTCAACGGCAGCAGCAGAAGAAGCAAGCGCTGAAAACTGCTCAAGCCGTAGCCGTCAAATCCACCACTCTCTGTTACCGGGGAATCTGTTACACCCGTTGACCTGTACAGGATGTTGTACAGGTCTTGATTTCTACTACACTGCTAGTGGAGGATCCAGCCGCTCTTGCCACAGGGCGGTTTTTTGTTGGCTATAGTAAATCTGGGAAAGTGTATTTCATGACCTTCGGAGCAGAAGACATCCAAGGGCAGAACGCTCGCGTATCTCGCCTGGAATTCTTGTACCGCAAAAGCCTTCGCTTCAGAAAGGATCACCCCTGGCACGGTCACTACACCGGGTTGTTCGAGCTGTACAAGAACCACTCACTAATGACCGAAGAAATCCCGAGCAGTTAATTGTGCTGGAACGTCAAGCACCACCACCGGAGATATATAACGAACCCGACGGAATGGTTCGTATTACTGTCGGAGCCTACAAAGGTTGGGTAAGCTCACACCATCTAATAGATCCAAAGGTTAATCAGCTTACGCATATATGGCTACAGAATCACAACAGAGACTAAGTACCTTACGGAAAAGTTCCCTGGTACGTGATGATTCTGGGCCTTTCCGCGTGTATCGGGATAACACTGGCAGCACTTTTCACAGCGTTACGCACATTCTCAAAGAGACTGCACCCGAATGGCAACAACAAGCCCTGGAACGGTGGCTGGCTCGACCAGGTTCTGAGCAAGATCGAGACTCAGCAGCAACCCGTGGATCGCTAGCCCACGACCACTGCGAGTTGCTGTTAAAAACAGCAGCCCAAATATCACGCAAAACTGCCAACAAACGCAACGTCTGGAAAACGTCCCCAGACGGCCTGGAACGCTGCCCCACCTCTATCACCCAATGGGCCCTCGAAAAAGCCATTCAAGGGGCTCCCAGAGTCTCCTGGAGCGCTTCAGGTTATGCCCGTGGTCTCCGCACCTGGATCGAAAAGAACGTAACCGCGATTCACGCCATCGAATTTTCCATTCACTACAAGATTGGCGAAGACTATGGATTCGCTGGAACGTGTGATGCCCTACTTGACATCGGAACAGGCAAAGACCGCAAACTATGCATCATCGATTGGAAGACGTCTCTACGAGAACGCAGTGAAGACATGCTTACCAACTACATCGACCAGCTTGGTGCGTACAGCATTGGACTCAAGAGTCTCACCGACATAAAACCACAGGGTGGCCTTGTAGTGGTGGCACGCCGTACCGGAGCACCCCAAGTCCGAGAACTATCAGAACTCGAACTTAGAGGTGCAGAATCTAGATTCCTGGAACGCGTCGAGACATATTTCGCCTCAACGGAAAACGGGCTTTCTGCGTAACTGCCCGATATATCGCAATGACGTCTTGTGCTCCTTATCAAGCTTGGAGCGTAAGAAGTAACCACCCCCAAGGATGGGACCATCCAAAGGCATCGACCTGGACCCCCACGAGAACAGCGTCACCGCATTCCCGTAATGCTGCCTGGCACGGTGGAACGCTTCTTCCGTACTGTTCGCCAATGTCATGCAATAGGACAACCTTTCAGGCCCCAGCTTGAAAGGATGAACAATCGTCATGTTCACTAATCGGGGTTCCTGCCAGGTTTCATAGGCAAGCTTTGGTTTCTGGAACGCTGTCATCGATTGTTTCCGCGAAGGGCTTTGCAGGCTTCAATAAAACGCTGGCACGCCTTGACCACGTCCGGAGGCAATGTTTGCTGATCGAGGTAGGCACCGTCAAGGGTTACATCACCATCGAGCCCCTGGAACGCACTGAGGTAATAGCTGGTGCACAGCATCCCATTCGAATAGCGAAATGAGATGATGCCCTCTGGTTCGTGACTCACCCATTTCACGGAAACGGTGAGTTCTTGTTTTTGAAGTGTTTTAACTTTCACAGAAGAATTCCTCGGGGTAAGCATTCAAGGTCACTCCATCTTTCCAGGTGAGACCGATTACGCGGTCGTTCATGTGACATTTAATTAAAAACTCATCAATCTCTGGAGCGTAAATTACCTCATAACCTTTATGCGTTTTGTACACACGAAGACCATTCATTACCGCTTTTTTGATTCTGCAGGCAGTAACGGTCGAATCGTGCTCAAAAAATCCATTCATGGGGCCATTCATAGCAAAAATCGCCATTCATAGGGTGATTGACTGGGGCGTCGCTTGGTGTGGCACCGCTTGTCGACCAATGTAGCACTTTTAAGTCGACCCGCAAGGACTTAGCTAGCAGGACTAAGTAAGAACGATTCTCAACCCTGGGGCGTTGCTTACCCGTAGTCGGTCCGGTTATGAGTCTTATGAGTCTCATCTACGGGTAGTGAAAAGGGCGACCGATACCGGCAACCCTGGCACGCTTAGACTCGCTTGAATTTTGCTAGGGCTGACGCGTAAGCATTAGTAATTTTTAAGATTGCTTCTGGATCGTCAACCGCTTGAGCTTGACAGAGCTGATCCCGTAACGTGTCCAAAATAAGATCAGTGTGAGACGGTTCAGCTGGTTTCCGTGCCAGTTGATTGAACCACCTATAAGCGCTGGCACGCGACACGTTCTGCTCCATTAGTTCGGCGATGACTTCAGAACGGATGCAGCCGTCGTCGAGACGTTCTCGGATGAACGTCAGAGCGTCTTCCCTTTCCATGGGTGAGAAACTGAGAAACTACTGAAGCACAGTAACAGTCGCTGAGACACTTGGCGAGAATTCCTGAGAATTCTCACTGAGTCTCAGTTTTCTTACCCTGGCACGCTTGACAGACTGCCGGATGTGGTGTCTATACTGTAGCAGTTCACAACACCACCTCTATGTTTGAACTCACCATCGTTCCCGCCTACGGCAGGGTCTACAACAGTAAAGCGGCGGTTTGGTCTGACTGGATCGCTAACAAGGATTTCCAGATCGCTTCAGTTGGTCGCGATCAAGGCCGTTACATCAACAGTCAAGACGCATCACGGCAGATCTTGCCTGTCTGTTGGTGCGTTACGGCAAGCGACTAGAAAAGTCCTGCAACATCAACTTAATCAAAAACCGCATCATCTGAACACAAACAACACAACCACACAAAACAATGACAACACGCTTTACCTACAACAACAACACATCGAATAGCAAGATCGGCAAGAACAAAGGAATTGGTACGGTGATGATAACCGCTGATTCTTGCCCTGATACGTGCAAACTAAAAAATGCCGGATGTTATGCGGAGTCTGGCTTTGTTGGTATGCATTGGCGCAAACTTAACAACGGATCCACTGGCACGGATTGGATCGGACTGGCGAAACAGGTTAAAGCAAAGCCGCCTAAGTCTGGGGTGGTGCGCTTCGGTGTTGCTGGTGATCTGCCGCAACACGGGCGAACCGGTGAGATTAATGGAAACGTCGTGGGACTGCTACAGGGGATTTTCGACGGCTTGAGAGTCTACGGATACACACACCACCGGCAGAGCCCACACAACCTACAGATCATCCAAAACATGATCGCTAACGGCTGGCACGTCAACTTCAGTTGTGATTCCATTCAGGATGCCGTG
>FUIF01009539.1_pt1 | contig 17148 bp, 25 predicted proteins | sample 1003461 | NCBI WGS metagenome assembly FUIF01 (sample SAMEA80401918, study PRJEB19352) | marine metagenome | reverse complement strand
AAACAATATCACTGTAAACGTCTCACCATTGACAGTAGCACATGATGTGTTCTATGCTGTTTACCAGTACCCAGCGGAGGTGGACGGAAAATTTTTCGCGGATCATCGACAGCATCCGCAACGTTGACTCAGTGATGCCTTCCGTCGTGATGGCGTCAGAACACCAAGAACTGGCCGCTTGGCAACGTCTCAAAAAATGCGATAAGCAAACTTTTGAGAGAGTTGCAACCGCAGAAACCAAAGCCAGTCTCATCAAAACAAAACCAAAACCGAAAAATTCGATTCTTAACATCGAAGATTTTTCAACTGACTTCACATCCGCCACGGCGGTAGAAGATTCAACATCAACACCAACATCAAAACAAAAATGACTACCCCTCAAACCCCAGCTCAGCTGGTCAACTTGGCTAATGCTCAGCAGCAGCAACGTTCGTTTGCAGAAAACGACGTAGCTGAGCTTATCGCCACAAATCAAGGTGACGATTACCTGTACGACAGCACACACGATAACTTCTACACCTACGACTCTGATCTTGGTACTTGGTATGTGCAGGATGAAATGCACATCAAAAGACGGATCGTTAAAGCTCTTGATACTTTTGTCGCTGCTGGTGTCCTTCCCAAGTATCAGTCATCGACTGTCAACAGCGTCTATGCCATGCTCCAAGCGAGGATGCTTAAGTCACTCGATGGTGGTCGAACCAGCGTCTTTTCGACTGGTAAAAGATACATTCCCTTCGCTAATGGAGCACTTAACAGCGACACGTTTGAGTTCGAAGAAGGTAAAAACAAAGATCTCTACTTTCGCAGTCGTCTTTTCTACGACTGGAACGAGAACGCAAGCTGCCCGAAGTTCTTGCAGTGGATGAAAGATTCTCTTCGTACTAATCAAGAGAAACTAATTCAAGCATTCTGTCGAGCGCTTCTTACTGGTTACACATCGGGAGAACGTTTTCTTCATTTAGTTGGTCCTGGTGGCACAGGTAAATCGACTATGCAGCAGTTGATGATTGCTCTTGCTGGTTTTGGTAGTACCCACACGTCGAGTCTTGAGCTTATTGAAATGAATAAGTTCGAGACATACAACCTGATTGGCAAACGTCTTTTGCTTCTCACCGACGAATCAAACTACAACAAGCGTATGGACGTGCTTAAAAAGCTGACGTCTGCCTCAGACACACTTCGTGCTGAGAGAAAATACGGCAAAGAGATCATTAGTTTTAAACCAGAGTGTCTTGTTTGTATCGCCTCCAACGAACACATCAGCTCTAACGACTCTACGAGTGGTCTTGAACGACGTCGTCTGACCATCATCATGGATAAAGTCGTCGCTCCAAGCAAAAGGCGTCAACTCCTGGACGTTTATGACGACCGCCTCGAAGGAGAATTTGCTGGAGAGATGTCTGGCATTGTGAGTTGGGCTCTCGACATGACGTATGAAGAAATGAGAGACACGCTTGCAAACCCTGTTAAGCATGCTCCTTCACTCGCACGTACTAACATCGATGCTCTCGTCTTCAATAACCCTTACGTTTCCTGGATGGCTGAGTGCTGTCTTTACGCTCCTAACTACTCCACGCTGATCGGTCGTGGTGCAGCCCGGCCCAGCACCGACGAGTCCGAAAAAGGTATGTACGTCAAAAACGCTTATTCCGAACTATTTGCAAGCTATGCAAACTACTGTAAAGCCTGTGGTTACAAGCCCGCTGCGAAACCTCGTTTCGTAGAGAGAACTATGGAAACTTTAAACAACATCCTGAAGCTTCCAAACTGCTCTACAACTACTCTTAAGGGTCTCCCAGCAATCAAAGGTTTACGACTTAAGCCGTATGACTTAAGCTCTGATCGCGCTTCTCACGGACCTGATCGTCTCCCTAACCCTGTGGAGTTCGCTCAGGAACCTGATTTCGAGAAGTGGGAAACCTCTTTCCAAAAACATGACACCGCTGATTAATTTTTACTCTGCCACGCTCGCTCTTGGAGGCGCAGTCAGTCTTGCTGTTGGTATTACTTCTCCTAGCTTTGTTGCTGCTCCTCTCACTTTTGTTGGGGGTGGGTTAGCCGGTGCTGCTGTTATCGAAAAACGCCGCTACGAACAAAAAGAAAATTTGACCACGGCGGGTCGAGTCACTGGTGCTTTCCGAGTTTTATACGAGCGTAACCGTGGTATTGTTAGCCCTACTGAGTTAGCTATTTATTCAGACATTGATATTGAGACCTCTCAAAATTATTTGGTTGCACTCTCCGAAGATACAAACGGTCAAAAGATACAAGATCCGGCTTCTGGTCAGACAATCTTTTCATTCCCACATGGTCAGAATGTCTTAGATGAGCTTTCAAAGAACGCTCAAGACTGGGCTCAGTCTCAGTTACAAGCCCAAAGCCAACAGAGCGAGATCCTTGCAAGGCAGTTGGATGAAGCTAATCAAATGATTCGCGCTGCCCAGATGGCGCAGGTCACAGCTCCTCGCCAGACTGTTAACAGGGTTACCAACGATGATTTATGGGCTCAGGGGGAGTAAAGACTGAAATCGATTTTGTAGACGAAGATATTTATAAAGTAACGGCTGAGATGGATGGCATAAGTGCGTACACTTTTTGTTCAAGCATGCACCTTGTTGACGATAAAGTAAAACAACTTACTTTATGTATACAAGAACAGGCTCGAAAAGCTTATCTGGAGGGTTTCGACGATGTCTGAAGAAAAAACCCCTGACGATCTTGATTTAGATCTCACGCCAGAGGAAGAACAGGAGTTGCTTGACCAGGCACTCGCAAACCTGTGCAAGTTTGTGGAAGAAGAGACTAGCCTCAGTCTTTGGGAAGAGGGTGAATGGACAGCCATCCCCGGAGAGGACTCTCCTCAGGGTCCTGAGCAGCCTCACGAGCAAGAGCCTGAGTAACAATCGGAAGCTCAATCGCAAGAACAGTGCCGATCTGAAAAGCGATGTCTCTGTGCTCTTTCTGAGTTTCTTGCGCCCCTCGAAGGCCAACGTAGTGAGCCCAGGAACGTATCGTGCCGTTCATGTGTAACTTTGTAGGCGTGTACAAAGGACATACATTTCTTGCACATTCCCTTGCCACGCCAGCTTCAGTCATCCGTCTGTACAAGTCCCAGAGTTGAGCGTCGATGATGCTCAAGTCTTCACGGAACCTCGCTTCCAAAGCAGGGTCAATGGGATCGGTGCTCGACTGGCGGTTCTTCTCAGCCTGCTTACGCATCTCAAACTTCTGAGCTTCGCAGGGGTCAGAACTTATAACTTCCCACGGGTTGGCATATCGTTGACTCAGTTCCTGAAATGTAAAGGTTTTGTGCCTAAGTATCTGAGGTGATATTGCCCGTGTAGTTATAATCTCAAATGATGCATTAGCCTGCTCAAAAATAGACCAATGTCCCTTTCTAATACAAAACTTAAGTAAGCGTTCGTACTCAGGGCGATCAGGTTTAGCAGTAGAAACTCGCGCATGGCGAGCAATGACCTGCTCTGAATCAGGAGTGATCCAGTCAAGCTTTACTGTGTGCATAAGCCCAGTTGATCTGGGCTAACTTAGCTCAGCTTCTAGGGAAAGTCTGCTGATAACGAAGTCTTGCAGTCAATTCTGAAGGATTCGATACAGCGCGAGACATATCAGCAGGGTGCATACCCAGCCTCATCCCAGCCATACGCATGGGTTGCATACCATTAGATTGCATCACCACCTCCCACGATTTGTTGTTGTAGGGAAAGGTTGTCAGACATTCGATAGTCCTGGAGAGGCATCTTCGAATCTGCGGTGGTGACGTCGTAGAAGTTCTGTTGAGGGAGCACAGAAAGTGCAGCGACGTTCAGACGCATAGTCGGATCGAATTTGTTTGCCTCCTCCATTACGTAACGTTCTTTAGGCATATCTTCTGGACGAAGAGGCATAGGCATTTCTTTATGGTTATACCCAGCAGGACCGTTTACGGCGTTTGATTTAACGACATTACCAATCCCGTATTCCACAGGGCTTACCGGAGTACGGAGGTAAGAACCGTGATCAACGTTGTATTGAGAAAAAACTCGATTGATATTGTCGAGAGATTGTGTTTGACGTGCCCTGATACTAATCTCGTTGTTGAGATAACTAGCAGGGTTTGCCATCGACATACCGATTGGCTTCAGTTGTGCAACAGGACCCAAACCGCCTGGTTGCTGAAGAGGAGAAAAGTTTTCCATGAGTTTATTTTAACTACGTTTTGGTTGTTTCTCGCGATTAGTTTTAGCTTTAATTACCCGAAGATTCGAAGAGTTGTTGTTCTCCGGGTTGAAGTCTTTGTGGTCGACTTCTTTTCCGTCTCCCCTAGATACTCTGCCAGACCTTTCCATATGTCTACGAGCCTTGTTACGCGCTGCTCTACGTTTCTTTTGACGTTCTGTACCATGGTAATCATTATATTCCTTTTTGTAATTACGAGCCACTTTACACCCTTCTTACTATTTCATATTACACGAAAGAAAGAAATCTTTTCGTGCCTGCTCTCCGCACGCCTTGCAAAACTCGGTCCACAAGTCAGTGAAAAGGCCGTTAGTGCGTCCAGATTTTTCATAGAGGTATTCCATAAAAACCGCTTTCTTGTGCTCAGCTAAAGCGTCCAACCTTTCAAATAATCAGTATTCATTTTTTAGCCTTGATGAACCAACCCGAACTATACCCTTTTTCGACCATCCAACGCGGTCCTAAATTCTTTTTTGAATAGAAAAGATACTTTCCATCACCGCTTATGTACCTGCCTGTAACTAAATCAAGATCACCAAACGGATCGTGAACTAAAATTTTCGACTTGTCGGCTGACAAACCCACGGCGCAGATCCAGTGACCTCCTCCAGTGGGGGTTGGTTACTCCTCCATGGTGCAAAATCCCAAGGGGAACTGGAATACCTTTCTCTAAAAGTTCTTCGACCTCGCTCCAGGAACCGTCCTGTCTAAACTCTGTCTCAACTCCATACTGCTCAAGAGCACGCACTTGAACCCACGCTTCTGTAGTATCGCCAATTTCGAAAACCGTTTGGATATATTCATCGTCGTTACCAATAACGTCAGGTTTTAAACCAGACAAAAGCATCGCGCAAGCAGAACTGAAACAGGTGCGGTTGGCATCTCGGTAGTTATCTCGTTGAGAGTAATAAGGAACTTCTAATTTAATTTCACTATTCTTTTTACGAGTAATAGTTCCCTCAGGTAAATCGTTAATAATTTCCAGTGAGGGCTATAGAAATACCAACTTTTACCAGGCTGAGCACTGAGCCTTACCTCGTAATGAGCAGCGTTGGCAAACATCGTTATTTGATCCCATTCCCACGCTCCGCCTTTAGGTACAAAAAGTTTTTCTTCGGGGAGAAGATCTGTTGATTGAGAAGGGCGCGTTTTAAGCCACGTATCGTTCTTAGCCAATATGGATCGACCGAGCATCGGATGCCTTTCTGGCTTAGTCAAAAATAATTTTTTTTCTTCAGCCCTCCTACGCACAAGTCCTGGGAGATCTGTACCGTCGCCTCCTTTTGTCCAACGTCCAAACTCATCAGCAACTTCTTTTTTATTTACACCTCCGTTCAGCAAACGAAGAAGCGTAGAGTTTCTATATGCGTTGCAGCCTACGTTGTACGTAAAAGAAACTAGAGCATCATATTCATTTTGATTTAATTTGACTGTCGTGTAGTTATTTACTGCAGACTCATACGAAGACACATCTTTTCTAAGCAGCATTTCTGCTTCTTCTTCGGTAATTTTTGAACCCTCCACTACGTCAGGTCCAGTGTGTCCGTAACCGATCGTCCAGACACCAGAAGGACAAACGTAAGCACGAAGACGCATGCCTTCGAACTTCTTGATTAGCTCAAGACCGGGAGTTGAAAGCCGTGCCATTTCATCCAGGCATCCGTTTAATTCTGCCTAGAGTTAAATGAAATATCAACGCAAGTACGGAAGCTGAAACAGCTGTTGCCGCAGCTTCTGCCCACGGAGGACCAAAATGCGTAGGATGCGTGAGTAGATCGCTGACGAATGTAAATACACCTGTAAGAAGAAGGTTTTTTAACAGCGTGACCTTTTTAAAAAAGAGCACACAGAAACAATAGATAATAGCTGCTTTATAACCAGTAGTATATGCAACAACTACATGCTTCCATGTAATTGCTGATAAATTACCTTCAACCATGAAGTACATGCACGGAAGCCATGCCTCCCAAAATTTCTCCAGAAAATTTTTGGGAGTTTTTGCAAGGCGATTATGCAGCTGTATAAGTGACACGGTATTCACATGGGCTACGATCTGTCTTAGTCACATACAGATAATTAGCGATACTCGCACCCACACTGAAAGTGAATGACACGTCTGAGCGATTTGAGATCTTAGGAGCGTCCACTTCTCCAAGCACAGATCCGTTAACTCCGGACAAGATAAAGACTTTACCAACGGCCTTTGAGCCAGCAGAAAGTGTCACTGTGCCAGTTCCAGTCGCACTTGAAGTGACCGTAAAAACGTCTGCAGTTTCGTAAGAACCGTCAGAGGCAAACTCACGGGTGGCATCCACTGTCACGTTCCCACCGTCCTCGGTACGCAGCTGACCGAATCGGGTGATACCTGCGGGAGCAGCACCTAATTCACGGTTGAAAGTAGTTTCTGCCACAACTAATTAGATTTATTTAACTCAATAATAGCGCAGCTTATCTATAAAATAAGTTCAACAAAATTACAACAATGAACTACAACAGATTAAATGCGCTCGTATACGAAGCCATTCAGTTTATTTCAAGGTTCTGGCCGAACATAAAATTCAATCCTTGGATCAAACTAGCTCTTGAGAATTGTTTAGATGACTGGGTAGAGTTTAGAACACAAATAACACTGAAAGAGTTAGATAACGATATAGAAGAACTGCACGCAGAGTGGGACAGGGAGGAAGCAGAGCACTTCGAGTACGTTTTTACCGAAGAAAAACCTGACGACTCAGAAGCTCAAAGATTATTAGGTGGACCAATGCGACTCAGCGCCCCTTGGAACTCCGATAAGAACGAGCCTTCTTCTTAGCTCTTACGCAGTTGGGCACGTTCCTTCCATTCTTTTTCTTGTATCCTTCCTGTACATAACCTTTCCAACAGGTTCCTCTTTTAGCCATTTTTCCTAGATGCTTTGTACGCACGAGCTTTTTTGCCTGCCCGTTTGGCTTTTTCAGTATTCGCTACGTGAGTATTTACAGGTTTACCTCGCGTAGCTCGCTTCTTTTTTTCGTCGGTTGCACGACGTTCGTCCTTTGACATGGAAGCCCACGCGGACTTAGGGAGATACCGCTCTGTACGTCCTTTTTCGCGTGCTCGATCTGCCATTAGTCCTTTTTCTTTTCATACTCCTCACGAGTTTGCCAGTCTTCCTTGCTCCATTTTGAGAGTTTATTTTTGGAAGACTTCTTACCTTCGTATTTACCACCCATATCCTTGTAATATTTTGTCGCAAGCTGCATGGCACGGGCGGAGTGACCGCCCATTTTTTTACGAGCTTTAGCTTTTGCCCGTGCCCATTTAGCAGGATCTTTTTTCTTGGCTGTTTCAGCCATAGTATTCCGTACCCTCTTCTTCCATCCCTTCTCCGTCGAGTTCTTCGATCTTACGAGCGAGAAGATCCCTGCCGCGCTCTTGAATCATGGCGTCATCTTCCTCCATCATGGGACCAGGAGCGAAGGAACCGGGGTTGTTGGGCATCATGACCTAATGGACTCAAGCTTCTTGTGTATCTTAGCTGCTTTCTTAATCAACTTCTGAGCCTCTTGACGAGTCAAACACTCAGAAGCAAGGACACTCACTTTTGCAAGTTTTTTATGTTGTTTTTCTGGATTCATCAGTCTCTGTCAGAGGTGTTACGTTCATCTTTTCGACCGCGCTCACGCTCGATCTTGTATTTTTTAGCACGAGTTTTTGCTCTAGTCTGCTTGGACATCTCACCACGGCGCTTACCTTTCTCGGTAGCTTTATTTGTACCTTCTTTTAAATCACCTGATTTCTGAAGTGACTTAGTGGCGATAGCATAAGCTGCGCCTTTCTTCATATCAGGGTTTTCCTTCATGATGCTTTTTACAGCATCCTCGAGAATGGCGGGCATTTTATACGATCAGCTATATTTATATTGTAACTCGCTCTAAAAGAGTGGACTTTTTATTATCTAACTGGGGTGAAATTGTAAGTATCGCTGGGGCAGTCCACCTCCTTGCTTTAGCGATCGTGAATTTGACTCCTACGCCCAAAGACGACGAAATCTACGGCAAGGTGTACAAAGTCATTGAAAAAATGGCTGGTATTGTCACCAAAATTGCTAAGAAGTAATCAAGCAGTCTCTGGAAGTAAAAGGGCTTTTGGTTCCATCCAATTAGTCCATACGACAGAGGGAGGATCAGGTTCTGGTTGCTGGTTAATCCAGCTCAGAATCCTGTCCTCCCTTTCTGGTGTCCAAAAAATTTGACCTCGATACCAAACAAACCAATCAAGGTCGCTTTTTTCGAGATTACACGCCCCACAGGCTCCGATTAGGTTCTTTCGGTCCTGTTTACCTCCTCTTGCACGAGGTACTACATGGTCAAGTGTCGTCGGATGTTTTCGACCGCAGTATGCACACTCCGGCCACTCATCCAAAATACTTCGTCGAAAACGTTTTCTAGCAGACCTCTTCTGTAGACATTGAAGATTGAAGACTAAATCGTTTTCGAAGTCGACCATAGACAATGGTGCGGCTTGATTAAAGTCTAGTTAGTAATTAATAACTTTACCGTGCGCGGGAAGTTTTAAACGGATGCTCAGCAAAAGCAGCATAAATGTAAGTGCGTCCTGTTAAATTAGTGGCTCCGCTAGACCCATCCCGAAGTTTAAAACCGTTACTTAAGAAGTCAGCCTTTCGGGTCGATCCAGTCGCTTCTGCATCGCTGGCGTTTGCGTAAAGAGCGTCATCTACGACATTGAATGAGCTTCTAACGGCGTCAAGCATGACCCATTCTTGTCCAGCAGCGTTTGTGCATTTAATCATTAACCACTTAACGCGGAACCCTGTAAACAGGTAGGGTCCGTTATCACTACTGTTACCTTCGTACACACCAAACGCGCTAAAGCCTGCAACAGGTGCGAAAACATAAGCTATGTATTCTTTGGTGTTGTTGTTGACCGCTTGATACGTACCAATGTTGAAAACACTGCTTGTAGGCGCGGTGTTGTTCCACCAAGAATTACTTACGCTGTTGTTGTTTGCGGCGTTAAGAACTTGTGCAGCACCTGTGCCGATGGTTCGGTGATAAACACCCCATTCGTAAGTCTCATCTCTATTTTTTACTATGTACATGTGCGGAGTAGCGCCTAACCCATGGCCCACCGTTGCTGACGAACCTGTTCCTGTATAACTAACAATCGAGACCCCAGCAGACGTATTGACGCGGACAACCGAAGGAATACTGCCGTCTTCATTTATAACACCCCCTGTATCTCTCCAGTCATAATCTGTATACGAAGGCCCAGACCAAGATGCACCAGAAGGATAAGTGACACTTGAGTAATGACCGTCAGCACCATCAGTCGCAGCAGCGAACCAATCAGTAAATGTAGCGTTTGATGTGTTTCTTATGTAGACATACTGATCAGTGAAAGTCAATGTGTGACCATCTGCAAGTGTCAACGTACCACCTTGCTGAGTCCAGTTGCTGTTGTCAGAAGAACTCCAAACTTCAACAGTAGTTGTACCTGTTGTTTGACCGAAGCTAACGGTTCCACCACTTGCAGAAGAAAACTTAACGCCAATGTATTTAGTTGCACCGCCTTGCCAAGTATCGCCTACAGGATTGGTAACAGTTCCAGCGTCCCACGTCCAACCAACGTAAGTTCGTCCATTTGTGTTAAAATCACCTGCTGATCCTAAACTGAATCCTGTTGCGCTAGTGCTTGTAACACCATTTGTGTCGGTATAATCTGCACGAGCTTGGTTAGTCTCCTGGACCTCTGAAATACCTCTAACTGTGTCAACTAATTTGTGATCAACGGCGTTACTACGTGTCTTTGTCCAGATCAGATCAGGATTGAAGTTCAGAGACGAAACCGTCTGAGAGCTACCGTTACCGGTCCACAAAGCTACATCAAACGCAGTGCCGCCGTCGGCAACCAGAGGGTCCGCCAGATTCTGCGTGCAGAGTGCCTTGAAGCCTGCTGGAACAGAAGAAATCGCGAAGGGGCGTTGGCCGAAGTTTATATGACTTGTGCAAGCGTTGTAGTTCCAGTTTCCAGTTATTGCGACATAGCCTAGCGGATATGGAGAATATGTTCCTGCTGATCCGTCTGTCGCTATGCCCGTAAACGCAGTCCCCTGCGATACACCATTTTTGTAAAAAGCGAGCGTGCCGTTGTCCGCATCAAAAGCAACACCGATTATATCGCCGTTACCCCATGTCGCTCCGTAGGAGCTGCCTTCAGAGCTTCCGTTATCATTAGTTTTTTTCGCGTTTGAAAGATAGGTGTATGAATTGTTATAACTTTTATCGTTTTGGCCTACGATACCTACAAAGTTATGCTGTGTATCAACCCAAGTAACTTCAAAATACCATTTACCAGACTTCATAGCGATAGTGCCCCGCCCCATATGGGAAGATCCGCTGCCAGAACTGGTTAGCTTGAGGTTTCCTTCAGAAACAGTGTCAGCTGTGTTGTGCAAATTAAGGGGGTTATATGTCGCATAGTTACCACCGTTGTTGCCGGAACCTGCTTCGTAGTTCGACGGTGTGTCGATCAGGCTGTCGATGACCGAGTCATCTGGTTTAGCAGCAAACGCTGCGTACATGTGATCACCTGTATTAAAACTTCCTCCAGCCCAAGAGAAGCCATCAGCGTTAAACGTAATGGCCCACCCTGAACTTTCCGCAGCGTTGGTGTTTGCGAAAATAACGTTGTTGGTATCTCTTGCACTGTCAAATATGTACCAACTATCAGTAGCACTATACCGTTTTATAAGTACGAAACGTGGGGTAAAACCTAAACCGGTGACACTACTGCTAGAACCAGAGTGCGTAAATCCGCCAAACTTAGAAAATCCACTTATTTCAGACCAGCAATAGGCGATCATATTATCGCCATTTTCATTCGTACCGCCGGTATATCCGAGTGTAAATGTTGAGGAACTTGGCCCAGCATCATTAAACCATTTTGTATTGGTGTCCGACATATTAGTACCATTAAGTCTCAACGCAGCGGTATTTCCAATCGATGAATGGTAAACAATCCAATCGTGACCAGAATCTCTACTCTTAATTATCACAAATTTCGGGGTAGCTCCCAGACCGTGACCAATAGTGGCTCCAGCGGTGGCGTTACCTACGTAAGAGACAATAGAAAACCCGTAAGTTGTGTTTACACTTACAGAGGTGGTGATTGAACCATCACTATTAGATGATGGTGATCCACCAGCTTTCCAGCACCAGGCGATCATGCTTCGCCCGGATTCATTTACTTGAGCATTACTTCCAACTGTAAAACCTCCAGAATCAAAAGAAGTAATCGCAGTTGATTGAGTTGATTCAGCACCAGCAGTGGTGGTAGTAAAAAGTCTTAGTAGAACCGCGAACTACGTCTTGCCAGTACTTTAAATAACCAGTTTGATCTCGAACAGCTGTCCACACGAGATCGGGTTGGAAATTCAGACCGGTGATTGACTGCGTACTTCCAGTGCCGCTATAAGTAAGAACATCAAAGCCTTCATTAGCTGTAGAAAGTCCATTACCTGCAACATTAATATTATTTACAGTCCACGTATTTCCATTACCCGAAGAATCGGTTCCAAGCGCAGCACTGCTGCTGTTGTCTGCAAACTTCAGATAAAAACCATTAGTTCCAAATGTTAATCCAGATGTATCTTTCGGGTTCCAGTTGTTGTTATCGTCAGTTTCACCAAACTCAGTCGGAGCGAGTGCTTGACCGTCGATGAAGTTAATCTCGGCTAAGTAACCATCAAGTGGACCGGTATACGAGGTAGCAGCGTTATCTCCTATATAGTGAAGTTGGTTGTTATTGATGTGTGTGTCGTGGTTTAGTGATGGGTAGTCAGCAGTTGCGAAGCTTGTTTCTTGAACGCCATTTTACATAAATTTTTTACTCTATCTGCAGCGGTAGATTGTGTAGTATCTACTGCAAATACAACGTGATACCAGGCTGATATATCACGTAGAAGTGCGTTTGTTTTAACCTGAAATGTAACACTAGATCCATTCCACTCGATAATCCTGAGATTATTATCCCTAAAGTCGATCGATGTGTAAGGAGTTGACCCTGAGCTTGAGCTAAGAATTATTTGTTGACTGTTAGCTACGTCGGGTGCTTTGACCCATGCACTAAGAGTAAAAGTCTTACGATTAGTTGCAGACGAAGGAGTTCTATTTAGATATGCACTGTCAGCACTGTTAAACCGCAAGCTACGCTCTACTTTGAACCCACCTGCAGCAGCGTTTGCAGCGCCAACGATTGCGGGAATTACACCTTTAAGAGCTGCCATATCAAACGTTCAGAACGGACGTTGTAATAATGGTACTCGCATCCTGAACGTAATACAGAAGCGCATCCTGCCCACTAGCAGCGGTGGTTAAAGTGGGTGCGGTGCCTCCAGCAAACGCGAAAACAGCGTTATAAGCGAGCGTACGAGATCCCGTACCGTCTTGAAGAATAAAAATAGCTCCAGACTGACCGCCACTGGCGTTCGTAGGAGCACCAAGTGTACCGTTTCCGGTCAACGTCATATCGAAATTATTTGATGATCCGAAATCGAGGGTAATTGTGCCGCTTTCGAGCCCTTCAGATTTAATGTCAGAATAAGACTGAGACTGAACGCGAACATTCCCTGAGATCGGGCCGCCAGTTTTGTCATATTTACCGCCCACGTCGGTGAGAGCGGCATTACCGGAAGCTAAAGCAGTAGAAGCGTCGACTATTGCTGCGTTTCCGGATGCAAGTGCGGTGGCTGCATCAACTAAGGCTGCATTACCAGAAGCAAGTGCGCCCTCTTCGGCAACCGCAAGAGTTAAAGCTGCGTTACCAGAGGCAAGAGCTTCAGCAGCATCAACAAGAGCCGCGTTTCCTGAAGCAGAAGCTCCAGTTAAATCTGCAAGAGCAGCATTACCTGAGGCAAGTGCGGTAATCGCAGTTCCGTCATACCCAAGTTCACCGCCAAGTGTATACAGACCACTTGGATTACTTATTAGAGTTACACTCGCACCAATAATTCCGTCGCCCGGAGGCAGTTCAGCGAAAGCGCCGCTGACTAAAACAATAGGCTGACGATCTGCCATGACGGAATATTTTAATTACAGTCTAACAACTTAGGTGCTTAAGAAACAGGACCATCAATCTCTAAATGAATATCAGACTGAGTAAGAGCCATGCCCACGGAGGGTCGAGGCTTGGAAACCGCCTGAGAAAGAGATACCTGAAGGTTCAGTTAATGTAACTTGTCCAGGAACGTTGGATAAATAATAATAACGCCCAGGAGTTAAAGTGCTCTGGTGTGTGATGTTCTGGCTATCGACGGTAGCGACTTCATCTGTGACAACAGGAACGGTTGCGCCTGCATTTCCAGAAACTGTCGTGATGCCCACGGCGTACGCTGCGTCAGCGATGGTGCCCGAAGCGGCGGAAGCAGCAAAAATGACCGATCCGCTCACATAAACGACTGAACCAGAGTCGAGGTTTTCGCCAAGTTCGAAATCAAACGTCGGATTAAGCGAGGATGAAATACCAGCGCCGTTAACTAACCAAACCTGAGTGCCTGCTGGCTCATAAGACGTATAACGCCTGTTGAAAATGGATCGGTTGGACACTGTTTACACCTCAGAAACTAATGACGTCGTCACCAAAAGCAGCTGTAATACCAGCAGAAGTGGCATTACTTTCGAAGGTAACGCCACTGTCAGAGGTTCCTCCATCAACCGGAGGATCTACTTCCTCTTCAGGCGGTTCCACAACAGGTTGATCAGGGTCAGCAGGCCAAAATGAGTAGTCACTTTCAGTTCCAGACGACGCAACGATATAAGCTTCGAACTCAGTTACAGAAGTCGTTGCAGTAAGAGCAGCGATTTTGGTTTGAGCAGCTTCGCGAATACTCTGACGCCATTCTGTCCATCCAGCGGGAACTTCAGCACCGGAGTCGGCTTTACGAACAATCATCCAATCACTAGGAGTGAGGATTATATTCGCTGTTTCGTCCGTTTTGTCACTCCACTGTATTTTTAATTGATCTAAATCTTTCGGTAACCCAACACCCCACCAGAAACGTTGATCGTAAGCGGGAACTACAGGATCGGGAACTTCCTCAATACCAATGGCTTCTTTTTCAGCCAGAGTCGTTAATCGAAGCCAGTTTGCAGGGTAGTTATAACCGTCGTGCGAGAATGGACGGTCATAAACCAGTGTTTTTCCGTCGAGAACTAACACGGCGACTTCGATACTTTTATAAGTTAAGTATAACCGTTAAATCAAATCTTATCGAGCGCGAGCAGTTTTGAAGGGGTGCTCAGCAAATGCGGCGTAAACAAAAGTGCCGCTACCAGGATCAATGTCGCTACCAAGAGGTTGGAAGCCGTTAGATAAGAACTGGAAGGCACCGTTGCCATGAGTTTGGTCAGCGGAATTACCGTTTGCTTCTAACCAAGTTTCTGTCCGACCAGAAAGTCCTCTGTCGGAATCATAAACATACCAATGACCCGCAGAATCACTCCTCTTGAGTATTACAAATTTAGGTGAAAACCCAGTGAAAATGAACGGATCTGAGCCTGAAGAAAATGAACCAAACGCACTATAACCTGCAACAGATGAGAAGCAATATGCGAGCATGTCATTACCATCGCCATTAGATTCACTATCTGCGCCAAGTGTAAATACACTTGTTCCAGGAGTTGTATTATTCCAAACGCTGCTTGCTGATGCGAAAGCGTTGCTAAGATTTAGACCTAAATATCCGCCAGCGCCTGTACCTATGTGATAAACCATCCAGTTTGCACTTGTATCTAAGTTTTTTACAATTATCCATTTAGGTGCTGCATTTAATCCATGTCCCACAGTTGCACCTGAACTACGGTTACCGGTAAAAGTAACAATCGAGAAGCCAGCAGAAGTATTGGCGCGGACATTAGACGTAATGCTGCCGTCACTGTTGCTGACCGTTGACGCTCCAGCATCCCAAACCCAGTCAACTACCGTCGCACTGCCAGGCCAGTCAAAACTTGCTGAAACAACGTAACTGTTGGTGTTAAACGTGAAAGCTCCCCCTGACGAGCCTTCTGCCGAGTTTGTATTACTGGAGATATACTTATCGTTACCACGATTGACGTCAAACCAATAGTGACTGCTTGTATCGTCTGTACGTTTTTCCCAGACCAGGCCCGGTCTTAAGGTCGTAAAACTCTTATTAACCCCTCCACCTGATCTTAATACCACATCGAACACCGTCGAACCGTCGGCAACCGTTGGGTCCGTCAGGTTTTTCGTGCAGAGTGCGAGATGATCTGTTGGTGGAGTGTACTTAAACTCACGCTGGCCCCAGTTTGTAGACGTAAGTTGCGCTGTGCCTGTTCCGTTAGAAGATATAAAAGGCTTATAGCCATCGAATCCGGTCATGCCGGTAGCCGCTACACCCTGTGATACACCGTTTTTGTAAAACGTTAGATTGTTACTGTCAGCATCAAGAGCAATACCGATTACATCACCAGTGGTATAGGACGCTCCATAACTAGAGGGGGTTGTGCCGATTGCCTTACGGGCATCACTAAAATAAGCAGCAATATCTGCGAAAGCCCAAGCCCCACTTGATTTTGACCCATCAATAAGACCGATGTATTCAGTATCATTACTTGCTTGTCTAATAGTTACCTCCCAATACCATTTACCAGAGGACACAGCAATAGTACCGGCGGCATAGGAAGTGGCCGAGCCATTGGTAAATAACAGAGAGCAATCTAAATTCCCGTTAGAAAATGTCGTCGTAGCATAAGTCGGCTGGAGCACGTTCCAAGTGCAGTAGTTACCACCGTTGTTGCCAGTATCTGCTTCGTAATTCTCTGGTGAGTCAATAAGGCTGTCAATAATCGATTCATCTGGTTTAGCAGCAAACGCCATGTAGATATAAGTACCACCATTAGCATTCACACTGGTATACGAGTTTAAAGGTTGAAATCCGTCACCGAGGAATGCAACAGGAGCACTACCTTCGGTTTCGGTTGTGTTCCACTTCAAGTCATTACTTAAACTTCTAGCCGAGTCAAAAATAGTCCAGTTACCAACATCATCAGTCCGTTTGACCATCACAAATTTGGGCGTAAATCCCATGGTTACTATCGGACCACTACTACTACCGTTTCCGGTGTAGGAGTCAAACTTAGAAAAACCGCTGACCTCGTGCCAGCAGTAGGCCACATAATCCTCGCCGCTGTAATTTACCTCATAGTTGTTTTTGACACTAAAGACAGACGACGTTGGGCTTGTGTCATTGAAAAAATCTTCATCAGTGCCCTGCGCACTAGTGGCGTTCAGATATAGTCTTCCTGTCTGAAAACTACCTGCTGCTTCACTGCCAACAACCCAGTTAACAGCCCGGTCTCTATTTTTAATAATTACTAAGCGAGGAGCGGTGCTTAGACCGTGCCCAATGGTTGCGCCAGCGGTGGAATTCCCTGTATATGTAACAATCGAAAATCCGTATGTACTGTTTGCACTTACAGTACTTGTAATCGTGCCATCGGTATTTGATGACCCCGATCCACCCGCTTTCCACGCCCAGGCAACATAGTTAGTGCCACTATTGTTTACACCTGTATGGTTCGTAAGACCAAATCCATCAGAGTTAAAACTGCTTATGCGAGCAGCTGTTTGCGTAGCTTCATCTGAGTTTGAGTATAAGTTTTTGTTTGATCCGCGAACCTGATCTACCCAGTAGTGGTTATACGCCGCATCTGTTGCTTTTACGATGACGAGATCCGGAGCAAAAGCCAAGCCGGTGATATTCCGTGATGAACTATTACCCGTATAGGTAACTGCGTCAAAACCTTCATTAGCAGTGGAAAGACCAGGTGCAACAGCATTGATGTTATTTACAGTCCACGTATTTCCATTACCCGAAGAATCGGTTCC
>FUIF01021227.1_pt1 | contig 17159 bp, 25 predicted proteins | sample 1003461 | NCBI WGS metagenome assembly FUIF01 (sample SAMEA80401918, study PRJEB19352) | marine metagenome | reverse complement strand
CCTCGGCGGTCTGCGGTGACACGGCACCAGGCGAAAGGCTTGCCTCGGCGGTCTGCGGTGACACGGCACCAGGCGAAAGGCTTGCCTCGGCGGTCTGCGGTGACACGGCACCCGGAGAGAGGCTTCCCTCGGCGGTCTGCGGTGACACGGCACCCGGAGAGAGGCTGGCGTCGGCGGTTTGCGGTGACACGGCACCCGGAGAGAGGCTGGCGTCGGCGGTTTGCGGTGACACGGCACCGGGCGAAAGGCTGGTCGCTTCGGCGGTCTGCGGTGGAACGGAACCTGGCGCGAGACCACCGCCTCCGACTAGCCCAGGCAAAAAGCCATTTTCGAGCAGCGCACCAGGCGAGAGACTAGTCGCTTCGGCGGTTTGCGCCGAGGGCGAAAACGACGGCAGAGGCGCTAGTGGATAGAATTTCTCAGCGGTCTGCTCTGCCGCACCACCCGGCGAAAGACCACCCCCCTCGACAAATCGAGGGAGATGGCCATATTCGGTCAAAGCATCCGGCGAGAGGCTAGTCGCCTCGGCGGTTTGCGCTCCTGGTGAGGATGGCATCGGGTCGCTGGGTGTTAGGAGGTGATCGTCTGAGGCTCGGAGGTGTTAATCGCCGAAAACTCAACGTCGAACGAATAGGCAGGGCGACTCGGATCTTTAGACCAGTTTCCTGGCTCTGCCAAGCGCAGCTTTCCCCAGACGTTTTTCACGATTCGGTCTGCCCCATCGAGGCCACGAAGCTGAAGCTTTAGCCAGCCTTGGACAAATCGGTCTTTAGCCGCGCCAGGTGTCTGGGCGGTGTCGTTTGTGATCTCGGAGGCGTAGCCTTCAGACATACGCCAGAAAAGCTCGCAAGTGTCGTCCATGTTCAAAAGAATGCGGTCGCGCAGGGTCTGCGTGTGCATAATCTCTTGATAGCCGCCGCTGGCGATTGGGACGGTCTTGGGATATTCCTCCGTGTTGGTCTCGTAGGCCGCAGAGATTACTTCGCCGAAGTCTTCCCAATTGGTCGACGGGTCAACGTCAGGATATGCCGCCGCCGTAACGGTGATCGAGTCAATGGTTTTTCCGCTTTCGACAAACGAGGCGAAAGCGCCGATAATGCTATATTCAGTTAACATAATTTTTAAGTGTTTAGGTTTTAGGTTTTTTTTTAGCCAATAATGACGGCTTCGTCGGTTTTCGCTTTTTCCTCGGCAGTCTTCCGGGGCACCGTCACGACGGCACCTTTAGCGACTGTGAAGCTGGTCGTCCCAGTCCAAAATCGGCTGGTCTTCAAGACCTTGCACATGACAAGGTCTTCTTTCTTTGCCGCGCTCTTATTGGCGACGGTCGGGCTTTCTTTCGTTTTCATTTGTTTTCTTTGTTTGCCCGTCGCCTGACGGACATGATTTTTTCTTTAGCCGCTAGCGGCGAGAGGGATTCGGCGCTTGCATGGGATATTCCAGGCCCAATAGGTGTCGTCGGCGATAGGCTCGAAGCTTTCCACGGTGACGCGATCATAATGCCGCTCAAAGACTGGCTCGATGCTTGCCCAGTGGAGATGCCGCAGAAGATCCTCCAGGATGGTGAGTGCCTCGCGCTTGGTAGAATCGTAGGTTTTGCCAAACTTGAGCGGGTGAAGGAAGAGCATCACCTCGAAAGATACCTCCAGCGCCAGGGTGCCGGATTCGCCGGAATTCGGGTTGTCGCCGGAATCGACGTAAATCACGATGCCGATGCCTTTTGAGCGCATGCAATGGTGTTGCACGTGCTTGTCGACGACCTTTTCTTGCTCCGGGTCATCGCCCGACAGAATTAAAATGTGGCGCTCTTCGACCTCGGTGAGCAGTGACCCGCCAGCGGCGAGGTGCGTCTTGAGGTTGTCGAGGAATGTTAAAATGCGGCTCATGAACTCCTCCCTTCGATTCTGCGAATAAGCGCCTGCTCGATGCTCACGCCAAAGACGCGCACGGCGTGCTGCTTGATCGCTGCTTGCAGCGGTTGCCTTGCCCGGTGGTTTACGTTGCGGAGGTGCGCCTGTCGGTATGACGCCTGCCGGGTCAGCGTCTTTCCAGAGCCGAAAGCATTCCTGACTTTGTGCTTCTTGACGTTGTGAGCCTTGACTCGTTCCTGCCCTTTGCGCCCGAATTCATGGGTTCCAAAGTATTTCACACTTGAGCCCATCGACAGCGAGACGACGCCCCTGGCGACTTTAGCTTTTGTTGCCCTCAACGAACGGCGAAGCCTGCCGGAGCGCACGCCGAGACGTTTGCGAACGACAGGGAATGGGCCTTTGCCGGTGAAGCGTTCCTTAATCGCAAGACCGAGCAAAATCTGCGCTCCTTGGTTTGCACCTTTAAGCAAGGCCGCTGCCGCCTCTTTTGGGAGGTGGCGCAGCATTTCAAGCAACTCACGCACCGAATCGTCGGAGGTGATGACTGCTTTTGCTCTGTTTAATGGTTGCTTCATTAAATGCCAGTGAATCTTTTGTAGGGTGCAAGAATCGCCCGGACGGCGGGCAGGAGTTCCAAGTCGCGCAGCAGCGTGATCTTGGCTTCGTCGTTTGTCACTCCGGCTTCGTAGAGAGTGCCGAGGTGGGTCACTTGTGCCTGGCACTGCATAACCCAGGCGTTGAGTATCTCAGTCGGTAGCTCGGTGGCTCCGCTAGGAAGAGCGCCGCCGTCGTTGAGCCAGTAGCCGCCGTCGTAGGTAATGGCGACCTTGTCCTTGTGCCAGCCGACTTGCCCGTCCATCTCGACGATTCCGGTCTTGCCGTGCAGCTGGTAAATCTGCGAGGTGAGCGTTTCCGACGTGCCCTTGCCGGTTTTCACCAAGGAAGTGACCGATTCGACCGGGTAGCGGTCTAGCGCAAAGGAAGCCCCGCCGCCGGTCGTTTCGTAGACTGCGCCCGCGCCCCGCTGAAAAATTCGATTGCAGCGGCTGTTAAACTCCTCTGCAACCGCGTTTCCTATCTCAATCAGGTCGGTGTCCCATTCCGTGTCGGTGTCATAGGTGGCCATCGACGCCGGAGTAATCCGAGCCTTAAGCTGCGCCACCGTTCCAAATCCTGCTTGTAAAAATCCGCTCATATCGTTTCAGTTTGCCCTTCGAGGTCTGGATCATTCGGCATTTCGGGGTCGATCAAACACTCAAGATCAAGGTCGCTCCGCGCACTCAGTCCACCCAAAAGCGCGACCAGTTGGTCAAACTCTGGGAAGTCGCGCGGAGTCAGACCGTTGCGAAGAGGCGTGTCTAAAACTTGGTCGCTTGCGGGAATGAACATTTTTCCCGAGTTGTCTCCGGTAAAAATTGGTTCTGCTCCTGTAGTCCAGTAATGGTGCTGACCTCGGCTTTCTTGAGCCTTGCGAATCCCGCTGATCACAGTAAAAGCCGTTTCGGGAGATGTTATAAATCCGATCATAGTGTGAGCCCCGAGCAGGTTTCCCAAAGGTTTTTTACGGCGAGCGTGTAGGCTGCGCGGTCGGTTGCATCTAGAGACGCACTAATTCCAAACGCGCCTGCTTTTGAGTTTGTGGCTTGGCCTCCTGCGCCCGTCGAGCTTGAGGCAGAGCCAAAGCCGACGATTGGGAAATTGTTATTAAAAGTTCCAGTCAGAGCACCCGTCGTTGTGTCATCGTCGAATGCCGAAGAGGTGCGTCTGCTGAGAGTTGTCCCGCCATCTCTACGAGTGGATAGTAACACCCCGTGAGACCCGAAAGTAGGAAGAGTTGATTCATACACTCCCGGAAAAACCGCTTGAGGTTTTAAAGCACTGTTTGTTGTATTGATTCTGACGCTGTTTGAGGTGAATGACCCTGACCCAATGATCGTTTTGTTGCTCGCGTTGATGGCTCGGTCTCGCGGGGGCACATCGTCATAAGCGAGAGCCATCAGACAAGCGTCTTCGATTGTTAGCTCATCCAAAAGCTTGAAACCAGTATTAAACCTATTGGCAGAGGAGGCGGCGGTAGGGTGGGCATATCCAGTGGCATACGCGAACTCCCCTTGGAAAGTCCCGCTTGTGCCACTCACAAGGCATCGGGCGTTCGGCGCTGCGGCTCCCCAGATCGGGAGGTAAAAACGCTTAAGTTTTAAATACCATCCGTCTGCCTTGCCGGTGGTATAAAAAGCCTCGATTGCTGTTTTTTGCTCAGAGGTAAGACTAACGCCGTCACCTTCGAGCAGGGCAATATAAGCCGAAAAGTCGGTTTCTGATTGCGGGATTTGAACACCACCAAAGAAAGGCGAACTCGTCGCAACCGTGCCGAATGCACCCCGTGCCCCGTGTCTCTCAAGCGAGAAGTCTCCGCTTACCTGCCCGAACCTATCCATTAGTCTGCGATTTTTACGGTGAAGGCCTCTCCAATTGCCGAGCCAGCGACAACTGCTTGCACTCTGTCGCCCTTAAGGAATTCGACCGTCCGGGCGGTCAGCTCGTCACCTTGTGCCCAGCTGACGCCGCCGCGCCGGAAGTCGCCGTCGATCTCGACCTCCAGGTGGATGGTTGAATCCGAGGGGATGTCGCCTTCCGCGAGCCCGTGGACAGAGACCCGAAAGACTTCGACCGTGGGGTCTAAGTCAACCGGGGATTCGGTGCCGTTTGTGTTTATCGTTTGCATGGTTTTGTTTCTTTCGTTTTCTAAATCCCACCCTTCGCCGGGCGAAGGGTAGTATTAAAAAGCGCGTTTGCTTTTGCTATTTCACCAAATCTCCGAGCGCCTTTTTGCGCTTTGCTGTGGTCGTGAATTCCTCCCCGACCTCGTAAATGGTGCCGTTTTCGCCCAGACGCTTCTGTGCGATTGCTTTGACGCCACTCGACGAGGCTTTCTTTGGTTCTGACTTCTGTTCCTTCATTAGTTTTGGAGAATATGCAGCCCGCCCGCAGACGGGCTGCGGATTAGTTAGGAGGCAGTCGTGAGAACTGCGAAGGCTCCGGCGTCGCGCACTGCATTACCAGCGCGGGCGACCCCGCGATAAGCGGTTTCGAGCTCGTCGAACTTGAATTCGTCGGAGGAATCGAAGGTGAATCCTTGACGCAATCCAACAACCTGCCCGGCATTCGCACCGTAGACGGCGATTTTCGAGCTGGCCGAGTTAGCGGTCGGCGCGGCGAAAGCGCGGCGAACGGGTGCCCCGCAAATGCTTCCAAGGCCGCCAGGTGTTGGCGCTTCAGTTGCAGTCAGGAAGATTGGCCTTCCGTTGCCGTCCTTGATGGAAAGCATCCGCACAAGCTGGCGCGGGTGCATCCACCATGAAGCCTCCTGATCAAGCACGCCCTCATCGACGAGAAGCATGCAGTTCGTGATGTCTTCAAAGTCAAGAGACTCAACGGTAGTATTAGAAGTGCCAGCGACCGCAGCGGTGCCACCTGCAAAAATACCAGTCATCCCGCCATTTGTGGCGTCGTCGGTTCCGTCGGCCTGAAGACATGCAAAGTCGAGGCGATAGGAAACGGCCTGAATGAAGTCGTTAAGGATGTCCTGGGTGAGATTCACTTCGGAATCCTGCAAGAGCTCATTAGCAACGGTGAGGAGAACGCGAATGGTTTTTGCTTCCTGAGTCACGCTTGAGCCTGCCTTGTTCGTGTCGTCGCTGCTGGCTGCGCCGGGAGCGAGGAAGTTCGCAACTGGGCGACCAGTCTTTACCAAGAACTTATTGTTCAGGCTTGAAACCTGGCGCACGTCGAAGGTGTTCCAGACTCCATACTGAGCGAGCGTCGAGTAAATGTCGGCGCTCAAGGTGTCGTTGATCATCGTTGAGCCCGGCGAAGCGCCTGGCGTGAGAGTCTTCAAGACAGCGTTGTGGCTGTCGGAAAGCGGGGCTTTGATCGCCTTGCGCACCATAGCGGTCACAAGAAGATTCTTTTCCTCATCTTGCACAATGCGCTCGATGGGGCTGCCGAAGGCCTGGCGCTGCTCACCGGCAAGCTTGACCTGAAGCTTCTTGAATGCCTGCTCAACCGCAGTGAACGAAGACTGCAAACCGTCAAAAGCTATTTTTTTGTTTTGTCAGATCCTCGAAGGCCTCTTTGGTCTTGCCGTCGAGCTGGTCATAATTTTCGACCAAGGTATCGACCTGATTCTTGGTTTCACCCATGCCCTTGAGCACCTGATCCTGGAAGTCTTTCTCCTCCAGTGCGCCGCCACCTTGCGGGGCGTCGAATTCTTCGCAAAGCCCGCCGTGGGCGAGAATTGAATTTAAGTTTTTCATTTGTCTAATTTAGTTGTGCCTCGATTTATCTGGTGAGGCTTTCCAGTTGGTTGATGAAGCTTTTGCGGCGGGCCATCCGTTTCGCCATTACCTCGCCGGATGGCGTGCCGGAGGTAGGGCTTGTCGTCGTTTTCGGCTTCTTAGTGGCAAGCTTGCGCTCACCGAAAATCTGCTTTAGCTGCACCGTGATGATGCTTTTCATTAGGTCGTCGAGGGCGGGGTCTTCCATCGCGGTGGCGGTCTTTGCAAGGAAGTCGCGCTTGTCGTCGTCGTTGAATCCAAGCTCGGCGAGATCGCCTTCGCCCAGCACGCCTTCTTCGTAGCTTTTAATCAGTGCGTTTGGGTTAGAGCCAACGAGAACAGCTGAAAGCTCGATTTGCTGCTGCTTTATATAAACGCAGTTGGCGTTTTCGTAGTTCTTCACGCCAAGCTCCTGCGCCCGCTGGTCAAAGTCGGGAGTCCCTTGTCTAGTGATCATCTCAAGCGGAATGAAACCCGCCGAGACTCCTTTGAGGAATCCGGCCTTGGTCATTGCGAAGCCAATGTCGGCGAGCTTGTGATCGACTCCGACCGCCCACTCGACCTCCTGCACCATCTGCCCGTCGATGACGTTTGCCGAGATCACCTTTCCGAGCATGTCCTCGATTGAAAGCTGCCGGTGATTATTGAGAAACGGCGCATTCTTCTGGAAGCGTGAAAAGTCCCAGCCGTCGACGAGCACGATGTCGCCGTCGGCGTCGAGCGTCTCGTCGCTGGCGACATATTTCACCAAGCCTTCCTTTTCGTTTTTTACCTCGGCTTTTGCGACGAGGTGGCGGCGGGTCATTTGTTTGGACATAATTTTGATTATTTAAGAGGTGGCCGCTTGGATTGCGGAGGCGTGCTGGGTGCGGGTCTCGATGGCTTTGAGGGAAGCCTGCATCCGGGTTTCGGCGACGGCACGGTTTGCGGTAACGTGCGGCGGGAGGGGCATCCTTTTATGCACGTAAAGATACTGCTCGCCATCGGTCGCCATGCCACGGCGTCGAAAGAAGTCGTCGCAAGCCCGGTCGATTGTTGCTTTCACCCCGCGAAAAGACTGGGCCTTGCTTCCTATTTTCAAGGAAGTGCCGCCTGCGGTGTTGTAGGTGTTGCGTTTTTTCTTTGGCATTATTCTAGATTGTTAGTCTCTCTCGACATATGCGACGTGCATCATGTCGCGTCGCTTTGCGCCTTTATTGAATCCGACCTGGAAGCCGTGCTTGCGGAAGACATGCACCACCTTTGCAGGCATCGTTGCGGTGCCAGGCCAGAGAGTGTGATTTCCATTTTCGGCAGGGTTTAAATCAATCGCGGCAGCATAGGCATGATCGGACATGCCCGACCCGCCCCGGCTGCGTCGCGGGTTGTAGCATCCAGCGTAAAGATTAAGGCCGTGCTTTTTAAGGTATGAAGAGCCAAAACCGGCAAGCTCCGAAAGCGCCGCTTTGAGAGGGGCAGCAATTGCGCGGTTGCAGCCAATCCTTTTGACGCCACCGCCCCAGGTGAACTGCATTGGGTAGGGTGGCTTAAAATAGGCCATCGCGGGAGTGTTCCCACCTTTGACGCCAGCGGGCCCGAAGACCCGCGACCGATTGCCAGGGCTTGGTGGCGAGACCGACTTTGAAAAGGTGCGAGGGGTCGCCGAGGTCGGCGCGGTCGATTGGCGCAGAGACTTTGCGCTGGCGTCATAAGCTGCGCGGGTCTTCGGGCCGTTGAGGCCGTCAAGCTTGCCGTGGTAGAAATCAAGCGTCTTGAGCCCTACCTGGCGCACGTATATGGAATGCTCGTAATTCATGACCTGGTGATGATTAGCTCCTTGTATTGCGTCGAATGGCCTCTCCGGTTTTCGATTCCGTTCGTCCGGCTTATTTCCCTGAATTTGTATCCTTCAAAAACACGCCGAGATTCGGGGCTGTCGCAGACTGTGAGTAGCCACTGCGCCTCTAGGGAATCTATTGCCTTTCTCAGTTTCTCCATCTGCGCCTCGTCAAATGGTTGATAGCCGATATTCTTTGAAGAGTTGATATAGGGCGGGTCAAAGAAGAAAAACGTCTTTGGCCCATCATAGATCGGAAGCAAACATCCCCAGGTTTTGCATTCAATAACGACCTTATCAAAACGCGCCTCGAATTCCTTCAGGTTGCGACGAATGCCGGATTTAGATACAAGAGATCCACCACCGGGAATTTTTGTTGTTCCAAAATTGGTGCCTTTTCCACCGAACGAGCATTTATTCAACCATAGCGTGCGGGCGGCAGCTTGTATTTCGGTGACAGGCTCGGCAGCGAGTTGCCGATCAAATTCGGCCCGACTGCCTGGCATCATGCGCAACTCTCGACGCAGTTCCTTGCCGTGATATTTTGCCTGCCGAAAGACGTTGACGAGTTCCTGATCGAGGTCGTTGTATATCTCAACACTCGAAGGCTCTTTACCGAGCATCAAAGCCGCCCCGCCTCCAAAGACTTCGACATAGCAGGTGTGTTCCGGGACTAGCGGCAAAAGGTATTTTAGTAGCCGAGTTTTCCCTCCGGCTCGTTTTATAATTGGTCGAGCTTTCACGCCTGCCCCCCTTTCAGACCGCTCCCGGTGCTGGCGATCATCATGCACCTACAATTTATTACTTCTTCCGGCGGGCCGTTTGGATCGCCAGGATGCGCCATAGAATGACCACCGACCTCGAAGTTTTCGTCGATTTTCACGATTTGCCCGTTTGCTTCGAAATGGGTAAAGCGCACATCCGGGAGGCCGCTTGTGATCCATTCTTTGTGAGTCACGCCTGCCGCTTCGAATGTCGATTGCCGAGCCTTTTCATATACGGCAGTGACCTCCGTCGCCGCGATCCTTTCAGCGCGGGAATCATTAATGCCATTAAAAGCAGAGCGCACCCGCCCAGACAGCTCGGCCATCGTGTCGCCGTTTTCGACTCCCTCGATGAGCTCGTCTTTAATATCGTCATAAATTGACTGCGCGGTCTCGGCGAGGAGGTTCCGCCGTTCCTGCAAGACGCGGCTAATCAAGCGGTCGGGCATGGTGGCGGGGTCGTCATCGCGTCCGAGTTCGTCCTGCCAAAGTTCAAGCACGGCGCTTTGCATTGTGCGGCGGGAAACCTCGGTCATGCCTTCGAGGAATTCGGTCAGCCAGTCGGGCAAGTCAAAGACGAGATCGACCGCGCCGTTTTTAAGCACCAGCGATTTATTGATTTTGCCAGCATTGCCAGCCTGCTCGATGCGTTGAAGCGTAAGCTTTCGCGCACTCATCAAAAGACGCGAAATGCGCGACCTGTATCGCTTGCGCCAAGCGCCTCGGCGAGCGTCAAGCGTCTTCCAGATTGCGACCTTCTCCGGGTCAGGCTCGTTAAGCTCCGGCTCTTCCATAGATTCGGAGAGGGCTTTGGTTTGTGACTTAGAGCTTTCGAGCTGCGAGACGATGCGCTCGGCGTATTCTTGCGCCCGTTTTGCTGATGTCTTGGACGAGCCGCCACCCCAGAGGAGCATGGCGACAAGGCCAGGCGTGATCTCATCACCGTCTACGGCGTCGAGGTCGCCGATATGTCTCGCGATCCAAGGCGCAATCTTTCGCCATTTCTCGACGCTTAGTGCTTCACCCTGGGCCATCTTGCGAGCATCCCGGACGGTGGCGGGCCGCAAACCGTCGCCAGAATTGCCTTCCTCATGCAGCTTGAGTCCACGCTTGGCAGATGCCGCCATGAATGCCGGAGCGGCTAGCGAAGGCGTCTTTTGTGACAATTGTCTTTTTGCGTCCTGCGAAAGCCTTGCGGATCTGCGCGAGCGGGTCGGGCGTCTTGTCCTCCGCTGGCGGCAGCGGCTCGGCGGGGATTTCTGGGGCGACCTCTCCCACTTCAACCGCCGAAGCGGGCACGCGAGCGGCATCGCTTCCGGGGAAGCTTGGAAGGTTTAGGTTTAGATAATCGCTGGCAACGTCCCAGGGCATGCCATTTTTGACCAGCTCGACCGCAGAGGTCGTGCGCTCCCCTCGCACCTGCTGCTTCGTGGGGTGTTCGTCCCAATTGAAAGCAACCTCGACAAAGCCGCCCGCAGCCTCCAGCACCGCAGGGCGCACCCCGTGCCCATTGAGCATCTCTTCGAGCGCGTCGGCGATTTCGACCGCCATCGGCTGGCAGTTGTCTTCGATATTTCGCAGGCGGTCAGACGCCGAGCCGACAGAATAGCTTGCCATGACTTCCGCAAATGAGGGCGGCACGCCGAATGCAATATAGATCTCATGGCGATTCGCCAGGCGCTGGCCGACGTAGTCGCTATCAATCGACTGCGCGGTGGGCTCGGTGACTTTAAGACCAGAGCCGACGAGGAAGAGGGGAGGCTTTTCGCCGTTCCGGGAGCGCCTTTGTTTTTCGCGCAAGGCCCGCTTCACTTGTTGCTCCTGCTCCTCCGAAATTGTCCCTTCGCCAGTCACTATCGGGCCGGTGTCCCCGTTGCTGTCCATGACATGCTTCGCGTATTTGCCAGCGGCGTAGTCGCTATCTGTTGCCATTTTCGCACTTTCCCAGTCGGAAAGGCCGCGAATTTTGTCGTTGGGGTTGAATGCTTTTTTATGGATCACCTGGTCGGCGATGAGAAGCTGGGCGGCATATTTGCCCCCTGCCGGTTGATAGCGCCATCCGACGACTTGGCCACCATCGCAGACTTCTTGCATCTCGTCGGGCCGCGCCACGATGGCAGGCGACTTGAAGCGGATACTTTCGGGCCGGTCGCGCAGCCATGTGTCATCGAGGATGAGGAAAAACTCACCGTTCAGCTTCCACCATGCGGTGCAGGCCTCTATCAGCGTCGCAAGTTTAAAGCGCCCGCCCGGAGCGGCGGCGGGGTTCGCAAGGAAGTCGGCAACTTCGGCTTGCTCGAATGCCTCGCCCGCTTGCGATAGCTTCAGAGGAACGGTCTTGATCGGATTAAAGCAATGAGCAATCGCCGAGCGCACCCAGACCGAATGCTCGAAGGGCGACTTTAACGAGGTGTGGCTCATGTCGCCGGGCGAGTAGCCATTCGCGAACTCTCTCACCGTGCCCTCCCACGATTTTTGCACGGTCTGCGGTGCAAGATTCGCAGGCACCATCTGGCGCGATTTCAGATCAAAGACTAAGTTCTTCTTGCTCATTTCGCCCTCCTCTCCGGTGTTGCGATCCGCAGCAGGGCTGCGCTCGCACTGCAAAGCGTTGCAAAATCGCTTTCGGACGTTTTGCGGGAATTCCTACCCGAAACGAACAAAAGCGCGTCAGAAGCGAAATGTGAGCGAAGTTTGATCATCAAGAAAAGTTAATTAGGGAGGCTCTGAAGTTGGAGTTTGTTTGCGATCCGGCATGAAGCGCCAGGGCGACGCCCCAGAATCGGTCGGCGTGACCGCCTGCGCCACGGTCAGCGGAGAACCTCACGTTTCCCGCTTCGGTCGTGACTTTGCGAATGGCGCGAAGATCGGCTTCGAGTGATTTGTCTCCGAATGGAATCGAGATGCCGCGATCCTCGAAGGCGCTGCGCACTGGATAGGCGAGCGCCTCTTTGCTGCCGCTGGTAAAGGTGACTCCCTCGCAGCGATACTTCCCAAACCGCTCGGCGAGGCGCTCGGCAAACTGCATCCCGAGGCCGGTCTTGTCTACGCAGACGCGGGTCAGGTGTTCGACCCAGGGGTAAATCTCAGCTTCTTGCTTGGAGAATGCCACGTTTTGAAGGTCGATGCGCTTGCGCATGAAGTAATGACCGGCGACCTTCTCGAAGATTGTGAACGAGGTCAGGTCATTAGTGCGGCCGATGTCGATGCCGCCAAAAAGCTGATTCGGGCAGCTTGCCATGCGCTCCAAGGAATATTCCCACTCCACTCCTGGCGCATAGGTGCAGGCGTCAATCAAGGCATATTCAAGGAACGCCTCGGCGTCGTCGCTGGGCTCGCACATATACTCCTGCCGAAAGCTGGCCGAATCGGATGCGCGGTTTTTGAGGTAGTCGAAATAATCGCCCTCGTCCATGTCGAGGCGCGGGTCGCCGTCGCGCAGCTTGGTTTGCAGCTTCCAGAGGAAGTGCTGGTCAAGCGCGTCCTGCAAAGTGACCGAATGATAAGAAATCCCTTTCGGGTTGCCCTTCTCTTTGATCTCGCGAATCAGGGTGTTGAAATAGTTGCCGCTCCCCCGGTGGGTCGAAATGATTTCGAGCATCCCGCCCCAGTCAATGGTCGGCGCGGAAATGTCCCAGACGAGCTTCGGGTCTTTGCGCAGGGCGAACTCGTCAAGAACGACGTCGCCGCCCTTGCCCGCGAAGGCGTCCGGGTTTGAGGAAAGCGAGTTGATCGCGGAGCCATTCGAGAAGCGCAGAACGTGCGCCAGGTTGCCGTCGTCATCGACCGCACGCTCGCCGAGGTCATTCGCCCCGGCGTTAAGCGCCTTTGCAAATGTCGTGCAGTCCCGTTTGAAGAGCCTCGCAGATGGTTCGTCGCGGGAGCTGGCCCAAGTGTCGGTGCCGTGATCTTTGCGGGCATGTTGCCGCGCCTTCGCGTAGGACGTGCCATAGGAAACCCCGCATCGGCGCGACTTTTCCATCAGCTTAAGGATCGCATCGTCTTTGATCCACCGAGATTGATAGGGCAGCATGAACATTTCCCGCTCTGGGATGTTCTTTGCTCGCCCTCTAAATTTCTTGGCGTGAGTTGGAAGGGTTGCTCGCATTATAGCATTCCGAGAGTTCTCTCGATGAGTTCGAGCGTTTCCTCGCTCAAGCCGCCGTTGTCTTTCTGGGCGGTTAGTGATTTCTTGGCGTCGTCGAGGCGCTTGGCCTTCTTTTCCAGCAAGCGCATTTTGCGCAGGTCGAGATTCAGCGATTTGTCCTTCAGGAGCATGTCGCCGAATCGCTTCGCGGTCGCAGCGTCGACGTCGGGCTGAAGTAGGATCTCGAAGAATATCTGATTCAGCTTTTCCATTGCTGCCGCGTCCCAGTCGACTGGGGAGGATTTCGCCGCTTTCGTGAATTCCTGGGCCCGAAGAACTGCCAGCTGTCGACGTTCTTTGAGCACCGGCGCACAATGCCGCGCAAAAAAGGCAGACAGTCCAGAAATGGAAATTGTGACGTTGCACTTTTTGTCGAGCCAATCGAGTGCCTCTTGATAGCCCCAATCGCCAAGCAAGCCATCCCGCAGCTGCTCGAACCGATCCGGCGGCAGGCTGTCGAGTTTGGAGTCTTTTCTTGTTTTTCGCGCCATAGCTTACTTTGTTAATCTGCAAGTCGCATCTTTCCGGCATCTGTGATGGCCCAGCGGTGGCCGAAATCTTCATGATCGAGGCCTTTCGCGTGCCCTTTTCGTTCCAAGCCTTTAAGTTCACCCGCCACGTCGGTCAGTGTCTTGTCTTCCCCGGTCGAGCACTTTACCTGCGCATGTACCGAGGCGGTGGTCATGAGGTGACCGCTGACGTCCCGGAGGACTTCGAGGATTTCGCGCTGCAAGTTCATCAAATCAATTTGTCCAATATTTTGCCGAGGTTCTGGTCGACGTTGCTCAGTTTCGCGGCGGTCGATGCTGCCGAGGTCGCCACCTGGTCGATGCGCGTGTGGATTTGGGCGAGTTCCTCTCTTGCGTTCTTTCTTTCAAGCTCGAAGAGACGATGCACCTCGCTGTCGAGCAGTCGCAGCTCTTCGAGCCCTGCCAGAGTCTTTTGGTGCTCAACCGTTACGGGAGACGGAAAGTCGGTCTTTTTTGCCAGCAGGTGCTTGAGCGCCACGGCGATTCCGAGGAGGAAGGCAAGGTTGGCCAGCCAATCGCCGACGCTGGCGTTTGCGACTGCTGAACCTACGGTGAGAGGAATCAGCATTTTGGTGGCGGCGGGAACTTCGGCAAGCATTCTGCGAGTATTAGTCGAGGGATTTGAAGAAGCGGTTTGCCGCTGTGACAATTAGCAAGGCATGCAGCCCGGCAAGGAATGATTCATCGGTGCAATTTGGGAGCTGCGGCTTGATCTCATCAACCAAGTCGGCGAGTTTGTTGCTGCTCATCTGCACCACCCTTAGAGAGATGTCCCCGCCAGTGGCGTGATATTGGATAAAGTCCTCCAGGGTGCTCATTCTGCGTTTTTGTCGTTGAATATCGGGCTCCGTCCACAGGCCTACGTTTAGCAATCAGCCCTCGAAAGCCCGAAAAGTTTACTTCTCGCCAATGATAACGGGCGGCAGCTTCACATTGAATTCGCCCTCAATCCCGGTGACGTTATCCTTCACCCCGGCATGAAACGAAGCGCCGCCGCAGGCGGTTAAAGAGAGCGCGGCCAGGGACATGAACAACCACCCAATGAGGGAAACCCCGACCGCGCTCGCGCTATTACTACTTCCAACAGACATTTTTAGCGGCCCTTTGGTGACAAGTCGCAGAATCACATTTGCCGCAGTGAGCAGCGAAAGAAACGCCTCCGGGTTAGCCACCAGCCAATCTTTTACCCCTGGCACCAAAACCGACAAAATTGTGAGGATCTGGAAATGGATCGTTTTTGACTTGGCCGGAGACTTTGGAGAATTCATAGGTGCGTCTGGTTGACGCTGCGAAGAAACCACCAAACCGCAAGGTTTGTCCCCAACTGGCGTAAATGGCGCAGTATTATCGCAAAAGCTTTTCCAGATCTTCGCCAGTCTCAAATTTGACTTTGGCCTCCCAGACGCTGACAAGGTCATATTTCCAATGCGAATTTTTTGCCGTCCCTTGCTTCACGCCCCGAATCAGTCCGGCCTCTCGGAGCATACCCACCTTTTTTCGGCCTGCGCCGAATAGGATCTTGCCAGCCTGCGAGGTGCTGCCCCATTTAGAGAGCCTCCGTTTTGACGTCGTGATAATAGTCGCGTCTTCCTCCCATGAATTGTCGGGAACTGTTGCTGCTTGATTCATTGCGCCGCCAGAATAGCGAAAAATGAAGCGATCCGCTTAAAAAAAATCTCCCGTCGATTCTAGATCAACGGTGATCGAAAGAAGAAATGTCGTTTAACTCAAGACGAGGCAAGCGCATGATCAAAAAAAGCCTTTTCCCTCGTCAAGCAAGCTCCGCATTTTCGGCAGGGCTTCCGGCCTCCTTCATAGCAAGACCAAGTCGCGCCAGTCGGCACTTTAAGAGAAAAAGCAAGTGATACCACCTGAGCCTTTGTTAAAGAAATAAGCGGAGTGATCAGTGAAATGGGTCGAGTATGGCAATAACTCATGCTGTCCCTCATTGCATTCGCGAACTGCTCTCTGCAATCTGGGAAAATTCCCCAGTCGTCTCTATTCGGCCCCCATGCGACACTATCAGCACCGTGTTCTAAAGCGTAAGTGGTAGCCAAAGAAATCATCATCATGTTGCGATTCGGGACAATATTCCCAGCCTGGTCTCCTGGCAGCAAAGGTTGTCCACCCACTAAGGCGCTTTTTTGCCAAATCTTTGGTAGTTTGACCTCATGGATTTCGACCCCTACCTCTTTAGCGATTTCATGCGCTGCGATTAATTCACGCAAATGCCTCTGCCCATAATTGACACCCAGACAGACTACTTCGTGGCGTTCTGACAAAAGCTGATATAATAAAGTCGTTGAATCTAAGCCTCCGCTAAATAAAAGAATTGTTTTCATAACAGGCTCATTTGTGGATCTTTGCGCTTTTCTGATTCTTGAAGGTATCTATATAACCCCGCCAGTTGTTTTCTGTTACCCCTAAACCACCCCGTCCCATCGCAGCTCTCGGCACCAGCTCGGTGCGCCATCCACAACAGACGATAGGAATTTACACGCCCAACATGAACGCGAGGAAAATTTTCTGTATATGTTTTGAGGTTTTGCCATTTCCATGAGGTTGACCCTCCAACAAAGACGACCTCAGCTTCACTTGGAACATCCTCAACACTCATTCCGTCTTGCACTGCAAATGCCAAGGGCACACCAAATTTTGCGACGGCTTTATAATGCTCTGCCCAAAGATCCAGCGTTTTTCCCCTATTTCCAACAGAATCGGGAACAACCGCCCACAAAGGCTTCCAGGCAGAAAATTTTTCTAGGTAAGAGTAAAAAGGCTTTGGGCACCAATCGGCTCCGTTCGTAAATGCACCATAAACCCCGTTGTCTAATGCCCAGGGGATGCCCTGCTTGGGTTCCCTTGGTGCGGAAACGGAGTGCAAATGAGCCATTCTTTTAGGAAACTTCCCAAAGATCAGGCCAGCATCAAAGCCGGTATTATTTGAGGGCATCACAACCATCTTGCTTCACGTTGCGCAGGCTTCTTGAATGAGTTTAAAATCTGCGATTGCGTCACGCTGGCAGTCGGGGCAGGCGACCACCCGCACGCCCTCGATGGGCGGCCAAATACTACGCGCCGAGCAGACGCGGCACTCGGCGACAGAGCGCAAAGGTTTTTTGCGAGGCGTAAAAGTGCCCAGCGCGATGGCTAGAGCAGCTCCGAAATCATCCGCGATCCTTGTCATCTCGCCGCGACCGTAGCGGCGAAAAATCACCTTGGCCTATTGTTTGTCGCCGAGTTTTTTGTCGATTTCTTTTTGATTTTGCCTTTTGGCAACTTCTTTAAAATCTACAGGGCTGCGATGAGATGGTTGGCCGCCTTTGCCCAGACGAGATGGTGCCTCGATTATTTTTTTTCTAAAGTCACACCCTCCGCTGCCAACAGCTCGGCAATCGCCTGCCGGGTAAACTCACTGCGCGTTCTGTCTCTCCGGGCGAAATCTAACGATCTAAGCAATCCAACGCTCAGACTGACCGTCATGGTTTTCTGATCCTTTGCCCTCGCCATTGCAGGGTTTTGCATAACACCAATAAAAAAAATGAAATAAAAGATTGCCTACTTGGTAAGACTGAGTAGGACGGTAAGTAAATCTTAACTTTTTCATGGACAGAGAAACAACCAATCCAACCGAGCAAAACAAAACGCTGCGGTCGCTGACAATAAAGCTACCGCATGATTTTGACATGATCTT
>FUIF01015025.1_pt1 | contig 17188 bp, 31 predicted proteins | sample 1003461 | NCBI WGS metagenome assembly FUIF01 (sample SAMEA80401918, study PRJEB19352) | marine metagenome | reverse complement strand
CATTTAGTAAGGCTTTACCTGCTAGTATTAAGAAAACAGACGTTGCTGATATCATGGCATCTCCTAACCCTAATGCAGCTATGCAAAGATTAGAAGATAAATGGTCTAAAGTAGGATTTGAGTCTATTAAGACAAGATCATATCAAGTAGACCCTAATAAAGTAGCTAGGGAGATGGAGAAACGCCTTAGTGCAGACACCACTGTAAGACTAATGCTAGAAAGCTCTGGTCAACTAAGCAACACTATCAAGAATACTGTATCCTTACTAGCAGATAAAACTGTCAAAGGCAGAATATCAGGAGAGGATTTAGCCTCCCTTCGAAGCTCATTTGGCACAGCGGCAGCAGCTAAATCTGATGCAGGTGGAGTGCCTGCTATACAGCAATATATACTAAGAGATATGCAGTCTGTTTTAGATGATGTGGTTACTAGAACATTGAGTGGGGATAGGCTTGCTAAGTTTGAGGCTGATAAAGCGGCATGGTCTGCTCACTCTATTCTTAGGGACGCTGTATCCAAAGCCTCAACCAAGGCGGGTAGAGAAGGTAGATTTACTCCCGATGAATGGTTACAGGCAGCTAAAACTAACTCACCTAGACAGTCCAGACAAGGTAAAGCACCTCTACAAGCTAGAGCTAATAAAGTAGGGACTACTATAGCCGCACAAGAAGAAACAATAAAGGCTGCGGCAATAAAGCTATCTGAGAAACTGGAAGCTAGACGCAACAGAGAGTTGACTAGGGTACGTAACAAAGCTACCTTAAAACAGACTAAAATAAGAGAGGAACAAGTAGCTCTTAAAAGAAACTTAAGAAACAATCCTGAAAATGCTGAACGTATAGCTACTAATGAGCTAGAGCTAAAAAATCTACAGCAAGTAGCTGAGGACTCTGCTGTTGAGTTAAAAAGAATACAGCAGCTACGTACTCCAGAGAATCCTTCTTGGTTTCATAGATTTGCCGCTACAGGTTTTATAGGCGGCTTGACAGGCTTACAAGCAGCAGCTACAGGCGGCTCCGGGTTAGGAGCTACAGTAGGGGGCGCTGTGGGTACTATAGGAGCAGCTAAAGGATTAGCTGGTGAAGGTATGCAAAGGTTTTTAGCTGGTCAAACACCTGTACAACAGGCTGCACAGCAAGCTCAGTTTATGGGTTCTAGTGCTTTAGGTACTGTTCCGCTAGCAGGAGCTAGGGCAGTGACAGGAATGTTAACAGGACAGTAGAGAAAAAGGGGGCATTGCGCCCCCAAGTCTTCTCTATCAAGCTACACTAGCGAACCTTACCTTACCAACGTCACCACGTAGTCCAGCCTTCATGTAGGTAGTCGCACGGCCCTCAAAGAAGTTCTGATGCTCTACACCTAGCACATCGTCAAGCCAGTTCAACGGGTTATCTTTGACCCCATAGTTAGGCTTCAGTCCTAGCTGTAGCAGCCTACGGTCAGCAATGTACCTGATGTACTGCTTCATCTCTTCTTTGGTTAGACCAGTGATGTCCCCCTGCTCAAACACAAGATCCAAGAACCTATCCTCTAGGTCAACCATTTGACGACAAGCCTTGTAGATCTCTTTCTTGAAGGGATCTGTCCATATGTCAATGTTCTCCTGAATAAACTCCCGGAATAGCTTAGTCATTGCCTCTACGTGCAGAGATTCGTCACGTATGCTGTACGTAATGATCTGCCCCATGCCCTTCATCTTGCCAAACCTTGGGAAGTTCAGTAGGATGATGAAGCTAGAGAACAACTGTAGCCCCTCAGTAAAGCCTGAGTAGATCGCTAGGGCTTTAGCAATAGCTCTCCTGTCTCCTACCTTAGAGCTTGTAGCAGCCTTCTCAGGTAGCTCTACGGCGTTTATGTACTCATGCTTGTCTGCCATAGCCTCGTACTCTGCAAACGCCTTATACTCCACCTCAGGCATTCCTACAGTGTCCAGCAGCAGGCTGTAGGCATGTTGGTGTATAGACTCCATATTGTTAAACGCACCCATCATCATACGTGCTTCAGGCTTCCTAAAGATACGCATGTACCTATCGACATAACCGTTACTGACATCCACATCTGACTGTGTAAACAAACGGAATATCTGAGTCAAGAGATTCTTCTCCTCACCAGTCATCGTCTGCCAGTCTTTGACATCATTGTGCAGAGGTACATCCTCTGGGAACCAGTGCATCTGATTCTGTTGTGAGTAGTAGTCGAACATCCAAGGATGGTCAAATGGTTTGTAGTACTCTCTAGTTGATCGTAAGCTCATTCTACTTCATGCCCCGCTGTAATAATTGCTTGTTTGAATACCTCTATCAGGTAAATTATTTCCTTCATGTCCATAGACGTTGTAGCCTTGGCTGTTAGCTGCTCCTGTGGAGTCCAGCCAATAACCAACACATGCTCAAAGTCACCTTTGCATTCCTCTAGTACCTCGTTGGCGGTAGCTTCCGTAGGCATGAGGTTAATTACATTACTCACTAAAATGTGTCTCCAGTACGATGAGCCTGTCCTCTGCTTCAGCTATCTTAGCAACAAGAGAGTCCATAGTCTCAAGTAAGTTACCGTGCTCTCCTACAGCCACAGGGTTGTCCAGATAGTTCTGCACCTCTGCTTTGTACCAGTCTATCTGAGCATTGTACATACGCTTCAGGGCGCTAATCTTCTGGTCTATCATTGTAGCCCTCCTCCAGTAAGTCTTTGTACTTATCTAGGTACTGCTTGTAACTAAGCGGTGCTTCTTTCTGCTTGATCTTGTCATTCATGTAGCTCGACCACATCTGCATACAATAGTGACTAAACTGCATTATCTTGTCATCTTGCTCTCTATAGTATAACAGATACTCAGGCCAAGTCGAGTACTTTTTTAGTTCCTGTATGTAAAACTGCGCTCTGTATACGGGGTGCTGCGTCATGCCACCTTGCACTCACATATGTAAAGTGCGCCGTAGTAGCTACACATCTTAAGCTCATGGCTTTCACATTTAACTTGATCAGGCCCCATGTTTCTCCACTTGTTACCATCACCTGTCGTACTACAGGCAGACATGAGCAACAACGCAACTGCTAATATAATTTTAACCTTCACAACTTAGGCACTCCTGTTCTTCAAGGTTGATCCTTGGGATTTTAATGTTAACATTCTCTGTATTTCTAGCCGCTGTAGTTCGCAGGTAATACATAGATTTGAGTTTGTTAGCTCCTGTCCAATGTACATGATTAACATATTCCAAATACTCATCGTGTATCTCCTGTGGTGCAGTAGCCGGTGGTGGTTCAAAGACAGGTTTACTGACTGCGCTTGACAGACATACTTTTGTCTTTGGTACGCATGTTCGATGACCCAACGCTGGTCAAGTTCAGGCGCTGTCTTAAATACCTCCTTCTCTGCTTCTGTGAGTTCCTCCAAGTCTTTAACAGAGCCTTCAGCAGCAGCAATATCTTTCCACGTTTGTTCTGTATTGATTCCTTTGTCTTCAAGTAGTTCCTCCAGATACTTATTCTTTACTTTGTACGATCCGGTGAGAGTCTTGTGCGTAAATACGTTAGCCCTCGTTGGCTCAATAGAAGGAGACGTTCCACCACATATAATGCTACTAGAGGCATTAGGAGCAATAGCAAGAAGGTGAGAATTACGACAGTTACTACCAACCATATCAGGTGCTTCACCACGTTGGTCTGCAAGGTTGATAGTAGCGGCAGTAGCTCCTTCTTTGATATGCTTAAACGCTCTGTTATTGAACGAGGAGGCGAATACACCAGAGAAAGGTATTCCATTGCGTTGAAGGTAACTATGAAACCCCATCGCTCCAAGGCCAATTGCGCGTTCTCTATATGCTGAATAAGCGGCTTTTGTAAAACCTTTTTATCCAAGTCAACATGATACTTAAACTCCTGTAAGGTGTCGCATTGTTCTCTTATGCCTACTGTTTGTATAGCATTATCAATAAAGTGTTCTATCACATTGTCAAGCATTGTAATGAGATCACTGATGAATAACTGATCGTCTTTCCACTCATCAAAGTATTCTAGATTAACACTAGACAAACAACAGACTGCTGTTCGCTCCTCACTTGTCGGTAGAGTGATCTCAGAGCACAGGTTACTCTGGCGTACCTGTAGCCCCATGTCCCTCTGAGACTGCGGTAGAGCCTCGTTACAGCGGTCTAGATTGACAATGTAGGGTTCCCCTGTCTCTGCCCTAGTGTGTATTAGCTGCCACCACAAGTCCCTTGCTGGCACAGTCTTGATAGCTTGCTTAGACTTAGGGTCAATCAGCCGCCACTGGTCATCATTCTTAACGGCTGTGAGAAAGTCATCGTCAATAGTGATACCGTTGTGTAGATTAAGACACTTTCTATTAAGATCCCCTCCAGTAGTCTTTCGCATGGCAATAAATTCTTCAACCTCTGGATGACTGATGTCCATATATGCTGCATATGATCCTCGTCTTGTTACTCCTTGGTTGAACGCCAGCATCTGACTGTCAACTACGTGCATGAAAGGGATGCTACCAGTAGACTGACTACCGTTAGAAGTTGAAACACCATTACTTCTAACAGCACCCCAATATCCACCCAAGCCTCCACCGCCACTTGCCAACCATATGTTCTCATCGTAATGATCAGATAGCCCACGCCTTGAGTCAGGAACATAATTGAGAAAACAGCTAATAGGTAAACCACGCGTGGTTCCCCCGTTACTAAGTATAGGAGTGCTAAACCCGAACCAACTCTTGCTTGCGTAGTCGTAAAGTCGCTGTGCAAGATTGTAGTCAGTATGTCCTTGATACGTTGCAGTAAAGACTGAAGCACGAGCAAAAGCCTCTTGTGCATGAGTTTCATCCTCCCAGAAGTATCTGTCTTTTAGTGTCTCCAGTGAGAATACACTAAGATCTTGCTCCCTGTCGTAGTCAATCTGTATACCTAAGTAGTCCTGTACACCTGCCTTACTTGTCACTAGGGTACTCCAGCATGTAACTAATCAATCGTTCTTCGTACCAACGGGCTTTGCGTAGGTCTTCTATGGGCTTGTTCTTGTATCTAAAACGCCACAGGTACTTCAGTGAATTACCACGTAGGTATCCAATGTACTCGTCGGGCGTAAGCATGCCCTTGATGGCGTCTATACACTCCATACCTCCGTTGTTGTAGTGCTCTGGCTTGTGGACACTATCGAACTTTGTGCTCTTATCACTGAACACAGGGTGGTCATTAGCTGCGTTATCGGACTCATCTAGCCAAGCCAAGTCTCTTTTCCTGCTCTTACTCACTTTGTTCGATTCTTCTGGTGCTGCATCATCATTGTAGATATGATTCCATGTATCAGCCACAGGTGTAGCAGCTTTTTTTCTAAGTGCATTCCATTCTTCTGGTGTTGCATCATCAATGCTCTTGTTCTTCATCTTTCGTATCATCCTCTATATCTTCTTCAAACTTGTGTAGCCTGTTGATAAACTTATCCTCAAACCTGTCCAACAGTTCTTCGGAGGATATGTCTAGAGCCTCCACCAGATCATCAGCGTCGTATCGCACTAGTATGCGTTCTTTGATCTCATCCATTGTTAGTGACATGATTCATGTACTCATCAACTGTGTAAAACTCAAAACCTTCCTTATCACACCATTGTCCCATTGTTATCTTCGCTCCCTTGCGTACTTTCTTGTTAGGATCTGACAGTACAAATATCAGCTTGATAGGGTCTATACTGTCCCGTATCGAAGTGTACTTCTGTGTGTCTCCTGCCCTGAAAAACCCCTTGGTCTCTATGTAGTCACCTGTCTTCTTGTCTACAAAGTCAGGCTTGTATGTCCTGTGCATCACGTATGGCACATCGTATGGCTCGTACAGATACCTGCGTCTAGGCGCTAGCTCTGCAAATTTCTTCTCTAGCCCAGACCTATAGATGCTCTGCTTACGTGATCTCTTGGACTTTAGGCTCATTTACCACCTCCGTTAGAAACCTTGGCCCTGTCGAGTACAAAAAAGTACGCAGTTTTGGATAGCATGAGTGCTTGAAATGACAGTAGGAACAGGTTATGGGCAATCGCATATTTCCACTTTTGCCATCCGCCAGCGGCTCTGCGCACACTGGTGGTAGTTCCTCTGCCTCTACGAGCTTTTTTACATGGCGTATCCTCTCTGCTATGTCACCGTTGATAGCCTTGTATACTGGTGCTCCTGTGTCCTCTAGATCGTACTGTAGGTACGCTAAATGACCATTAGACTTGTCCATAGCCAACCAGCCGAACTTGGTCTCGCCTTCTGAGTGTGCGTATGCCTTGATCTGATCGACGTACCCAAACGGATCATCGTAGGCCAACGTAGCATTCTTGAACTTCTTGAAGCCGTAGGGACTTGCAGACTTAACGTCCGTCACTATACCATCAATCTTGCAGTCCATGTGCCCAGTGATACCCTCTACCTCACAGACCTTCTGCTCATCGGTAATCGTGTGTCCTGCCATGCGACACAGGAACAAGAGCATTTCCTCAATCAGGTGTCCGTACATGAACTTCACATACGTGTGCCCTTGAATCTCCTCTCCAGCGCCTGTGTCGTTGTAGTGGTGCCATAGGTATCTATCGTCCCTACCTATGTTGGACATGCGTAGCTTACGCCCATCACGAGGCGCATCAGGCATAAACTCAGTACGCATAAGCTGTTTGACGGCTTCTCCGAACTTGTCAATCTCAGCCTCAACGTCCACTGACTCATCAGCAGACTTTGTGGTCATAAGCTCGTAGATGTCATCGACAACTGTGCTAACTGTCTTCATTAAAATGTCCGTCCAGTATTCCTGTAGCGACAGGGTGCTGAATGTAGAACCACTCGCCCTTGCGTTCATGTGACTTCGCTAGAAGATCGTGTGCGGCCTTCTCAGCCTCACGTCGGTCATCAGTATTATATGCCTTAATCAACTCATAGTCTCTGTACGGAGAGCTAGTCTGGTACTGCTTGAGCCTATCCTCTGCGTCCACAGCCATCCCTACTTTACACCAGCCGGGGAATGCTGGGTTGACTATGATGTAGACTTGGCCTTCCTTCATTGTCTCATAAGATCCCAAGGCGCTGAAGGCAGCGTCACCTAGAGTCTTGTACCTTCCGGGCTTGTGCAGCGGATGGAACTTAGAGATCTCCTTACCGTTTACCCACATTCTACGGGCATCTCTAGCTTTAACAGCGTCAGGATTGTCTTTGTAGTACATAGGCTTACCAGTATTAGGATTCATTTTAGTGTGTTTCTGCCCAGCTTGTGCCAATTTGATACTCCCCTGCAAGTTTGCAGTTTAGGTTAAAGTGTATGCCTGCTGCCTCTAGACAAGAGACTGCTAGCTTCCCGAACTTATCTGCTTGTGATACTGGAACTTCGGTCTGGACTTCATCATGGATGTTACCTACGATCTTATAGTCCATACCCCATAGTTTAGCATACTTATCCAAGATAATCAAGGCTTGTTTCATCACCAGTGCTCCTGCGCTCTGCAACAGTGTGTTCAGTGCTGCATGCTCTGATCGTATCCATAGTCTCCTACCGTCTAGTCCATTGATCCAACCTTGTGCTGCCTCTTGAGCAACTCTTGTTTTAAGATCTGCATATGCTGGGAGATTACGCATAAATCGTTCTCTAAGCAGTCTACCAGCACCTGCGCCTCCTCCCGCCACCGCACCAAGTTTCGCATCTCCTGCTCCGTAGAGAAGGGCGTAGATGAAAGTTTTTGCTTGATCTCTTGATTCAAGCCCCGCAAGGTGCTGGTTAGCTGTGTGTATGTCACCTCCAATGACTTCATTTGTATAATCCTCGTCGTCCATGTAGTGGGCCAACATGCGTAGCTCTAATCCACTGGCGTCAAAACCCACGAGTTTATAACCGTCAGGCACTATCCAGCAGCGTCTACAATCTTCACCGTAGGGCGCTCTGGATGCAGGAACCTGCGCTAGGTTAGGCTTAGCGTGTGTCATTCTGCCAGTCACTGCACCATTGGTGTTGACCTTGCCATGCACACGGCCTGTATCGTCGTCCACTGCGTCTATCCAAGACTGCACCTGTGCTATGCGCTTCTGCACCATCAGGTACTCAGAGATGAGTGTAGCCTGTGGGATGTTTTTTATTCCCCCCAAGACCTTCTCATCAACCATCGCCTGTCCTGTCTCAGTGAACTTACAGGGCTTCCAACCATAGTATTGTAAGTATCTGCCAATCTGCTGTCGTGACCCCAAGTTAAACTCAGGGTAGTCTACTCTAGAAAAAGGGCCACCCACGGTCTCCCAAGAGTCTCCCAAGAACTTCAAACCTACGACAGAGATGGCTCCATCCTTTTTTACTTTTGGCTGTATCTCCTTGACAAATGTCGGTAGTGGTCTAAAAGCCTGCTGTACTGCATCCTCTAGATCGTTAAGTTTCTCACGCAGTGTAGCGACCAGTTCCGTAGCTCTCCTGTTGTCCAGCAGCCAGCCATTGCGCACTTGTTGTTGTGTAATGTCCTGCACCTGATGCTCTAGATCCACAGACTGCTCACTGAAGTTACGTAGATCCCACTCCAGCTTCTTGTAGAGTGCTGCTGTAACCTCTACGTCACGTCGGCAGTACTTCACCATCTCTGGCGATAGCTGCGACCAGTCACTGTGGTCACCCTTGGGAAACTGGAGTCTCTCACCCCATGCTCTCAGAGAGTGCCCACCGTCTAGCTGTGGATTCGCTAGGCGTGACATGACCAAGGTGTCCTTCACACGTTCTTTGTTGATGTCTATGTCCCACAGACGCTTTAGGACAGGAATGTCGTAGCCAAGTAGATTATGGCCTACCACATCATCATGTCCTCTGAGAGCGTACTCTAGGGACTCTGCGTCATAGTGATCCTGTAGCTCTCCGTCCTGCATGGTTACTACCACCCAGACCTTTGTAGGCTTCAGTCCATTAGTCTCTGCATCTAAAAAGATGGGACTACTAGAGGGCATTTGGCACCTCCTGTGGTTTTGCTGTTTCCGTCATCCTGCCTGTGACCTTATCGTACTTCAGCCAGCAGCAGGCTCCTGTGAGGCCAGCATAGCGATTCTTGAGCACACGCACTGTAGTCGTATTGCGTACCTGCTCATTGTCGTTCTGCTGGTCTCTCTCAAGCCCTATCACCATGTCCGATAGCTGTGCGATGGACTGTGAACCTCGTAGCTCACTCAGGCTGATCTGCCCACCGTCCTCGTGTGCACGGCCCTGAGTGCGCCTCAAGTGTGACACGAGAAACAGTCCTACGCCTAGCTCCTGCACCAGTGATCGTAGCTTGGTCATAATGGCGTCGATGGCCTTGCGCTCATCTCCATTATCCTGTGCTGACACCACGATGGACAGGTGGTCTAAAATGATCCACTTGCAGTCTAACGCTTTTGCCATGTAGCGCACGCGAGCCAACAGATTGTCTTCGCTTGTGCTTCCCCAGTGATCGAACAGGTAATAGCGACCAGTGCCCATAGTCTCCTCCCAGAAAGGGAAGGCAGCCTCAGGGTCTAGGTCTTCCTCTAGGTGCAATGGGCAGTCTGCCGCTATTGACATGATGCCAAGAGCAGTACGAGCAATGTCCTCCTCCAGCGCGAGGATGCCTATGTTGTCCTCCGTCGCGTTGAGCAGGTAGTACTCTAGCTCACGTATCATCTGACTCTTGCCCATACCGGAGCCACTAGTGATGGTCACCAGTTCGTAGGGACGAAAGCCCTTGGTGTGGGTGTTCAGCCCTTGCCACGGGTACGGGATGCTCTGCACCTTGATCTTGCTGGTGAGTGCTTCCCATGTGTCCCTACCACTGATGATGCCATCGGGCTGGTAGACTCTAGCGTCCCACCATGCGCTAGTGAAGTCTTTGATCTTGTTAGCCTGTAGCATGTCGCTAGCGTCCTTCATCGGCAGCTTAACGATTCTCAGCTTGTTAGGGCTAAATAGATCCTTGACTTCCTCAACGGCTTGCTGTCCGGCCTTGTCGTTGTCAAAGCACAACACGACATTCTCATAGCCCTCCAGCCACTCTAGCTGCTCCTTGATCTCCTTAGCGGCTGCGGAGGCACCAGAACGTAGGGACACTACGTCATACTTGCCACCAACCATCTCAGAGACCGACAGGCAGTCTAGCTCACCCTCAGTGATCGTCAGGTACTTACCACGGCCTTTGCACACCTGCTGACCGAACAAGCCGACACCCTCGACGCTACCAGTGACAAAGAAATCTTTGCTTCTCACTAGGCGTACTTTGGTGCCCTTGATCTCATCGGCATCGCTGGCGTGATAGGGATAGATGTGCTTCGATATTTTACCCTGCGAGTCATACTCAACCGTCACTCCGTACTTTTTGCACGTGTTCTGGCTGATACGTCTGTCAGGAATATCGGCAATGACTCCTGTTACTTCCAATTTTCTCCTCAATGGCGTAGGTTCTGCCATAGGTTTGTCCGTTGGTCTGCCTACGGCGTAACAGGAGAAGCAATAGCTTCCCCCATCACTGTAGACTGCCTTAGCATCGGAGGAGCCACACTTGTCGCACGGCTCATGTCCGACGAATTTAGAGTGCTGAGTCAACGCCTGCGGCTCCCATCTCCAACACGCGAATACCGTCCATGTACACAGGCACTCCGTACACTGGGTGTTCATTCCCGTACTTGTACGATATGCGCACTGTGGAGCCAGAGGGGACATCACCTGCGATAGGCTCACCCTCTGCGTCAATGACACGCACCGGATACTTGCTAGCAAACTTACGCTGCAAGATAGCATCGGAACCCTCTCCATATGACTTCAAGCGAACACCCTTGCTCGACAGTTCGTTGCTGGTCTCATCGTTGAGAGTCAGCGTCACAGTATACCGACCAGTGTCCTTGCCTTCGTACACTTCGGTCTCTTTGATGTTAACGAACATTGCTTTGCCTTCAATTACCGCCATCTATAGTTCTCCTGTATGTAGCGATTGAACAATTGTGTATGGTTTTTTTGTCCATACACTAGTATTATACACCCTGCGTCCTCATAACGCAAGCTCTGTTTGCACATATGCTTTATATTCTGGCTCCTCCTGTTGAAAAATAGCTTCGTTAGACTCGTGTAGACACTCGTCGCACAAGTCAAGAAACTCATTGGACACTCTGTCCTTACGCTTTAACTCGTGATCCTCCAGTAGTGTGTTGCATGCTTTGCATCTCATTTAATGTAGCTCCTGTGCTGCGAATAATCCATCGTGCAGTTGCTGCACTTCAGTTATCGTCCTGTTCTCCAGATCTTGTGTCATCCATGACGCTGCCATAGCTAGCATCTCCTGTACGCTGCATGCGTTCAGTTTGTAGTCCACCAGATCACGTATCATCAGATCAAATGGATCTAGTGTGTCGTTATCGTCCGTCACGTCCTCATCGTAGCTGTAGAAATCACTCACGCTGCCTGCTCCTGTTGTATTGTGAAAAACTCTAGGCTGGCGTTAGTCCAGCGCATGTCTATTGTATCTGCTTTGCTGATGTAATACAAGCGATATGCCTCTACTGCATCATAACGCTTGTATTCGTCAGGCATGCACTGTGGTGGTGGTGTGTGCCCTATATTCCATGGCATGCCCTCTGGCGGCTCTCTGAGCGCCTCTCTGCACTTTTCTATGGACAAGTGTACCTTACCATACCGTTTGGTGTACTCGTCGCCTAGAGCCATCATATGCTCGTACAGCCAACGGTAGTTGCTGGTGCACTCTCTAGCCCATACAGTGCTGGGGTGGTTCTTGTGTGTGCTTTTGTACACTGCACGCTCACTACCGAACTCGTGGTGAGCCGTAGAGAGCATTTGTGCGCTCTCTAGGATCATTTTAACCACGTGCTTGTCACACTGCTGCTGTGCTGCCCGTATTGGGCACGTGTCAAGGTAAAAGATGTTCATGCGTCTATTGCTTCCAGTATGTCCGTGTCTAGCAATTCTGCATTATCCATCACTGCCACGTCAAGTATATCGTGCGCAATACTCTTTGCGTCATTCTCAGACACAGCAGAGACGATTAGCTCAACAGTGACCACATAGTTCTCTGGTTCGCTGTCGTCTGCCTCGTGCAGTCTGTCGATCTCTGCTGCATCTGACTGCTCTCGTGCTACGTCGATGTTACCCAGAGCATGCCCTAGTGTGTTGAATAAATCCATTGTGTGCGCTCCTGTTATGCGTTGTTGATGTCTTCGATCAATTGTTCGACTTCTTCCATATGTCTCCACATGATAGACCAGTCGGCAGCGGTGTCAACCACTTGCAAATCCATTTCGATACTCTTTTTGATCTTCTCTAGTGATCCTGTAATCTGGTGTAGGCATATGCCATCTACTGCGCTCATGTCTCGTCTCCTGTTGTCTCGAATGATTCTCCTGCACGTGCTCTGGCTAGCAAATCACGCAATGCCCTCTCAAACTGGTGCTTGTCTACTGCTAGCAAATCTCTGCCTTCCCATTCACTCCACACAAATGCAGAGTCTATAAAAATATCTATCTCGTCTTTCATATCCTACGCTCCTATAAATGTTCCAACTATAAACCCACCGATGAACGCAAGTGCTGCCTTCCAGAAGGGTAGCTCCTCCAGTTCGTCGTTAGTGTGCTCCTGTTCGTCTGCCATTATGCCATAACCTCCAGTTGATGCTGTACCCTGTGCTCCTCGTATGCTCGCAATAGTGAGTTGATGCCTCTGCATATCTCATTGTAGCTGGAGTGCGTGAGTTTGATACGTCCATTTTCCTTTAGCGTCCAGATGCCATCGACTCGTGTTAGCTGTAACTTTCTCATGTTTCCTGTTTCCTATATGCCAGATTGAATAATAAACGCAAACACAATACCAAGCCAGAGAAATATTGCAGGCATTGCCATAGCTGAACCCATTAATATTCCGTCCAGTATCTCATTGCGTCGTCTACGCTGTCGTCGTAACTTTCGTTTTCCTGTAATGTTCTCATGTTTACACGTCCCCCACTAGTCTGTGCAGTTCTTCCTGTGGCACTTGTTCCACTGGTGACGTGACACCCGTTAGCCACTTGTTAATGTGCTTGCTGGTAGTCACTGACCATTTCTTCTCAGTGCGAATGTACCGACCAGAAGGCAGCAGTGCCGCTACTGGTGTCTCATAGCTGAAGAATACCACAGCGCCACATAGCAAGCTAAGTTCCGTTTGGTTTGATCCATATTGTCGTAGTTTCATCTTTTGTTCTCCTATGATGCGTAATCGTATTCTGTGGCCTCTGACCACTTGGTGTCTGTAGCTTGCGCCATTGTGCTTATGATTTCTTCACGTGCCTCTAGCGTGTAGGTGTTGGGCAGAGTCACTTCTGCATATATGTCACCATTGTCATCCAGTAACACATAATCATTATTCTGCTCTCGCCACCACATCAGACTGCCGTATGCTGCCATCTGTCATTCTCCGTTGTTGTTTTACGTAGTGTAATCACTGGAGCCTGCTGCTGTCAACAGGCTCGCATGATGCACTGGTGTTATTTAGGTAACCACGCTGACAGTATTTCGTCTATCTGCTGCTGTGGTGCGTTCTCTTCTAACATCACCAAAAGCTCATCTCGTGCTTCTATAGGCATGTTCGCTAGTGCTTCTCTTGTTTGCTGTAGTGTCATTGTGTCCGTCCTGTTGTGTTGTTGTTGGTGCCCATTGTAGTCATGGGGTAACTGCTGTCAATCGTTTGTTACTATCGAATCCCAGGATCTGATAAGTAGAATCAATTGTATTGGTGTGACTGTTGTGTGCTAGAGGCTACCACAACGGCTCACACTCTTGTACTTTTGTCAACTCTTTTTTTCTCTTGACATCTCGTGCCATCTGTGGTTGCGCCCAAAGTTCACTCAGGTTTTTCTCGTGTTGTCAAGTGTTGACACAAGCAGCGATGTGTGCTAGGGAAAATCTTTTGTTGACAAATGGGCCGGGGTATGCTAGAGGGGACGGGGGAGGGCTGGCGTCACTAGTAATAATAGTAGTAGGCACTCCCGTACATCAAAAGTAAAACTAGGAAAACCTCAGTAAAGCTAGTGCTTACTAACATACCTAACCTCTTGATAACAAAAGAAAACTGCGGGACTATAAATTAACACATAAAAGGACTTGACAAACACAGAAAAATATGCTATAATGATATAGTATTCTTTAGAAAGACTAGAAGGTAAAATACACACATGGATATTGATAAAACATCTACAGAACCTAAAGCGCCACTAAAGCGCAAGAGAGGTAGACCTAGAAAAACAGATGTAGTCTCTAAATCTAAAGGATCTAGAGGTGCTGTAGGTAGACCTAAAGGTGATGCAGCGATTATCAATGAGTACAAAGCTCGTATGTTGGCTTCACCCAAGTCACGCAAAGTAATGGATGCTATCTTCGATGCAGCTTTAGACGATGAACACAAGAATCAAGCGGCAGCATGGAAACTAGTGATGGATCGCATGCTACCCTTGAGTTACTTTGAGAAAGATAGCGCCTCTGGTAGATCAGCGGTATCCATAACAATCTCAGGTATCGGTAGCGGAGCAGTAGAGACCGATGTGACACCTAATGATCCTATAGAAGGAGAGTATACACAGGATGTTTAAGTACTTCACCAAGGACGAATTTGTGTGTCAAGCCACAGGCGAGAATGAGATTGAAGAAGAATTGATTTTTGCACTAGATGAGCTTAGAGAGCACTGTGGTTTCCCTTTTGTAATCACAAGTGGCTATAGATCACCTGACCACCCTATTGAACTAGGGAAAAACACTCCCGGCACACATGCACAAGGTATTGCAGCGGACATAGCTGTGTCCTCTGGTTTACAACGGTACACTATAGTAAAGAATGCTATTAAGTTAGGCTTTACTGGGATTGGTGTAGCCGGAGGCTTTGTGCATGTAGACATTAGGGCTACTCCAGATGCACCTGTAATGTGGACGTATAGTTAAATGTTAGTAAACACTAACAGAGATTACAAAACAACCCTAGCACAACAAGAAGATCTAAATTGGGACGGAGATCCTGAGTTAGACGTGGAGTATGAGTGTGAGGAAGAAAAAGACCTAGATGAGTACATAGTCAAGTATTTCTATGACTAGCCTTAACATACAACTACTGGACTGGCAAAAGCAAGTCTGGGCAGACGACACTAGGTTTAAGATTGTAGCTGCCGGTAGACGTACAGGTAAGTCCAGACTAGCTGCTTGGATGTTGATTGTCAATGCTTTACAGGCAGACAAAGGTCATGTGTTCTATGTAGCTCCAACACAGGGACAGGCCAGAGACATCATGTGGCAAACACTATTGGAGCTAGCGCACCCCGTTGTATCCTCTAGTCACATAAACAACTTACAGATTAAACTGGTCAATGGTGCAACCATTAGCCTCAAAGGTGCCGATAGACCTGAGACTATGCGTGGTGTGTCACTAAAGTTTCTAGTGATGGACGAGTACGCCGACATGAAGCCGGAGGTATTTGAGCAGATCTTGAGACCTGCATTGGCTGACCAAAAGGGAGGTGCACTGTTCATCGGTACACCTATGGGCCGTAATCACTTCTACGACCTGTACAAGTACGCAGAGCTAGAGGACGATGAGTCCTATCAGTCATGGCACTTCACAAGCTACGACAATGAACTACTAGACCCAGATGAGATTGACCTAGCTAAAAAGTCTATGTCGTCCTATGCCTTTAGACAAGAGTTTATGGCATCCTTTGAGGCCAGAGGCTCAGAGATGTTTAAGGAGGAGTGGGTCAAGTTCGGTGAGACACCGGAGATAGGCGACTACTACATCAGCATTGACTTAGCTGGCTTTGAGGACGTAAGCAAGAAAAGAACTAAAAACTCTCGACTAGACGAGTCAGCAATTGCAGTAGTGAAAGTCAACGAAAACGGCTGGCACTTAGAAAACATCATATACGGTAGATGGGACTTAGCGGAGACAGCTAGAAAGATCTTTGAGGCTGTGCGGGACTACAGGCCCATCAGTGTAGGCATAGAGCGTGGTATCGCTAAGCAGGCTGTGATGTCACCGTTGATGGACTTAATGAAACAGCGTGGCAGATTCTTTGTTGTGGAGGAGCTAACCCACGGCAACAAAAAGAAGACAGACAGAATCATGTGGGCCTTGCAGGGTAGATTTGAAAACGGTCAGATTACTCTAGGCAAGGGAGAGTGGAACAGTAAGTTCTTAGATCAATTGTTTCAGTTTCCTGACGTATTGACACATGATGACCTTGTGGATGCCTTTGCGTACACAGATCAACTGGCTAAGGTGGCCTACAGTTATGACTTTGAGATAGACGATCTTGAGGTCTTGGACGTTGTAACAGGATATTAACATGCCTACTAAATCTAAGTCAAGAGTAAATGAAGCCGGTAACTACACCAAACCCACTATGCGTAAGAACCTATTTAATAAAATCAAAGCAGGTGGCAAAGGTGGTGCCCCCGGACAATGGTCGGCGAGGAAAGCCCAAATGCTGGCAAAGCAATACAAAGCCAAAGGAGGAGGATACCGATGAGAGGTGTACCCCACTATACCAGAGAAGGCAAGGAGTGGAAAGGAAATACTCACAAAATGCCAAACGGACACTTGCATACGCATAAGTCCCACGGAAAGACAAGCCAGCGTTTGTTCCATTTCAAAGACCTAAGCAAGACTGCACAAAAGAGAGCTAAGTAATGGCTTTAGCTAAATCACAGAAGTCTCTAAAGAACTGGACTAAGCAAAAGTGGCGTACAAAGTCAGGTAAACCTAGCACTCAAGGCTCTAAAGCTACAGGTGAACGCTACTTGCCAGAAAAAGCAATCAAGTCTTTATCCGCTAAAGAGTACGCAGCCACCACTAGAAAGAAAAGAAAAGACACAAAGGCCGGTAAACAGTTTAGTAAGCAGCCCAAGCGCATTGCTTCTAAGACTAAACGCTCACGTTAAGGGTAAACAGTATGGATTATGGCGACAACGACGTTCTGTCGAGTGACGAACACCTAGAAAACTGGGTAATGGCTAAGTGTGACTCATGGCGAGACCACTATGAGTCTAATTACGCAGAAAGATTTGAAGAATTCTACCGTTTATGGCGTGGAATCTGGGCAGCAGAGGACATGGAGCGCAAAAGTGAGCGTTCACGTATCATTTCCCCTGCATTACAGCAGGCTGTAGAGTCTAGTGTAGCTGAGATTGAGGAGGCCACCTTTGGTAGAGGCAAGTATTTGATAT
>FUIF01017992.1_pt1 | contig 17204 bp, 31 predicted proteins | sample 1003461 | NCBI WGS metagenome assembly FUIF01 (sample SAMEA80401918, study PRJEB19352) | marine metagenome | reverse complement strand
GCTTTTACAAATGTCTTGACCCTTTGACTTTGAAATCACTCAGCCAAAACATAAGTCAAAAGGTCAAAGCTTTTACAAATGTCTTGACCCTTTGACTTTGAAATCACTCAGCCAAAACATAAGTCAAAAGGTCAAAGCTTTTACAAACAGTTTTGAAAAACTTTTCCAAAACTGTTGTGAGAACAATACTTTAGCTGTATCTTTAGTGCAAACAAAATAAGCTACCAAAATGAACAACATGACAATAGATTTTAAAATTGATATACAAGACTTGCAAGCATTATTTATTGCTACTAGAGATGGTTACAAGAGAGGTGTAACTTTTCATAATTGGACGCAAAACTGCGAAGCAGACTATGAACAGTATTTTAAAAGACAAGTGCAGTTAAACGAAAAGCCTAAAACATTTTCACAATGGGTTAATGGACAAACAATAGCACTTACCTAACATTAAGTAAAGTATTTTAAAAAACTGTTGTGAAAACAAATAAAGAGGGGTATCTTTATGTCAAAGAAATAAAGCAATGGACATATCAAAACTTACAAGAGGAAACATGAGATTTAGCGAAGTAGCAATAGGAGAAATATTTGCTGATAGAGATGGATCAAGAGAATTTATTAAAGTGAGTGACGACAAGGCTAAGTGTGCAAGAGGTTGGGAAGATTGTTCTTATATGCATTCACCAAGCTCAATAGTAACTAGAAGAACACCTAAAAAATAATTAAAAACTTTTTTCAAAACTGTTGTGAAAACAATATATTGAGCGTATCTTTATATCAAATAAGATACGCCATGAGAAATTTATCAGAGTTAGAATATTTACAAGTACAAAGAAATCACTTCTACAATATAGGAGATATGCAAGCAGCATATGCTAAACAACAAGAGATAAACAACTTTGTACCAGACTATAGAAATAAAATATAATTAGGTAAAACTTTAAAAAGGTTTTTAAAACGGCGTCGAGCAAAACCAGTTCGGGAAGAGTAGACTCCCAAGCACACAATGTTTAAAAATTTCGCTATGACGCACTCTCGACCCTTCAGGCCTATTTCCTAATCAAACAAATCTCTTCATGAAGTAAATCGAAGTGAGAGTGAACTAATCTCTCAAATCAATCTTACCTTGCCTAACACCATCTTCAATAAGACGTAGCTTCTGATCCTCTCTACTCAACTCAGTATAATGATGACTGATACCAAACTTGTTGACTAGATCTTTAATTGATTCTGGATACTTAATGATGTTGATATTCATGATTCGTTTTATTTGATACAAAGATATAACCAATTGTTCGTTCCACAACCGTTTATTTCAATTATCTTTTATTTATACTTTGCAACTTTATTTTTCAAACCGTATTTGATAAATTGATTTTTAATAATTGATTTAAACCTATGTGCTTTGTTCAAATTTTGATTTGATCAAAACACTTTAACAAAACTTATTTGACCATTACACGTTGTCAAAATACCGTTAGATTATCAGATTCGCAAAAACTTTTATATCAACCCCGAGAAATTTCGATGCTCGTCTCAGTGTTTTGATGTTTTTTTTGAATTATTCTCAGAAAAACGATCGATTCTTTGAATCGCTGTTGGGCAAACTGATTTGTTCAAATTAGAGCATCAGTACAAAGATATCCCTTATTATTTTAGCAAACAACTTTTTGTAATAGATTGTTTCTATGATAGTTACATGCTTTGATCGATAAAAAGTATCGAAAAAATTTGGAAAATTTTTAAAAAAAGCAGCCCAAAACTTTTTTCGACAACACTGATTTACAAACTACCGTTTTTGCTAAGAAATTACCACCCTACTAAAATCATGGACTTTTGCCATCATTTCCTTAACTCCCTCGTTCTCAACACATTTACAAACAAACTATCAAAAACCCTATTAAAAAACCAATTAAAAACATATAAAAACATCTATTTGCTTCCTCCTTCTTCTATATGGGAGTGATGTATGTCTTAGTTCTGATGTTTTGCGATTTGTTTAATTTCCTGTTGATTTTCTCTTTGTTTATTTTTTCTTGAGTAGCTCACAATTATTTCTCATTCTCGTTTTCTTTTTCTTAGTTAGCCAACGAAAGTTTTGATCGGTTTTGAAGAATCATTATTCCTCATCAAGAATCTATATCGAAATTTTTTGCAATTGTTTTTAAAACTAATTTAAACTCTATGATCTTTGAATTTAAAAGGATAATGATTAGACAACACAATTTGGCTTATCTAAGTACTTCCAATGTGTGATTCCGGCAGGAAATCCACTTTTCAAACTTCCGTATTTAATTAATCTTATTTGTTCTTCTGCCATCTCGGTGGTTGGTGTATAAGTTAGTACGGTTTCACCGTGTTCAGGTAGTTCTTCCGTAATTTCCAACCAGTGTATAATATTGGGTATAATTAAATTATTTTCTTCTATAAGTGATTCAATTATCCTATCAGCTACTTTACTAAGATTCGTAGCATTTACGCTTCCTTCAATCATTATTCCTTTTATAAGGTCACTTACTCCTTTTTTTGTTCTCATTTTGTTTGGTTTTTTATTTGTACGTAAAATAATTAAATAACACCCTTAGACATTACATAAACAAATATACTAATTTTAACCTTGCAACTAACTAAAAAATAACTAACTTTGATTTAATTTAAAGCCTAGTTATTTGCCTTTCATCTACTTCTATAACTAGATCGTCAGTCCATTCGTTTTAGTTACAAAAAGCTCCATCTCTCAGTAAAGCTGCTCCATAATCCTATATTCCATCCATAACTAGAATGAATATTCACCCAATAATAACCACTTTTTCTATTCATATGCTCATCTATTACACTTAATACTAACCACTTGTATTGAAAGAAAAACAAATTGGACAGCGTGTGGGTCTGAATAATCAGTAATTTTTCCGCTTGGTTCTATTTCATTATCAAATATTCCAATATTATTATACCTAACATCAATACTGCAGTTAATTTTTTAACTGATTTATTTGATATTGTATCTTTTTACCATGTGCGCCATATTAATCGTTTAAGGTATTAATATCTATAGCTAATCCTTTTTCTATTAACCCGAAAACGTCGAAGTGCCACTCGAGTAGTTTGCACATTTCTTGATAATCAAAAGGTATTGATTGATTTCCGTAAGCTGAACCTATTTCATCTGACCAAGTTTTATGTATAAATATATCATCTGAATTTATAGAATTTGAAACGTCTATATAGAATTGAATTTCGTTATCAATCTGTTGGTACCTATCATTAGGATCTTCTAATAATTCAAATAATTTAATTTTACCGTCTTCAAATATGGTGTCTTTACCGTTTATTTCAAAGTCGTAACTTTTAGCAATTTCAATTAAAGGTATAAATGCATCTCCATTAATTGTTATTTCATTGGTTAAATCACTTAAAGGTCTTAGTATTGGTTTATAACCTACATCACACAAAACATTAGACAAAGATATTTCAGTGGTTGTCGTTACAGATATAGATAAGGTTCTTATGTAGTCACCTGTCTTTATTTTCAAATCGTAAGGTAAATAGCAAGCTAAGTCTTTTAATTCTAGTTTCATTTTAATTAGTTTTAGTTAATTAGTTCGTAGTGTAGGACTCGAACCTACAAATAATATTTTATTAGATTAGCTTAACCTTTTTATTAATTACCTTGTTACAATAACTTATGGATTTTATTACGTAATTATTACCAAACCGTGTAACGACTTTAATTATTGCAGCGTTTAACCCATGCGCCAACTACGAATATTTTTTATTTTATCAAATTTACGAAATTATTTTCATAAATCGCTTGTTTATATTATTTTTATAATTATCTTTTGCACTCAATACATGTTGACTCAGTATATCTTGAATGTAGTTTTTAAATCTTTATTTGCCTTAACCGCTAATATTTTTAATGGTTGTTCGTCCTCTTTTTTTATATCAATTAACTTTCTCATATTAAATATCTATTAGGTAAATTATTTTTTCTGTCATAAACACCTTCTTTATATTTTTTAAGTAAAAGACTTCCTTTTACACCATACACGCCAGAAGATTTACCTTCAAATCCCCTCATGTATGCTATTGCCATATTTTGCATCATAATTAAATATTTAAAAAGTGGCTTTTACACCACTTATGTTTTATTTGTTTAATTAATAATTTCCGTTTAATAATTTGCCAACTGCAACAGATAATGTTTTAATTGTTTTATATTCTTTTATTTCAAAATCTTCTCCTTTGTAAATATGAACTTGAAATAAACCACCTCTTGTAAAAGTTGACCAAGTAAAGTTAACGTTTGCGTCATTCATAATGATTTCTCCATTTTCTAATTCTTTTTGTATTTCTTGAAAGTAAGTCATGATATAGTGTTTTTGTTATTGCTTATACAAAGATACATTATATATACAATATACACAACATTTATTTAAAAATAATTTAAAAAATTTATAAATATTCAATCGATTCAATTTACAAAAGTTAAAAATGAAGGCATATACATGTATATTAATTTTTACAAACAAATAACAGCTACTCCAGTACCTATTTTAGTATATCTTAATACCTTCATTGGATTTCTTTCGTTAATCAAATCAAATCTGTATCTATCCATGTATCCTACAGCGGTGTATAGTTCTGTTCCTTGTTCGTCTATTAATACTAGTTTTGTTATTATACTTTTCCTTCTTCCACTAATATACCATCCATTTTCCAACCTCCGGATATTACATTTAATTTTGATTGATGCAATTACACCGTTAATAATTAAGATACGCTTCTGTACGGCTCTACCGCACTTGTCTAAGAACGTAGGAACTGTAAAAGACATGTTTAGTTCTTCCGTATTGTAGTTTCATGCTTACCGCAGGATAGCAGGGTTAAAATTGTTAGTATGGTTATTAGTGTTTTCATTTTATATCTCTTTAGTTAGATTTAGTTTATAAGGTATTAAATCTTCAACAGTCGTTATTTCATTAAGTCTAATTATTGTCTCTTTTTACTTTTATCGATTAGGTATATTGCCCAATGATATCTATCATCACGATCGAACTTCCAATCACCTTCAAACAAAACCTTTTGTTTTGCTTCTTGGTATTCGTTATAGATCTTACTTAATCTATCATAATCTTCTTGTCCAAAATCAGGTTGAGGATCAATTAAATTAGGATTTATAGGCTCACTCAAAGGAAATCCATCTTTATATGGCACAAACATTTCTAGCTCTATTTCTTGTGATAGAAACTCTGCATATGAAATAAAGTCATTAGACATAGATCCTGATTCATCTTCAACATATTCTAAGATATATTCAACCATTGTTTTATCTAGTACCTTCATAGTATTAAAGTTTTATATATTTGCATTAAAAATCATTATCCCAGATATCACCAATACTTTCAAACACCCACCATAAACAATCACCAAGCCAATCTAATAGCATTAGTTCTATTAGGAGGTTAATAAATCCTGTATAGGGTATCATTATTACTCTGATTATTCCGATTATAGTAATAATTCCAAATATCACTAATCCTATTGTCATTAAAATTTCCATAAATCATTTATTTTGATAACATTGTTGTGTGTAAGATAATTTACTTCTTCATAAAGATTAGATAAATACACTCCAATGGCCATAAGACCAATGTCCAACTATCTTTTCACAATCTTGATTTGTGCATTGTAATGAATATTCTTCTACCCATCCTTCTCCATGAGAGACATTGATTTGTTTGAATTGTGTACATTCGCATTCACATTTCTTAGGTTGTCCATCTGGATAGATATATCCTAATCGTTCTTGCTCCTTTATATATTCTTCAATAGAATCACATTGAGTTAATTCTTCTTTTACTTTCTCCCAACCTTCAAATAATTTTAAACTCATCTTAAAAATATGTTTATTAAGTAAAATTCTAATTCAAATAAATAAGGTGAGCTTATTAATATGATAGCAATTATAATTAATAATGGAATTATAATCTCTATTAATAAAATCAATAATCCAAAAAATATTACCAACTCATTTATTATCTTTTTCATAATATGTTTTATTGTTGATTCTTTCTCTATGAAGTTATTTGTTTTTGACAAACCAATCTCTCGCCTTAATGTATCGATCAAGATCTTGTTGTGCATACTCTTCACATTCTTCTCCACCAACAATTCCTCCAGTGATTGCCATTGATTGCTGATCTACATTCTCATTAAGAATTTCTAATACTAATTTTCTACTCATCTGATTATTATTTTTGAATTACTTTCTTCTGTTTTCATAATAAAACTTTTGTTAAAGATGCTATAAGTTATTCGATTAAACAAATTTTTATCAAGAATGAATTCTTTTATATCCATTTTTCTTTAGCATAGCATCAATCGTTTTGATCTCTTTTATCGTTACTTCATCTTCTTCCATCAATGCTGAGCAAGTATCTATCACACTAATCAATGATGAAAATTGAAATTCAGTCAACTCTAGTTTAATCTTCTGTGCCATATTTGTTTTGTTAGCAGAGTTTTGTTATTGTTTTTACTTTGAAAGATAATTCATATCGAATCCTACTATACTTCCTCCTATAAACTCTTGAGATTTGTTTATTGATTTTCTCATTAGTTTGTTCATTTATCAGTAGATCGAAATTTTTTGGAACTTTTGTGATATGTGTCTGACTTTGACCATTAAAGTAAAACAAAACGCATATCATGATCATAATATTTCTCATACAAATTCGATTTGATCTAAACCTAATTCAATTTTCTTCGAAATAGCTTGTGTTTTTTGTCAATTCTAACAATTCAATATCATCGAGATATTCTATAGAAGCAAATAAGCTTTGCGATTCAGGATGATAGTAATAATAATAAACTGGATTCATCATTTGTTTTATTTTTTATAAAGATCTGATCATTTTTCAATATATGCAAATTAAAAGCAAAAAAAAGAGAAAGCATTGTAGCTTTCTCTTTTTGCATATTATCTTATATTTATATTTATTAAAAGCTCGATCTAAATAGAGAGCTACTTTATCACTTTGGATAAAGATTTATAGAACTAGATGTGATCATCTTTTGTTCTATAATATTTCAAGTCTCGATCTAGTTTGTAATCTAATTCTTCTTCACTATCTAAATTAATATCCTCAATAAAAAAAGAATAAGTGAAAATGAAGAATCGAATTACAAAAAGTTTAATCCAAATCATTTTTTATGTTTGAAATTCTTTGATCTATCTCAGCCTCTACGACATCTTTGACAGAACTTAATTTTGCTGCTAATTTTGGGTTATTGTCTAATATTAAAAAAAGACCTAAACCTCCTACAAGAACTCCTACTACGAATGTGAACATAATTTAATTGATTTTAATTGTTAACTTTGATTAAAGATACTGCTAATTATTAGAGTACCAACACTTTTTTAAATTTTTTTATAAAAATCCTTTTCTTCTTGCTTTTCTAGGTGGTGGGTTTTTTGCATTTTTGCTAGGCTTTTTACTATTTATAGCATACCTCATTGCAGCTAACGCATCAGGTTCGTGAGGAAGATTTCCTTTACTATCTCTCGCAAAAGTCATATAGCCAAAATACAATTCAGTTGAATCATCTCCAACCAATATAATCTCCTTATCTTGAACCTTCTTGATTCCTGCAGCCTTATCACCTTTAGTTGCTTTTCGTATAGATAAAAATCCACCTTCTCTAATCTGAGTGATCAATTCTGGAACAGCACTATCTGCAAATATCTTGGCAGTGAATGGAATATTTAGCTTTCTCATTTTTGTGATTGTTTCTCTTAATGAGAGATTCGCACAAAACATTTCTTCAACATAATATCTATCATCTTTCCAAGTCACTTTGATTAATGCAGTTTTGTCTTTTCCTCCATAACCAAAATCTAATCCATACCAAACATCACCATCTTCATCAAAATATGGATAATGTCCCCAACCATCATAAACTCTACCTGCAGCTTCGATTGTCCATTCAGCTAAAATAGTATTCGTATAATAAGTTGGATTGGAATCTTTCAGAGATTCGTATCTTGCAATAACAGATGCATTTAGATTTTTTAAATTATCTTTGTATGTGCTGTGAAGATAAACTGTATCACTAAATCTTGCAACATTTGGAATCCCTTTTACAAACCATTCTTTATGAATCCAACTTGCGATTGCAGATGTAGGGTTATAAACTAGTATGATTTTTAGTGGCTTACCAATTATTCTAATCGATTCATCTACCTTAGAGAACTCAGCAAAACTCTCAACCTCTTCTGCTTCCTCGATTATCAAAGTTGTTATTCCTGATAGCGATTTCAACTTTGCTGTTTGGTTTCCTGTCGATCTAATTCCCTTAAAAGATATAGTTGATCCAGTTGTTATGTTTATGATTTGACCTTTGCTTTCTCTAAAGTCAGCTTGTTTACCAATCATTGCGATACCTGCACGAACGTCTGCTATTGTTGAATCTTCGGAAGATGCCATGACTTGTCTCAAGAACAATACTTTATGTTTGTATTTGGAGTAAGTTTTTAAGATTCCTGCCATCGTTGCAGAAAAAGATTTTCCAGATCCACGTCCGCCATACACTTGATAATATCTTGGATCATTTAGATTGTCTTCAAAAAGTGGTTCGAAGATTGGATTGATTTTAAGTTCACCATCTTTCTTTTCTTCTTCTTCCATATTTTCTAAATTTAATCTTTAGTGAATTTTATGGTAATAGGAGAAGAGCTTCCAGATGAAACGCTCATATTTAATTGCTCTGAATCAGAAGATTCAAACATATCATCCATCTCAGAATTATATTTTTGAAGAATAAATTTGGATGCTGCAAAGTTTTGAGGATGAGTTTTGTCTCTAATAATATCAAAGACGTTATCAGAAGCTATATCAATCATACCTCTTTTTCTCAATACATAAGTTCCATACAATTCTCTGTTGTGAGTAAAAGTATTTGAGATCTCATGATTTTTTAATCCAGTTACTCTCGATAAATCTTCTCGCTTAAAGATCCCTTCATCGAGTGCAGCTTTAATTAAACCGCTTCTTGTAGCTAATTGTTTTTCAAATTTTCTTTTATCATTTGTCATTGATTTTGCCATAATCTTGTTTTAATATTTGTTTCGATATCTCAGTCATCAAAAATATCAAAGTGTTCTTTATGATAAGAATGATTGCTATGATAAAATCAAATACTGATATTATAGCTTTGATGATAGCGAATATTAATTGGATGATTATCGATATCAATAAAAATCCTAAAGTTTTAATTAGTTTCATAATTATTAATTATTGCCTCTAAATTCTTCTCCTCCAAAAACTCTTACATTTGAGGATACTTTTCTAGAGATATTATCGTCACTACTTGGTTTTTCTGCATTAAGAAATTTCTCAACTTCCAACATAAAGTCGTCACCAATACTTTTCATTTGATTAGCAACACTTTTGGCTGCATTTCTAGATTCTGCTTCAGATTCGTAAACGTATCCACTATCAGTAAAAGTTCCTTAGAAACATTAATAAGCATCTATAATAAGTATAGTAGCACAATGGAGGAATGATTAATTCTAACAATTGTTGATCAGTATCTGAATATTCTTGACCAACATCTATTAATCTATCTAAAACTGATTGATTTACCAATCTCTTGATATCGATTCGTTGAGCAACCAATGCTGCTGCTTTTACTTTTCTTTCATCTATGTCAATTTGAATAGATGTATAATCCGACATAACTGATGCTATGTCGGATATTATTAATTGATTTTCTGTAACTGCTTTATACATCTGCTTTTGTTTTAGGTTTAGATTTAGATTTTAGATCAAGTTCAAGAGGATTTAATTGAACTGACTTAACATTGAATATTGAATTTTCTAATACTCTATTAAGTTCATTTTCAATAATATCTCGTCCACCTTGTGTAATTGCATTGAAGACATCATATGCTTCTTCTAAATCTTCTCCACTAAATCCAGTATTTCTATCTATTCCAGATAGAGCTGGTGGAATTAGATAAGCATTACTTATAACTTCTTTATCTAAATCATAAGTTAATTTTGCAGATTCAATCACTACTTTCGCTCCTGATCCACCTGAACCAATTTCTTCCAATAATGTTGCAGCTAAATCATCTGGAGTTAATCCGGAAAGAGTTATCACTTTTCCTTGACCTCTTGCTCCTTGAGCTTCAACAATAGCATTCTCTAATGCTATTAAAGATGAATCCTCATGATCCAAAGTTGTCTTTAATAAATAAGTTGAAATAAATCCGGTTGAAGTTTCTTTTCTAACTAAAATAGAATTCTCAATATCACTTAAAACGTAATTGATTGGAGCTTGTAAATTTGGAATTGGATAAGAACTATGACCATCTTCTGAGTGATATAGTATTTGTCCTAAATAATTACCAAAGCCTCCTTCGGTTGATTTAATTTGATCAATCACATTTTCAGGATTGAATCGATGAAACCATTTTATTTTATCTTTAGTTACGTTTTGATTGATTGTTTTCTTTATCTCACTATTACTTCCAAAGTTTGGATGGTATCCTATTTTAGAGGCATAATTCAATTCATCGAACTGATTGTATCTTAATTCAGCAATCCTCATTGGATTGATAGAGGTCACTAATCCCTTTGCATTGAAATTAGCTTGAAGAGCGAATGCATTAAAAGTTGCATAATCATCTGCCATTATCGATACAACTTTCTTTAAAGTTAATCCATAATTACTGATGATTGTGTTCTCGCCTTGAAACGATCCACCTTTGTAAAATTTAGCTGTTCTCGATACAGTTGGTTTTGCTGTTGGAGATTGTTCGATTAAGTTTTTTAATGTTTGTGGGAAAGAATTACTTCTTCCCCACTGCATAATTCCTAATGAAGAATTCTCTTTAGTTTCAATTTGAGTAAGTTCTATGTGCTGTTGTATTGTGAAGGACATAATCTATTTGTTTTTAGTATCAAATAGATTATGTCTATTTGATTTATTGTTAGTTTTCAAAAGTTATTTCATTAATTTCATCAAAAGCTTCTTGCTCTTTCAACTCCAATTCTCGTAAAGCATTAACGCAATCACTGAATGAGTAGTTCACTAAGCTTTTCTGGCTTTTTGTTGAACTTAGTTAAGAATACATCAAAAATTGCTTTCTCACTAATAGGACCAAATTTAGATTGAAATGGATCCACATCAAGAAATCTTTTCTTGTTTTGGTTTTGCGTTTGCTTTATTTGCTTTTTGTACTGATGCCATAATTTTTTGTTTTGGCTTTCTGTCTTTAGAATATCGAGGTGACAGAATTGAACCTTTGTAATATAAATTTTAAACGGTTACTTTATCTAATGCATCGAGTTAAGTTTTCGTAGTTACATTATAACAACCACTTAGGTAAAATATTTATAATATTCAAATATGTAAATATCTGATACTTAACAAGATATCTTTAATTAGTCTTTTTAAATGAATTAAAGATGTCGTAGGCTTGCTCTTGTTTTAGGTATTCTTTTCTTTAATTTGCATATTGATATCGATTTGATGCTTCATGAGATTGTTCATTGTTGATATCACTCTCATTCTATCTAAATCATTATCGAGAGATGTATTAAGAACATTAAACATTTTCTCACTCAAACTAAAAAGTGGATCTACTTTCGTTTGAATCCTAGCCAATCTTTTTCTGGCTAGGATTTTCAATTTTACTTGATCAATTAGATTATTTAACATCGAATTGTTTTTTGATTAATTGTCTATATTGATGAAAGCCTACAAAATTTCCACTACTCTTTTGTGCAAGCTGATCTTCTTCACTCATACATTGAGCACAATGTTCAAATGGTGAAGCATGCTTATCTGCATAAAGTGCATCGTGCAACTTTATATCTGAAACATAATCATCTTTTCCTAGGAAATTCAAATAAGAAATTCTTGCACATCTTGCGGTAGCTATCTTAATTTTTGCAGGAAAGTCATCTAAAATATATGATGTTAGATTTTTCAATCCTTTAATTTCCTCATTAAATAATCTCGTTAGATTAATATCTTCTCCAAATGGAATATGCCAATCACCCTCTTTGAGTTGATTTGGTTTAGATACTTCAAGTTCATCAAGCATCTTTTCAGCTAATTCCATAATATGAATTTCTCCCATACCTTCATTGATCTTCAATGCTTCTAAGAAAGATATGAAATTTGGATCTATGAATCCAGATCCAACTAAATAACGTTCGATTTGTTTCTTAGAGCTCAAAATCAAATTATCTTCTACTTTATATTTTGGTAATCTTTGTTGGAAGAAATTTGAAAGTTCTGTTGTAGTTACTATTGCAGTGTGATACAAAAATGGTTCCAAAAGTCGATTGCATATTTGCTTCGTTACTCCTAATTCATTAAGTCGATCAGCTTGCACAATTGCAGCATCTCTTGCTTTTAACCATTGATATCTCAAATGAGTAATTGTTTGAGGATCTTCAATATATTGTTTTCCTTGCATTCCTTTGTGAGCTTTTTGCCAAGCATAAGGAATGAAAGCATTTTCGATTGCTTCTCTTCTCATTACTTCATATGGAATAGCTCTCGAAGATGCGCTATTTCTAGAGAAAACTCTATGAGTGTTCAGCTCAGCTAAGATCGATCTTGGAAAAGTTAGCACGAATGTTGTAATTCGCTGACCTGATATATTCATAGAGTCAGCGATAATTTTTGCAGAAATTGTTTTCATATTTATTTATTTATTTATTTATTATCACTATTAATAATTGCTTGTTCAATTGAATCTATAATTTCATTCTTTAAAGCGATAGCTTCTTTGATCGTTAATGAATCTAGATTAAATCCTAATTTTTCAGATGCATCAAAGATGGTAATTAGATCTTTCATAATATTGTTATTTTGTTTGTTTATATTTGTTTTGGTAAAGATACAAACCTAAATTAGATTATACAACAAAAGCTCGTAATAAAATTAATTATTACGAGCTTTGCTTATATTATGAACTATTACCTAATTTGCTGATCTAACTGAAAAACCAATCACTTTCCATAACAATATCAATATCTCCATTTGCTATAGAGAATCCTCTCAAAGATGGAAACTTTACTAACTCAACAGCTTTCTTTTCTCTATTTTTCAGTATGGTAGGAATTTGTTTCTTAGTTGTTGATCCAATAATTTTAATGGAGCTCTTCTAACTAATTTAGCAAATTCTTTTTTGTGATCATCAACATTAAGTCAACATCATTAGGATGACTACCGAAACTATCATGGATCCAATCGCTATCAACTACACCTGCATCTCTCATTTTCAAAGCAACTCTTCTCAACAATTCAGCATCTAATGAGTGAATGAAATTTGGAGATATTGCTGACTTCATTTTAACAGAAGTAAACTTTGTTTGAATAAATCTTCTTAATGATTGTTGTTTGTTTCTTGAATTTGGTAAAGTACATGAAACTTGTTTCGCTTTCAGTTCTTATTTTTAACATGAACAACATGAAAGCCATCTGAAGTTGTCCATTGTATAGGTTTGTTTGCTTTCGCTATTATATTGTTCATAGCATGAATATAAGTCTCGAATGCTTTTCCACCACTCAAAACTCCGTGAATAGAATCTCCGATTATTTTTCCAAATAAACTAGCATTCTTCTTAGTGATCCATTTTCTATCTACACCTAACTCTCTAAACATGCTCCATAAAATATCAGCTCTACCTCCTGCAGTACCTCCATAATTTGAAACCATAACTGGAACTTTGCAAATCTTTCTACCATTCTCAACTAGTAATCCCTTCAAGAATCTTAATTGAGATTTAGTCTCAACATCTTTTTCTTTACTAATCATTTGCTCAGTAAGTTTTAAAGATCTTTCTGCAACTAACAAATATGCATCTTGTCTATCTTGTCCACCATCTTTGTTGAAAGTTGGAATAACATTAGTAGCTAAACATCCCTTTTTATCTCCAGTAATTGCTGATGTAAATTGAGATCCACTATTACAAGCATCTAAGTGAATTCTAGTATTTGGAATATAATTTGAATCCTTTACCCATTTTTTGATCTCAATCTGATGACTTAGAAATTGATATGGCTCATCTGCTTCATGATAGTCAGCCTCTAATAACTGCTTACCTCTTTCAACTCTATCTTCGAAATCTAATTTATCATCACCATAAAGTGAAGCGAGATATGCCCAATTCCACTTTTCACCTCGTTCAGTCAACTTCTGAGTATTCTTATACAAAAGCAAAGATTTTACAGCATCTGATCCTTGAGGACTTAATCCGATAGGAAGAGGATATATTCTACCTCTGAAATCAAATGAATGAGGAAAATAGATTTGCTCATCATCTTGATATTCTTCTGCAATTTGAATTGCTAATCTAATTGCTCTATATTTTCCTAACTCGGATTCATAATCACTAACATTCAGCATTATACAAAGCTAGCTTTATTTTGAAAATCTTACTCTTTCTAAATAACTTCAGCTATCTCTCTTTTTGTTAAGCCACAATTTGCTTCTTTTATTTTGATATCCCATTTGCATAAATCACTTGATGGGTATTCATTTTTATGTATTGTGATTTGAGTGGAGCTCGCAAATCTGCCTTAACAGCTTGCAATAAATCTTTATTTACGATCCATGCAGTTGATTGAATGTAATTTATAGAATCATAAATCGCTTGTGAAAATTTGCTATAATCAACATATTGCATATGAGCTCTCACCATCTCAAATTGAAAATCAGAATATCCACCCTCAATAAACTCAGGTAAGGGTTGACCCTCAATCTCGACTGGAGGATAATATTTCCAATCTATAGGACGATCTCTCATCGGTAATGGATAAAATGCTTTCGCTGCATCAATTGCTAATTTTTCAATTATGCTCTCAGACATATTACAACTATATTTTAGTATAGTTTTGAAATCACCATCTTTGCAAGATAAATCTTTTTCTACTGAAAAGTATTGAGATAAATCAATACAAATCTCTAAAAATCTCCACACTAAGTCAAATGATAATTCAGGCATCACTTTTGATTGTAATGTTGAAATTTTCTTATGTCTTGAGTGAATTACCTTTTTGTTCTTATTTGAAACTGATTCATAAATAGCACCTGACATCAAAAGAAAGCTCTGCAATATTTTTTCCAACAATATGTCGTCATCTTTAAAGTACTTTTGTAAAGCACCTCGATAAACTTTAGCTGAACCCTCTTCGATCCAAAGTCTTATTTTAGGAAGAATCTCAAGTGCATCATCAAGAAGCATTTGTTGACCCAACTGAGTAGAAGAAATGTTTTTGAAATCACCATTTTTTGTAAGTACGTTTTTCCATACTTTTTTCTCTCCACGAGATTTCATCATTTTTTCATTATCATTCATATCAAATAAACTATATTAAAATTGATTAAATTTAAGGGATGATTTTCGTATATACTAATACATCCCTTTCTTTTTTTATTATCTAATGTATCGAGTTAAGAAAAAAGTTAAGCATTATTGGAACGTATCTTCTTCATTCTCTGAGAGTAAATGGTTATTATCTCATTCATTGATCTATCACCTAAAGAACTTATCGCAGTTTTTGCGGTCTCAGCTACCTCGTAAGAATTAGCAAATCGAGTGACTTTTCTTGTTACTGATTCAACTGATCTTCCTGATGCTTGTGATAAGGTTTTTATCATATTTTGGTTTCGACTAAAAACTTTTGCAATTAGATAAGCAATAATAGTTTCGTCTTCATCCCATCTAGGTTTTGTTTGCTTCTCAACTTTCACTTCTGTTTTTTGATCTACTATTGTTTTCTCAGGTTCTACTTCAAAATTAATTTTTTGAAGACGAATTGCTTCTGATATTGATTCGATGGCGATCAAAACAAAGAATGAGAAGATTAATAAAAGTCCTACGATTAGAAAGAAAACGTGTAATTGTGCAATTTGAATCATTTGTTTAAAATTTAGTTATTAATAATTATTTTTGAATATATTTTTTTAAGCCTCTTTTTTTAATCATAAGATCAAAATTGATTCCAATTTGAGCATTCAATGCAGCCACTCTTTTGGTCTGTTGAGATCTTCTTCTTTTGCTTTTTGCGATCTCAATATCCATAGATCTCGATTCCAAGAATTTAGTATTAAGGATAAAGATACTATCTTTTGAACATTTATCATACTTATCAATCATCTCTCTTTGTTTTTTAGAGGTATGATCTAGTTTAAATCCTTCTCGACCTAATAAGTATCTAAAGTTTGCAACTTGTTTCGCAAAACTATTCAAAGTAGTTTGTCCAATAGCATCAACAAAATATTGATGATCGAAATTCATTCTATCTTCCCATAGAGCAACTGAATAAGCAATTAGCAATTCAGACTCAGACCAAATTCTTTTACGTTTTTTCATTGAACTATATAATTTAATAATTGAGATAATATTGATAATATCACAATTGATAAGATAAACATGATGCTTAATGAGATAATTGCGATTCTGTGCTTGAATATAAAAAGTAACTTGTTTTTCATCGGTATGTTTTATTTTTGTTAAAGATACAAATACTTATTAGTTTGAGCTACTTTTATTTGAATTTTATTGTCATTCCTACATTAATAAATTCAGGACTCACATTTACTGTTGGTCTAAAGGTATCGTTTATCTTATAAGATATTGATACTAAAAATGTTGGAAGAACTCCTAAATCTTTCATTATTTTTGGAAGAGGCATATCTCCTAATTCCCACCACATATTTTCTCCAGTTATCGGATCAACATAATCAACTCGACCTACAAATAAATTATCATATCCTGACATAAAACCAGCATTGATAGATCCTTCAAATTTACCAACTTTATATCCAATTCCTTTTTGAACAACAAAGGATAATTTTCCAAAGCTATTTCTAACTACACCAAAACCAGTATCTTTAAAAACTTCACTATCAGCTTTGCTTTTTCTAAGTAAAACAACAACACCAAGATTTCCACCTTGATCTGAAGCATATTGGTGAATAGCTAACGGACTATTAATTTTTTGAAAATGAGATGTTTTCATTGGGAAATATCCAAGAATCTCATTTGTTTGAGTATATAGAAAAAAGTGATTGAATTAATAATGATAATAATATAAATTTATGTTTCATGATATCGTAATTTCTTTCAAATAAAGATACAAAACAAAAAAGAGTAGACAACTAAATGACTACT
>FUIF01014936.1_pt1 | contig 17220 bp, 17 predicted proteins | sample 1003461 | NCBI WGS metagenome assembly FUIF01 (sample SAMEA80401918, study PRJEB19352) | marine metagenome | reverse complement strand
GCAGGCCCGCCCGCCGATAGCCGGGGGGATTCTGCAGGCCCGACGGCTGTGTCGGTAGTTGCCGAGGGTAGTTATCCCGAGCTGACAGAGCCACAACAGATCGCCCTACGGGCCATCATGGCCGGCAGCAGCTACACAGCCGCCGCAGCCGCTGCTGGGGTCAGCCGCGCAGGTCTAGCCAAATGGCGCCACCAGCCGCAACACCGAGCATTCCAGCAGGCCCTGCGCACCGAGCAGGAGCGCACCTGGACAGAGCACCGCGAGCGCCTCGACGCCCTGCGCAATTCGGCGCTCGATGTCCTCGCCGACATGCTGGGCAAGCCCGACGCCGACCCCCGCATCGCGCTGTCCATCCTCGACCGTACCGGCCTGCCTGCCTCTAAAGAGGTCACACACCGCGACGAGAGCAGCGGCCGCGATCCTGATCTCGTCGCCATGTCCAGCGACGAACTGCGCCGCGCACGTCTGCGACTCGTCGGGGGTGCAGAATGAGCGCCGCGCAGGTACTCGCCGCCGCCGCAGCCGACCCAGCGGTCGAGCGCATCGACGCCGAGCTGCAGCACCGCGAGCGCTTGCTGCTCGAAGAGCTGGCGCTACGCCCCGACGGCCTGCCCGAATTCGTCCAGCTGCTCTGGCATGTCATCGAGCCAAAGCGCCCGCTTGTCTGGTCGTGGCACATGGACGCGATCTGTGCGGCGCTGATGGACAGCTACAACGGGCGCGGCCCCGACCAGCTCGTCGTAAACATCCCCCCGAGGCATAGCAAATCGTCGCTAGTCGCGGTGCTGGGTCCAGCGTGGCGCTGGCTGACCCACCCAGAGACTCAGTTTCTGGCCTTGACCAAAGCAGAGAAAAACGCCGCCCGCGATGCTCGCCTAATGCGCCGCGTGGTGCTGTCAGCGCCATACCAGCGGCTGCTGCATCTGCTCGGCGCTGACTGGTCGCTATCGGCTGATCAAAACCGGATTGACTACTACGCCACCACGGCAGGCGGCCATCGCGTCAGCCTGACCACCAACAGCGGCCTGACCGGTGCCGGTGCCGATGTCCTGATCATCGACGATCCGCACGACGCCGACGACATGCTCGGCAGCCCTGAGCAGGTCAAGCGCGATCTTGATCGGGTCTGGCTGAAATATGAAGAGGTCTGGACCTCGCGCCTAAACCCGTCTGCCATCGGCGGGCGCGTTCAGGTCATCATGCAGCGGCTACACGAATCAGACCTCGCTGGGCGGCTGCTGCAGCGCGGCGCGGGCTCGCTGTGCCTGCCGATGCTCGCCGAGGTTGACCACCCCTATGCGTGGCCCGACGACCCCCGCACCGACGGCGAGGTGCTCGCGCCGGGCCGGTTTGGTCCTGGTGAGGTTGAAAAGGCGCAGAGCAGCCCCCAGAAATGGGCCGGTCAGTATCAGCAGCGCCCAGCCGCCCGCGAGGGGGGCCTATTCAAAGCGCCATGGTTCGCCCAGCGCTGGACACCGGCGACCCTGCCTGAGCTGGGCGCAATCGTGATCAGCATTGACGCGACATTCAAGGACACGCGATCCAGCGACTACTGCGCAATTGGTCGCTGGGGTCGTATCCGGCAGCCTGTCGGCGCGGCGCTGCTGCACCAGACCCTGCAGAGGATGGACTATCCCACGCTACGGGCGGCGGTCCTCGCCGAGGTGCAGACCTGCCGGCGCCTCTATCCGCTGCTGCCCGTGGTGGTCCTCGTCGAGGACAAGGCCAACGGCAGCGCCCTGATCGCCGACCTGCGCCGCGAGGTGCCCGGGGTGGTGCCGTTTAACCCTGGCGCCCGTAGCAAATATGAGCGCGCCCAGGTCGGTGCGGTGCCCTGGTATCAGGCCGCTCAGGTCTGGCTGCCCGACGACAGCCTCGCGCCCTGGGTGCGGGCGTATGTCCTGGAACACCTCAGCTTCCCAAACGCCGCCCATGACGATCAGGTCGATCAGTCGTCACAGGCGCTGATTTACATGGCCCAGCACCCCCTGACCAGCGGCAAAACCCGCCACGGTGGCGCTCGTCGTGACCTGTCAGAGCAGCCAGACAGCGGCAGGGGGGGAGGTCGAGGCAGCAACCAACGACGAGGCCGGCGCGGTGGTCGCCGAGGGGGCAGCTGGTGATCTTCTCAGGACGACATATCCCCTGGCGCAGCGTGCAGGCAGACGTGCAGGACGCCCCGACGCGCGAACAGGCCGACCCTGACGCCCCGCGCGTCGGGCGGTATCGAGGCAGACCCACCAGCACAAACCGGCTGGCGGTCAACGTCACCCCGGCGCGTATCAGCTCGGCGCTGCAGTCTGCAGATCAGGGATACCCCAGCGACCTCTACCAGCTGCTGCAGGAAGTCACCGACCGCAGCGCCCAGATCAATACCTGCCTCTCTACCCGCAAGCGCGGCGTGTCCCAGGTCGGCTGGTACCTCAAGCCGGGCGGGCCGACCCCAGAGGACCGACAGCGCGCCGAGCAGATCGAGCGCTGGATCAGGATGATCGAGGATCTGCCCACAGCGCTGGTGCACCTGCTATCGGCAATTGAGAACGGTTTTGCCGCTGCTGAAATCGAGTGGATGATCGTCACCGAGCGCGGCCAGCAGGTCGCCCGGCCGCGCTGCCTGACCTATGCCCCGGCGTGGTGGTTTAAGCCCAGCCCATCGCGGCCAGACGTCTGGTATCTGCTCGACCGTAAAAACCTCAGCGACGGCGTGCCCCTCGACGCTGACCGATGGATCACGCACCAACACCAAGCTAAACCGGGGTTCCCCGTGCAGGCGGGCCTGGGTCGTGTCCTGCTGTGGTACTGGCTGTTCAGCCACTACGCCCTAAAAGACTGGGTTGCATATTCCGAGCTATTCGGCGCGCCCCTGCGCGTCGGTCAGGCGCCGCCGGGGGCATCCGACGAGCAACTCGACGACATGGAGGACGCGCTAAATCAGCTCGGCGTTGACTCTTACGCGGTCGTACCTCCAGAGGCGTCGATCGATTTCGTCGGCGACAGCAACGGCAAGACCGGCCCCGACGTATACGAGCGGCTGATCGAATACACCGACCGCAGCATCGCAAAGCTGATCCTGGGTCAGGTGCTCACCACCGAGGCCAGCGGCAGCGGCGGCGCTGGCAGCTATGCCCTCGGCGGCGTGCACAACGCGGTCAGGCTTGACCTGCTGCGGGCTGACGCCGAGCAGCTGGCGGCGACCCTGACGCGCCAGCTCGTCAAGCCGATCTGTCGGTTTAACTACGGGCCAGAGGTCGCCGCGCCTCGCTGGTGTTTTGAGGTCGAGCCACCACGCGACGAGCTGCGCGATGCCCAGACCCAGACCGCCCGCGCCGAGGTGTTTAAGCGAGCCCTTGACCTGGGCCTGCAGGTCAGCCGCGCCCAGGCATACGCCGAGCTGAGGCTGCAGGAGCCAACCGGCGGCGAGGATTTGATCGGCGCCGACGAGCTGGGCAACGTCAGCAACGACGCGCCGGCGCTAAAGCGCCTATCGGACAGTAAATACCCCCGGCCCCGATATAGCCGTGTCGCTGCCCTTAAACGCGACTATCCGGCGATCTGGCGAGCAGGCGGTAACCGCGACGGCGACGGCTGGAGCGGTGACCGCGCGTTTGCCATGTGGGGCCGCATTGTTGACCACGACGGCCCGCTAACCCCGGCGATGCTGGAGTGGGTCAACACCCGCGAGGCCTGGGCCGCTCGACACACCCAGACCCCTGGACGCCGCCGACTGGCTGGCGCGGTGGCGCTCGTCAAGTGGGCCGTGCAGGACGATGCCGCCTGGAGGGTAATCGGCGAGGCCATCGACAAACAGAAAAAGAAGGATCGGTAATGCCTGAAGACGCCCCACAGCAGCAGATTGACGCGCCTATTCTGTGCGAGCTGTCCTCACTCGTCGAGGCCCGCGTCGGCGACCCTGACGACGAGGCGCCGATGATGCGCACGCCAGACGGCGAGCTGCCAGCCTGGACCGACTACACCGCCAGCACCTCTGGCGTAAATCGCAACGGCGATGCCATCGACCAGAACACCTGGAGGCTGGCCAACTACCGCAAGAATCCCCAGATCCTCTGGATGCATGACCGCAGCCGCCCGCCGATCGGACGCGGCGAGCCCCGTATCGTCAACCGAGGCGCCGACGATGCCCGGCTCGTGATTCGGGTGCACTGGGATCTGGACGACGAGGACGCCCGCAAGATCGCCGGAAAGGTCATGCGCGGGTTTTTGCCGGCTGGCTCTATTTCGGCAGCACCGGGGAAGGGCAGCGCCTACCGCGTGCAGCTGGACAAGGAGCACCCCTATTACAGCGCCGCCGGCTATGGCCGCTACGTCAGACACGCCGAGCTGCTCGAATTCTCGATCGTCACCGTTCCAGGCGATGCAAACGCCCTGAAGATGGCCGCCGACGAGGACACCGACACCACCCCGCCGGCGCCGCCGGCATCCACCACCACCGCAGGAGAACGCATGGATAGCCGTGCTCTGCTGTGCTCGGTGCTCGCCCTCTCGTCGGATGTCACCGACGAGGATCTGCAGGCGGCCGCTGAGTCACACACCAACCACCAGCCCCGCGCCGAGGCTGCCGAGGCTGCCATCTGCGCAGCCCTCGGCGTCGAGGATCTGCCAGAGGACTACGCCGCCCAGCTCGCCGCCGCGACAGACCGCACCGGCCTGCTCACCCTTGCCGAGGCCAACGACATGGTTCTCGCCGCTGCACAGACCGTTGACCCCGTGGTCGAGGCCCGCGCGGCTGTCGTCGCCGCCGTTAACGATGGCCGCATCGCCCCGGCGCTGTCGGCGCATTTTGAGCGCCTCGCCGAGGCTGACCCCGTGTCCTGTCAGGCAGCCCTGGAGGGCATGACCCCCGGTCAGGCTGTACCGCTCACCCCGCAGGAAAAGCCCAGCAGCCCCGCCGCCGCTGCCGCTCCTATCACCCTCTCTGTGGCTGACCGTGCGGTCTGCCAGCAGCTCGGCATCACTGAAGCCGAATTCCTCAACGTCAAGGAGGCCTAAAAATGGCCGCACTTACTGCAGATCGAAACACCGCGATCGAGCGGGGCGAAGTTCGCTCCTACCCGGTCAAGGGCTCCACCACCATCTACGCTGGCAGCATTGTTTGTGTCGAGGCTTCCAGCGGTTTCGCTGTGCCGGGGTCTGATACGGCCGGCCTTGTGTTCGTCGGCATCGCCCGCGAGCAGGTCGCCAACACTGGCAGCAACGGCGACCTCAGCGTCAATGTTGACTGTGCGCCCGGCATGGTTGTGCTTCTTAACGCCTCTGGTCTGGCTCAGGCCGACGGTGACGGCACCCAGGCGCTGATCAGCGACGACCAGACCGTCGCCACCAGCGGCACCACCAACAGCATCAAGATCGGCAAGCTGGCGTACTTCCTGAACGCCACCACCGCCGCCGTCATGATCGAACCCCTCACCGCATAGGCTAATATAATGCTTGCAAATGCCGCAGCTATTCAGTCCGCTGCCACTGGCTACCGTGCTCTCTTCGAGCGTGGCCGCGAGTCTGTCGCGACTTTCTACACCGACTACAGCATGCGCGTGCCCTCGTCGGGCTACGCCGAGAACTACCAGATCGCCCCCCTGGGTGTCACGATTCGCGAGTGGAAAGGCGATCGCCGCATTCACGCCGCCAAGCTTTACGACTACACGCTCGTAAACGCCGACTACGAGGGAACGTTTGCCGTTCCTCGAAACGCGTTTGAGGATGATCGTCTTGGTCACTTCAACGCCCAGGCGCAGCAGCTCGGCATCGAGGCAGCCCGTCACCCCGACGAGCTGCTCGCCTCGCTGCTCTCTGGTGGTTTCGCCAGCACCGACAACCTGTACGGCGTGGCATTTTTCAGCAACGCCCTGCCGACTGGCGACGGTGCCAACAACCGCGACAACCTCGTCAGCGGCGGCCTGAGCGCTGCCAAGTTTGAGGAGATGTATCAGCTGCTGGAGGGCATGCTCGCCTGGAACGGCAAGCCGATTAACCCCATGGGGCTGGGTCAGGGCGTCGATCTGATTGTTCCCCCGGCGCTGCGCGCTACTGCTGAGGGCATCATCACTGCAGCCCTGGGCACCGCTGGTATTACAAACACCAACTTTGGTAAGGCGCGTCTGGTCGTCAACCCGTACCTGACCAGCTCGACGGCGTATTTCCTCGCCGTGCGCGGTGCTGCTATGGCGCCGTTCATCCATCAGGTTCGCCGCGAGCACAGCCTGCAGGTCATGAACAACCCAGAGAGCGAAGATCTGTTCTATCGCAAGCGCGTTGTCTTCGGCACCGACGGCCGGTACACGATGGGCTACGGACACCCCGAGCTGATCGTCGGATCTGCGGGCTGATAGATGGGCTCCTACGTCACCCAGTCAGACCTGACGACACGCCTCGGCGCGGATCTTCTGGTGAATCTCACCAACGAAGACCCCGACGCCGTGGCGGTCGATACCTCAGCCATGAACGAAGCGATCGACGACGCCGAGGCAGAAGTCAACGGGTACGTAGGGGCACAGTACGCCCTCCCATTTACCGCACCGTACCCCCGTCTGGTGGTGTCTATCGCCCGACGGGTCACCGTTTTTCACCTCTACCAGCTGCAGCCGGGCATGGTTCCCGAATCGGTCGAGGCCGACTACACCCGCGCTATTGAGCAGCTCGAAAAAATCGCCGCCGGCAAGATCTCGCTGGGTCTGAAGACCGACGGCACCGACGCCACGGCCAGCGCCGAATCTGGACGCGTGGCCATCCGACGCGGTGGCAATGACCGCCGCTATTCCCGTTCCAATTTTGAGGGGTTTTAAATGCCTGTCGTTGGAACGGAAACCCTCGCCGAGCTGGCGCCTGACGCCCGAGAACTGGCCCGCGTTGTCGGTCAGGCTGCCCGGCAGGAAATTATCCCCCTGGGTCGTCGCATCCTCGCCGAGGAACGCCGGCGAGTGATGAACGTACGCGAGCAGACGTTTGAAAAGCGCACCCGCGTAACGCTCAACAACACCAGCGGCCGTATCACTCTTGACTGGATTATCGACCACCCCGGCGCAGACATACAGGACACCGGCGGCACCATTAAGGCGCGCAAGCTGGGCAGCCGGCTGCTGTTTCAGATCCCCGGCGTAGGCTGGCGCAGCCCTGAAGAGGTCACCCTGCCCGCGCGCCCCTACCTGTCGCCGGCGATGGTTCGCATTGCTGACCGCAGCGCCGCGATTGTCGAGCGCCGCGTCGGCGCGTGGCTGGGGGGTACCTGATGGCATCGCTACACACCCGCGCCATACGCGAGGCGATCATCGCCACCCTTGCCCGCGTCAATGGGTCCGCCCCCTACGTCAATGACTTGGTAGTGACCTCCAGTCAGCCCCGAATCTGGACGGGGGTATACAGGGCACCCCCTGCAGCACCCAAGCCGCTGCGGCCCATTGTCGCGATCCGCTGCCTCGGCGTCGATACCAGCACAAACGGCGCCATGACCGAATTCACGCACCAGGGCACCTGGGCGCTTGACTGCTGGACCGCTGGCGATCCTAAAAAGCCGCTTGACCGTCTCGAAACTGCAGAGGATCTGTTTGAGGATTTGCAGCGTGCCCTGCATAGCAACCTGGGCCTGATCCACAGCTCGACAGGCCTGTCAGGCTACAGCACGCGCAATCTGGTGGATCGTCTTGAGGTCGAGGCAACCCCATTCACCGAGGAGCTGGCCCAGCAGGGACGAAACCGGCAGGCATACGGTCGCCTGCTGGTCGGCATTACCTGTTTTTGGCGCTCTGCTCTGCCTGCCCAGGTGGTCGCCCCATGAACAAAAGAGGCCCCAGCTATCTGCACTCGGCGTATCTCAAGCGCTGGCCCCTGCTCGTCAACATCGGCGGGGCCGGAAGCGGCCCACATGAGGCGACGATTGACTGCAAGGAAGACTGGTCGTTTTTCTGGTCAAGCATCGCCGACAACACCAACGGCCACGACATCGTGCCAGCAAATGCCGACGGCACCACGGTGCCAACGTTTGACCTTGCAACCGGCGCGGGGTCGATTGCGCTGGGCATCGCTGCCGAGGATCTGAATATCCGTATGTCTGGGCTGTCCTGGTCTGGCGGCACAATCGACGCCGGGGTCATGTGGCTGTACTGGGATCGCACCGGTGCAACCAATCAGGCCGGCAGCCCGACGACCAGCTCGCCGAAGAGCAGCAATCAGGCAATTGTGCAGCCCAGCAGGGACGCGCGAATCATCAGCTACAGCCCCGACAGCGTGCCCGGCCCCTGGCGCAAGGACACGGATGAGTCCATCCGGCTGTGGTTTGACGTGACCGACCTCATGGTCGAGCGGGTGCACGCCTATCAGGGCGTCAGGGCTGGCGGCGGTGTTGAAGCCATCTTTTTCGAGGTCACCAACAACGGCACCGCTGACGCGTCGATGAAAAGCGCCACCAGTCACAAGTACGTCGTAACTGGCGAGGGCCGGCACCTGATCGGCTGCCTCGTCGCCGGCGGCACCAACGGAAACAACTACCTCGCCGAGCTGCATTTAACCCTGACCGACGGCCGCGTTTTGAAGATGGTTGCCGAGGTCGATGTCACTGATCGAGTGGAGAGCACATGAGCACAAACGCAATCAGAAGCGCGGGAACCGTCGTGCGGTACGTCAAGGAAACGACCGCCGGCACCGATCCAGGCAGCTTTACGATCACGCTGGCAGCCCTCGGCGCGCACCTGCAGAAAAAGCAGGCCAGGACCGCGCGTCAGTCGCTATTTCAGGGCAGCGGCGGGCTGGTGCAGTCTGGATTCATCGACGGCCGCACAGAGGTGCCCTGGAGCGCCTCACACTACCTCAGCTACAAGGGTATGGGCCTGATCCTGTCTCTGCTGCTCGGCGATGGCTCGACGTCTGGGTCGGGGCCGACCTATACCCACACCTGGGATCTGGAAAAGGACCCCAAAACCGCAACGATCGCCGTAGTTGAGGGTCAGGGTCTGGGCTCGCTGTCTACCCAGCGACACGAGGGTCACGGGTGCGTTGTTAGCTCGGCAACTCTGCGCGTTGAAGCACACGGAAACATGCAGATCGACCTCGAAGGTTTCGGTATGTCTGCCGATGCTCCCGCCGGCGCTGCAGCTATCACCGTCACAAACGCCGCCCACATGGAGGTGCACGGACACCACGCGGGCACGCTGGCCTGGAACGGCACCAATTACAACCTGATCAGCCTGGAGCTGACGATCCCCAATGGTCAGGTTTTCCGCGATGCCCTCGGCAGCGGCGGCACCCTGCGCCCCTACAGCGTCAACCTGAAAGACGTGCAGCTGCGCGTGGTCATGGAAAAGGTTGGCGATGCGTTTGTCACCGGAAACACGGCCGGCACCAGCAGCGATGCCGTGATCACCTTTACCGATCCGGTCAACAGCCACACGCTCGCCATTACCGTGCACAACGCGATTGCGTTTGACACCGACGGGGGCCGTAAAGAGGGATTTAACCTCATTCAAGAGACGGTTATTTTTAAGCCGCAGCAGGACAGCACTGATAGCGGCGTGTCGATCGTCATCGTCAACGACCAGAGCAGCGCCGAGGCCGCCTAATGTCTCGATTTGCTCGCCGTCGCCAGCGCCCTAAAACCGTCGATCTGCTGACTGCAGGCGAGAACGGCCCCGAGCTGCTGCGCGTCACCCTGCGCCGAATCAGCAGCGCCGACGCCGCCCAGCACGGCCTGCACCGCATTCTGGTGCTCGCCGAGGTGACAAAGCAGAGCCCCGCCCACACTCCCCAGGTCGTCAGAGAGGCGCAGCGCCTCGTCGGCAGATTGAAGGGGGTACGGTCGGATCTGTCGGCGTACGACGGCGAGCAGGTGCAGCTGGCCCGCCTGCACATTGACGCGGTGGAATTCCAGCTAACCGAGCAGCTCACAGAGGAGGGTTTAGGGGGGGAGGTCGAGAACCCGCAGCAGCGACGAGAGCAGCGCGAGCAGCGACAAGCACGCATACAAGCGGCGTATGAATCTGCAGCGTTTCCGCCGGCCCTGATCCGCCTGCTGCTCGCCGAGCGCAAGCTCGCACAGCAGCACAGTGAAGCCGAGCACCGCATCGCGCAGCATGAAGTCGGAAAGATGGCCGGATTGGCGCGCAGCATCGGCAGCGCCGGCAGCAGGGCAGGCGCCGAGCAGCGGGCGGCCATTGTCTGCGCGGCGGTGACACACACCCAGACCCTGGTGCCTGTTGCTGGCGTCGAGGCCCTCGACCCTGACAACCCCGAGCACTGGCAGCCCCACCCATTAGAGCCGCAGCCTGAGCCGCTGCAGCTCGTCATCGACGGCGAGGTAGACGAGAGCAGCAGCCCGCCGCGCTATCCCCTGGCGCTGGTCTTTACGTCGTCCGAAATCGCGACACTGGGAGAGGCTGCCTACCTGCACGCCGTCGGCGGTCAGGAGGGGCGCGCGGCGCTGGAGCGATTTCGCCGCGCAACCTCAGCAGCTGGCGGCGCTGTGGCGCCTGAGCAGAGACAAGGGGCTGACCGTGGCTGACCTGCTGGACATGTCGCCGTATGACCTGACGCTCGAATGGATGGCCCGCGAGGCATTCATCAGCGAGGCCGCCGGCGAGATGAGGCGCTACCAGTCCGGCGCCCAGGGTCCAGCCTGGGGCACGCATCGCTTTACATGGCAGGTGAACTAATGTCCAGGTTTGCCCGCGTACGCGTTGAAATCATTACCCAGCAGGGCGAGGCAGGACTGCAGCGCCTGGAGCGGGCCAGTAAAGACGCGGCGCAGGGCATGCAGCAGCTTGATCAGCAGGTCGAGCAGGTCGAGCAGAGTCAAAAAAAGCTGAACATGACCGCCGGGCAGACGGCAAACGCACTGCGCCGCACTGGTCGCAGCAGCCGATCAATGTCTCGACTGCTCGGTCAAGCCGGGCAGGCCAGCGGGTCGCTGTCGGGCACAATGACGACTCTCGTTCCGCAGCTCGGCGGGGCCGCGATGGTTCTCGGCGAGGTTGCCAGCTCTGCAGAAATGTTCGCCGGTGCGGGCGCCTCGGTGCTGCGGGTGCTGGGTCCTATCGCCGCCGCTGCGGTGGCTGCAGGCGCAGCGTATGCATATTTCAACGGACAGCTAAAAGAAGCCGAGGAACGGCAGAGAAAAGCCGCTGAGGGCGCTTCTAAAATGGTCGAGATGACCAGAAAGCTGCGCGATGCCGAGCTGCAGGCAGCCCTCGCGCGCGATGAGATCACACAGGAAGAATTTAACGCTCAAATCACGGCACAGAATGCACAGCAGTTTTTCGCCGCTCGCGTGCAGGGTTTGCGGGATGAACGGCGCGAGATCGAGCAGCAGATCGTCGCCCTAAAAGAGCTAAATGCAGAGGTCGAGGCCGGCGGAACCGGGTTTAGCTTATTAGAAACGCTGCCGGCTGTGGCGCTGGTCGAGGGCATCCTCGGCGAGAACCTTATCGGCACAGATACGAGCGAGCTGTCTACGTTAGAGGCGCGTCTGGCTGGTCTTGATAAGCAGCTCGAAGACACGGCAGCAGCACAGTCTGACTATCAGCAGAGCCTGCTCGACATTGCCAACGGCGCCCCGGCTGCTGCTGGTGGTGTTGACACGGTGACCGACGCTCTAAAAGAGCAGACCAGCGCAGCAGAGGAGGCATTCAGCGCCCGCGTTGCCCTCAGCCGCTTAGACAACGACCCAACCGCGCTGGGCGTAGTCGGTATCGGCATCGACCTGTCAGACCCGACACCCAACCGCGACCGCGACCGCGCCGATCTTCGCTCCAGGCTGCAAGCAAACCGCGCCATACTCGACGAGCGCATCGGCGCAGGTGCTGACGAGCTGGCACCAGAGCAGCAGACCGGACGGGGCGCAGCGATTGCTGGCGCCGCTGCCTCGTTTGCCTCAGGCGATGCCCTGGGCATGCTGGGCATGATCGGCGGTCCTGCCGGGGCGATTGCATCCTCGGCGGTGGCCGGTCTGTCGGCCCTGGGCGATCAGGGCGCCGAGGGGGTCGTCGAGGCGATCAAGGAACAAACGCGCAGTCTGGTGGCAGGCATCGGCGAGCTGCCAGACCTGATCAGCGAAATACCAGAGCTGCTGGCAGAGATGTTGCCTGAGCTAATCGGCGCCATCGTCGAGCTGCCGACGCTAATCGTTATCGGCATCGTCGAGGCGCTCGCCAGCCTGGGTCAGATGATCGTTGAGGGGCTGCGCGATGCCCTGCGCGGCGGCGACGAAACCCGCAGCGGCGCGGCCCTGCGCCTCGCCACCAGTCAAACCGACAGCATCGACGACCGCACCGGCGTGGCTGCTGCGCTGTTTATGGCGACAGCAGACCGCAACCACAACGGCCTGACCGTTTCCGATCAGGAGGTCGGCAGCATTCTGCAGGTCGGCGAGGTCGTGACTGCACGCGGCGACATGATGCCGCAGTCTGCTGCTGTACATGGCGCCAGGGCCGCAGCGGCGGCGGCAGCAGTACACAGGTCATTTACAACGGGCCGGTGCTGTCTGACCCCCTGAGCAGCTGGCATGAGTCTATGGATGCGCGATTTGGTGCCAACGGCTGGGACCGCAAACCCAATTACACGGGCGGGGTGCTCTGATGGCAACGGCGCGTATCTGGTGGTATCCCGGCGGCGAGGGGCATATCGAGCAGCTCGAAATACCCGAGGATGTCGGGGTATCTGACCTGCAGTTCACCCCGGCCCAGCTCACCGGGCAGGCCGGCGGTCTGTCTGGCGCTCGATATACCGCGCTTATCTGCGGATACGACGAGATCATACTCTCGTTTGCCAACTTCAATAACGAGCCATTTCGCCGCCGCTTAGAAGCGCTCCAGCGACACCTGCAGGCTGGCTTTATGTGCTCGTTTTCTCTTGACTACGATAAAACCTGGGCCGCGTTTGCCATCGCCTCGCCGACCCAGGACGACACGTCAATCGTCACGACAGGAAACGCCTGGAGCTACAACACCAGCGCCACAATGGCCAACGGCGACGAGATCATCATCGCGCACCCGCCGCCGGCCACATTTAAGGCAGAGCCGCACCTCGTAAGCAGCATGTCGGGCATAACGACCCTAAACCTGCAGACGGATCTGGTTTACAACTACACCGACGATCCGGTGCTCGTTAGGCATCGCGACTTTTACCCGATCCTGGTGTCGATGGGCTCCAGCCTGCAGCCGCTGGTCACCAGCGAGCGCCGCCGCGCTTATTCGTTTACCGTTCGGTTGCGCATGTCATGGGAAGCGATCGCGGCCTACTATGACCAGAGCGGCGGCGGCGAGGGTAGCGAGCTGGACACGTTGACAATCGGCAACGGCCGCCAGCCGGGCGCAACCCTCGACGATGCCAGCCGATACCAGCCCTGGAGGACCGCCAGCGGCGCGCCCTGGGGGGCGAAACGATGACGTGGCCGGCGTTTTTAATACCGCTCTGGCCAACACCGGCCCCCAGTCCTGGGTGCTGTCTGCGCGCAAATTTGACTGGATACCGGGTCTGGGCGGCGACTGGAAGATCAGCGCCGTACCGATGGCCGACCACATCGTCGCCCTGGGTGGCGATGCATACCCGCCGTATGTGCCCAGCTCGGCGGCGGTGGCGGTGCGGACGTGGCAGACAACCGGCGGCGGGTTTTCGCTGCATGTCGTCGGCGACAGCAACGCGCGCCTAACGCTCTCACGATTGGCTCCAGGCTCGCTGGTGGGCGTCTACGCTGGGCCGCGCACCAGCAGCCCTGGCTCGCATGCGCGCATTGACCTGGGCCAGCTCGTCAGCGTTCAGCAGGTCACCGACCGGGCCAGCGGCGTTGTGCCGGTCTGGCGGCTAAATTTCGCTCCAGCCTATTCGGCGCTGCGGCGGCGGGCAGGCACCAACTTTGCAAACCGGCTGTTTAACTTTGCAGGTGCAGACACCGCGATCAGCGGCAGCGCCTACACCAGCGGCGCCTCGACGCTGCAGGTAAGCAGCGCGGCGTTTTTGCAGCGGCAGGCAGGCGGATACGGGATCGTCAAGGTCACCGGCAACAGCGGTGCCACGTTTTTCCTGCGCTGGACAGCAGTGAGCGGCACAACCCTAACGGTTGATACCTCGGCATTTTTTGGGACGACACTCGAAAACGCCGCGATCGGTAATAAGGTCGAGAACGTCGTGTACTTGCGCGGCCACCCTGCCAGCATCCTGCGCCGGATCTTTGTCTCAACAGGAAGCGCCGACTTTACTGCCGGCACCGCTGGCAGCAATGGCGCATATGACGTGTACCCAGAAACGTGGGGCTATGGCATTGACCGCGCCGACGTCGATATGGATGGACTTGCGCGCCTAAAATCGGACGTGATGACGGTCAACAGCGCGAGCGGTAACTACCTCGCCGAGATCCTCGTCGAGTCTGCGCCCGACAACGCCGTCGATTGGCTGACCAGCTGGCTGCGGCCCCTGGGCATGTTCCTTCGCACGCATCAGGGCAAGTTTTCAGCCTGGGCATGCCAGGACCCCTGGAGCACCTCCAGCCTGTTTGGTAGCTACGGCGTCACCGATGACCTCATGCTGCCCGATCGTCTGCAATGGCAGCCGGTCACCGCCGAGGGCAGCCATGACAGCAGCCAAATTACGGCAGACGGCAACAGCTACGGCGACCTGACCAAGACGAGCGCCTACACCAGCGCGCCGGTGTTCTATAAGCGCAGCCGCGACGTGACCGGCATCCTGCGCAGCGACCTGAGCGATCACGCCGAAGACGTCAACAGCCGGTGCAGCCCCTGGGACACGCGGCCCCTGTCTCGCCTCGGCGGGCAATGGGGCAGCGGGTTTTATGGCCGGCTGGGTCTGGGCGAGCTGACGCGGGTTTCAACGCCTGCCCTGGGCCTGTTTACGCCAGATCAGGCAGACAGCGGCGACGTCCTCGAAAAAACCCCGGCCATGGTTACCGCCGGGCCGGTTCTCGACCTCTACAACGGCCGCGTATGGGTCGGCCTAACCCTCATACCGGAGAGCTAAACGATGGCACTCGACAACAATAACGGACAATTCCCCGACGGCAGCGTCGAGACGGTCGGCACCTCAGCGGTCAGCTTTTCTGTGCCGGCCGGTGCCACCCTGGTTTATGCCCAGATTAAGCACGCCAGTGCAGAGGTGACGTTTGACCCGACCGGCGACGGAAACGTGCAGCTTGCCGTGTCGAGCAGCTCGCCGTCGCTGGTCTGGGCTGGGCCGGCGTTTGGTGGCCTGCGCAGCTTTAAGCTGATCAGCGATACCGCCAGCACGGCCGTACATCTGGTCCTCTACAGCGACCGGCCCTAATCATGTTTCCACCACCAACATCACTGGGCCCTCTGTCTGCTGGCGGCGGCGGCGGTGGCTTTACGTCACCGGTAATTCTAAACATTGCCAACAGCGGCCGGCAGACCGGCAGCGACTGGGCCGACAACAATACAAACGTGCAGGCTACCTGGGCCGCTGCTACCGACGGCGTGCTCGGCGTCAATCAGAACCATTGGGATGATCTTGTCTTCTGGGATCTGAGCGCCATAATCGGCACCTCGCTGCTGGCCAGCGCCTCGCCGATTATTGCTCTGGACTGGCAGACGGCGAGCCACCCCAGCGAAGAGAGCATCATCGGATACGGATTCTGCGCGGCGGCGAGCCTGTCAGATGCTGCGGTGCAGACCAAATCCCGCTGGCTAAATCTCTACAACAACGGCAGCAGCCGCGAGGCAGCGATCAGCAAACGCAACCAAGCGACGGGCCAGACGTCAACGGTGCGCAACAATCCGGCGATCAGTCGCTGCCTGCCGTCGCTGCTGGGTCAAACGTGGTCCTACAGTCTTGCGCAGCTCGACCACGCACACGGCGCGGGCACCGATCCGACAACCTCGGCGCAGACCAGCGTCAACGCCGTAACCGGCAGCCACAAGATCTATGCGTGGCTGGCTGGTGGTCCAAAATCCGCCGCCGTTGGTCAGGTCACCTGGGAGGGGCACCCCTAAAAATTCCTTCTATGGCGGGGGCACTGATGGACGCTGAGCTGCGCGCCATACAGACCGATCTCAGCCGCCTGGGCTACCGCTGCGGGCGCCTTGACGGGCTGGCAGGCCCTAAGACCGGCGCGGCCCTTAAAGCGGCTGGTCTGCAGGGCCAGCCGCTCGACGTCATCGCCGCCGCGCTGCAGGCACGCGTAGACGCTGAGCTGGATACCATCCTGCGCCCGTCTTTAGATCAGCTGCAGCAGCTCGCGCCAAAGTTCCCGCGCGCGTGGCTGTCGGCGCTGCACGCCTCGCTAAGATTTGGCCATATACTGCCGCACCGCCTGCCAGCCTATCTGGCGCAGCTGGGCCATGAATCGGCCGGATTTGCCACCCTGGAGGAATACGCCAGCGGCGAGGCATACGAGGGCCGGGCAGACCTGGGCAACACCCAGCCAGGCGACGGTCGCCGCTACAAGGGACGCGGGCCTATCCAGGTGACTGGGCGGTCAAACTATCGCCGATACGGTGACCTGCTCGGCGTTGACATCGAGGACAATCCCGACGCCGCTTTAGAGCCGCGCATCGCGTTTAAGATCGCCGCGCTGTACTGGCTTGATCACAACCTCAACGCCGCAGCAGACGCTGGCGATTTTGAGGGCATTACGCGGCGGATTAACGGCGGCCTAAACGGTCAAGCCGACCGAGTGCAGCGCCTGGAGGCAGCGCAGGCTCTTTTTGATCAAGGGACCGCGCCGACGCCGCCCGCGACGGTCCCGACGACGCCCCCAGTCAATCCGGTGAGGCCGGCCCCGACCTCCCCCCCTGATCCTATCCCTACCTCTGCAATGGAGGCCCCCATGTCTACAGAGCAACGCGACAGGCCGCTGAAAAACTGGCTCTCTGAACTATTTGACGACACGCGGCGACAGGATCGCCGCGCCCGATTGCGGTCCACATGGCAGGAGATGGCTGATTTTCTGATGGGCCTGCACGAGACACTGCTCGACGAGATCGAGGAAGAGCAGGGCGATGTCGGCGAGGCGCTCGATCATGTGATTGACGCCTATTACGAGGTTTTGGTTGACCAGCTCGTCACCGAGGCTGACAAGCGCCTCGACTGGCAGCGTGTCGGCCGCGCCGATGTTCGCGCGTGGCTGGAGGCCAACGACGGCCCATTTATTCGCCGGCTGTTTACCGTGGCTCGGTCGGTCGCTGCGCTGAAGCGCCAGCAGCCTGCCCGCTCGCGGCTGCTTACCCTGCTGCCCGGCCCTGTCGTCAGGCCACG
>FUIF01017793.1_pt1 | contig 17232 bp, 29 predicted proteins | sample 1003461 | NCBI WGS metagenome assembly FUIF01 (sample SAMEA80401918, study PRJEB19352) | marine metagenome | reverse complement strand
AAGATTCTTAATTAATAACATCAACCGACTCATTGAGGACTTCTTGCTCTTATGTCAAATACAAATTTAACACTTAGACCACATCAAGCTAACGCACTAAATATACTGCGTAGAGATTGGAAAAAACACGATACACACTTAATGCAAGCTCCGACAGGTGCTGGAAAAACAGCGATAGCCGCTGAAATAGTGGCAGGATTGCATCGTAACGGCATTAGAAGTGTATTTATAGCGCCTTACACAGCGTTAATCAATCAGACTGCCAAAGCATTCATGGATTACGGTTTGCCGCAGCCCGCGATTATTTGGCGTGACCATCCTTGGTATGACCCTGACAATTTAATTCAAATAGCCAGTGCTGACACGCTAATTAGACGCGACTTTCCCGATTGTGATGTTGTTATTATTGATGAGTGCCACATAAAGCGAGCTAAGCTTTTAAAACTAATGGCTGAGGGTGATCGAAAATGGATAGGTTTGACAGCAACGCCATTTGCTAACTGGCTTGGCACTTACTACGATAACTTTATTAAAGTTACAACGATGCGCCAACTAATCGACCAAGGCTTTTTAAGTGAGTACGATATATTCGCACCAACCAGACCAAACTTAAAAGGCGTTAAAACATCAAACTTAGCCGCTTATGGTAAAGACTACGTTGAAGATCAACTTGCTGAGATAATGGGTGATGCTCAAATAGTCGGAAATATCATTAAAACATGGCTTCAAAACGGTGAGAATGAGCCAACAATAGCTTTTTGTGTAAACGTTTCTCACGCTAACTTTGTAACGATTGCTTTTTGTAAGGCTGGCGTAAGCGCCGAGGTTATCACGGCAGATACACCGCAAGAGGAAAGACAGCAAATATTTGAAAGATTCCGCACTGGTGTAACTAAAGTTATGTGTAACGTGGGCACATTGGTGGCTGGCTTAGATGAGGATGTAAGGTGCATAATTTACGCAAGACCAACAAAGTCGGAAGCAAGATGGATTCAATGCCTAGGTCGAGGGCTTAGAACCGCAGAAGGCAAAGAGCGCTGTATAATCTTAGACCACAGCGGTACAGTTCACAGGCTTGGCTATCCATGCTCAATTGAGTATGACGAGCTAATTAGCGACAAAGACGGTCTTGATGAAGTTAAGCGCCAACAAAAAGAAAAAGAGAAAAAAGAAAAGCAACCAAAAGAATGCCCACAATGTCACTACATGAAACCGGCCGGTCAATACGTTTGCGCTCGATGTGGATATAAACCAATTAACGGCGAAGATGTTGAGGTTGACGAGGGTAGAGAGCTTGAAATAGTTAAGGGTAAAAAGAAAGAATACACCAAGCAAGAAAAGCAAGCGTTTTACTCTGAGTTGCTGGGTTATCGCAATGAAGCAAGACTTAACCGAGGTAAAAACTACAGTGATGGATGGATTTCTAATCAGTACAAACAAAAATTTGGTGTATGGCCGAAAGGGATGAACTCCACGGTAAAAGCGCCAAGTGCAGAAACACGCAACTACATCAAGTCACGCATGATTGCATTTGCTAAGGGCAGAAAATGAGAGTAAGCACACCAGATGCAATGATAGGGCATGAGGAGTTAGTACTAAGCCATTACGGGCTACCTCCCATCACTGGAAATAGGCACGCACCTGTATGCCCTATATGTGGAAAGCGTAGAAAGTTTAGGCTTCACCGTTATCAAAATAAAGTGGGCTATATTTGTGTGTGCGGTAATGGGTCAGTTATAAACCTAGTTATGGAGGTTAACGGCACAGACTACAAAACCACATGTAATGAAATAGACAAATTGATTGGTAATGAGTTTAAACCAACACCAAAGCCAGCTCAAAGCCAAAATCAAAAACCACAAACACCAAGGAAAGAACAGCTAATGAATAGATTCTCAGCAATACACACAATTAAAAACTACTCCAGTTGAGGCGTATTTAAAAAGCCGTGGCATTCACACAATGCCAGAGTTAAGTATAAAACATGCGCCATCTGAGTTTGACAGAGCTTATCAACGCTCGCTTAGCTGCATGTATGCAGTAGCAACAGATGAGGCAATGAATATTGTGTATACCCACAAAACATATCTTGAGGGTGGCAGCAAGGCGGACGTTGAAGTGAATAAAAAAATGGAAACGGTAAATAAACACAACTTGCCATGCGATTCTTGTGGTCATGAGTACGCTGCCAATGTCGCTGTTAGAATGTTCCCTCATGATGAGGTTTTGGGAATTAGCGAGGGTATAGAGTCAGGATTAAGCGCAAAGCAAATGTTTGGATTTCCTGTTTGGTCTGTGCTTAATACTTCAATAATGAAAGAGTTTAAAGCGCCAGCGGGGGTTAAAACTCTAATTATATACGCTGATAATGACAAAAACGGCGCAGGCTTAGCTGCTGCATACACTTGCGGGCATAAAAACCTGCTAAACAATAATGATGTCAAAAAGGTGATAATAAGAGCGCCATCAGTTAAGGGGAAAGACTTTAACGATATGCTGCTAGAGCCAATGGATACAATAGATTTTATTTTGGGGGAGTAGATTATGATTAAATCAAAAAAGATGCGCGAATCAGCAAGGGGTGAAGCAATGAAAAACTTAAATTATTTTTAGGTTGGGTTTTGTCTGTATGTGCATTTTGCGCTCTTGTTGATGTCGGCACAAAAGCAGACGCCAGCGCTGAAGCTGCATGCCAAGAAAAGGGGATGATATTAATACAAGGTAGAGGAAAATCATATTGCACTACAGGGACTAGGGAAGGGTTATGAGTATTTTACCTAACACAAAAGAAAAGCAGTTTATGAAATCTGTAATGGATTTTCATTTAAGTTACGGGGTTGGTTATCTATACGGCGATGAATGGCATTGCGAGCCTATACAGTGCCATCACGTAGCTGGGCGGACTTATAAAAACAACAAGGTACATATTGGGCATTATTTTATTTTGCCTATTCCGTTTGATTTGCATGATGTAAGTAGTAATCACCCGTTAAACGTCACGCACTGGCGAAATAGGTTTACGGCTGAATTTGGTATGCAGCGGGATTTGTGGTTAAGCATGGTTAGCCGTATGCACTCGCAAGGTGCTATATATGAATTTCCAGAACTGCAAATAATGCAATCTATAAGCGCGAGTAAATACTAATGAGCTTAATTAAATCAATAAAATTCATAGGCACAAACACTCAAATAGTTATTCAGCTAATGCAGGAGTTATTCAAGCATAGCGGAGCGCTAAAGGTAACCATCCAGCCATGGAGTGACAAACGCACAATTCCAGCCAACGCACAAATACACGTTTGGTATAAGCAAATAGCAGATAAAGACGGGGAGAGTGTCAAAACCGTTGAGCTTCAATGCAAAAGAATGTTTGGCTTGCCGATACTGCTAGATAGTGTGGAGTACGGTAATAAAATATCATGGACACTCAACAAGCTTGATTTTTTTAACTGGTCTTATGAGCAGCAATGCGGGTACATGGAGTTATTGCCAGTTACTAGGTTGTTTACCACAAAGCAACACAATCATTATCGAGAAACGATGCAGAGTCATTACAATAAAAATGGTTATGCACTGGATTACACTACATAGCGAGGATTGAAATGATAGGAAAGTATTTTACAACGAAAGAAATAAAACTAATTCGAGAAATGAAGGCCAGCGGGTCAACATACTACGATATCGCGAAAGTAACAGATAGAAGTTACGAATCAATAAAGAAGGCGGCGCAAAGGTTTGGTATTGCAAGAAAGGATTTAAGCGATTTTGAAAAGGCTATAGTAATGAGCGGGGACTCGCCAACAACAATAGGGTTGATTGTAAATAGGACGGGGAGAGAGGTTTCTAATTTAAGATGCAGAAGAAAGAAGAAAATGACATAAGCATATAACAAAACGGTATTTAACATTTTAAATGTCTGGGCTTATTATTAGCTCACTAAAACGCAATAACGCGAACTTAATTGGAGAATCAAAAATGAAGAAGTTTGAATTTGAAAAGGCTGAGGCAATATTTGTTAAGCAATTAGGCGGTAAAAATATAAATGTCGACCAGTATGGGTTTAGTAGGGAGTTTTCGTTTAAGGCTATTGATGTAGAATATGAGGTTACTTGGTTTCACAATCAAAGCACTTTAAAGCTTGGTAATTTGCAGGTTATGTTTTTTGATTGCGAAATATCTAACACTTGGCCTTCACCTGCTGGCGCGAAAAGAAAGCTGCAATTTAGGGATATTCAAGGTAATTGCGTTGCTGTTATTGTTTTGGAGTGGCATTTATGGAAATGACACCATCAAAGCAAGCAAGTTTTAATAGCCTTACTTAGCTTGCTATTAGCTCAGACATTAAAGGAGAATGAAATGAATTTATACAAAGTAACTTTCGTAGCAGGTAGTAAGATGCGCCATATTCGCGTCAAGGCTAAAAATGAAAACTTAGCTTGGTGGTATGCTAAGCAATACGGATCACCTTCAAAGGTTGAGGTTGTATGCTCTCGCTGGTGGTATTTAATTTATGTGGTGGCTTTTGGTTTAGGTTTTTATGGGGCGCAAATGTTATGAGAGATTACAAAGTCACTTACGAAACACCTCTACTAGGATATACTAAGATTCGAGAATCTAAAATAGTCACGGCAGAATCAAAGCAAGAGGCCATAAAAATTGCAGTGCCTAGCAGCTACAAGTTTATATCAGTTAGGCTTATGCCTATAAAGAAGGTAAAAAAAACCTTTCGACATAACCAAGCATGAGTTTAGTGAGGGTCTTTCAATTTCAAATATGTGCAAGCTAAGCGTAGAGGTTAAATTTAATAATAATGATGATTCTAATTATGTGCCACTGCATAAAGATGATGTTATAGCAATAGCTAAAGCGCTAGGTGTAACAGGGGAGGATTTAAAGTGAAAAAATGCAGAACAAGAAGCAACGCCCATATAAACGGTATAGTAACCATGCAAATGATGGGTTGGAACAAAGGCTATACAATGGACTTACCACAATGGCGGGTATGTAATGTTAAATTTAGTGTGCATGGGGTTTAGGATGAATACTGAAAATAAAAGCTTTACACCTGCAGAAATAAAGAATTTATGGCAGACTCCGAAAGAGCTGTTCGATTCGTTAGATATGGAGTTCTGCTTTACTGGTGATGTTGCGGCTAATCACGATAACGCCTTGAGTGAGAATTTTTACACCGAGAGTGATGACGCTTTAAATCAAAGGTGGTTTAAGGTTTCTTGGTGCAATCCACCTTACGACAATATAAGACCGTGGGTATCTAAGGCTATTGATCAGCACAAGAAAGGTAAAACTATAGTTATGCTTGTGCCATCTGACACTAGCGTTAAATGGTTTAAAGATGCGTTTGATAGCTGTAACGAGGTTAGATTTATAAGTGGCAGGCTTTCGTTTATTAACGCTTCAACTAATAAGTCAGTGAGTGGAAATAATAAAGGGTCGGTTTTATTTATATGGCGAGCATACTGCAAATCAAAGTCTGTTTCATTAATTGATAGAGATGAGCTTTTAGGTATAAGCTTATAACTAAACGTTATTAGCAATATTTACCGGTTAGTGTATTATTAATTTGTGCAGTGCAGATGTCAGCGCGTAAAGACACAGGGTATTATCAATCAATTAATAAGGTTTGGTGATTAATCTCGTAGCTATGACGATATATAGCATTGCTAAGTACGGTCGAGAGATAGAGCGAGGCTAACTAGAGTGTAATGGTTGTGGTTAATTATTAACGCTTTAAGTCGTTTCGATAAGTTCCGCGCAAGCCTGAAAGTTAATCACAACCGATGCACTTTGTATCAATCTTTTAACCGAGATATAGCCTTAACCATTTTCGCCGCTTAGTGACGTAAGCGGCTTTTTTATATCTAGTACAGTGTTATACTTAATTTAAATATAAATCGCAGGAGTAATATTATGCCAAAGAAAAGAAATCCAACCGACAAGCCTGATCAGGGGGATGGTTCAGGACAGGAAGATGAGCAGCAATGAGCAATGAGCTTGCCTTACTTGTTATTTTGCTTGTTTGGCTAAAGACTGGCAGGGGTATCAATCCCTGTCTTTTAATTGCTGTTTACTATGTTTTGTACGAAATATCTCAAAGTCTAACAGTCAACCTCACACAAATTTACTTCACATCACAAATAATTATCGACATCACAATACTTTTTTCTTGCCTTTTGCTAGCATATAAGAATATTAAGCAATCATTCATAATCTTACTTTATGGTCTGGTTGTTTTTAGTAGCTTGGCAGTAGAGGGCTTAAGGTTAGTTGATGAGGTATCTAGCAGTTACGTACTGATTGATCTATACGACCTTAGGCAAGAATACAGTCACGCATTAGATTTAATCTTTGCTGTACTTGGGAGTGGTCGCGGTGAGCTTATTAATGATATTAGTTTGTCTATTCGTGGCAGCAGAGTTTATAATTGGGTTATTAATCTTAAAACAACTATTCAAAGTTACAAATTATGAGCGATTTAGAGCAGAAACTACAAGACCACGATCATCGCCTGAGGCTGATGGAAGACCAAAGCCTGAGAAACACTGAGCAGATGGCCGCCCTACTTGGCGAGCTACACGACTTATCAGGCAGTTTGCGTGAGACAGTGCTAACGTTTAGGGAATACGCCGTAAAACATGACAATCTAACCGAGTCCAACAAGGCGCTGTGGGATAAGTACGAAAAACAAAATGAAGCCATATCCGCAATAAATCTAACCAATGCAAAAAACCAAGAAGTAATAAATAGCGTTGTTGCAATAAAGAATAAAGTTATGGGTGTTGTTATACTGGCTATCTTAAGTCCAATATCGATAGGGGCTGCAATTGTCTTTACGCAGAAATAAACGAACATTCAAAAAAAGCCCACTCTAAATACAAGCCGCGTTAATGCGGTTTTGTTATATCTATATAGCTAAATGTTATTTCTAAAGTAAGCCAATAAGCATTAAGATTAGTGTAATTTAATTAATGGAGAATGTAGTGAGCACTAAAAAACCCAGCAACTCAGTAAGTAAAGTTAATCGCGATATTGATGCTTTTAAGCCAAAGCTAGCAATTCAGTACTTAAATGAGTGCATAGAGGTGCAAAAGCAGCGAGGCGAGCAATATAATTCAAAAGGTACAGGCGAGCGCTCATTCGCAGCGGCAGCAAGTGCATTTAACGCAATGACAGGCCAAAACCTAAAAGGCTCTGATGTTTGTTTAATGCTGGCTTGTGTTAAGGCTGTGCGACAATACAGCGACCCTAATCGAGTGCATGAGGATAGCCTGTTAGATTTAGTTAGTTACGCATCGCTATGGGCGGAAGAATTGAATAAGGAGGCTAAATGATTGATTACTACAAGCGCAAAGTAGCAGAGCTTAAATTAAAGGTTAAGGCTTATGCTGAAATGGGTGATGCTAAATCAGCTAATGAGTTAGAGAAAGAGATAGCTAACTATGAAAAGCATATTAGACAAAGCGAGCCAAAAGGCGTTGATAGTTATTTGAGTTAGGGGGTGGGGATGAGTGAATGGATTAGTGTTGATGATGAATTGCCAAGCGAAAGCGGTGCTTATTGGACTTTTAATGGAGGTGATGAGAAGCCTAGCGTGATTCAGAAGCGAGTTCATATGTACGACTCAAGGCATAAGCAATTTAACTGCTATACTGTAACCCACTGGATGCCACTACCAGAGCCGCCAAAAGCATAAAATCAAACCTCACATAACGTGGGGTTTTTATTGCCAACAATAAGCTATAATAAAATAAATGCGAGGTTCGCGAAAATATAGGAGTGATGGGCGGTGTCCAAGCTTGAACTTACAAATAAACAACAGGCATTTTGCGAAGAATATCTTATAGACCTTAACGGCACTCAAGCAGCTATAAGAGCTGGATACAGTGAAAAAACGGCCAATAGGATAGCTAGTCAGCTATTGTCTAAACTTGATATTCAAAGCGCTATACAGGAGCTTAAAATAAGCCGCAGCGAAAGGACTCAGACTGATTATGACTGGGTTTTAATTGAGGCCAAAAAGTCTTATGAGTTGAATGCGACTGTACTTCGAGATGCTGAAGGCAACCCTAAAATGGTCAACCCTGCGGCAGCAGCTAAGTTTCTTGAGTTGGCAGGGAAGCATACAAAGGTTAAAGCTTTTGACTCCGCTGCAAGTAACGATACTGGAGAAGCTCAACCGCTGGAGATTAACTTTAATGTCAAACCAGCTAGTGCAGAAATAGAAGTAACTAAGGGCGGCAGTTAATGCCAACCATTAGCGCCCCACAAAACATATTTCTAAACGAATTAAATACAAAGTATAGGGCTTATGTGGGAGGGTTTGGCAGTGGTAAAACTTTTGTTGGCTGCATGGACTTACTTAACTTCTTCGGTAAGCACCCAAGAACAAGGCAGGGGTACTTCGGCACTAGCTACCCATCTATAAGGGATATATTTTACCCTACATTTGAAGAGGCAGCTTTAATGATGGGCTTTACTGTAGACATTAAAGAGTCTAACAAGGAGGTTCATGTTTACCGTAACGGATTTTATTATGGAACTGTGATATGTCGATCAATGGATAGACCAAACACAATCGTTGGCTTAAGGTTTCAAGGGCGCTAGTTGATGAGATTGACACGCTACCTAAAGATAAGGCTACGAATGCGTGGAACAAGATTGTAGCAAGGTTAAGGTTAAAGATTGACGGTGTAGAGAATGGTATAGGCGTTACTACAACACCAGAGGGTTTTTTGTTCGTATATTCAAAGTTCAAAGATGAGCCAACAAAAAGTTACTCAATGGTTCAAGCTTCAACGTATGAAAACGCTGAGTTTTTACCAGATGACTACATTGATACACTAAAGGAGACTTATCCAGAGGGCTTAATTGATGCCTACCTGATGGGTAAGTTTGTCAACCTAACCGCTGGAAGTGTATATCCACAGTACGGAAGGAATAAAAATAATAGCTTTGAGAGTATTCAGCCGCAAGAGCCTTTAATTGTCGGTATGGATTTTAACGTAAATGATATGGCTGCATGCATATTTGTTGAGCGTGACGGTATTTATCATTGCGTTGAGGAGCTAACTAAAGGCAGGGATACAGATTACATGGCAAGGATACTAAAAGAGAGGTATTTAGATAAGGGTCATAGGGTTACGGTTTATCCAGATGCCAGCGGTAAAAACACATCAAGCAAAGGCGCTGATAAGTCCGATATTGATATATTGAAGAGTTATGGGTTGTGGGTTGTTGCCAAGGATTCTAATCCAAGAGTTAGGGAGCGGGTTAACTGCGTAAATAGAGGTTTTCAAGACTTGAAAATTATGATCAATTCTATGAGGTGTCCAGAAACAGCAAAGTGCATTGAGCAGCAACCATATGATAAGAATGGTGAGCCAGATAAAAAGAGCGGATTAGACCATCAAACTGACGCATTTGGTTATCCTATGGTTTCACTTATCCCGCTAGTTAAACCAGTAGCCGCGCCAAGATTCAGAAGGTAAACATGACAACATTATTAGATTCAACAATCCGCCGTGATGCACAGCTTTTGCGCTTTGGCACTTACTTAAAGTCTGAGTATATAACGCCAGCAATGCAGGGTTTAGCTGTGGATATTCCGCGGTTACTTGTTGGTTACGATGAATTAAACAGGCGCGAAAAGAATAAACTTGTTGCTGAAATTGGCGCTCTAATGAAGTCAAGGCTCGATGATATGTTTACATCAATCACTAATGAGCTGCATGAAATGACGGCGCAAGAGATTGAATTTACGTCTGAGCTTTATGATGACTTTATTGAGAGCGAGTTAAAGCCTGTAGTAGTCGCTGCGAGTATTAAAGCGGCGGATAGTGCAATCATATCACTTGAGAAAGGATTGGGTCGTGACGTTGGTGTGTGGTCTGAGCTTACAAGTAGAAACACAGACAGCGCAACGCGTGAGGTTGTTAATATTGTACGTGATGGCTTTGATAAAGGTCGCACGCTTAGCGATATGACACAGCAAATTAGAGGTAAATATAATCGCTCAGCTAAGAAGTATATGGGCGGTATATTGGACACCACAACGGCGAGGGCTGAATCATTGGTTAGGACTGGCATAAGTCATTATTCTAATCGCGCTCGTGACTCATTTGCACAAGCCAATAAATCAATCTTAGACTATAGGGTATTCTTTGCCACCTTAGACAATAGAACCACAACGCAATGCCTTCACTTTCATTTAAGTAAGTATGAGCTTGACGATAGCGCAGCGCCAACACTGCCATTGCATTATGGTGAACGGTCTGTTTATTTGCTAGGCGGTAAGGGGTTAGACCCATTAAGCGGCTCAAGGCCAGTTATCGGTGGTCAGTCAGGAAAGCAGGCTAGAGAAGCATTTGAGGCTAGGCAATCACGCACAGATAAAAAGGTTAAATACAGAGGTCGCAAAGACTCTAACGTATTTGATGTTGAGCAAGTAAGCGCAAAGGTTACTTCACAGCAATTCATGGAAAGACAGCCTAGGTTTTTTGTTGAATCCTCACTGGGCAAAACCAGAGCTAAGTTATTTTTAGATGGTAAGTTACCAATTAAGAAATTCACAGACTTACAAGGCAGGCCGTTAACTTTAGAAGAATTAAAGAAAACGGCGGCAGGTGAAAAGGCATTTAGAAGAATTGGTGAATAGCCCTTTATTTCAATTTAACTCTGTTTTGAAATAACAAATAAGCATAAGCATATAGCTAAACGGTATTTATAATCTAAGCAGGTTTGGGTTATTGTTTGCAGTGCGGGTTAGTTGATGTATAATTGTTTTTAGCGGTTTGGCGACTGTAAAAGTAATGGTTTGGTTAGGGTATTTAGTTGTGGTCTTTGGGGTTTTATTCCAAACCATTCACCCCTCGCCAAAGAGATCACAAACTAAGTATCTTAATCATTTCTACACTCCCACATGACGAGCATTAACGACTCCCGCAATAGTTACCGTGTGCAATAAGCGGCATATAAGCGCAAACAATTTAATTTTATACTGGTTAGCGTGTCGACTTTTAGACCGAGGATAAAGCGAGTTAATGTTGATAGTAATCACATAAGCCGAATTTAACTAATTCATTAAGGCGTGATGTATCGCAGCGACAACTGTAAAAACTGTTTCGCATATTGAGTAGCTAACATAACAGTAAAAGACCTCTAGGTATTGATGTATCAACTAAAGGTCTAATGATAACTATTGTTTAAATAAAATGGAGATAAAGAATGATTAATTTAATGCAGGGTGATTGTCTTGAGAGAATGAAAGAAATACCGAGCGGTAGTGTTGATATGATATTAACCGATCCGCCTTATGGTATGGATTTTCAGAGTAATTTTAGAAATGAAAAACACAATAAAATAAACGGTGACAATGATTTAAGCTGGCTGGACTCTTGGGTTGATGAGCTTTTTAGGGTGGCTGGCGATAATACTGCACACTACGTTTTTGTAGTTTTCATCACGTAGACAAGTTTAAACAGTCACTTAGAAAGAAAATTCAAGGTTAAAAATATGCTTGTTTAGGGAAAAAAATAACACGAGCATGGGAGACTTAAAAGGAGACTTCGCCCCTAAATTTGAAATGATAATATTTATACACAAAGGGAGAAGGTTAATAAATGGCAGTAGGGATAGCAATATACTTAAGTTTAACCGCACAGGAAATAAGCTGCACCCAACGCAAAAGCCAGTAGACCTTCTTGAGTATTTAATATCAAAATTTAGTGATAACGAGCAGTTAATACTTGATCCATTTATGGGTAGCGGCTCTACTGGCGTAGCGGCAAAAAATCTAAATCGTAATTTCATAGGAATTGAATTGGACGAGGGCTATTTTAATATAGCTAAAGAGCGGATAGAAAAGGCTTAAATTGCACCATTCCATAAACACCGTTATACTATTATCAATTAATTTATAACGGTGTCTTTATGTCAACTCTACAGCTAGGCAAAGCAAGTAAAAACTATCTAACGGCGCAACCTTATGTAAAGATGATGCGTGACACTGTAACTGGTGTTCCTGCATTAAAAGCGCCAGAGAATGCGACTACATACCTACCTAAAATCGATTGTGATGACGAGCAAGACGCTGAATATCAACGCACAAAGTATCAACGCATATTGAAGCAAGCTGAGTATAACAACGTGCCTTCACGTACATTATCAGCACTGCAAGGCGGTTTAAGTTATCGAGATAATAACTTTGAAGGCGTACCAAGCGAGCTTGAATATCTGCTTGATGATATTGATGGTGATGGCTTAACCGCTAACGAGCTAATCAAAATAGTGCAGTCTGAATTACTGCAAGTTAAATACTGCGGCTTGCTGGCTGAGTACTCTGATTTGGAAAGCCTTGGTATTGACGAGGATGAGCAGCTAACTATCTCTCAAAAGAATGCTTTAGGCTTGCGTGCATCTATCAAGCTTTACAGTCGTGAATCCATTGTAAACTGGGATTTCAAGCGCATTAACGGTCGCCGTCAACTAGCTTGGGTTTTACTTCGTGAAGTAGAGCAAGATAAAGACCCGCTACAATTTAGTTGTGATGATGTTGAAACTTATGTGTTGTTGTCGCTTGATGATGACGGTAATTACAATCAGCGCCGCTGGGTTGAGGGTGAAACAAAGCAAGCTGGTGGATGGTCTGAGGCTGTTTATCCTGAGAAGTCTGGCGGCATGCTGTTTAGTTATATTCCTTTCGAGTTTGTTATCGAGGGTGATTATCCAAAAGGCGATATTCCTTTGGCGCTTGGTTACTTGTTTGAAATTGCAGGGTTGACACTTCACCGCTATCAAATGTCAGCGTGCTATAAGTCAGCGCTTCATTACATGGCAACGCCTAAAACATGGTCAAGCGGCTGGGATAGTCAAGGCTTTGAGTTTTATAAATCAATGACCGGTCGTGATTACATATCAGTTGCTGATGATGCTCACTTACCTTTGCCTAAAGATGGTCAATACGGCATCTTAGACTGGAAGGCTAGCGATACTGCATATCGAGATTACTTTGATTCAAACGCGGCTGAGATTGAAGCTCAAGGCGGTACTTTTGACATTCAAGAGAATAGCGGTGAGCAAACAGCTACGGCAAAGGTTATTAACGCAGCAGAGAAAACAAGCGTGTTAAGTAATGTTCAATCTACTATTGAAACCGCACTGATTAAGTTGATGACTTACTGCGCCGACTTTGAGGGTCGTGAAGCTGATGTTGAAATAAAGCTTAATCGTGAATTTATCGCAATCAAGCTATCTCCACAGGAGCGTGATGCCATTCGCAATGACTATGGCCAAGGCTTAATAACTCGCGAGGAAGCGCTAAAACAGCTTGAGCAAGGCGGCGTTTTAGTCGGTAAAGCTGAGGAGCTTTTAGTTGAGTTAGAAATGAATGGTCAATAGTTTCACTTTTTAGTCAAATAGGCTAATATATAAATAGTTGGCAGTCTGCCATTAATTAAGCATCAACTGAGGTTCAGAAAATGCAATTACAGTACGATACACAAGACGCAGTACCAGAAGATTTACGCGAATCATTTGTAGAATTTAAAGACGGCGATAAAACACTCTTTATGCACAAAGATTTAGCGGAAACTAAAAAAGAAGCTTACCGCTTCAAAGGTGACTTAACTCACGCTCAGAAGTTAGCGCAAGAAAAGTCAGAGCGCTTACAGGCTTTAGAGCTGGCAGAAAAAGAGCGTCAAGCAGACTTGGAAGCTAAAGAGCTTGAGAGCAAAAAGAAAACGGGCAGCATGAGGAAATTCTTGAGCACTTCAAGACTCAAGCCCAGCGCAAAGAAGAAGAGCTTCAAGCTAAATTGGACGAGTTAAGCGGTAGCATTAAGCAGAAAGAAAAGACCGCAGTAGTAAACGATTTGGCTTCAATGGGTACTGATTCAACCCGCGCAGCATTAAAGCGCTTAATTGATCAAGATTTAGATTTTGGTGAGGATGGTAGCTTAGTTGTGCTTGAAAATGGCAAGGCAACAAGCATCAACCTCGATGAATACAAAGGTAAACTAAAAGAATTATACCCATACCTAATCAGTGAGTCTCACGGTAAAGGTGGCGGTAGAAGTGGCGCGCTAGGGTCTGGCGGCAGCGGTGGAGTTCCTGCAACTCTAGAAGAATGTAAGGGCGATAAAAAGCTCGAGGCAGCATATTTTAACAATCAACTATCACAAGGTAATTAATTATGTCCCTAGCGAACATGAAAGTATTTAACGATCAATTGCAAACAGCAATTATCAAAAAGCTAACTCAAAAAACTGATCTTTTTACAGAGGCATCAGGTATCGCCTTAGTAAATGAGGCAATGCGTGGCGACTTCAAAGAAGAAGCTATTTGGAATAACGTCTCTGATGCACTTCGCGATGTAGACGCTTACGCGGCACAGGCTGCCGTTGCTGCAACTGGTTTGTCTCAAGATCAAATCAATGACGTTAAAACAATGAAAGCGTTTGGCCCTATAAAATGGGAGCCAAATCAGCTAGCTTGGATTGGTAAAAATCCGGGTGAGGCACTTAGTGTTATCTCTGAGTCTTTATCAATGGCTATCATGCAAGATCAGGTTAACAAGGCTATCGGCGTGCTTGTAGCTGCTATCGGTAACGAGGCTAGTGCTAACATTGATGTTTCTGCTGCTGCTGGTGATTTAGGCGCAGTTACTCAAGTCAACTTAAACAAAACTCATGCGCTGTTTGGTGACTCATCAATGAATCTTGGCACGCAAGTTATGACAGGCTCGACCGCCCACAAAATTCTAGGTCAAGCTCTAGTTAATGGCGCTCAGTTATTCAGTGAAGGTACTGTTAGAGTAATTGATATACTAGGTAAGCGATCTCTTATCACTGATAGCCCTGCGTTGGTTGCTGGTGGCAAGGAACGCGTATTATCACTATCACCAATGGCGGCAACTATCGCAGCAAACAATGATTTCCGCAGCGTTCTCGTTGAGAGTACAGGAAATACGCGATTAGAGACAACTTACCAAGCCGAGTATACTGAAAACGTTGGCGTTAAAGGCTACTCTTGGAACACCGCTGTCAAATCACCAGTCAAGTCACAGCTAGAAACTGGGACAAACTGGACTCTTGTTATGCCACTTAAAGAGTCTGCTGGTGTAATGTTAATCGCTGATCCAGCTAAGGGTTAATTATGAAAGTATGGTTAATTGAATTTCCAACTTATCAGTACAAAGAGGATGTTAACGAATTAGCGCGTAAAAACGATTTGCAAATTGTTGACGTTAAATTCAAAGACTCCATTAATCCTGATGAAGTTGCGAAAGACACTCCAAAACTAACTAAAGCAAAGTAAAGTAAGTTAGTTAGTTGCTAAAAAATAATAAGGGCGACTAATATAGTTGCCCTTTTTTATGAGGTTTTATTATGGGTAAATTTTTAGGTATATCAGGTGGCGCAATTGAACTGAAAGACCGTGTCGCAGTTAGGTCTGCGTCACAACTGGCAGGAACCTTAAGCTCATCAAAAGAGTACTTCATTGACGGCATTATCGATATGGGAACTCAATCAGTAGAAGTTCCTGCTGGCGGGCTTTATTTGACAGGTTACAACTTTGACACTTCAAAGTTAATATCTAGCGAGCCAAATTACACAATGTTCACATCACCAGTTGGCGGCAGCGGCAATATCGTTGGTAAAGATTATGGCATCGAAGTTACAGGGGCAAATTCAAAGGTTTACGATATTAGCGGCGATACAGGATTTGAGGCTTTTGAGTTTAGTCGCATAAATTATAACGACTGCGAATCACTTGGCGAGATTAACAACTATAGGCAGGGCTTTGAAACTGGCACAGGTAGATTCGGCGGAAAGCCTGAGTTAACACTATCGGGCACATGGGTTGGCGGGTACTTTATTGAGTCGTCAATTGTAAGAAGCTTAGCCGATGGTGCTTACTCGCTATTTAAAGCTGGTACGGCGCTCACGCTAGGGTCAAGATTTAGAACAAACATGAATGTTGACCTACCTGCAAGCGCTTCATTCTTTGACTTTTCCCCTACAAACTTCCCCAACCCGTCAACACTGCAAGTTGATAGTGCCATTGTTACTAGACTTGGCGCGCAGGATGCTACGGATTTAAACTACACACCTAACATATCAGCGAGCGACTTAGCATGCTCATGGTCTAATAATGTAGGGATGCCAAACACGTTTGAAGGTGGCTCAATTGGTATAGGCGCATCGGCAGTCACAAATATAAATACCATTGATGTTTTTGAGGATGTTGCAGCAACATCTTGGATAACCGCTGACTTGCAGCACTTCGATAATCCAGTGGGCGGTCAATTGAGGCATTTAGGTATAAACCCAAGGGAGTACAAAACAATAGCTTCATTGACTATTGAAGGCGCCAATAATGATGTGTTAACACTAAGGGTTGTTAAATGGGATGATTCTGCATCATCATTTGTTACCGTGTTAGATCAAGTTAGGCCAGTTAACAATCTTGTCGGCGCCCGAGATGTTGCATTTTTTAACATAAACGTAAATACAAGGCTAGACCAAAATGATTACATCAAGCTGCAAGTAGCAAACAACTCAGGAACCGCAAATGTTACTGCGGAAACTGATGGCTACTTAGTAGTGGAACAGAGATAACAAAACCCCTCATTGCGAGGGGTTTGTTTTTATCTTGATTTTATTAATACAAACATCATTTCAATTTCTTCATCTGTAAGCGTTATGTATCCGCACCGCTTAGCATTATCGTTAAAATGAAAGGCAATTACACCATCATTATCATCAACAACATCAAGTATGTCAGAATCATCAAATTGTATTTCTTCACCTTTGCCATCTAACATATCAACACCCCATAAACACAGAAGAATCGCTTTTACTAACCCGTCTAACTATCGGGTCTTCCTTGCTTTGCTCATTAGCCAATTGCTGCACTGACTTAACGCCCGCCTTAGCTCGATTTAAAGGCTTGCTGCTCATTGCTCGACTTGTTTGTGCAAAGCTTAAATCTGTCATTTCGTTATTCATTGTTATTCCCCTTTTCAAATTTGATGCTTCGATTATCCCAAACGCACATATTGAGCAAATGCAGATAACAAGCAATGCTGTATATTGGAATATCTCGAAGCCTGCAAAAAGCTCAAAGGCTTTGTAAAAACTAAAATACGCACTAAATAAAACTATCGTTAGTAATATGAATTTCATTTCATTCTCCATCAATTAACTTTCCCTAATAC
>FUIF01009827.1_pt1 | contig 17257 bp, 18 predicted proteins | sample 1003461 | NCBI WGS metagenome assembly FUIF01 (sample SAMEA80401918, study PRJEB19352) | marine metagenome | reverse complement strand
CAAGAGCAGCGTTACGCGGTGTTCTCGCCCAACATACACAACGGCAAGTATAACTATGGTGAGAAACAGCACATGGCTAGTGCCCTGCATAGACCCAAGGGTGTTGCCAACGCAGCAAAACATCTACGCCCGTTGACTACCAAGCAAGTGCTGGAGTTTACGCAAGGGGAGTTTGTCAGCGCCTTGTTCGATGCAAAGTCCACAGCACGGAGCCAAGTGGTTAGGGCTACGCAGCAGATCGACTACAAACTGTTTCCCTTGGAACGCTTCCGTAGGAACAGCACAACCCCATTGCAGGATGAACTCCAACGCATACTGAACTCGGACTATGTGTTCGTTGATAAGGAACTCGAAGCCCAACTCCACGCGGCGTTCGCTGCGGCTGCGGAGCATGAAGAGAGCAAGAAGCTACATGACGCGAAGCATACATTCATCGAGGTTGTAGAGGCTCACGGCAGAAATACTTTCCGTGGGTATGCCGAAGTGAACGATGACCGCGGCCTTGGCCGCTTGGCGGATACGCAGGAGAACTTGTTCTACTTCACGCAGGAAGAACTACCAGAGCGTCTAATGGGTGCGATGTCTGTGCTGTCGATGGTGGAGGTAGGGATATACGTTTCCGGCGTTGGGTACCGAGCCGCTAACAATATGTTCTATGTGAGGTGCGAGTAAAACAACGTGAAAGCTCCAAACATAGTAACATACCGCGTAACGATACATCCTACTACGGGAGATGTAGATATAATGTGTTTCGACATAGGATGTATTGACACGTCAGTTTTGGGCCATTACGTTAGCATAAACGAGACCCCCCAATGGGTCCAAGAGCGTATCGCAGTTTTAATGATGACAGACCCTACCCCACCGACTGAAGAGGTTGGCGAGGTAGGGCGTAGGATAGATCGCTCAACTTATTGGGTCTACCATGAATAGGTAGTGAGTCACTACCATGGGGGGCGGTTCGCTGCCCCTCACGAACCAACCGAAGCCAGTTATCCCGTGCGGCCCGTTTCAAATGTTGCACCATAGCTATAAAAGGAAATCTAGATGGCCATGACACCAGAAGCTAAAGTTAAAAAGATCGTCGTGAAGTACCTAAAGGAATTGGGTGCCTACTACTTCTACCCTGTCACGGGGGGTTTCGGACGGAGCGGCGTACCTGACATAGTCGCATGCTACAAAGGATTGTTCTTCGGCATCGAGTGCAAGGCAGGGAAAGGTAAGACCACCGCACTACAGCAGAAGAACTTAGAGGATATCAAGGCTGCAGGAGGCTTTGATTGGGTCGTGAATGAAGAGAACATGCACGACACGAAAGAGACGCTCACAACATGGGCGAACATAAACCAACCTAAATCATAAGGAATGATTAACATGGCTGCACTTAATGCACAGGAAGTATACATCACAGCTCGTCTGGACACAGACACCTCGTTTGGGGTGCGTGTCGATAGCGGCGAACAAGTGTTCATCAACGCGAAGCTCGTACGGGATAAGGGCTTAAACGCAGGGGACACACGTAAATTAATCCTGACTCCTAACCCTTCTGGGAAAGAAGACACGCCTTGGCAAGCCATTGGCGTATCTATAGGGGACATGGCCCCCGAAGAGCCGACACCCCGTGTGGAAGAAGCCAAGCTGGAAGATCGTATCGTGGCTTACTTCGACATAGGCGATAATCAGGTTTCGATCACCGCCCCAGCCTTGGCCGAGAACATGGGTGTCACCGAAGCCGAGATGCAGTTGGCTCTTAGTCGCATGCACAACGCTGGAGAGATGGCCAAGGCGCAGGTCCACGTCAAAGGGAACCAAGAGAAAGCCTCATGGGTTCTGTGGTCTCCGTCAGCAGATTGGTTCTCGATGTAATGAAGGACAAGAAATTAACTCCCGCATTGGAAGCTGAATACAGGTTCCTCAAACAGCAGGTGGATTTCTGGATGGAGGCGCAACACAAGACGGATGCGTCTCCGTCAGCCGCACAGCGTTATTTCTACGCCAAGGGCGACCTGACTAAGTTTGTGCGCAACCGCCGAGAAGAAGGATATAAGATATGACCCCGAAAGAAGAACGTGTGTGGAAGTACATACTCGCCAACCGCGATGCAAGTCCGCATCAAATAGCCAAGGCAACCCGGGCGAGCGTCAAGTACGTCGATCAGTTACTTGCGCGTGTATCGTCGGAGAACTGGAAAGAAGAAGTTACCCCGAAGAAGATGGGTGGTCAAAAGTTTGACAGTGATAAGCCTCGGTACGACCTGCTACCCCCTGAGATACTCGAAGAAACTGCGCAGGTTCTTACGTTCGGTGCCGAGAAGTATTCGGCGCGTAACTGGGAGTTAGGTATGCAGTGGTCTCGCCCCTTCGGTGCCATGATGCGGCACATGTGGGCGTGGTGGGGTGGTGAAGATAAAGACCCTGAAACAGGCTACTCGCACCTAGCCCATGCCGCTTGCTGCATAGCGTTCTTGGTAGCATACGAACGCCGCAACGCGGGAGAGGACGACCGGCCATGACGGAACTCGAACGTCACCTAGAGGAGATGGGCGTCATGCCTGTCTCCAAACCCAAAGAGAAGCCGGAGCCTGTAGTGTACGACTACTCTTTTAAAGACCCACGGGATGAAAACGGAGAGGTACCTTTCTGATGCCGGGATTGAGAAGAACTAAAGATACCCTGCGAATTATACAACTAAAGAGTGAAGGCATGAGCAACGTCGATATAGTGCGGCTCACGTTCAAGACCAAATCACAGGTTGCATCTGTCATACGCCGGGCAAGGCAAGATGGTTTATTACCCCCCGCCGTTGCGGAGGTTAAGTACGTGAGGGATTTACACCGTGTATACGGTGTAAAGACCGGAGCTATGGGTTCAACGCTGGAGAAAACAACTACTCCCGAGGTTTGGAGGTTCGCCGCCGAGCAGGTGCAGGACGGTGGATACGAAACTGTATCCGAATACCTAGTCGATCTGCTGACCGATGCGTACTTTAAACAGAAGGAACCTGAGTGATGGATGTATATACACTCGACTTCGAGACTTACTACGATCAAGATTATTCGTTGTCCAAGTTGACGACAGAGGATTATGTGCGCGACTCACGTTTCGAAGTAATCGGCCTTGCGATCAAGAAGAACGACAAGACGACGAAGTATCTTAACGACCCGGATATGATCGAGCGTTTGTTGTCACACATAGACTTCTCTGACTCTGCTATACTTGCGCAGAACACTATGTTCGACGGTGCCATCCTGAGTTGGCGTTACGGCGTGAAGCCGAAGGTGTGGTTCGACACTATGAATATGGGTAGAGCTTTGCATGGAGTGGAGACCGGTGCATCCTTGCGAGCCTTGTCAGAACGCTACGGTATCGGCCAGAAAGGGTTCGAGGTACTTGCTGCCAAGGGTAAACGCCGCGCCGATTTCACTGCAGAAGAAGCTGAGAAGTACGGCGAGTACTGCATCCAAGATGTAGAGTTGACCTACAAGCTGTTTAAAATCATGGGCGCTAACTTCCCCCGAAAGGAACTCAAGTTAATAGACGTTACACTGCGTATGTTTATTGACCCTGTACTCGACCTCGACATTGGGTTGTTGGAACAACACCTCGAAGACACCCGTGACCGCAAGGACAAACTGTTGATAGACGCAGGGGTAGCGGACAAGAAAGACCTGACGTCCAACCCTAAGTTTGCCGACATGCTACGAGACCTTGGTGTAGAACCCCCGATGAAGATCAGCCTGACGACAGGTAAGGAGACCTATGCCTTTGCCAAGAGTGACGAGGCGTTCAAGGCGTTGCAGGAACACGACGATGATCGGGTGCAGTCTTTAGTAGCGGCACGTCTGGGCAACAAGTCTACCCTAGAAGAGACACGCACAGAGAGGTTTATAGGTATAGCTAAACGTGGGCTGCTTCCGGGGCCGATCAAGTACTACGCAGCGCACACTGGTAGGTGGGGCGGAGCGGATAAGATCAATCTGCAAAACCTGCCGAGCCGTGGGCCGAATGGCAAGAAGCTAAAGAAGGCGATCATTGCCCCCGAGGGATACACAGTTGTCGAAGCCGATTCCTCTCAAATCGAAGCGCGAGTGCTGGCATGGTTCGCAGGGCAGAACGATCTTGTAGATCAGTTTGCTAGAGGTGAGGACGTGTATAAGTACATGGCGTCCAGTATATACAACGTGCCTGTTGAGGACGTGACTAAGGACCAGCGGTTTGTGGGTAAGACTACAATTCTAGGTGCAGGCTACGGCATGGGGGCCGAGAAGTTTGGCGTGGAGCTAAAGAAGTCTGGGGTTGAAGTATCCGAGGCAGAAGCGCAGCGGATCATCTCTATCTACCGCGAGGCTAACTTTAAGATCAGACAAGTCTGGAGAGACGCCAACAACATGGTGAAGAACCTCGTCAACAATCGCGCCATGGCGTTCGGTAAGAAGGGTGTTATCACCGTTGACGCCGCAGATCAGGCGTTGATCGTGCCGAGTGGGCTGAAAATATTTTACCCCGAGTTGCGCGGTGAGAAGTCAGAAATGGGATTCGAATACTCATACAAGGTCCGCCGGGGTCGTAAGAAGTTGTACGGCGGTAAGGTAATTGAGAACGTGTGCCAAGCGATAGCTCGCTGCATAATAGGTGAGCAAATGCTACGAATTAACAAGAAATACAAAGTGGTGTTGACAGTTCACGACTCGATTGTATGCTGTGTACCTGACGAAGAAGTAACTGAAGCACAGGCATACGTGGAGAAATGTATGCGGTGGACGCCTGATTGGGCCGAGGGGCTACCTGTCGATTGCGAGAGCGGCACGGGCAAATCGTACGGAGACTGCGAATGAAAACTAGAAAGTGCCGCGTATGTTTAGAACATAAACCGCTAAACCAGATGAAGAAGAGGGCGGATAGCCCTAACGGGGTTACTACTATTTGTAAACCATGCGTCAGGGAAGCGGAATATTTTAGGGTTCATGGCGTGGAGCGTCCTAAAGACTTGACCCTTGTATTTAAATTAATCGCAGGGGTTAAACACAAACGCTGCCCTACGTGTTTTGAATACAAAACATACGATAATTTTCATAAGTCTGGGGTACGACAAAAGGGGGTCGGGACAAACTGTGTTGTTTGCACAGCTGCGTTTAGGAAGCAGGCACGACTAAAAAACGGTGCACGTATAAGGCAGTTGTCTAGGGCTTGGGTAGAAAACAACTACGAGAAAAACAAGCTACAAGACAAATTAAGGGGGGAGAAATACAGAGCTTCAGGTAAATACAAAATTACTAGGAAGCGTTGGGTAGAAAACAACCCTGATATAGTGGAGTTAAATAGGCAGAGGGATATACTAAGGAGTAGGCATGGTGTGGCTACTATAAGCGAACGTTACGCACGATCTACTTTGGGGGCGCGATCTTTTATGAAAGGGTCAGAGTTTCCGCAAGAAGTTGTTAGAGCGCAACAAGAACTGATGAAAATAAGACGGTTTATAAAGGAGAACGTAGTATGAAAAATGTTGTAGAGTTGAGAGAAGAACTTGCCAGAGTTTTTAAGGGCCTTTCAGACGGGGCGGTAAAGTCCAAGGACGCTTCCGAAATGGCGAACTTAGCGGGTAAAATGATAAACTCGGCAAAAGTACAACTGGAGTACCATGCGTTACGTAAAGACACACCAAGTATAAAGTTTTTACATGTAATCGAGGAAGTGCAGGGAGTGGCGAATGAGTAATGCAGCGCCATGGTCCTTCAGCCGGATCAAAGCCTTCGAGACCTGCCCCAAGCAGTTCTACCACGAGAAGGTACTCAAGCAGTATCCGTTCAAAGAAACTGAGGCCATGCGCTACGGTACTGATTTTCACAAGGCGTGTGAGGATTACATCGGCGAAGGCACTCCTATCCCTGCCAAGTTTGACTTCATCAAGCCAACACTGGATGCACTGAACCGTAAGCCGGGTAAGAAGATTGTCGAGCAGAAGCTGGGCCTGACCGCTGACCTAGAACCCTGCAGCTTCTTTGCTAAAGATGTATGGTTCCGTGGTATCGTTGACCTTGCGATCATCGACGAGGATACTGGTACGGGTTGGATCATCGACTACAAGACGGGCAAGTCTTCCAAGTATGCCGACAAGGGTCAGCTTGAGTTGATGGCACTGACGATCTTCAAGCACTACCCGAAGGTCACAAAGCTAAATGCAGGGTTGTTGTTTGTGATAGCCAAGAGCCTCGTCAAAGCCGAATATGAAATCGACTTAGAGCAACTTCTTTGGAGCAAATGGTTGGCAAACTATGCTAAGATGGAGAAAGCGTTTGAGGTGGATGTTTGGAATCCTAAACCGTCTGGCCTATGCAAACGCTACTGCCAAGTAGTCGAGTGTCCTCATAACGGAGCAAACTGATGCCATATGTGAATAAACCCCGCCCATACAAGAAAGAGTACCAGCAGCAGAAGGCACGGGGGGAGCATGAAGCTCGCATGGAGCGGCAACGTGCGCGGCGCAAGATGGATAAGACCGGCAAGGATGCCAACAAGAATGGCAAAGCCGATAAGCGTGAAGGCAAGGATATCGCCCACAAGAAGGCGTTGAGTAAAGGCGGCAGCAATAAGAACGGAGTAACCGTACAGAGCCGTAAGAAGAACCGAGCAGCGGGTGGTGCCATGAGCAGCCCCAAGAAAAAAGGGTAGTGGCTCACTACCACGGAGAACAACATGGAAATTTTGCGGGATAAAGCAATAATGCTGCGGGTACGTAACCCAAAGCAAATCACAACAGCTATCCCCAATAGCAAGGAGCTACCTATGAATAAGGTTGTCGTAAAGTGGGGGTTGGACGAAGTTCTATCTCTGCGTTCGTTAAACATAAACGCACCATCGCCGATTACAAAGCGGTACAGCTGGCCGGGCCAGTACAAGCCGTTCGACCACCAGAAAGATACCGCGTCTTTTATGACGCTGAACAAGAAGTCCTTCTGCTTTAACGAGCAGGGCACAGGGAAAACTGCATCGGCCATATGGGCGGCAGACTACCTGATGACCCAAGGCAAGGTTAAACGCGTGTTGGTTATCTGCCCCCTGTCGATCATGGACAGCGCGTGGCGCAATGACCTGTTCTCTTTTGCTATGCACCGCACAGTAGACGTAGCCCACGGGAGCAAAGAGAAGCGCAAGAAGATCATCAACAGCGGTGCCGAGTTCGTCATCATTAACTACGATGGCGTCGAGGTGGTCAAAGACGAGATCGCTGCGGGTGGGTTTGATCTGTTTATTGTAGATGAAGCCACTCACTACAAGAACGCGCAGACAAAGCGGTGGAAGACCCGTCAACAAGATAGTCAAAGAAGACAGCTGGCTCTGGATGATGACGGGTACACCTGCTGCACAAAGCCCTGTCGATGCTTACGGCCTAGCCAAGCTGGTCAATCCTCTATCGGTGCCGAGGTTCTTCGGTGCATGGAGAGATATGGTGATGTGGAAGGTAACGCAGTTCTCTTACAAACCTAAAGAGACTGCCAAGGATACAGTGTTCCGAGCGTTGCAACCTGCGATCAGGTTTACCAAAGACGAGTGCCTTGACCTGCCAGACATGGTATACACCAAACGCTTCGTCGAAATGACCGCACAGCAGAAGAAGTATTACGAAACGCTGAAGAAGCAGATGCTCATGCAGGTTGCTGGCGAGTCCGTGAGTTCGGCAAACGCCGCGATCAACATGAACAAGCTACTGCAGATCAGTGCAGGTGCCGTATATACCGACGAGGGGGACTCGATAGAGTTCGACATCAAGAGCCGCTATCAAGCACTCCGAGAAACTATCGACGAGAGCAGCCAGAAAGTTCTCGTGTTCGTGCCCTTCCGACATACGATTGATATGCTAGTCAGTAAGCTCCGAGCTGACGGCATCACGTCTGAGGTCATACGAGGAGATGTTTCTGCAGCTAATCGCACAGCAATCTTCGACGACTTCCAGAACAAACCTGATCCGAGAGTGTTGGTGATCCAGCCGCAGTCCGCCGCGCATGGTGTAACCTTGACTGCAGCGAACACAATAGTGTGGTGGGGGCCGACTTCTTCCTTGGAGACCTACTTACAAGCCAACGCTCGTATACACCGGTCGGGGCAGAAGCATAAATGTACCGTAATCCAACTGGCTGGCTCCCCTGCGGAGAAGCGTATATACAAGATGCTGGACGATCGCATCAACATACACTCAGCTATGATAGATTTGTACAAGGAAATACTTGACTAACCACAATACTTCACCATATAAGGGATACACAACGATAATATGGAGAACGACATGACAGTGTCAGTGGAGAAGCTGGTTAAAACGTACGCGAAGATACGTGACAAGCGTTCGGAGTTAACTGCCAAGTACAAAGAAGAGGAAGGCAAACTCCGAGAGCAGCAAGACAAGGTGAAGCTCGCTTTGCTTTCTTACTGCAAAGAACATGAAGTCGATAGTGTCCGTACTGCATCGGGCCTATTTTACCGTACAGTTAAGCAGCGGTATTGGACGAGCGATTGGGAATCTATGCACGAGTTTATCTTGGCACATAACGTCCCAGAGTTCTTCGAGAAGCGGCTTAACCAAACCCATGTGCGCCAGTTCATAGAGGAAAACCCTGACCTACTACCGGCAGGGCTCAACGTGGATTCGGAGTACACTATTTCTGTGAGGAAAAAATGACAGAAGAAAAGACGCCGTACGTCGATATTCACAAGGTAGCAGAGTACTTCCTAGTATCTGTGTCTACCATTCGGAAGTGGGTACGCTCAGGACATATCCCTGCAAGTACCTACCTCAAAGTCGGGGAAGTTTATAGGTTCCGCATCCCCGAAATAGAAGCGGCCTTGACTGCTGCAACAAAAAAAGCTCAAATGGAGAACCTTAACAAAAACGAAATGGAGAATAATATGTCAGACATGGCACTATTTGAGGGTACAAATTCCCTCGTGAGCAGTGATTTGTTTAAGTCCCTACAAGAAGCAGATGACAATCTTGCTGGCGGTGGCGGTGGTGGCGGCTCAAACCGCATCAGTCTACGCGGTGGACGTTTCCGCCAAATGGTCAGCGGTGAGCAGGTCAATGTTAAGAGTGATGGCATCTTGAATGTGGTCATCATTAACGCTGCGAAGCTGTCCCGCACATTCTATCAAGGTGCGTACGATCCTGAGAACCCTGCTCCACCCGCATGCTGGTCGCCTGATACACAAAAGCCTGCGGCTGAAGTACCCGCTGCAACACGTCAAGCGTCACGCTGCATGGACTGCCCACAGAACATCAAAGGTTCGGGCCAAGGCGAAAGCCGTGCATGCCGGTACAACCAGCGCGTAGCTGTAATGCTCGAAGGTGAGTACGACACCGTGTATCAATTACAACTGCCAGCTACATCCATTTTCGGCGAAGCCAAGGATGGCAAGATGGGGATGCAAGCGTACGCTAAGTACCTCAAGGCGCACAAGACGCCCTCCATCGCTGTGCTCACACAGATGTATTTTGACGAAAACAGCGACACGCCGAAACTGTTCTTCAAGCCAGTCCGTCCGTTGACTGAAGAAGAACTGCAGCAAGCTGTGTCTATGAAAGATAGCGAAGACGCTATCAAAGCAATTACGTTGACTGTGTCCCAAACCGACAAGGTACAGACCCAGCGTGATGGCGCAGTGGCAGAAGACGAGATTGATATCGACGCTGCCCCTGAGCCGGTGAAGGTCGCCAAGAAGAAAGAGGTAGCTGCTCCCTCTGCTAACGAGGCCGATCTTGCTTCTATTGTGGACGACTGGGACGATTGAGGGGTCACTCGCCTAGTTTAAAACGATAGGTAGTCGTGGCGGGTTTGTTACCCTTTTGAGAGCCCGCCACGACATATTTTTGGAGCAGCAACAATGAACACATTAGATTTTTTGGGGGGCGTACTTAGTGACAACGGGCACTACTGCATGTTCGCCGCCAAGAGCAAAGAAGACGCCCGTATCCAGAAGTTCTACGATACCCTTGAGGAAGTAGAGCGCGCCGCACAGAAGTTCGATGCCGATGGGTTTGACGTATACTTCGCTCTGAGCACATACAAAGAGCCGACAAGCCGTAAGGGTATAAACGCCCGCGAGTTGAAGTCCCTGTTCCTTGATCTGGATTGTGGACCCTCGAAAGAATATCCTTCACAGGCTCTGGCCGTGGATGCGTTACGCGCTTTCTGTAAACAACTATCCTTGCCTAAACCACTCATGGTCAACAGTGGCCGTGGGGTGCACGTATACTGGCCCCTTACCGAAGCAGTTTCGGCGGAGCAGTGGGTAGACGCAGCTGAGAGATTGAAGCAGGCTTGCGCCGATAACGGTTTACTCGCTGACCCTGCGGTTACTGCAGACGTGGCTCGTATCCTTCGCGTACCATTTACACACAACTACAAGGACGATCCGCCTTTGCCTGTGGACTTCTTTGGTGTGTCGATGCCGGAGCCTGTGGTGCTTGACGAGTTCACATCCAAGCTGGGCGTCCTGTCGAAGCCAGTTATCAAGATTGATCTGGGCACCGATGCGCTGTACGAAGCCTACGCCGAAAACTCCGAGAATGTTTTCAAGACGATTATGAAGAAGACCGTCGAGGGTCGTGGGTGTGCGCAGCTGAAGTTTATCGCCACGCAGCAGACAGAAGTGAGCGAACCTCTGTGGAGAGCGGGTCTGTCTATTGCAAAGTTTTGCAGTGACGGGGATACCGCCGCAGTAAAGATATCTAACCGCCACCCTGCGTACAACGAAACAGACATGCGCAAGAAGTTGGACGAGATCAAAGGCCCGTACACCTGTGCACGTTTCGACGAGTTGAACGAAGGTACCTGCCGAGACTGCCCACTATGGGGCGAGATTAAGTCGCCGATTGTACTGGGCAAGCGTATTCGGCAGAGCAAAGGCGAAGTGACAGTGTCCGTTCCGGTATTGGGCAAGAAAAAAGCGGAAGACTTCGACATACCCGAATACCCGAAGCCGTACTTTCGCGGTGCAGCTGGCGGTGTGTTCCTCCGCAGTAGTAACTCCGACGGGGATATAGAAGAAGAGGCTATATATCATCACGACATATACATTACGCGGCGTCTGCATGACGTTGAACTAGGCGAGACATTGGTGTTTCGTCTTCATTTACCAAGAGACGGTGTACGGCAATTTAGCGTACCACTTACACAAATAACTTCTCGTGATGAGTTCCGTAAGTGCATGGCTAAAGAAGGCGTAACTGCATGGGGAAAGGCTCTGGATAAACTTATGGCATACACGACAAAATGGGTAGACGAACTACAACGCACCACCGTTGCTGACGAGGCACACCGGCAATTCGGCTGGGTCGATGACGACATGGATGCGTTTGTTCTAGGAGAGCAGCTGGTTGAAGCGGATAGGATTACTTACAACCCACCGTCTTCGAAGACTGCAGGGTTCATGGATGCGTTCGAACCAAAAGGCAGCAGAGAACGTAACCTAGAGTGCTTGGATTTTTACAACCAAGACGGGTTTGAACTGCATCAATACGTGGTGGGCGTCGGTTTCGGCTCTCCACTAATGGCGGTCACGGGTCTCAACAGTATGGCGGTGCATTTGTTTGGCGGTACAGGCGTAGGTAAAACCACTGCGCAGTTTGCGGCCATGTCCATATGGGGGCACCCGGAGCTTTTGTCGTTGCAGAAAGCCGACACGCACAACTCTCGCATGAACCGTGGAGAAGTGATGCACAGTCTACCGCTGATATCCGACGAGATGACAAACGTATCAAGCATGGAGATGTCTGAGTATGTGTATCAAGTGTCCGGGGGTCGCCAGAAGAACAGGCTCTCCGCTAACGGCAACGAAGAACGCGCACGAGGCAAACCTTGGAAGCTGCTTGCATTAAGTTCGGCCAACACCAGTGCATATGAGATATTGAGTCGGGAGAAGGCAGAGCCGAAAGCGGAGATGCAGCGGCTGTTCGAGATCAAAGTGCCTAAGATGAAAGTGGACACAAAAGCCACAGCTGATCTGCACGAAGACTTGAAGTTGCACTACGGCCACATCGGGCCAGAGTACGTGCAGTGGGTCATGCAGAACCGTGACGAGGTCAGAGCTATTGTTCAGAAGACCAAGGCTCGCTTGGACGAAGCCGCTAATCTTGGCCCTGAGAATAGATTTTGGGCGAACGGCAACGCGGTAATACTCACAGGGCTGATTATCGCCAAGAGACTTGGGCTGGTGCAGTATGATGTAGGCAAAGTCTATCGTTGGGTAGTGAAAGAACTTATCCGCCGTAACAGTTTCGTAAATGATATCGGTGCATCTGTAGACGAGACCGTAGGTAACTACTTGTCAGAGAACTACAACAACATGCTCAAGATCGACAGCACTGAAGACCTGCGCGGTAAGAATGACAACGGATTGGATCAGCTGGTACCCGTCGGGGCATCGCCACGCAACACACTGGTCGCACGATATGAGCCGGATACCAAGATGCTGTTCCTACGGATCAAGCCCTTTAGGGAATGGTGCACCGATCAGCAGATAAACTACGCCTCGTTGGTAGACGAACTCAAGGATAAGCGTGGCGCTAAACGGATTAAGAAACGGCTGACCAAGGGTACAGACTTTAACATGCCTGCACAGGACGTGTTGCAGATAAAATTTGAAGGGTTCGACGAGGTTGTAGATGGAGCAGAAAGCGCTGAAGATTGATGATCTAAACCCTGACGGGTTGCGGATCACGGTAAACTGGGAGGATATGAGCGTCTCGGCGTCCATATTCGTCCCCTGCATCAACACCGAAAAAGGTATAGAACAACTCAAAAAGCTCGCCAAACGTAAGGAGTGGGTGTTTGAGACACAGGTCTGCATCGAAAACGGGAAATTAGGTTTACGAGCATGGCGTACTATGTAACAGTGCAGGCACGACATTACTGCTCATAATGTTGTTCTCTGTACTGTGAAAGTACTTACTGGCCCCCACTTCGCGTGGGGGCTTTTTTCGTTAGAAGTCGTACTGGTCTAAGATGCTTCTCTCAAACTCAGTGGTTGTAATCCCACCGCGCATGTCGCCAGTAGTCCGCTCAAAGGTGCGAAGCGAGTTTGCTTTTGTATCCGCGGTGATGACCTTCTTGCGAGTATCGGCGTCTTTTGGCAGACCTGCGTTGTACTCTTGTATGAGGCGCTCGACCTTAGCCAACTCGTCCCTATCACCTTCACGGATAGCCATGTTACGGCGGCGTAGTAGTTTGGTCCTTTCGCCGTTTACAGCATCCGCACGGCGGCGAGCGTTTTTGTTTGCCTCCAACTGCTGGATATACGCTTGTGGTGCGAAGCCTAGACCCTGCATGACCACGTTATACGGGTTGATGTCTGAAGTAATTGCGTCACCGCGCCGTGTTGTTGCGCCTTCTGCAGCGAACCGGAAGGACTTCATACCGTTTCGTATGGATGCAGGCATCATGGCTTCAACACCACGATACACTTCACCTTCAGCCACCTGCCCAATGCCGCGCTCGACGCTCAGTCCTACACCGATAACCGGTCCACCAAGCTGCTCTATTAACGTCCACAAGGCGCTCTGATCTTTGTCGATGATAGGCGCACGATAAAGCAGACTGTTAAGAGAGATACGGTTAGCTAAGTCTACACCTAAAATCTCGTTTGTAAGCCCGCCGTATACACCTTCACCCACGTATTGACGCAGTACAGTTTCAAAATCATCTTCGTCATCATCTGCAAACATGTCGTACATAGCGCCGATAGCGCCCATCATTGGCATGCCGCCCATACCCGCAAACAAACCAGTAGCGATTAGGAAGTTTGCGCCGCCCTTACGAGCTGCTTTCCTTACTTCTGGGTCTGGATCGTTAGCCGCCTCTTTCGCCAGCTTGGCCATCATGTAGTATTTACTGACCGCGAAGCGTTTAAAGAGGAACAGGATGTTACCAATACCACTTTGAGCTACAATCGGACGCCCCGCCGCTGCGGTAGAGCCTAGAGTAAACTCCGTGCTGTCAATCGCTTTCTGCGCCGCGTCACGGTAATCCTGCTCGGATAGCTGACCTTTCTTACGCTGCAGATTTTGAACCTCTAACATGTAAGCAGCTGTGAGCGTTGTCTCGCGGTTGAACCGTTCTGAGTGGTGGAACATAAAGCTCGAATACTTATTTACGGTCTCCATAGGAGCACTGCGTCCAACTTCCAAATCTTCCTGCACCATGGACTGATTGAACTGGCCTTGGTCGATACCCATAGAGATAAGTATATCTGCACGGACGTTGCGCAACATCTCTGGCAAGTTGTTTAGGTCGTAATTGGAGATAGATTTTCCAGCTACACCCATGTCTATTTCTTGCTCTACCGGCTGACCTTCTGGGCCTGTGACCATAACCGTGCGTTTGCTAGGCGCTCCCGCAAACAATTTAGTAGCGGACCCAAATGCTTTGCTAGTATTACGAATACCGTGTGAACCCGCGAGTACGGGCATGGCACTCATGGCAACGTCGAAAAAGGTGATCGCTGCGGACGAGAAGTTTAGACCCATTGTAAACCCGAAACCCAAGCTGTTCACGACTTGCGAGTATTGCGGCACATTAGGGCTAGAGGCAAAGCCAGAAATTTTATCCAGCTTGTTGGCCATCATAGCGGTGCTTGGGTTCTCTTTGTACGGTTTCAGCTTTGCTCGGAACTTCTCGATCTCCGCTGCAGACTTCATTTGCACCAGCTGCCTGTTAAGATCACGCCCCTTTTCTTTCATCATAGTGTAGGCATCGAATTCCATGCCCCCCATGCCTGTTGGCGTTACATCCCCAATAAACCCTCGAACACCCTTACGACGGCGCAGGTTCTGCAGGAACGAACGCTCGGGCATTGCGTCTAATGACAAGTCAACAAGGTCTTGCATTACCTTCTTGTAGCCCTCGTTAGTCTTAAACTCCTGTTCGTTAAACTCGACCGACTTCAGAATATCACGGATGAACCCACTGCTAGGCACTTTATCGAAGCTCATAGTTTGCGAAGATGTTGTAAGCTCTATGCCAGAGTCAAACGTATCGCCCTGAGATTTGTTGTACTCAAGCACCATATCGCTGGCCTGCTCTGCCTTACGCAATGTAGGGAAATACTCTACAGCCCGTTCAGAACGCCCGTCTTCGTCGATAAAATTATACGCTAGTCGATATTTACCCTTACGCATAAGCGGGAAGTACGGACGTATAACCCCAGAATCCTTTTGCAAAATCTTTCTGAGCGATTCAAAAGCGTTCTGCCGCAGTGTTGGGTCTGAAATCGTGGCTTCTAAACGTGCCTCTAACGCAGCGATAATATCGTCATACGTATCTTGGAAGTAGTTCCGCATCTGCTTGTAGAAGTCTTGCCCCTGTTTGTCCAACTTTAGGAACTCAGCCCGCAACTTATCATACTCTGGAGAGCGTTCTGCATCGTCCCTAATAGTTTTCAGGTACGCAGCATCCGTTCTCGACGGGTCAACCTTCAGATAGGTACTTTGCGGGATTATGTTGTTGAGGATAGCAGTCATCTCAGGGTTCTTGCGTTGCCACTTATGGAAGTTCCGCAAGATGGAGTCGAGCACGTCAGACTTTTTACGAAGCGCACCGCTCTGCTGTTTGATAAGTAGGTTAAGCTCTTCCGCAAACGGGATTTTGCTTTTGGCCATATCAGTCAAGATGTTTACAGGCAGCATGTCCAGCGCAAAACTTCTAGCTTTCGGCGATACGCCTTCATTGTAAACAACATCCGCTAGGTCCGCGACTTTAGCCGAGGTCTCTGGAGCAAGATTAGCGGCGCTCTGGGCTAGTTTGTTTGCTCCGGCTTTAGTGGCAGACAGTAGCATCATCGAAGGTGCTGCTCGTGTAGCGGGGGACGGCGTTAGCATGCCGTTGACAATACGGTCTACCTCGTCAAGCGCGCTGCCTATCGTTTTCGGCTGCATACCCATAATCTTGCGCACAATGTTGCGCACCGCCGTAGTAAATTTGTCCCAGCCAGATACCCTACCACCATCAGTCTTGAGGAACGCTAACGCACTCTGGAACTGCGGATTACTAAAGGCTTCGGCAACGAACTCGTCGAGATTGCGAGTACCATATACTTCGCCGAATTGAGCGCGCACCGCGTTCAACAAGCCTTGTAACTGTTTGGTTTGCGGTAAGGCTGGGTTTGCCAAAGACGCCGAGGTAGCTGCGTGGGCCATCTCGTGCAAAACAGTATGCACGTTCATGCCGTTGTTAGCGTCAAGGTAAATCGTATTTGTATCGGGCTCAAATAAGCCAGCAGCAGTGCGCCCTGCTACGGGGGAGATATCGTCCATCACCTGCACTTTAGTAGTGCCGACAACTTCGGCCAGCTTGGCTGCGATATCGCGTATACGTGGCACGGGGTTTGTACCTGCTATTGAGAGTAGGCTCCCTCTCAGGTCGCCGTTTCGCAAACCGTTTACTGTGGTAGGCATTAGCTGACTGTTCAGACCTTTAACTGGGTCTAGCAAGAACATCTCAGCATCGAGGTCCATACCCGCAATGGAGTCGTCATAAAACTCTACACCGTCGTCCAACAAAGCGTCTTCTCTAGCGAGCATTTTCAAGTCTAGCGCCTGCCGCTTATTGCGGTTCTCATCAAACTTTTTCTGATCCTGCGACGATGGAGCTGTAGTTTTAGCGTCGTCCGATTCTATATACGATGACTTGCCGTACACTTCAGCACTGGTTCGCACGAAGCTATTCGACTCTGGAGACAAATTAGCTTCTATCCAGCGCCGAGCGGCAATAGCGTTCGGTTTAGTCTGCCCATAGTAGAAGGCGTCTTGGTCAGCAGTAATATTTTTGGGCGAAACTTCGCTTTGGCTTTCCCCCTGCCGACTACTAGCGCCGATTTGTTCTAGTGCAGCGTGAGGGAGACGGTACTTACTGAAGAAAGCGATAGCTCCTTTCAAGGAATTTCGCCTTTGTTTTTCTGGTTCAGGAGTATTTTTGGTTACTTTTAAATCCGCAGGAGCGGTATTTAGTAGCGCCAAAATAGCTTGTTTATCCTCAGTAGTCGTCGGGTCAGCTTCTAGCGGTGTAACGACAGCCGGAGAATCTTCGTGGAACTTTCTAGCTTTTGCTAGAACCCTGCCGTCTATGGTGTCCGGTTGTTCTGCAAAGAACCGCGCATCGAGTGCCTGCTGTGCCGCTGCGTTAGACACGTCTGGGATATCCATCATAGCAGCGTAAGGATCAGGTGCTGGCACTGCAGGTTCAGGGCGCGGTCGAGGCGCGTACATAGGGTCGTCT
>FUIF01024336.1_pt1 | contig 17273 bp, 18 predicted proteins | sample 1003461 | NCBI WGS metagenome assembly FUIF01 (sample SAMEA80401918, study PRJEB19352) | marine metagenome | reverse complement strand
GTATGAAGTAGAAACAGCGTGGTGAGCCTCATCAATAATCAGTAAAGAAAACTCAGAGGCGTCGAACCTCTCGAACCTTCTTCCTGATTTCATCTTCGCGTTGAGCGTTTGGATCGAGGCGACGACCACCTTGGCCTTGGCGAACGGACCTTCGTTCGACCACAAGATCGACTGCTCGATCTCCGGCCTGCTGCCCGTAACCATCTCGATCTTCTCCGCTGCCTGCGTAAGAAGTTCCTCACGATGAGCGATCACCATGCACCGCTTGCTGGCGATCTTCGCTGCCTCTGCAAACAGAACCGTCTTGCCCGTGCCCGTGGGGGAAACCACGATGGCTGACTTGCTGGTCCGAAGGGTGTCGCATACCCCCCGGATCGCACGCTGTTGGTAGTCACGCAGTTTCATGGGTGGCCCGCCTCCCCTGCTTCGCGTGCTTCCATGTCGATGTAGCAATCGCTACAAAAGTGGTCGTCTTCCTTGGGGCCTCGCCCACACGCACACTCTCGAACCTGCGAAACCAAGGATGGGTGGATGCTATCTCTGTCGTTATTCATTGCTCGCCCGCAATCTCCCGAGCCTTCGGGGTCCAGCCGAGATCCTTGCAAATCGTGCAACCCTTGCCGTTGCAGGCAGTGCAGATGGCGTGCGGCATACCAAACTTGATCGACTCGGCAACATCCCGAATCTTGATCGCCATGGGCTGGTAAGTAAGCCAGCAGCCATCCGGCGTCTCGCTGATCGCCCGCAGCATTTCCTTTGCCTGCCGCAGCATGGAGATCACATCTTGGAACGGCTCGCCCAGTTCCTTGATGTTCATCACCTCGCCCTCTTCACCAACAGCACGATCGACCAACTCCTTCTCGGCACGGGCCTTCTTCAGAACGCCAGCGGTGACCTTCTTGCCGGTCTCTTCCGCTGCTTCCTCGGCACGGTCCCAGACCTCCTTGGCCTCCTCAACATCCAACCCCTCCAGTGCGAGTGACTGGTTCGGGTTCTCGACGGGGACGCCTGCCTCCACCATCTTGGCCGCGTTAATGCAGCGGTAGACATACTGCTTGGAGTAACCAAGCCGCTCCTTGCAGAACTGTTCGAACGAACCGAAGTCCGCCTTCCAATACTGGTTCTGGTAAATCTCCAGCAGGTAGATCAGTTTTTCCTGTTCACACTTGTGGATGCGGTCCACCAGATACTCAACCCGCTCCATGATTTTGTCTTGGGTCGCCGGAGCCATGGCGACTTCAGGTGGGTTTACGGTTGCAAGTTCAGAAGTCAATGTCGTCTCCCTTCAGAGAGGTTTGGATTTCACGGAAGTATTCGTCGTCGAACAGGTCAGCAAAGTCGGCACCACGCTTGCGTGCGCCGATCGCCCACAAGAGAATTTGTCCCAACTGGAGGTCTTCGCATGTTCCGTCGGTGGGAAGTTCCAGTGTGGTCAGCAGGTTGACCACATCCTTCACTGCGTCCTCGCGGTTACGCCCAGTCCAATCCATGATCTCTTCGAGCAGTGCAACCCGAACAGGGATCGGCTCGTCAACTTCAGTGGACGGTTCCGGCTTTTCCTCGACTGCTCGCTGCGGAGGCGGCGGGTTGTTGTCGCCTTGGCCTTCGACTTCCATCTCGCCGTGCTGCTCGACGTAAACAGGAGCGGCACCCAGAGCGTCGGGGCAGTGAGCGCGATACCCAGCAGAGATGCACCGGGCGAACAACATCGCTTCGGGGTACTGCTTCCAAGTGAAGTTCTTGGTCAGGTTTGCACGCTGCGCTTGCTGCATCGTAAACCGATGGCTTCCAATCGAATACCTGCCGGTTGAATCGACACGGAAGAACTGGACCTCGCACTGCTGGTCGCTGTTCTCTACGACCTCGTAGTCGTACTTACCACTGGCCTTGATCGCTGCCGCCATGACGTTGGCGTGCATGTTGACCTTGCCTTGCCGAAGGTAGAGGCCGGTCACACTGTCGTAGTCGGAGATGTTGAACCCCCGACCGATGATGAGCAGGGTGGCTGCCTGCTCTTGCGACTTGAGGTCGGGGAACATACCGGACCGGACAAACATCTCGGCGGTCGCCTCGATGGACATTGGGTAATTCACTGGCTATCTCCAATCTGAGCAGTGTCGAAACGGGTGCAGAACGCTTCTGCATCGCAGATTCTACAGGATACCGGGCTAGGGTTCAAGGGGAAAACATCTTTTTCCAGCATCATTGCCCGCATTTTCAGTTCATCACAGATGCGAGCCTCTTGGTTTTCATCGTATTCGACCTTGTACAAGACCGAGCGGTTGGGTCGATGATCCCCACGGACGAACTCCTGCTCCTCGCCTTGGTCGTTGAAGGCGGTGACCCGCCGGGTGTACGGCTTGAGCGAGGGAAGGTGCAGCCACACCAACACGGGCGGCTCGCCGAAGTCCATCCACGGCAACAGGTCCGGCCCACACTTGACCGACCCATGCTTCACCATCATGTAGTAGAGGGCGAATTGCATGTATCGGGCTAGGTACTGGTGGGACGGTTGGTCCTGCCTCCACTTCCAATCGAACACGATCAGTCGGCCCTTGCCGTACCCGAACACGTTGTCGGTGTCGCGAACCATAAGGTCGAGGTGCGAAGCGAACTCCAGTCCGTCGAGTGACCAGCGGACAGGAACCTCGGTGCCAATCAAAGTGCATCGACCAAACTTCTGGGCGAACCGGTCGCGGTAGAGATGCACGATGTTCGTGACCTCGGCAAGAATGTCCTGCCTTCCGTTCTCGACCGCTTCGCTTAGGTCGCGGTTCTCTTCGGCCAGTTGTTTCTGGGTATCAGCAGCCGCCGCAACAGTAATGCTCGAAGGGTCTTGGTCGAAACCCATTTCATGCAGCAACTCACACGCACGGCCTGCAACCAAACCACGGTACAAAGCGGTCGTTGCTTTTCCTTCGACTTCACCTTTAAAGCGGTGGTAAACCTTTCGCAGACAATCTGCGGTCAGATCGCTGCTGTGTATCTCTTCAACCAGCATTGTTCAGTTCCTTTCTGTCGGTCGAATCTGCGATGCGTGAACACTCGGTTGGGGATCCCCAACTGAAATGTTTTCTCGCTTGTGAATCTCCTCTGCAATCACACTGGCAATCTTGGCGGCGTAATCCAAAGTAGGCGACGACTTCTTGTGCAAGACATGGTAAAAATGCGGGAGGTTTACATTCGCCTTCGTTGCGATACTTCTGGCAGAGATGCCGTACTTTCTCATTGAAGCATTCCAAACATCAGGCAGGTTCACGATTTCGTTTGCGGTCATTGACGATCCAGTCTGGGTATCATGGGTGTCACGAAACCACCGGCACGAGCCGAAGCCCGTACCGGTGGCAGGAGAAAGAGATGACTAATTCACGCCGAGTTCGGCGAGCAGGCGTTCGACCTGCTTTTCGAGGCGGTTGACCTTGGCGACCAACGCACCATACTTGATCGCGTTGCCGTTGAAAGTTTCGGCACGTTCCTTGGGCATACGACGCTCGGGGGCAGGGTTGGGCCATTCCCAATCCACAGAGTTACGAGCCATGTCGCCAACGGTGAACGGCGAGATTTCGAATCCCAACGCCTTGCCCGCTTCCACTGCCATTTCTTGGTAGGTGGGGCGTGTTTCGATGATGAAATCCTTGCGAGCGTTGAGGTACTCGTAAATCTTGACCTTCTTGGCGAAGGGGAGCCGGGTAAGAGACCTAGACATTGGTGCTATCTCCAAACTGTTGTGCGATGATTTGAGCCACTCCGTCGTGACCCAAAGACATCAGGAGTGCGGCTTGGATTTCCTCGGGCCGCATATTGGAAAGGACGATGACGGCACAGTCCGTCATCACTTGGTCGATTGTGGTTCCGTCCGGCCAATCGTTCAGCCGGTTGCGGAGTTCGTTTCTGACTTTGTGAACAGTGTTCATTGCTACTCCGGTTTTGGTTATACGCTGGGGGCGACAGCATGTCAACCCCCAAGCGTATAAACCTCAACGATTACGCAAGATCGTCATCGGCATCAAACTCCTCGTATGCCTCTTTGTCCATGACGAACTTCATCAGGCTTCGAAGGGCGGGGTTGACCGTCATAGCCAATGCGGTCCCCGTCTCATCCGTCTCGATCAACAACGCATCGAGGTCGGGCAACTCGCACGGCTTCGGCCCCCGGGTGAGTGGGTTGAAGTGGTAGCCGTACTGGCGTACCAAACTGACGGCACCAAGGGCTAGCCGAAACGCATCACCAATCTCATGGCGCTCATCTAGGTCCAATTCGCCATCCTCGCCGGGCATGATCGCCCACACTTGGATGCACTTGTCAACACGCTCGAATGAGCGTGCGGCGAATTCCACCGCAGCATTTTGCTGTGGCATGGGAACATCGTTCACGATCGCCGACAGATCCACGCTCGGGACCACATTGATTTTGCTGTAGTGGCCGGGCTTCTCACCCCGTGGAGCCATAGCAGCGTATTGAATCTGGGCAGGCGGGATGCCGTACCCATGAAGCACCTGCTCCATGAGTCCGAGGTAGCAGGTTGCCGCCTCGATCGGTCGATGCTGTTCCAGCAGTTGAATGCACTCGATGGCAATCTCCTGCATCTTGGCTTTTGCTTTGTTGATTTCGTCGTCGTTGAACATTTGTATCTCCAGTTGGGGATCCCCAACTACAAGGTTGCCGCGAGCCGTTCTACGAGAATCGGCCCCAACGGAATGGATGTGTCGGGCAGGGCAATAGTGGTGGGCATGTCCCAGTTGCCACCACGCCGTGCTGCGTGAACAGCCGATTGACCAAACAGAATCGGAACAAACTCAATCCCATCGTTCTGGCACTGTTGCACGAGTTTGCGGCAGTCTTCTGTGCATCCGTCTGTAAGAAAGAACAACACTCGACGCGACTCGTTACGCATCGAGAGGTGCATCATGCCCTGCTCGATCGCCTTGAACGCTTCGGTGCCGCCACCCCACGCTGCGGTAAAACGCTTTGCCACCCGTGAGACGGGCTGGTTGAACAACTTCTCGACCATGAAGCCGTTCGAGTAGCGGATGATGAGCGACGGGATCTTTGCCCGTTCGCACGCTACACACAACATGCTGGCCGAACGCCATGCGTTCTGCGACTCTTCGTACCCCATCGAACCAGAGTCGTCGATAAGCATCGCCACGGCAGTGCCACGCACACGATCGCGATGCCGACGCCGAAGCACACTGGTGGTCAGGCCACGCAGAAACGACGGCACGTTGCGCTGGGCAACACGAATGCCCGAGTCCTTGGGCTTGGAGTACGAAGCCCGAGACATGCCACGCAGTTTGTCCACAACTGCTTGGGCCATGCCCGCAGCCCACAACCCCCACCTGTAATTGTGGACGCCTGATTGTGCATCCGGCACCCGGCCCCGCCGGTCATCCTTGGACCCAAAGGAAAGCCCCTTGGCTTTGCCCTTGATGTCCGCCTCGCTGATCCTCTCCTCCTTCTGGCCAGTCTGGGTTCCATCCTCGTTCTCGACATACCCAGCGTTGAGGCCGCACGCTGCCTGCTCGACTACACCACCACCCCACTGGTCTGATTCGCACATTGCCGCTGGACTGTCTTGGGCCACACAGAGATCGTTGAGTGCGGCCTTGAAGGCTTCGCCCAAGTCTGGCATGTCTGCATCTTCGCCGCCCGTAGGGAATCCAGCATTACCGTTGCCCTGCTCATTCTCGCATTCTTGCTCCAAATCCTCCGGAGAATCTTCCGGGGCCAAGGACTGTAGCAACCGGTAGATTCGATCCGCCAGAGGGATCAAAGAGGAAGTGGTGGGATAGTTCTCGGGTTGATCGTCGATGGACTCGACGCCCTTGAAGATGCCCGCACGCTTGAAGGCGTAGTCGAGCAGCAACAGATGATCCTGACCCGTAGCCTTGAGTGCCGACTCGTCACCCATGTCGGGGAAGTGTGTGCGTTCGATCAGCAAGTAGCACAGCAGGTCGTTGATCGTCCACTCACCCATCTTCTCTCGATGCTTGGCGAGCATACGACGGGCAATGGAACGGCCACGTTCGTACACACCACGCATCATCATCTCTTGCGATGCGATGGCCTCGATGCGAATGTCTTCGAGGCAGTTGATGATGTGGGCATACAACTTGTCGGCGGAAACACCCTGCCGCAGCATGTCCTCTTTGTTCTGGGAGTGTTGAATGTGTGCGTACTCGTGATGCACGAGGTAGCGAACGAAGTCAATCTCGTCCCATGCGAGATGACGCTTCATCGCTTGTGGCAGGTAGATGGTTTTCTCGCCATCGGTGCAAGCACCGCCACCAGATACCTTGAGTTCGACGCCCTTGTTAAGCATCGACGACGCCATCCGACCGAGGGTCGAACAAACGTCGTATGCGTACGTCTTCATCGTGTTGAAATATTCGAACAATGCTAACTCCTTGTTGGGGATCCCCAACTGCTGGCACTCGGAGGGGCGGGTACGCCCCAACCCCTCCGAGTAAACATGAGACTAAGTAATCAGGAGATGCCCATCGCGTTGATCGCCAGTTCGTTGGCGACCTCACGATCACGGGCGGGCAACTGGCCGACCACACACAGGGCCAGTGCCTTCTTGAGTTCCACGCCACGGGCACGGGCGTTGCAATACGAGAGCATGTGCCGGAGGCACACCGGCTCGGTCATGCCCTCGAACGAATCGCCCGAGTCAACGGACGCCACACTCTGCCGGGTCTTGTCCGCAAACTCGACAAGCCGCTTGGCTTCGGCAGCATCAAGGCCATTCATAACCATGAGCGCAGCCTCGTGATTGGCTTGCATGTAGTCCACGTTGAACGATGCCGCGATACGGCTGTTGAACGCAGAGTCGGACACGTTGGCCGCAGCATGGCGGCCAGTCGTGTCGCCATGCCCCGATGTGTTGCGGGTCAGTACGAACCGCATGTTGCCGTGGTTGGTCAACACCTCGCCACTCGGCAGGGTGTAGTCCCGACCCTCGACCACGCCGTGGAACTCTGACTGCACCTCGGCTGGTGCATGGTCGAACTCATCGAAGGTGATGATGTGGATCTGGTTGGGATCGTTGGCCGCAGCACGCATGGCGACCGTGATCTCGCCATCCTCGAAGACCTGCTGGCCCCCTCGGATTTTGTCCACGCCAATCAACTGCTCGATCGGCTTGTCCTTGGTGAATTGGATGATGTGGACCGGGATGCCCAGCGTGTTACCCATGTGCAGGATGATGCTGGTCTTGCCCACACCGGGAGGGCCAACCATGCCCGTGACGACCTCATTCAGCACAACATCGAACAGGTCAGCGGCGTCGAACGTGACCTTGGCACCGCCGGTGCCGAGCCGCTGCGATGCGGACCAGTAGTCGTGGCAGTAGTTGGGGATCCCCAACGGGGCATCCGGCGAGTGATGGAAGAGGAACTTGCGTCCGCACACCTTGACCATCGCATCCTCACCTTCGATGGTCATGTTTGTACTTGGTTCTCGAACCAAGCGAAGCGACTCGACAATGTCTGCCGCAGCCTTCATCTTCTCGTTCGAAGATTCGACCTGCTGCCTCGCCCGCTGTACAGCGGCGTGTGCCCACGCCTCGGTACTCGCGATCCTCTGATCGAAAGCCTTGATGAGCAGGTTGGCTGCCTCGCCTTGCGGCAGGCCCATGTTCACCAACTGCTCGATTTTGCCACGCGCATCGGCTTGCCACGTTTGCATCAGATCGTAAGCCGAACCCCCACGGATGTGCTGGCCGCTGACGAAGGTGTAGAAACCCTCGTCGGTCATGTCCGGACACCACTTCGGGAGGGATCCCAGTGGCTTGCCAGACTCGAAGTAGACCTGTTGTGCGACACAGTGCGCGTCAATTACGATGGCGATAGGTGAACCGGGATCAGAACCGTCCGCCTCCGGCTCTTCGGTCGCGCACTCTGGCATGATCTCTGGGAGGGGATTTGCATCCTCCCACGCGACGATCGACTGGGCGACATCCTCCTTCTTGATGGAGGTAGGCGATGCCCCGATGGCACTGGCGATAGACCGTAGGGTCACAGCCGTGTTTCCGCTGCACAAATCCTCCGCAGAAATTCGTGGTGATGCCACCTGAAGTGCCATCTTGAACCACTCAATCGTGTTGGCCGGGGTGATGTCGTCGGGGTCCTGTGCGTCATCGTTGTATCTGTAAGCGATCAACGAGCCAAAGGACTCAGTGAGGGCAGTGATGAACTGCTCCACGTTCGTACATCCCCTCACCTCGTCGGCCACATGGGAGACGATCTTCCCGTGGTCGATCTTGAAGTTGTAGCCTGTTCCGCTCGGACGAGGTCCAACCGAAGCGAGTCGGAAGTCCGAAGACAATCTGTGACCCTGTGGGGTGTTGAACCCAATGCAAGGATTGTCCTCGTCATCCATGAAGGGAACCATGTCCACCCACACGACGTTGGGTTGGGTCCCCTCGCCGGACACATCGAAGAACAGGGGGAGTTGGTTGCTGTGCTGATGCACGCCGAGTTCATACGGATTTCGAATTCTCATGTTGCTAACTCTTTGCTGGCTGTGCCAGCCATGTAGTTGGGAATCCCCAACTGGGGTGAATGGATCAGCAGTCTTCGCTGCTGATTTCGGATGTGGTTTCTGTGGCGATGGGAGGGTTACAGGTGCAAAGCACATCGAACCCGTGGACGGTCACGAAAGCGAAGCAAAGGAGGGCAATCTTGTTGCCGTCCTCATCGTGGCAGGACAACACCTCTTCGCCATCCTCGGTCTGGACAGACCCAAAGAACATGTCCTTGGGCTTGGATGAATCCTGCATCCGGGTGACCGTGATGGTCATGCCCCCGTGGAACGGGGTTGGAATCGCTGCCGTGTGAAAGTAGGGTTTTACGATTATCTGTGGTTCAGTCATTGTGGAACTCCGATGAGCCGACTTCGTCTTGGGCATGGTCAAAATCGTCGAAGACGATGATGGTGCCGTTGGGGTAGATCGCCGTGTTGTCGGTGACCACGGGGTAGACCCCGATGCTGCACGAGGTCCACTCCCGGCCCTGCCGAGTGAGTGACCGTTGCAGGTTGTATGCCTTCTCGGGCGGGTAGTTGACGCAGTGTTCGAACCCATGGTCATCGGTCCAGACCGTTTGGATCTGCCACTCTGTTGCTGCGGTACTCATTGTTGTCTCCATGGTTGGGAATCCCCAACTGGGTGAATGGTTTACGGGAGGAGGTACACGCGTACCTCCCTCCCACATGTATATTATACCATACAAGCGACCTCTTGTCAAATGTTGGTCAGTTTGACTCGGGGCTTCTCGCTGTTGATGAACGCTTCTGCGATCTCGCCCCAGTTCACACTGGTGATGCTTGTGGTCGAACGGCCATCTAAAACATCTGCCGTTGCAAACTTGTTGCGTCGAAGGATGCCCGAAAGTTTGCCTGCGAGTTGTGCGATGGCCGTCTCTTTGGTCCTGCAATTCTTGGCCCCCAGCCGGATGGCTTTGGTCACCTCGTTGTAGAGAGGCTCGTCATTCGAGAGCCACAGATGGGCACACCATGTGTCTCGGTTACTCCAACCGGCGAACTGGTCGTTGCTGTTTAGGTAGGCGGTCGTCATTGCTATGCTCCTTGTTGGGGATCCCCAACTATGCACGGTTTGCAGGGCAGGGTACACGCGTACCCTCTTCCCATGTATATATTATACCATACAAGTGACCTCTTGTCAAATGTGTGGCGATTTCGTCAACCATGGTTTACGCCCCCCCTTGCTGCTCACGAGGCCCAGCCTTCGCGCGTGATGGACGGTTGGGGATCCCCAACTTGGTTGGCTGGCTGGTTGGTTGGTTGGTTGATTGGTTGGCTGAGGCTGACAGCGCGCGGGTCGCCGGGTTGTTGTCGTGTCGCGGTCGGGATGCCGTCGGGTTGCGTGACACCCAATGACAGCGCGACAGCGCGGGGGGCGGGCGCATAAAAAAACCCCCGACCCAATGGGCCGGGGGAGTTTTCAAACGTCGAGCGGCGACCAACGTGGTTCGAACCATTTCCGACAAGTCGGGCAGTGTTTCGACGTTGTTTCATCGTCGAACCGATCCCCGCATATCGGGCATCGGGCGGGGTTCTCGGGGTCCGGTTGGGGATCCCCAACCGCCCCCCCCCGTGGGGGGGGTGGCGGGGTCCGGGTTGCTGGCGGTCAAGACTCGTCGTCCGACGAATCGCCCGAATCGTCCATCGGGGCGGGGTCGAGTGCGACCCGTTCCAACGCGTTGACCATCTCGGATCCGACGAGCCGAATCCATTCGACGAACGCCCATTCGTCGTCGATCTCGCCCGGGGTCATGGTCTCAAGTTTCCGGGCATAGGGGCCGACGATCCGCCCCAACTGCACGCCCGAATCGTACGGTCGCCGAAGCGACTTGAGCGCGGCCGGTCCGGTCATGGGGGCGTCCGGACGCGGGGCCAGTTTCATCGTCTGGCGGAATCGGTCGCCCGTGGGGGCGTCGATGGTGCCGACGATGTCGGCCAGCCCCGGAACGTCCGGAGTCTGGCGGAACGTTTCGCGACCCCCGACGATATCGGGGATCTCGACCATCTCGACCGGCTCGCCCCGTGCGTCCGAAGCCTTGACGGCCTGCCGGACGGCCTGAGCGAATCGAGCCGGGCGAGCGAACGTGCGGTCCGTGGGCGAGAATGCCCCCACGGGCAACCGTGAAACGTCCATCTCGACCGCCAGCGCCCCCGCTCGGGCGGCATTGTTGGCGGTCGTCTTCAACGTGGACCATTCCGGGTTCGGCATCGGTTCGTCCGATTCCGGGTTGGGAATGGTCGGGTTGGGGCAACCGTCTAGCGTTTCGTGGGTCCACGCCCACCACGCCCGCGGTTGGTCCAACGTCTCGCCATCGGCAACCGCGATCGAATCACAGTAGTGCCAGAACGCCCCGAGCGACTCCGCCAGTGTAGCGGATGCCGTCTCGATTCCGGACGTAGCCTTGATGGCCATCGACCGTTTCGCGTCGATGGTGGCGAGGATCTCGGGCCGGGTTTCGGGGTTCATATCGAACCCCCCAATGATAGCGGAAACGCTCATAAGCGTATCCTCCAGTGATGGCCGGTTGGGGATTCCCAACCGTGCCGGGGTGCCCGGTCCGGCAACATGCCGAACCCGGGCGGGGTCGCCCGTTTCGTGGGCGGTACGTGGAACGAGTTGTGAGAGAACGGAAACGCCCCCCGGCGATGTCGGGAATTTGTCCGACACGCATAGTATAGCATACACTTTTCCATTGTCAACCAACTAGCCAACATTTCTTTTGTTCGGGTGTTTGTTCGGGTAGTTACCCACAATTCATCCACCGACATACGTCCCACGTCCGGGGGTATTATCGGCCCCGGGGTGATAGCGTCCGATATAACCCCCGGAACTAGCCTAGAAACGGGGGTGCGAATATGACGGCATTCTTCGTCATTCCCCCCGTACGCCCCTACGATCCAACGTCATACGCTCCACCGTTCAAGGTATCCCGAGTCATCGGACATTCGGACGCCCCTACGGCGATTCTCCGGGCATAGGCGGAAGATTCCCCCGACCCCCGTACGCGCGTCCGCGGGGGGTCAACCGACCCCGTATACCTTGAATCCCCCCCCGCCGTAGGGGCGACCCCCCGACCCCCTACGGTACGCGCCCCCGGTTGGGGATTCCCAACCCCCCGCCCCTCGCCGGGGTAACCCCGACCCCCCTACCCCCGGGGGATTCCCAACGGACGACCGACCGACCCCGGGGGGGTGCCGGTCCCGCCCCGCCCGCCTAGGTCCGATAAGTTCGCTGTCACGCTATCAGAAAGATTTTCTTTACCACTCGGTGCCCGCCCGTTTGTCAATAATGCTATCCCCCCCTAAGAATCCACATGGCTTTTTCCTCACTTCCTACGGACAGTCAACTACAGTTGACGCATGGACAAACGTGCAATCCGAACCGAGTTGGTGAAGGCAGGTGCTTGGACGAAGTTTTGTGCCAAGCGGAACCTGTACGAATCAGAGGGGCTGAAGGCGGACGAGGCTTACATCAAAGCGGCCAGCGAACTGCTTAAGCGGGATGTGGCTCCGTCGAAGGGTCCTGACTTGGAGGGGATTGTTGAGGGCGTTGTGTTCGAGGAGACTGGAGCGTCTACCCCAGAGTGCGTTGCTTGGGTAGCGAAGCACATCATGGTGAAGGATGTGGAGCCGAAGCAGGCCCCGAGTAGCGAGGCTTGGTCTATGTTGTGTTGGGCTCGGCGTAACAACCAGAACGAGGCCCAGTTTTGGGGCCAGATTTACACCAAGTTGCTTCCGAGCCGCAGTCAGTTGGATGCGGAGCAGCGTTACAAGGACGACGGCAGGAAGGTGCTGTCGATCATCGAGAGGCTGAAGAGTGAGTGATTACTACGGCAGTGTGCCGAAGGATTTGGAAGAAAACTTAGAGTTCCGCCGTCAGGTTTTGGATCTGGCGATTAGGGACCCGGACGCGCGCGAGGAACTGTGGATCGCGTGCAGCCGGGACCTTTTGTTTTACATCAATGTTTTTGGCTGGACGTATGACCCCCGCAAGTCGAACGGGATTTTGCCGTTCATTACCTACGAGTTTCAGGACGACTCGATGAGTCAGATCCGGGACTGCATTCTTGAGGGCCGTGATTTGGTCATCAAGAAGAGTCGGGACATGGGTGCGTCATGGATGCTGCTGACGGTGTTCGAGTGGTTCTGGCACTTCAAGGACGGGCAGAGTTTCTTGCTGGTGAGTCGTAACGAGGATTACGTTGATAAGACGGGCAACCCCAAGGCGTTGTTTTGGAAGATCGACTTCATCCACAAGCACCTCCCCAACTGGCTGATCCCCCAGATCACCCGGACCAAATTGAGGCTGACCAATGACGATAACGGAAGCACTATTGACGGCGAATCTACTACTGGCGATGTGGCTCGTGGCGACCGGCGAACTGCGATTGGGCTGGATGAATTTGCTGCCTTCGAGGTGGACTCTTCGTATCGAGCGTTGGCGTCTACGCGTGACGCGACGCGCTGCCGTATTTTTAACTCGACTCCAGCGGGTTCCAGCAATGCGTTCTACGACATCGCTCATACGGACAGTTTTGACCAGTTGTCTCTCCATTGGGCGTTACACCCTGAGAAGGCTGCTGGTCTTTACGAGTTGGGCGGGAAGATGCGTTCGCCGTGGTATGACGGCGAGTGCAAACGGTGCGCGCATAGCCAAGAGATTGCTCAGGAACTGGACATTGATTTTGCTGGATCGGATTACCAGTTCTTTGAAGCCAAAATGATTACCCGCCTGATTACTGATCTTTCCAGACCCCCGGTGAAAGTTGGCGATGTACGGATACATCAAGAGAGTCTTCAGGTCATGGTTTTCGACGAAGCCCCCAAGGGGCGACTCCGGCTTTGGTTTGACCCCGGCCAGCAGAACCGAGTTCCCATGGATGGGCCTTTTGCAATGGGCGTGGATATTGCCACTGGCACCGGCAGTAGCAATTCAGTTATCTCCATAGGCAATGTGACGAGCGGCGAGAAGGTGGCAGAGTTTGTTAGTTCCAGAACCCGGCCCGAGGAACTAGGACGGATCGCTGTGGCGTTGGCTAGGTGGTTCAACGACTCCAACGGCAAGGGGGCCTACATCGTGTGGGAGGCACCGGGTCCGGGGCGAAACTTTGGAGATACTGTTATCGAATCCGGATATCGGAACTTCTACTACAAAGAAGATGGTGTTAAACTAAAGAAGGGGAGTGGTAGTAGGATTCCGGGTTGGTGGCCGACCAAGGACAACAAGCGTTCTCTGTACGCTGAGTACCGAGACGCTTTGGGCGACGGTCGTTTTCTGAACCGAAGTAAAGATGCGCTTTCCGAGTGCAGAGAAATTGTTTATACAGCCAACGGCTGGATACAACATTCAAAGACGAACTCTTCGATGGACCCCAGTGGTGCCCGAGAGAACCACGGCGACAGACCTACAGCAGACGCCCTGCTGAACTTGGGTCTTAAAGGCCGAACGGTTAAACAAGGCACCAAGACCACGGTCATTCCCGAAGGTTCACTAGCGTTTCGTCGCGATGAACGCGAAAACAGACGTAAACGAGTGGACTACTGGTAATGGCAAACAAAACACTTAACGACAAGATGATCCGTCTCTCTGAGGCGATCATGTTTAGCCGTCGCAAGATGCAGCCGTTTCGCGAGAACCGGCTGCGTGCGATTAGGCAGTACGTTGGCAGCAACTACAGCGAGCATGGTTCGGACGACAAGGTCCCAATCAACTTGCTGGAGCAGGCGATTAACATTTATCGCCGCATGGTTGCTGCAAACAGGCCGCAGGTTTTGGTGCGCAGTAAGAATGCGGACCTCAAGGCCGAGTCTGCGGACTTCGAATCCGTCATCAACCATCATCTTGATGAAATGGGCTTCGAAGAAACGCTCCAGCGTTGGGTTTTGGACTCAATGTTTGGCCTTGGCGTGGTCAAGGTTGGTCTTACACCGGGCAGAGCAGGCGAAATCGACGGATTTACCCACGATGTGGGCCAAGTCTTCGTCGATAACGTCGATTTTGAAGACTTCTGCTTCGATATGACCGCTAAAAGATGGGATCAGGTGCAGTTCTGCGGCAATCGTTACACGTTGCCGTACGAAATGGCCATGGACATGAAGTTGTTTGGCAAGAAGGAACTCACGCCGAACCCTTATGTGGCCAGCACCAACGAACAGGGCGACGAACGCGTCAATACGCTGCAAACTGGCGGCGAAACGATGGGTACAGAGCAGTACATGCCTGTAGTCGAACTGTGGGATGTGTGGTTGCCTTATGAAAACGTAATCGTCACCGTGCAGGCGGACGAACACGCGGGCGGCTTCTACAACAACGAGCCATTGCAGGTGATTGACTGGGCCGGACCCGAGGTTGGCCCCTACCACTTGCTGTCGATGGGCGACGTTCCGGGCAACATCATGCCCCTGTCGCCTGCAAGTCTTCTGATCGACCTGCACGAACTCGTCAACCGTCTCTTCCGCAAACTCGGCAGGCAGGCCGAGCGGCAGAAGACTTTGACTGTGGTAGCGGGCGGTGCGGAAGAGGATGGACGCCGCATCGTTAACGCATCAGATGGCGATACCATCCTCTCCGACCGCCCAGAAGCAACGCGAGAGATGAAGTTTGGTGGGGTAGATTCCCCATCACTCGCTTTTATGATCCAGTTGAAGGACATGTTCTCCTACTTGGGAGGCAACCTTGACTCACTGGGCGGGCTGGCACCTAGTGCAAAGAGTGGCAAGCATGACTCGCTGCTTCGGCAGTCGGCGTCCGTTCGCATTGACGACATGCAGGCACGCACGACTAACGCGGTGCGTAAGGTCGTTGAGTCTGTGGCTGACTACCTGTATTACGACCCAGCACCGTCAACTAAGGTTTACCGCGACATCCCTAACTCGGACCTGTCGGTGAAGGTGGACTTCAACCCAGACATTCGAGAGGGTGACCTGCTCGATTACTCGATCGACATTGCCCCGTACTCGCTCCAGTCCCGTAGTCCGGGTGAGCGGCTGACTGCAATCAACGAACTAATGACTGGCGTCATCATGCCGATGTCCCAGCAGTTGCAGCAGCGTGGCATTGTTCCGGACATGGACAGGTACATGGAGATCATCTCCAAGTATTCCCATATGTCGGAGATCGCCGAGATCCTCAAGGTCGCCGACTTCGCCGAGAAGGAGACGATGCAGGAGATGGCCGAGATGGGCGGAGGAGGCCCGCAGGGAGCCGCCAAGCCTCCGGTCACAGAGAGACGCTATGTCCGGGAGAACGTCGCTATGGGCGGCACACGGGCTGGCAAGGACGCCGAAATGTCCAAGGCTTTGATGGGTGGAGAGAACGCCATCAACCAGCAGGCCATGGGAGGCGAATAATGGCTAAGAAGAAGCGTGGAAGCATGAAGGGCTTTAGCCAGAAGTCTGGCGACAAGCGTGCTACCAAGTCCGGTGCGGGCATGACCAAGAAGGGTGTGGCCAAGTACCGGCGGCAAAACCCCGGCAGCAAGTTAAAGACCGCCGTGACTGGCAAGGTCAAGAAGGGCAGCAAGTCGGCAAAGCGACGAAAGTCCTTCTGTGCCCGGTCAGCGGGACAAATGAAGAAGTTCCCCAAGGCTGCCAAGAACCCAAACAGCAGGCTGCGTCAGGCCCGCAAGCGATGGAGGTGCTGATTGCCAGTTTTTACTGCCAACGGAAACCATGTTGAGATCCAGCAGGGCGCAACTTTTACGTTGTCAATCAACCTACTGGCTTCTGATGGTTCTCAGCGAAACTTGTCTTCTGGTTTTACCGCAGCGATGCAGGGTAGAACCAGTCACAAGTCCGAAAACACCATCTTTAGCCTGACCAGTTCTTCTGGCATTACGCTGTCGGCTACCAGTCCTTGCTTTGTTGTAACCCTTACAGCCACACAAACAGCATTGCTTCTTGCTCCTGTTCGTGGCGTGTACGACATTGAGTTGACTACCACTTCTTCGGGGCTAGTCGAACGCGTTATTGAAGGCTCGTTTGAGATTACACCGGAGGTCACTCGATGACTGACGTTACGGTTACATCTCCAGCCACAACCGTCCAAGTAATTGAAGGTCCGGGTCCACAGGGACCGGCTGGACCAACCGGTGCAACTGGACCTGCCGGTGCAGCCGGTGCCACTGGACCTGCCGGTGCAGCCGGTGCAGCCGGTGCAGATGGTGCAGATGGTGCAGATGGTTCAACTGGACCCGCAGGCGCAGCGGGTGCAACCGGTCCAACCGGTGCAACTGGACCAACTGGACCCGCCGGAGCAACAGGTGCTGCTGGCCCCGCCGACATTAGTTCGTTTGACACTGACGACCTAAGCGAAGGAAGCACCAACCAGTACCACACTACCGCCAGAGCAAGGGCTGCTTTGTCTGCAACAGGCACAGGCTTGTCCTACAACTCAACCACCGGTGCAATTACGTCTCTGAGTACAGATGTCGTCACGCTTAGCACTGGCATTAGCACCAACAACGTGCCCAAGTTTGGTGCAGGTGTTGCGGACACAGACTTCTTGAAGGTCAGTGGCACCACTGTGGTGGGCCGTAGTGCTGCCGAAGTCCTTTCGGATATTGGGGCATTCGCTGCGTCTGGTGTCTCGTCCTACGGCGCGACCCTAGTCGATGACGCAGACGCCGCAGCGGCGAGGACGACGCTTGGCGTCACGAACACCGGCTCGTACACCGGCCAGATCGAAACTGCCGCAGACAAGGACTACATCCTCGACCCGGCAGTCGCT
>FUIF01017046.1_pt1 | contig 17273 bp, 36 predicted proteins | sample 1003461 | NCBI WGS metagenome assembly FUIF01 (sample SAMEA80401918, study PRJEB19352) | marine metagenome | reverse complement strand
GGCTGGAGCCGGGCGAGTGGTACACGCTGCAGGTCGGCGGCTCGAAGCAGGCCGAGAACCTGAACGTGACGGTGGAGCTGGTCAGCGTCCGGGCGGCGATGACCCCCACGGGGCTGGGCGTGACGCAGGCGCAGTTCCGCGAGGTCGAGCCCAACTGGTCACTTACCAGCAACGCGGTGGTGCGCTTCCTGGCCAGCGGACGCCGGCAATTGAACGTCTACCAGCAAGCGTATGTGGTGGCGGCCGACGACTACATCGGGCCCGCTGACGCCTACTGCGACGGCACCGATGACGAGGAAGAGATCCAGGCGGCGTTGGACTTCTTCCACGAGCGCGGCATCGGTGGCGTCGTACGCCTGACCCGCGGCACGTTCAATCTCGGCTCCGCGGGATTGACGGGCCGGGCAAACGTGCTGCTTGTCGGCGAGGGCCGCGAGGCGTCCATCATCGACCGCAATGGCAACTTCGATGCCTACGCGATTGCGGGGTCAAACGGCAGCGAGATCGTGGGCGCCGGCATCGTCGACGTCGGGTTCACCGTCACCGACGCGAACAGCGTACCGGTGCTCGACCTGGACTTCGCCGATCGCTTCTCCATGCACCGCGTCAAGATCACCGGGTGCCCGCACACCGCGATCGACGCCGCCAACTGCGACAGCTTCCAGGCGCACGAAGTGATCATCGACGACTGGGGGCAGTACGGCCTGGAGCTGGACACGTGCCTGGACGTGAACGTGTCTGCCTGCGAAATGAAGAACGGCGCCGACCGGGGCATCAGCGCAGACGGATGCACGGGGATCCTGCAGGGGTGCATCGTGCACGATACGACCCTCGACGGCGCCTCGATCTCCGGCATCTTCCTGGTCAACGCGCCGAGCATGGGCGTGCTGAACTGCGAGGTGTACAACGTCACCGGAACAGGCACCAGCAACGTGTACGGGATACTCTCATCGGGCGTCGGTAACTACATCATCCGCGGCTGCTTCGTTCACGATGTGACGTCGTACGGATCGGGAGCCAACGTTGCGCAGGGGATCCTGTCATTCGGTGGCCAGGTGGAAGAGTGCCGTGTGGAGAATATCCGGTCGTGGGCAGCGACGGTCCTGTGGACCACCAGCTCGCGCGCGGGCATCGATATCGCGGGGGACGAAGCCATGGTCGTCGGGTGCCGGGTGGAGAATTGCGACCGTGGCATTCACGTATCGACGGGGTACAACCGGATCCTGCTCGCCAGCAACATGGCTACCAACTGCGGCAACCTCATTGACCGCCCGGGGTGCGAAGATACGACCGCGCCGATGGTGACGGCCGAGACCGTGCCGGCGACCAACGGGCTCACGTCATACGCGCGCAGCTCCGCGCAGGCGGACCAGGGTACGTACTCCTGGCTGGTCACGTTCGACGGAACAGCCGTGGGCGGATACGCGGCCCTGGTGGACTCCAACAGCGCCACCACCGATATGCACGGCCTGGTCGCTGGAGTCGAGTACACGCTGACGGCACGCTTCTACGTGCCGGCCGGCGGCATCACGCCGACCAACGTGAAAATGCGGTTCCAGAACTACCGCGGCGGCAGCTGGCAGGACACGACCGAGCAGGCGCTGGCCAATACCACTGACGCCTGGCAGACAGCGTCGGTGACGTTCTCGGTGCACGCATCGGCCACAGGAGTACGGTTGCAACTGGTGCGAGCCGAGAGCGGCAACCACGCCAACGGTGATACGGTACATGTCGACCAGGTCAGGCTCTATCCGACGAACATCCAGAACGACCACGACAATGCGAGGGATGATGACGGCACGGCTACGATCGATTCTGCTAACAGTTGGAATTAGCGCGACGCTACTGCTGAGCGCGTGCGCGCTGCAGCCCTACTGCGATGACGCTGACGGCGACGGGGTGGCCGAGTGCGCAGCGTCCATTCAGGAATGGCGGCAGGAGTTCGGGTCGGTCGCCATCTGCGTCGCGTTTTGCCGCGAGTTCGATGCGGACGGCAACTGCGTGAGCTGGCTCCACGACGACCAGGTGGTGTACGAACGTCCGCAGTGCGACTAAGCATTTGAGATGGCTCGTCTAAGACTTTCACGACAGCAGAACGCGCGCGTGGAGTAGTACGCTGATGGCGTCGATGGAAGACCTACACCACCAGATGGGCGCCGTAGAGGCGCGAGTCGGCAACCTCGACAGGCGGACAGGGGCGCTGGAGGGAAAGACCGACCAGCTGCTGGAGGGTCAGAACGAGCTGAAGCGCATCGTCACCAACGGCCTCGACGATCGGATGGACGCCATCGAGCAGGGCCACCAGCGATCGGAGCGCAAGATCGACCGCATCCTGTGGTGGATCATCGGCCTTGGCGGTACCGGCTTCGGGCTGCAGGTCATTCTGCGGATGCTGTCGTGAGCGACCCACTGGTCACCGTCAACTGGTCCAAGATGGGTCCGATCCTGAAGGCGTTCGGCGTGACGCTGATGGGCATAGCGATCGGCCTGTGGCACACGCGCGTAGCGCAGGGACTGCCGCTGTTCAAAGACCCGGCGCACGTCATCACCGCAGTCGGCGGCGGCGTCATCATTCACGTGTTGCTGGAGTACTACAGCGCACCGCCGACCAAGGCGAACCGCAAGCGCCGGCGGATACAGCACCTCATAGCTGGGTACGCCTACGGGGCTGGCGGGACCAACCTGGTCGAGTCGGTAGAGAGCCTGAGACTGTTTTGAAGCAATCTGATCGCGTCTGGAGGAACGGACACATGAACGACCGAGTAAGGGCATCGCTGCCCGGCTTCGCGTCTGCGGCAGTGTTTCTGGTGTGGGGCATCGGCACCCTAACTGGCGCCTTCGACCCCGGCACCATCGGCAACTGGATGATCGGCCTGTTCTCGCTGATTGGCGGCTGGCTGGGCATCGCCTTCATCCCACCGCGACTGCCGGGCCAGGAGTGATACTGCAGACGGATCCGCGCTTCGTGGTGCGGCCGCATATCCAAACCTACGGATGCTACATGCTGTGCCTGGCGTTCCTCGGGGTGAAGTACAGCGGGTGGCCGGCCGGCATCGACGAGTTGTGCAAGGCGTACGATGATCTGGTGCGCATGGGTCTGATCAGCGAGACCTGCTACGTGTACAACCCGGTTTCCGTCGGCCAGCACTTCGGGTGCCCAACAGTCGCGGTCCACAAGCAGGGGGCCGAGTACGAGCCCGGCCCGGACCAGATCGCGATCCAGTACTGGACCCGACCGCGACCAGAGACGGGCGGGGTGTGGGGGCACTTCACGGCTGGCGACTACGACCCCATGGGGCAGTCGCGCACGCGCCTGGAGGGCTCGATCGATAGCCTGCGCGTATTCACGCTGGGCTGATGGGGTTCCTCGACAACCTGTTCGGCGGCAAGGGCGGTGTCGGCGGCATAGTCGGCGCTGTGGGCCAGGTCATCAACGACCTGCACACGTCGGAAGACGAGAAGGCGCAGGCGAAGCTTGAGCTGCAGAAGATCATCAACGCTCGCCGCGAGGTGGCCGAAGCGACGTACCGCGCGGAGCTGGACGCCCGCAAGCAGGTACTGGTGGCCGAGCTGCAGCATGGCGATGCGTACACCAAGCGCGCGAGGCCAACCATCATCTACGTCGGGCTGGCGGTGATCGTGCTCAATTACGTCGTGCTGCCGTGGCTGACGCGGCTGGGCGGGCCGGGGTTGCCGCCCATCGACCTACCAGACGCGTTCTGGTATGCGTGGAGCGGGGTCGCCGGCGCCTACGCGCTGGGCCGCTCGTACGAGAAGGCCACCGGCAAGCGCAACGGCGTGTCACGGGCCCTGACCGGCGGGTAGCGAAATCGTCGCCACGGCACGCGAACGGGCGTCGGACACCAAATGACACGCGCGACACGCGCCGGCGGCTTAGCACCACCTTGGCACCACCTTGCAGAAAGGGCTTGTGTAAGGTGGCCGGGTGCATTATCGTTAGGTCAACACTGATACGGCGGAGCAGCCGCCATAGGAGACAGGATGGAAGACACCATCTCCACGACCCACCTCTTACGAGCCGACCTGAGAGCCGAGTTCTTCGACTTCTCACCGGGTGACCAAACCCGGTACCGGTTCATCGTTTCACAGTCCGCGCAGGGCGACGTTGTCGAGGATGGCGCGTTGTTCTGCGCGTCGGTACTGCGCAGCCCGCGCTGCGACGGCTATCGCTACTTCATCGACTCGGTGCACGAGTTCATGGACACGTGGGCGCCCAACGTCCAGGTGGACAAGAGCCGGTACAGCTCGTCGGTGCAGGCCAGCGGTGTGCTGGGCGATCACTTCCTGCGGTACGTGTGCGAGCACGCCGAGTGCAAGACCTGGACGGCCCTCGCGGCGATCCAGTGCATGGCGCTGTACAGCGGCTGGAGGCGTTCATGAGCGACTACGTCACCAAGGCCGTGGAACTGGTCAAGCTGCGCGAGTACGCGGCCAAGGCCCACCACACCATCATCGACCTGGAGACGGACTTGTACCAACTGCGCGAGCGGTGTGGGGAGCTATCACGCTATGTCGCAGAGCCTGAGGCCTGGGTCAAGCGCGTGCGTGCCGAGCTGGCCGACATGGCTGGACACGCCGACAGTGCCGAGGGGCGAGCATGAGCGTCTATCAGATCGTCTACTACTGGCAGGGCGAGCGACACGTTACCACCGAGACCTGGACATCGCTCGACGTGGCGCGTTGCGTGTTGCAGAAGTTCCGGCAACTCGGATGGCGTGCGCACCTCGAAGAGGTTCGGTCGTGAATTGCCCCGACGCATTCTGGATCGTGACGATCAGTTTCTGGGTGGGGAGCCATCGTGACAGGAGCGTGCCTGTGGTTCCTCTTTCGCGTATGGACGAAGGCTGGCGGGGTGGAAGAAGTAAATGGACGCCGTCAAGAGGAAGCAGCGCAACGGGGTCACCTGGTGTGGCCCCGCCGCTCTGACCGCCATCACCGGCAAGTCGTACGAAGAGTGCGAGGCGCTTCTGGCGGGGTGGCAGAGCAAGCGGCCGGTCACGGGCGTAGGGCTCTACGCGATGAGGCATGCGCTGGAGAAGCTGGGCTACACGCTCATTGCCGAGCGGACCCGACGTCGCCAGACGCTCGTGCAGTGGCACCGCGGGCGCAGCGAGCGACGCGGCGTCTACCTGGTGTCCATCACGGGTCACTACTGCGTGGTCCGCGGCGACGTCTACGTCGACAATCACACGGTCAAGCCTGTGGCGTTCGCCGTGGCGCCCAACCGACGGGCGCTGGTGCGCGACGTGCACCTGGTGATGCGCACCCGCGAATGGGAAGAGCGCCGCGTCTGGGCGTGGTCGTTGACCGACGACGTACCGTACGCACGACTGCGCGTGGCGCTGGCCGAGGCGCGTGAGCGCATAGTGGAACTGGAGGGCGGACGATGACCCTACGTGACGTCCAAGCCCGCCAGGAACGGCTCGCCGAGTACTACGAACGAGCGATGGAGCGCGCCCCGGGGACCGACCCCGGCGGCGTGCCGGACGTGAAGGTGCTGCGCGAGAGCTACGACGGGTCGCCCCAGTGGGCGCATCGCATCGATGAACACCTGGCGCGCTACTGGCCGGGTGAGTGGAAGGTGGCCGTGGACACGCAGAAGATTCGCTACTACGACCAGGCGCGCTGGCTCGTACGACAACTGTTCGGGTCGGACCTACACCGCGACAAGCATGGGTACTACTTCTGGCGTGGCCCGAACGTCCTATCGGCAGCGTCGCGGATCGACGACGTCGTGGAGATGGCGGTCGAGATCGCTATCGAAGAGGGGCGGGCGCCAGAGGACGCGGAAGCGCTGGTCGAGCAGGCGGCTCGCATCGTACCGCAGCGGCGACCGCGCCCGAAGCGTCGTCCGCGGAATGTCGCGGAATCGCTGCAGGACTTGCTCAGCTTCGACAGGTTGAAGCGGTGAAGAGTCGACCGGTGCGATGGCAAGAGGCGGCGACCGCTGCAGAGGCGGCTTTGCAGGAGCTGGCGGCGCTACAGGAAGAGTACCAGGAGTGGCGTGACAACCTGCCAGAGAACATGGACGACTCGCCAACCGCCGAGCGGCTTGACGAAGTACTGGACTTGGACGTCAACGGCGCCCTGCAGACGGTCGAAGAGGCGTCGCTGATGGAACTGCCGCGCGGCTTCGGTAGGGACTGACCATGAGCGAGCGCGACAAGTCGCAGTGGTTCACAGACGAGTGCCCCACGTGTGGGCGCCCTGTCGAATGGCGTTGGACTGGCCTCGACCTGGTAGAGCACGCCGGGGACGAGACGCTGGCGAGCAAAGAGTACCGCCACGTGCCGCAAAAGAAGCGTGTCGACTGGCGCGGCCTGGCTCGCATGATCGTGAGGGCGGTCAAGTGAGGATCATCGGCTACGAGCGAGAGGTCTGCCCCGCGTGCTGCGGGGCGGGCTGGTACGACATCGGCCACGTGTCACTCACCAGCGACCCGCGCGACGGGGAGACGATCGACCCGTGCGACGGCTGCAAAGGCGAGGGGTGGGTCGCGGCACCGGTGTTCGCCAACGACCCTGCGGAACCGACCTACGAGGACATCCACGGCTACCCCGCGAGGGAACCGACATGAGCACGATCTACATCGTCACCGTGGGGCTCTACAGCGACTACACGGTGGTGGCTGCCTTCACTGAGGAAGAACGTGCCGAGCAGTACGCGCGTTGGCACACGCCGCCCGGCGGGTCGGAATACGATGAGTACCACGTCGAAGAGTACGAGTGCGATCCGCCATTCGAGTACAAGGCTGACGAGCCGCCGCACTGGAGCTGGTATCTGGACACCGAAGGCGAAATACACGCGCGTTCCGTGGGCCGTGATGATCCCGTCGGCATGGACGAATCGTTGCGGGCCGGCGTCGTTGCTGCCGAATCGAGGGAGGCAGCAGTCAAGATCGCGGCGGAGCAGCGGGCAGCGGAGCGAGCCAAGCGAGAGGGCTTGTGAGCTGGCGCTGTGATCAAGAGGCGTTCCTGCGCTTCTGGGACGTCCCGCACGAGGGCGTCTACGTGGCCAGCGGTGACGCGCTGGATGACGCCGACGAGCACATGGGCGGGGCGATCAGCTCCCTGCCGGTGTCGCTCGACACGGAGTTCCTGAGCGTGAACCGCCAGGGGCGTGGCGCCATCTCCCGGTCGCTGCGGGCTGCGTACGAGCGGCACCGCTACCGAGGCTTCTTCGAATCACTGGACGAGCCCGAGCGGACCTACCGCAACCTGTACGGGGGGAGTCGGTGACACACGAGCCGGGCTACCAGATCGACGGCCTGCTGCACCTGAACGTGGTCGAGTTCGACGGCGTGGAGCAGGTCCACCTGCGGCGCTGGTATCCAAACGGCAAGCCCAGTCGTCACGGTGTGGTGATGCGTCCTGAGCAGTGGGACGGACTGGTGGCGCGGATCAGGCAGCTGGATCAGTACGTACGGAGTCGCCGGCGGCAGTTGGCTGGCGAGATCGCTGAAGGGAGACTGGTAGAAGAAATGGGCGGGGAGACGCCCCCGCCCAAGGATGGTTGATGGCCGACGGTAAAGCCACCGAGACAGAGCCTACCGCAGCACCGCCAGACGCGCCAACCGGCCTGGTCCCGGTCGAAGGCGAGTACTCGCTGGAGAGCGCCCGGTCGAAGATGCTGGGTGACCGACTCCACCAGTACCACGACCTGCTGCTGGTGACCGACCGCAGGTCGCGCCTCATCGGCTGGAACGCAAGGGCGGGTGAGCCCGACGTCAATCGCGACTTCATCGTCATCGAGGGCGAGCTGGAGTTCACCCGCGACTTCGGCCTGAAGGTCTGCAAGCTGTTCGACTTCCCCGTGCAGATCCGCGACGTGAAGGTGCACGAGGCCGGCGGCGACACGCACATCTCGGTCATCGGGTCGGTGAACGGCCAGGACTGCACCGGTGGGTGCTCGATGGGGGAGCGGGCACCGCAGGGCTGGAAGAAGAGCCGCGGCGGCGCGTTCCACGCAGCGCAGGCGATAGCCGAGACGCGCATGCTCAAACGCGGCGTGGAGCTGGCGATCGGCTTCCCCATCCTGAACATGTACCTGCGCGAGGCGTTCCCCACGGTGGAGTTCGAGGAAGGGACGAACCGGCCGATGCGCAACGTGACGGGCAGCGGCGACCAGAAAGAGAAGGCGGCGCAAGGGCAGAGCGCGAGGCCCAGCCGGCTACCGCCGCAGGTGCAGCGCATCAGGCGCAAGCTTCACGCGCTGGCCGAGGCGGAAGTGATCAGCGAGGCCGAGGCGATGCAGCAGGCGAACCGGGTGTACCTGAACGTGAGCAAGCCGCAGGTCGTCACGCAGCTGGAGAAGCAAATCGACCAGCTGTTCACCGAACGCGGGATGGAGGTGCCGGAGTGAAGTTAGGTCACGCGGCTGGGGAAAGACTGATCCGAGCGACAGGTCTGCTGGTGCCGATAGGGTTCTACGCTGTGAACCTCTGGCTCCTGCGGCACGACTGGTGGCGCGAATGGCTGGGGCTTGTCGACATCACAGGCTGGGTCTGGGCCGTGGCGGTCGTGCAGTCATTCTTCCTCGCTATCGCAATACTATTCGTCGCCGGGTGCGGGTACGCGCTCTTGTGCGGACTCGTCTGGGTGTGGGCCTGGGTGTGGCACGGCCAAACCGATCTGTAGATGGACGCGCTGCTACGCGGCTACGCCAACCGCACCCAATCGAAGTGGCCACAGCTGGTGCTCGACATCACCGAGGGCTCGAAGCCGCAGGCGCGGCACTTCTTCAAGACGCTGACCGAGTGGGAGCGCAAAGAGTCGAAGCGCCGCGAGCTGGAGATCCACCTGCAGGTGCACTACCAGGGGCGGACGCTGGACCAGAACCGCGCCTACCACGGCCTGAAGGCGATCCTGGCGTTCCAGCGCTACGGTCAGCGGGGCTGGGAGCCGATGGTCCACGAAGAGCTGCTGACCGTGTACGGCTCGCCCCACCACGGCCCCGACGGCAAAGAGATGATCACCAAGGACGGCACCGTCGTCCTGAAGCGGTCGTCGGAGATGAACACCAAAGAGATGGCGCGGCTGATCGAGGGCGTGTTCATCGAATTGGCGGTCGAGGGTGTGCCGCTGGACCAGGCGTCGCAGTACCACAACTGGTGGCTGGAGTGGCGGCAGTGGCGCGGAGCGCAGAAAGACGATCCGCTCGCCTACAAGACCGTCGACGACAAGAAGCAGCGCACGCCGTACTGCGAAGCGTGCCTGAAGCCGACTCACTCGATTGAGCTACACGCGGCGCACATCGTGAGCGAGAAGGCCAGCGGCCTGACCGAGCCGTGGGTGTACCTGATCCTGTGTGTGGATCACCACCTTGGGACGCAGCACACCGGCGGCTGGCTGAAGCTGGGTAGGGAGTTCCCCCACCTGAAGGGAACGATCGACAAGGCACGGGAGCAGGCGGGGGTGGCGTCCGTTGCCATGGCCGGAGACGGAATGACATACGAGACAGCGAGAACGATTCAGCTCGTGCTGGCAGGCGCGGCCATACTGTGCGCGTTCGTCAGCATGTACTACGCCTGGAAGGCCGGGCGGCACCGACGGCGAGCGGTACGGTTGCTGCGCGAGCGGATACGGAGGCGTTCAGCGTGAAGCGCTCCAGGTCCGAGATACGGCGCTTGCTCTGGAGCATCTGGGATTGGGTGGCCTTCGGCATGTGGTCGCTCTTTGCGGCGTCGTTCTGGATCCAGTTCGGCGCCTCAGACCAACGAACGTGGCTGCTGACCGCCCTTGCGTCGCTCTCGTACATGTACGCGACGCGGCACGGGGACGATGACTGAATGCCCCTGAAGTGGTTCGAGGTCGACGGTGAGCGCCACGAAGTGCAGAAGGCGCTGACCGAGTACACGCTGATCGAGCACTACCCGCTGACCTACCTGCAGATGGTCGCCAACGAGCGGCCCTGGAGCGGCACGCCGTCGGTGACGCAGCTGCTGAAGGGATCGCGCCAGGCGTACCTGGAGCTGACCGAAGACTACGCGGTCGACCCCGACGACGCTGCGTTCCGCGTGCTGGGGACGAAGGCCCACCTGAACCTGGAGACCCAGCAGTACCAGCTCACCGAGGTCGACCTGCTGGTGGACGACATCAAGGGCACATCCGACCTGCTGGAGCCGGCGCCGGCCAACCGGCTCTGGCTCACCGACTACAAGACGTGGGGCTCGTTCCCCGTGATGCGTGCACTGGGCATCGAGATGGTCGATGTGCCGCAGTTCTGGGAAGACTCGGGCAACCCCATCGTCTACAAGAGCGGCAAACGCGCCGGCCAGCAGAAGACGCGCAAGGAACCGCGGCAGACGAACAAGCCCGACTACCGGGACGTGCAGCTGCAGGTGAACAAGTACCGCATCATGGCGCGCGCCCACCTCGACGCACTGGGAGACGACCGCCAGATCACCATCATGCGGGTGTTCGTGGTCGTGCGAGACGGCGGTACGGGCTCGGCCCGTCAGCGGGGAGTGCTGACCAACACGGCGTCGATACAGATCCCGCCCATGGACGACGCGGTAGTGCAGCGGTACTTCGAGCGCAAGCAGGCGGCTTTGCTGGGGGCGCTGGACAGCGGTGACGCACCGCCGCCCTGTAGCGAAGACGAGTCGTGGCAGGGGCGGAAGTGCCAGCGTTACTGCCCGGTGGCTGAGCACTGCGCAAAGCTGGGCGACAACCCGCACCTCGGCGGCGTACTGCCGGCGTTGCGGGAATCCATAGCCAGGGCGGAGGCGAAATGACGAAAGCTGAAGTGACCGCGACCCGGGAAGAGATACGCCACCTGTGCCGCGACCTGGAGATGGCACGGGACGACCTGAGCGCCGACGTGGCGTCGGTCGGCAGACACCAAGCTGATCGGGCTGCGGACGCCATCGAGCGGGCTGTAGCGTTCCTGCGGCGGCTGCAGCTGCCGGAACCGAGGTAAGCCCATGGGCTATCTGCTGGCCCGTGCAGCGCTGGTGTTGGCCGGCGCCGCGGTAGGGGCGGGCATCACGAGCGGCTACCTCTGGCTGGACGATCAACATGTGCGGGCTATCAGTCCGAGTGCGACTCACCCGTTGCTGTACGCCGCGGCGCAGCTGCCGCCCTACGTGGTCGCGGGGTTCACGCTGGCGATCGTCGTGGCAGCGCTGTTCGTGTACGGGGTCGGCGCTGCGGTGGGGCGTCGGCGCTACGCGAAGCTGGCGCCGCAGCGACAACGGGCATCGACGGTCCGGCGGATCGTCACGGCCGAGGCCCGCATAGCGGTGCTGGAGCGCGAGGACAGGCGGCGCAGCGACCTGATGCTGCGGCTCCGCAAGGAACTGATGTTACGCCGGCGGCGTGAGGCGGCAATTGAACAGCTGCTGCACGCTGATCTTGGCGTCGACCTGGACCCGGGGACCGAACTGCGGGTCGTGGAGAATGAGTAGATGAGCGACGGTATTTACGTGCCCGACAAGGGGAAGCGGCTGCTGGTGAAGGACTGGGTGGTGCCCGCCAGTGATCGGCCCATCGAGATCAAGGTGCTGGAGATAAGCCCGACCGGAGCTGGGTCGCGATGAGCCAAGGTAAGCCACCCCTTCTCCGCATCGCGGCGCTGGTGGCAATGGCGCTGTTTCTGGCGAGTGTGGCGTTCGCTCTCGTCGGGGCGCTTCGACAGGAGAGGCGCTTGTGGACAGCAGCCGCCGTTCTGTTCGGACGCCTCTGTCGTAATCGGAATGGGATTGCCCGAAGCGGATGAGGACGACCCCCGTGCCTGAGACCGACCAAGAGCGCCTGGCGCGCATCGAGCGGCTATTAGCGCGTCGGCTGGCCATCCCGAATCTGGTGCACTACGAAGAAGCGGCGTGGATATTCGCCGCCGACGTGGAGTTCCTGCTGGCCAAAGCCAAGCAGAGCCAGTGGGTGGCGGTGAGTGAGCGGTTGCCGCCGGAGCCGGGCGACTATCTGGTGCTCGATGACGGGGTCCCATGCACGGAATCGTGGGACGGCTTGACCTGGAAGTACGTTGGCCACATCACACACTGGTGTCCACTACCGCCAGAGAAGCCGCAGTGATGCGTAGCTCTTACTACGGCGAGCAAGAGTTCACCGTCGAATACGTCAACCAGGAGTTGGCAGCAGACGATGACTGAGACCGATCAAGAGCGCTTAGCGCGCATCGAGGCCAACCGGACGATGCATGTGTCAAATGAGGACTACGAGTGGCTGTTGGCCAAGGCCAAGCAGAGCCAGCGGCTCTCGGATGAGGTAGAGCGCCTGGATGCCACGTTGCAGATGATCGACGGCGGCGACCATCCCTGCACGGATGAGTCCCAACTGCGGCAGTGGGCTTATGAGGCTCGCACGCTGGGGCGCGATCATCGACCACCGCCAGAGAAGCCGCAGGAGGGGGCGCAGACGTGAAGGTCGAAGCTCCCGACGCCCTATTCGTGTGGGCCGCGCCGCAACCGTCAGGCCGGCCACAACTGAAGGTGCGCCGCACTCCAACCGAGCACACCCTGCCATACGTACGCACCGACGTGGCGCGGTGGAAGGGGCTGATCAAGGAGTGGGAGGGCTGGCCATTCGGTGGGATGGCGCCGGCAGACAAGATGGCCGACGAGCTGCGCCGGCTCGTGGAGGCGGTGGAGGGAACGAATGCCGAGGACAGATAAGCCGAAGTGGTACCGCATCCATGAGAGCGATCTGCTCAAGCTCTATGACGCACTGAACCGCAACACGCAGTTTCACCGTCACCGAGACGAGATGAACGCGCAGCTACACCTTGCTGAGCAAACACGCTACTCGCCACTGACCAGCGAGACAGAAGCGGCGAGGGATCGGGCACTTCAACTGCTCCAAGAGGCGGCAGCGGAGGGACGGGACGATGGCTGAGTACCGTTGCCAGTGCGGGTGGGAAGGCGAGAGCGGTGCCGTCTATCCACATAGCTCAGGCGTGGGCCTTGTACACAGCGCGCCGCCAGGCGTGGACGCTCCAGTCGAGGGCTGTGGGCCAGTCTCCCCCATCACCGACCGCAGCGAAGTGCAGACCAACCACACTGACACTCCACGCGGACCGGTGCGCACGGTAGATGCTGCCGACCGCAGCGAGCCGTGGCCCTTGCGCGACGTGCTGACCAAGTTGGCCGATGCTGCCGACATCTTGCTACGTGACCATGACTACGATGGCCACGGCCACGAGGAGATCGCCGTGTGCAGGGATCGTGCGCGAGAGATCGCCGCCCAACCCGACCGCAGCGAGCCGGACCCTTTTCGCAAGAAGCCCGGATATGACGCGATAGGCTATCGCATCGTTGAAAATCCCGATGGGACCATTTCTGAGATGCCGCCAGTAGGCCGCAGCGAGCCGGATGCGTTGGAAAAACTGCGTGACATGCTCGCTCGCGAGTGCGACGAATGGGACGCTCAGTGGATCATCGATCAGTTCGACGCCCTGGCCGCCGGAGCGCTGACAGCGGCAGACACAGAGCGCCAGCGCGCAGAGGCGGCCGAAGCCGAGGCGGCCAGACTGCGGGATGCACTGCAGGCGATAGCGAGCCGAGGCGAGGTGTTCGACGCGAAAGGCACGCACAGTAAGTGGGTGTGTGGTGTGGCCCGCGAAGCGCTCGCCGAACAAGCAGAGAAGGCGGATCGTTGACGACCGATCGGTCCAGCCGTCCGCGTCGCTGCAGCCACTGCGGGCGTGCAATACCTGCTGGCCTACCCCACCGCCGTTCGCGTGGCGGGGCGTACTACCACGAAGAGTGCGCGCCGGCGTCGCCACCGATTGACGACAGGCCGGGCTCGACCGACGTGCTGACGTTGCACAACGCCGAGCCGTACAACGTCGCGTTACCGAAGTGGAGGGACTGACTTGCCGAACCTGATGCTCGAAAGGCGTGAAGTGGCGCTGCGCGAGTTGGTAGAACGACTGGAAGGGTCGGGGGTGAACGTCGACGTCGATGGGCCGTGGGTGGCGGTAGCATCAGGGGATGTTCGAGCCATGATCGCGCTGGCGCGTGACGTCGCCAAGTCGCAGCGGTACGGCCGTTTGCTGGTGCGGACGTACCTGGAGACGGGCGAGGGTGCCGAGGCGATCGCGGCGATGCTGTCGCGGCTGCTCGACGCGGGCTCTGGCGACGTTGACCCAGCGACAGCGAGCACGTAGGATGGGGACATCCAGCGACGTGGGGGTGCGCGTCGGTGCGATGACAGAGCTGAACCAAACCGCGGAGAGCCTCAGTGGCGGGCGAGGACGTGCTTTCTGATGGGTATGGTTCAGGTCCATCGGAAGCACCATCCCACCTCGCACGCCACGGGGGCTCTTTTCATGCTCACCACCCTGCTCAGCGCGGTCGGCCGACCGGTCGCCTACTACCCGCGCATAGCCCGTTGGCTGGGTGGCGACATCTCCGCTGCCGTGTTCCTGTGCCAGTTCATCTACTGGCGCGGCAAGGCGGGCGATCGGGAAATCTACAAGACCTACGCCGAGATCGAGGCGGAGACGGGGCTGAGCGCACGGGTCGCGCGCCGCGTTGCCGGGATGTTCAAGCAACGCGGCCATCTCTCGGTCGTGAAGAAGGGCATGCCAGCCCGCAACTTCTACTGCTGGAACTGGTCGCTGCTCGACGAAGAGTTCGCCAACTTCTGTACGACAAGTAGTGACGAATCGTCACCACAGGACACGCCCGATGGGGACCACCAGTGGTTACCGATCGTCACCACTACGTCAGAGACTACAGCAGAGACTACGCCAGAGAAGCAGAATGGTGCGCAGGCGCACCCATCCTCACCACCCTACGAAGAAATCATCAGCTACCTGAACGGCAAGACTGGCAGGGCGTTCTCGCACAAGACTGAAGCGTACCGCCGGCTGATCCGAACGATCTGGAACGCGCTACCGCAGCTCGGCATCAAAAACCGGCTGGCGGCGTTCCAAGAGGTGGTCGACGTGAAGACCGAGCAGTGGGGTGGGGACGGGAAGATGTCGCACTACCTGCGGCCGATGACGCTGTTCCAGTCCATCGGCAAGTTCGAGACCTATCTGAACGAGTCCGACCGGTACGTCGAGTGGGCGAACGGGCAACGTGAGTGATGTTCCTTGTGTCGTCCACCACACTCGTGGCGCGCGACTTCGGCATCATGGCTTCCCCGTCAGTAGGCACGGTGTACCAGGGCATCGAGGCCGGCATGCCGTGGGCGGCGGACTGCGAGGCGTTCACGGGCCGCTCGACGCCAGAGCGGTTTCTGCGGTGGCTCGAAGGCATGGCGCAGTGGCGCGACACGTGCCTGTTCGCGGTGTGTCCCGACGTGATGGGGGATGCCGAGCAGACGCAGCGGCAGTTCGACGAGTTCGCTCCAATCCTTGCCGGCTGGCCAGTCGCATTTGTGGCGCAGGATGGGCAAGAACACCGGCCGTTGCCGGACGCCGAGTGCCTGTTCGTGGGAGGGACAACCGCATGGAAGCTGGGCCCCGGCGCGATCCGGTGCATCGAGCAGGCGGATGGTCGTCACGTACATATCGGCCGGGTCAACCGGTGGCGACGGTACCGCACGTTCTCGGGACTGAAGGGCAGTGATGACTGGACATGCGACGGAACGACGCACCGGTTCATGGGGCTCCCGATGGCGCTCGCCAACTGGCGGTCGTATACCGCAGAGCCAGTGGAACCTTACCTCGATCTATTTGGCAGCGATAGTGGCGGCTAACCTTCTGGTGGCTGCCTTCGGGCCCGGCATGAGCATCATAAACGCCTTCCTGTTCATCGGGCTGGATCTGAGTTGCCGCGACAGACTGCACGAGGCGTGGGCGGGGCACAATCTGGTGTGGAAAATGCTCGGGCTCATCGCAGCTGGCAGTGTCATCACTGTGGCGCTCAACACCGGAGCGTGGCGCATAGCTCTGGCGTCGACTGTCGCCTTTGCCGCGGCCGCAACCGTGGACGCCGTTCTCTATCACCTGCTGTTTTATCAGCGGCGGCTGGTGCGCATGAACGGGTCAAACCTCGGCGGTGCCGCGGCAGATTCGGCCCTGTTCCCGGCCATCGCGTTCGGTGGGTTCCTGTGGCCCGTGATGCTCGGGCAGTTCGCCGCGAAGGTGGCCGGTGGCTTCGTGTGGTCGCTGGTGCTGACGCGGAAGCGGCGCGCGAACGGGCAACGCGATGGCGCTTAGCAGGCGGTGGCGTCCCTACGAGGATGCCGACAAGAAGCGGATCAGCTACTGCCAGCGCATGGATCGCCAGTGCTACGGCGAGCCGCTGGCGATGGTCTGCGAGGTGACGGTCGCATCGCCGTACACTGCGACGTACGTCATGCGCCACGGGTATTGCGAGCGGCACGCGCAGGAGCGGCAGAGGGAGATGCGCGGTGGCTGAGCGAGCGGCACGCAGTGAACCCAAGGAACCGAAGTGCTGCATCGGTTGCGAATTCTGGCTCTGTCAGCTGCGCTGGCGTCTGTACCTCTGGCGATGCTGGGTACGCTGCGGCCGACCGAGCGCGAAGGAAAACTCGTGGCTGACCTGACAGCCATCTCGTACCCCATCACGCAGGACTACATGCACCAGCTGTGGCTGCGTGAGATCGAGCATGCGGGGATCGCGGGACTGCCGCAGGAGTACATCCGTGTGCTGGAGCTGGAGGCCAGCGGCGGTCCCTGCCCGCAGTGCGGCGTCGCGTGGAAGCCGATCGAGGTCGCTTCGGGCAAGGGCCAGTTCGTCTACCACTCGCCGGCATGCCGCTGCTACACCCGGTGCCCGGGGATGACGATCACGGCGTGGCGGCGGTACGTGCAGGGCGATAAGCTGGAAGACCCCGCAGCTCATCACGGTCAGCTACGAGTGCGGCGCATCGCTGCACCGGGAGGTCGCCCGTGGGGATGAGTTCCTGACGTGCAACTGCGGGTGGAACGGGCCAAAGGATCTACAGCGCCGGGACGCTGCAGCCGAGCGACAGCAGAAGCGTGAAGAGACGGAGTCACGCAAGTTCTGAGAGAAGCATGCTGAGCCTGCAGCCCATCACGCTCCGCGAGGCTAACGGGTTTGTCTTGGAACACCATCGCCACCACGGCGCCACTCAGGGCTGCAAATTCTGCGTGGCCGTGAATGATGGCGAACGGATCCGCGGCGTGGCGGTAGTGGGGAGGCCAGTAGCGCGGCACCTCGACGACGGGTGGACGGCCGAGGTTACACGCTGCTGTACGGACGGGGCCCATAACGCCGCTTCGATGCTGTACGGTGCGTGCGCGCGGGCAGCGAAGGCGTTGGGGTACCAACGAGTCATTACTTACACGTTGCC
>FUIF01011995.1_pt1 | contig 17283 bp, 32 predicted proteins | sample 1003461 | NCBI WGS metagenome assembly FUIF01 (sample SAMEA80401918, study PRJEB19352) | marine metagenome | reverse complement strand
TTACGTCGTAATCGACATCGAAACCGGCTACCCTCCGCAGGACGCCATCGACGCCGCTTTGCAAAACTGGAAGGCTCCCAAGAATTGGAAGCCAGAAACAGTTGAAGCAAAGCGCTCCGAGGCTGAAAAAAACATTCGCGAAAAATCCGCATTACTGGATTCAGCGCCTATTCTGTGCATCTGCGCGAAATCTGAAGCTCAATCAATTGCATTTAACGGCATGAGCGCCGAGCAGTACAGTATCAATGACTGGTTTACTATTGGATGCGGTGATGAAAGAACAATGCTGATCGGGCTGCGTGAATGGCTGGACTCGTTCACCGACGAAACAACCGCTATCGTCGGGCATAACCACAAATCATTCGACGTGCCGAAACTACGCGGGCGCTACGCGCATCACCGGCTGAGATTACCGCAGGCGCTAATGTACCGAGCTGTCGAGCTCATCGACACGATGCAGCTCGCAAAACATTTTTCAGTCGAACACAACAATGATTTCATGGTCTCGCTCGATGATGTGTGCTTTATGCTCGATGTCGAGCGACCGAAACAACATTTCAGCGGAGCCGAGGTTCCGGACGCGCACAAGCGCGGGGAATATGAGCTAATCCTGAACTACTGCGCGATAGATTGCGTTGCAACAGAGCAGTGTTTCCAGATCATGGCTGGCCAGCACCCAAACCAGGAGTGACTCATGTTTCATGTCCCCAATCAGTATCGCATCAAAAATCATCCATTGCTTGGTAGTGAGGATGGGAATGGTAATAACGAATGGCATGGACTGGAGGTTAAATGTCAGGCGTCTGACGGGCTGGGCTGGGAGCATGTTTCTGTCAGCATTAACCGCAAAATCGATGAGAGGTTGAATCATGACCAACACATCTCGATACCTAGTGATATCACATCAATACATCCCCAATAGCATCTGGTATACGCCCGATGCCCCAACGCCAGAGCAAGCAGAGGAAATTAGGGACGGGGTAATAGACTGGTTTATCGATACGCAGTGCGGGATGCATTTTAATGGGGATGAGTGGATTTATATCGCCGGGAACAATAACGACCGGAGTAACGAATCATGAGCATGAGATACATTAGGGAGTTCTACCGAGTGCCAGCAAAGCGCGGCATGCGAGTCACGTACAGCAACCCAAAATTCAGCAACCCAAAACAAGGCATCATTACGGGTTCGATGGGTGCGTACCTACGAATACGGCTGGACGGCGAGAAACGTTCGCGGCCCTACCACCCAACATGGGAGATTCAATATCACGTGGAGACTGGGTCATGAACGGCAACTACGTACTCATGCCGCGCGAACTCACCGCCGAAAACGGCGCAAAGGCGGCGATCAGTACCGCAAAGCCGGATGGGAAGAAAAACAGATTCAAGCGCTCTACGCGCATTCCGAACGCGAGATGACCGAGCACTATTTAGACGGTCATGAGCATTACATCGAGGTGTCAGATAAATGAACTTAACTTTCAAACAATTACGCGAAGCGAACCTAAGGCGCTTACCGGTATTCAAAAACTCCAAAGGCGAACCGGCGCACAGCAAACCAGACGGCAGCGACTGGAGCAATGACCAATGGTTTCAAGCGCTAATTGGTGAAGTCGGCGAGTACGCAAATTTCGCTAAAAAATACATTCGTGGCGATATTGGCCCGGCAACGTTTTTAAAAGAAGCAAAAAACGAGTTGGCCGACGTGCAAATATACCTTGATATCTTAGCGTTTCGTTGCAACGTTGATATAAATATTGTAACCGGTTGCGAGTCTATGTCTGAATTGAGGGATTTCAGCAAAGAAAGTCTCGGCGAATTAATCCATGAACTAGATGGCGCGACTGTCTTCAGGCAATTAATAATTTATGCTGGTGAAATGACCGATGGATATCGACCTGAAACATTCGGACGATTTCAATTCATGTTAGATCGTTGCGCGCTAACTCTGGGGATAGATTTAAGCGAAGCCACTCGCGAAAAATTCAACGCAGTCAGCGACCGAATCGGCTGCGATGTTTATTTATGATACCGCGAAAATACCGCGAATTACCGCGAAGCGTTTTCAAGGCTTTTGTAAGTTGTTGATTTTGGTCGGGGTGAGAGGATTTGAACCTCCGACCACTTGCGCCCCATGCATGCGTCGATGTTCTGTAATTTATTGATTATATGTGCATTCATGGGAATTTTGAGAGTGCAAAAACGGTGCTTTTTGGAACGTAGGATCAAATAGTTACACGAGGATACTGCGAAATAAAATGAGGTTTTAGTGATGACGACACGAGAAATTTTTGGAAAGTGGAGGTAGGCCACACATGAGCACCATCACGAACGCAATAGATATACTCGGCGAGTACGCCGCATTAGAAGATGCAGAGATATCAACACCGCACGGCATTGCGCCGATAAGAAAAAACGACTCTATAAAGGTCATCGGCTACAACCTCCAATTTGTTATTGATGAGTGTATAGAGCGGGTATTGCTAAACCTGGGCACCGGCGCAGCCGCATGGTCAGATATTTCTATTCTGGAGAAGTTTAGGCAAATCGAGGAAGTTAGGTGGCCGAACCGAACCCAAAATTCCCTATAACAGATCCCGCGCAGCTTCTATTGCTCGATGCAGAGGAAATGCGCGAAGGATACTACGACGGCAGAAAAGGAGAGCCTGAGCCTAGAATAAACGGTAACCGATCCGTGTCTTATATCCACGGGTGGTGGAATGGTGCTACTGATGGCGGACATAAAGAAATTCCGGGATGGATGCGGATATTGGTTCACCGAGTTGCGACAGAGTGCGATTTCTTTTCAACTAGGCATTAACCATCGAGGTAATTAATAATGACCGAAACTAAATTCGAAGAATGGGCAATAATCGAGGTGATGGGTCACATCACTCTAGCTGGCCGGGTAAGCGAGCAATCGATAGCTGGCCATGCTTATATCCGCGTCGATGTTCCGAAAACAGCTAGAGTATCGGCATTCACCAAATTCTATGGCCCGTCATCGATATACAGTATTACGCCGGTCGACGAGCAGATTGCACAATCCACGGCGGAGCAATTAAGCGCCGTGCCAGTTAGCGGTTATACGATTGGTGAGCTAGCGACTGATTTGCGCGCTGAGGCTCGACAGCAATATGAGTCATCGCAGAAACGGCTTATGGATGCTGCGCGTGATTATAGTCGAGACCCGTATGACGATGTGGATGACGATATACCGCTATGAAACTTATTATTGCGGGTGGCAGAGACTATAAACTAACCTCCCATAATTTTCTTAAATTAGAAGATATTCTGAGTTTCTATTGGATATCCGAGGTGGTGAGCGGCGGCGCGACCGGAGCCGACGAGTGTGGCGAATGGTGGGCAGCGCAGCATAATATTCCCGTTAAACAGTTTCCCGCCGACTGGAAAACGCACGGCAAAGTCGCTGGTCCGATACGCAATAAGCAGATGGCCGAATACGCCGATGCAGTTGCATTATTTCCCGGTGGTCGCGGTACCGAGTCGATGTATCAAGAAGCCATTAAAGCTGGAATGCAGATTTTTGATTTTAGAGGGAAGGGCTAATAATGTTACCGTGGATATTAGAAAAATCAAAGCAGTGATCGAGCAGGAAATTGACGATGATTGAATTCAAAATCAGAGGGATTATCCATAAGTTTATTTGTTGTTATTTACGCAGCGCTGGCGGCGCGTTTCATCATGGCGAATACGGCGCTGATGGCCGCTATGTCGTACTGATGAATGAGCGCGAGTACCACGGCTATGCAAAATTTATAGAGGGACAGTATGATGAGACTTACTAAAAACAAACTGATTACCCAGCGCGACCGTGACGAGATCGAACGATTTCAAAAATTACCTGATAGACGTTTCCATCAAACATCGACTAACTGTGCTCGCCGAGAATAGAGATTACCTAAGAGTCGATGATGAGTTTATCCGCGCGGAGTGGCGACAATCACATGAGGAATACCGCGAATGAATAAATTTCTGTTGGCTCTAGCGGGCCTGCTGGAAAAATACGATGCAGAAATCGAGGCCAATAACGAACTCAAAACTGAGATTATGGCGACTGAGGATGGAGAATATTATCACGTCGTTTCGGCACATCGATTTACTGCCAAGATATGCCGAGACAAAGCGAGTGAATTCGGGCCGAGCTCTAATGAAATACGAAACCGGAACTAAAGACGAAGTGCTGCGAGATATGGCCAGAAACGCTATCGAGTGGTATGCCGAGCTCATACGGGCTCACACGCCGGAGCATGGCAATCCATTGCCAGAGAACCAGGAATTTATAGATAACTGGCGGGCTCGCATACGTGATTTTCGGCGGTTAGCGAAACTGGCCGATACAGAAAAAACATGTCGGCCCACAAAAAAACTATTGACATAGGAAATATTTTCCTATAGTATACGAATCATGCCAGCCAATACCGGCGAGGCGAAATCCAGAAATTTAACTTTCGAGGAACCAAAATGAATCGCATCAATTTAAACGTGCCTTACCAGCTCAAAGATCAAGCTAAAGCCGTTGCTCAGCAAAATGGCACACGCATCAATTGGGACGGCAAAGCAAAAACTTGGTACTGGCAAGGCAACGGCGAAATGCCAGCTTGCCTAGACAGCTACCGCCACTGCACCAGAGAATCATACGCCCGCTCTACTCAATCTTGGAATGAATTTAAATCCTCAAAAGCGGGTGCCGCATATCGCCAGCGTCAAGACGAAATGATAGCGGCAGAAAACGGCTATGACTCAGTTGAAGAAATGAGAAAAGCCGATGAAGAATTCGAACAGCGTCGCATCGAAGCCGCCAAAGACAGCGACTGGATGAATATTGAGATTCCAAAGACATAAAGATGAAACCCAACGCCGAGAATCATAACCCAGCCCCGGATTATCTCCGGGATCTGGTAGAAAGAATTGGTCTGAGTCAGCGAGCAACGGCCAAAGAAATCGGGATTGATGAACGCACGTTTAGGAACTATCTGAGCGGCAAAACAACAGCCCCGTATCCCGTGCAGTACACACTAGAATCATTAGCAGGAATCAATAGCATGAACACATTGACAGAACTACATCATTTCTCGAAATTTTCGATTAGCCGTAGTTTCGGCGGGGATTATTACGCCGAGCTAGATACCGGAAAAACTGTTTTATTGTTGTCGCCAAACGGTAGCGATGAGAGCAATCAAGCTGCTGACTGGCATGAATCGTCTGATCGTATTGAATCGGATTATGATTACGATGATTTAATCCGGCAAGCTGATGAAGAAGAAGCCGAAGAAAACTAAACAACAGCGCCCAATTTATGGGCGCATCAAATCATTTAAAGAAGGCTGGCATCCCAGTGATATCACTGCCAGGATGCACGACGGCGGGGAATACACGACATTTCGCCGGGCAACGGAATTACTCACCGGCCATCCGCCAACTGCCGATGAGTTGGCGGCGTGGAAACGTTCAAAAAATAACAAACTATGATGATTCGCGAACGGCACCGGAATAGGAACAGAGCGAGGGCGGCTAGGAAATCAGGGTTGTTCTGGTGTTATTGCGACCGCGCCAAAGTTGGCCAGCTCGGGAAATGCCCAGCATGCAACCGGCACCACAACCGCAGAAAAATAAAAATTATGATTTATGATGATGACACATCGGATGCATAGAAGGCGATGTCATTCACCCAGGATGACAATTTTAAGCATTTTCGACCCGGAAAATCTGGGTCTTTTTTTACCCGGATCAATCGCCGAACCAATTATCGATGTCGTTAGCTCGTCGCCAATCGCACGGCAGTTCGAATGATTTGCCGGATTGAGTGTAGAGCGCGAACAGTAAATCGTTTTCGCTGGTCGATTCTGGTATTACATCGACCTGCTCTGCCGAGAGCTGAACGACATACGGACTATCAGACCGATCCTCGAACAGCACTCGAATCATGTCGCGCCGCATCTGCGTCGAGCGACCGAATCCGATAATCACCCGCTCAGCAGCACGCATATCACTGATGCCTCGCTCCAGCGTCGGAGCCAGCAGCAACCGAAAACACCGCGCATTGAAACTCAGAAAACAATAGCCGTGCCGTGCATACTCTGATTCCCAGTAATTAGTCTCAACGAGTTCTGGACCGTTATTTTTTATCTCGACAAAATTACTCACTCGATTTCCCCCGTGATTTATTCGTGATCGGCGCTAACCCTCCGCTCGATCCTCCGCAATATCCCGACCTGCTACTTGCACAATTTATCGCAAGGCGTGCCGTCCCGATTCCGATCAAGTTTTCTTAGTCTGCATGAATCAAAATAAAGCCTAGCTTCGGCGCAGGTTGCCATCTGCGAACATCGGCTTTTACGCCCACATTCAAACGATCCCGAACTGTTTGATCGATTATTAATTGGAGTTGAAGTTTGCGAGGTGCTGCTTGGTGGTAATAAATCTACTGTCGGTATGCCGAAATCGCCTTGCTTGCATTTGATGAGAGTGAGCTGTATCGCTCGCTTTGGTGTCACGTCGTGCTTATCGGCTCGGCCCAACGTATAAATGTAGTTAGCGATGTTGAGTATGATGTGATCAGGATCATCGTCATCCCAAACAGTTTTGAAAACTTTCTCGACTGGCGCACCGGCGCGTGCTGCCCGGAAAACCGCGCCCATAAAATCGACGAGCTCCCGACTCAAGCAGAGTTTTGTTAGTAATTCAGGTCTTGCTTGCCTGCGCTCAGATTCATTGATTCTGATTTTGCCGCTATTTTCTGGAGCGCAAGGTGTCTGCTGGTAAACGGTCTGCCCGTTGACCTTGCATTTATATACAGCAGCTTCAGAAATAGAAATAGAATGAGAAAGCACAACCAGTGCAGCGACAGCTAGTAATTTCATAATCCTCTCCATGATTACATCGACGAGCATCCAGTCATACCACAAACAATAGCTGTTTGTATGTGATCTACGTCACTTTTCTGCAAATTTAATCTTTTGTTTCAGCCGGTTCATCCCCGCATACGCAAGGAATGCCACACCGCTGCTATCCTCCTCCAATCTTACGCAGGATGAGCCGCAGAATCTCTTTTACGCCGGTCACCTCACTCTCAATCCGAGACAATCTGCGCTCGCCTCCCTTGATCTGCTCTAAATAAAACTCTACCGCCAACTGATACTCTGCCGCTATAGATCTGCGGTTCTTCTCGGCAAGCTCCGATATCTGCTTGTGCAGATCTTCGTCTATCCTAATTCTAAAGTCTGATTTCATGCGCGGATATTACGCATTGTGCAGCATTGACACAAGTGTGTAACAGTGACACAATAGGATATACGTACAACAATCGCTTTACTTATCTGGAGATATAAATGAGTCAACAATCCTTTGTGCTTTCCATCGAAAATCCTGAAGTCGGACAAGGAAAATCAAGCATCGCATGGCTGCTTTTAGCAGAACTGGCAAAGCTCCGATTAAACCCTGTTGGGCTTAATGGTGACATTATAAATCCCGAAAATAACGACCCTACAATTAGCACTTTTGTTAATCCGGATATTTTCACCGGATTCGATGTGATCGCCGCGCCAGACGCAAAGGCAGATATCTTTAAACGCAACGTCATCATCGACGGCAGTCGGACTCCAGGCGAGCAAGTAAAAACATTAATTGCTGCTAGATCAACCGGCGTAATAATCCCTATTAGAAGCATGAGGGGTTATATCAACGGCATTGCTTATGCCCGTGAGTTGTTCCGTCAAAGCGTCCCATTCTGTTTTGTTTTAAACGGCTTCGATGGTGATAAGGCAGAAAAATTCGATTCTGTGCTTGATGCTTTTGAGTCCAGGCTTTTTGATCTGGGCGATTCGCTCTCAGGAGTGCAAGACATTACCAGCACCGGATCAACCCAATTCATGAACCCCAAATGGCGATGTATTAAAGAAGCTATAGCGGGGTTAACTGATGATCTGTTGCAGTGGTCAGGGTCAGTATCGCAGTCGCCAAAACTTGAGGCGGTTGCAAATGGGTAATTCAGATATCTCCCATCTGCTTTCCAACGGAGATCCGAACGAAACCCAAACGAAAAGCAGATGTATTGCCGACGCACAAGGCAAAACAACCGTAAAACGGTCGAGACGCAAACGTGACACATCAGTGTTACGAACGTTTGCCGGTAGCGCTACCGAGCAGATTAATTTCAAAACCGACCTCGATACTAAGACCGCATTGATGACGGCGGCTCAGCGGCGTCAATGCTCAGCATCAAAAATACTCGTGACCGCGCTTTTAAATTACCTCGATGACATAGGAGTTGCCGTAAATGGATGATATCTGGAACACAGAAATGTGTGTATACAAACTGACTGCAAAAGAAAACGAGATTGCTTATGTCGGGCAATCAACCCGCGCTCTTAAGGAAAGAGTCAACGGAAGCCACCCAATAGTAAAAGCCTGCGGAGGTCTCGATAAGTTGGATGTTTCCGTGTTAGCAACAGCAGTCAGCCAGGACGCACTAACCCTTCTTGAGACCCAGTACATTTTCTCAGAAAAAACTTACGCGCCACACGGCCTCAATCGCTCCATACCTGCCTGTGGCAGTATTATAGAAAAGCTAGTCAGTGAAATTGACGAGATGAAACGGAATCCAATGGTTGTTGAAAAACTGAAGCCTCTTCTGCCAAGCTCGTTGAGCGACAAAGCTTTAGCTAGGGAGGTAATGGAAAGAGTGGAAAGGCGTAGCGATGAGTTTCATTACTCGTCTGTTTTGGAAGGCGCTTACCCCTACTCTTCAACGATGCAAGTTCACTTATCTCCTGCTATTCACCCGGAGATAATCTTAGAGCTTTATAACTGGGCTAGCAAAGATCATGGAAACATAGACCGCATAGCGAGAGATCTCTTAATGATTGGTTATATGGTGTATGCGAACTTCCCGAAAATGTCACGGGTATTGTTTTCAGAGCAATTTACCAAGCAAGAAGTTAAAGATAATTGGTATTAATCAAGGAGAAATTATGAATCGTGTGATTGATGCGAAACCGGAACGTGAGCCGAGCGTGAGTTTACCGGTTGTTTGGCGTCCTCCGCGGTTGTCGATCTATTATCCAGGCTATCTGATTTTGCGCGCGGTCGGTGGTAACGAGCTTGTTGCACTGGCGATAATGTTAGTTCTGGTCGGTGCTGCGATATTTGCACCACTACCCGACTGGATTTCGGTGCCACCCCCTCCTGAAACCCGCGCTGTTGTTGAGTCCGAGCAGGTTATGCTTGCAAAAATTCAGGCAGAGGCTCATATCGAGGTCGAGACCGCTAAGGCTTGGGCTGGTGCGTGGGCCGCGTTTGGGAAAGGACTGGGCATATTTACCATCATCGCGCTGCTGATTGGCGGGCTATATCTAGTCATTGCATGGCAGCACAGATCCGAACTGAGGCAAATCGAGCATGGAAAAAATCAGTAATTTAGCACTAAAAGTCATGGCTGGGATACTGGCGACAAGCCTGCCGCTGGGGTCGTTGGCTAAATTCGAATGGTTATTGTTTTGCGCTACGGATGAGTTTTGCCGAGATCCGAAACCGCAATACGATTTCATTTGGCTTCTTATCGCGATCACACTCTGTGCTGGTATTTTTTGGTTCTGCCTAGAGCTAGCCGATCGCGATGTCAAGGCTAAAACCCAGAAGGTGCGCTCCTATACGTCTGACATCGATAAAAAATCCACTCGTACGGGCAAATCCGATGCCGAAGCAGACGATGAGAACAATGAGGAAATAGAGTTCGTCACATGAAAAAACCGCGCAAAAAACAGTATGAGCTCAGTTTCCGAAACCTGCAATCGCTACTAATTGCGGGGATTCCTGGCAGCGGCAAAACCCGCATCCTATTTTATATTCTGCTAAACGAAGTACTACGACATTCGCCGCAGCAAATGCGCGTTGCGTACATCGACCTAAAACCGCTGGATAGTCCGTATTTACAGGGATTGCCTCATCTGATAGCCCCTATCGCAATCAAGCCGGATCAGGCCGAAATGCTCATCCAATTTTCCCGAGACGAAATAAATCGACGGCGCGATACATTTTACGAAACACAAAAGAAAGCGGGTTGGTATCAGCTCATATTAGTCATTGACGAACTGCGAGAAATGATTGTTCTAACGAAGGGCATGGCCAAAGAATTGGCGTCGATTAATGCGCTAGGCCGCCAGTACGGAATATACCTATTGTGCGCCACTCAATACCCAAAAGCCGAATTACTGACATCTGATTTGCTCGCGTGCTTTGCTAGCCGCATATGCCTGCGCGTCAACAAAAGCCAGGAAAGCAAAACGATACTAGACGAAACTGGCGCGGAAAAACTAGGACAATATGAAGCGTTAATACAGGCTAATAAAATCTCTGGCACTCATAAATTCAGAGCTAATAAATCAGCGAAAATCCAGCCATCACTGAATGTAGAAACGGATTTACCAAGGATCGTAAACCAACAAATAAATTTATATGGCGAATGCCGTCAATTACTGGAATACGACAGCGTTAAATCTGAATTAGATTTGAGCGGCAATGAGTTTGACGAGCAGATAAATTTACTACGTCCGCATTTCGCTTCAGGCACAGCAACGCACAAAAAGATATACGATAAATTAGTTGAATTGACCGGCTCCGGCGTTGGTAATCGCGGCAAAAAAATCATATGTGAATCGCTGAATCGCCGACCCGAAAATATTAGTTATATTGCATAGTTGATTCAGATGATTCATTGATTCATCAATAGGTTATGTGGATTCACCGTGAATCCGAATCGTCCATAAATCACAAATTCACCCCTCTCAAAAAAAATCATTGACATTCCCTTTCGGTATGGTATACCATACCAATCATCGAAAACACAACACAAGGAAATCGAAATGTCTTATGTAATTAAATCTACTGATTGGGCAGACACCACCAGCATCGGCGAATGGGACGGGCGAGAAGACGATGCTGTATCGACATACAATACGATGTTAGAAATGTTGGCTGAATTAATTTCTGAGGATGACGACGAATCATGGAATAACGCAACTCATTATTTATGGAATCTCGTGGGAAGCGACGAGGATTTACCAGATTACAACAAAGAGCAAATGAAATTAGCAGTACAACAAGCCGCATAAGCGATTAGGAGAAAAGACATGCTGCACAGATGCAAATCGTACACAAAAGCAGAGCTCGTCGTTGCATTAAAAAACGGTGAGACTCTATGGGAGCTCGATACGGGAAACGACGGCGAGGACGACATCCTCGTCGGCAAGAAAGGCGACATTGAGCTAGACCTATGCAATTTCCATAACGTCGAAGAACTGCCAGATCACTGGGAGCTGAGAGACTGTACAGATGATTTCCGTGATCTCGTAGTCGCAGACACCAATAATTATTTTCACAACCAATCGCCGCGAAACGCGGCAAAGGAATCAGAAAATGTTATACACAGCAAAAACATATAAAGAATCACACCCCGAAAGCGTAATCCAAGACAATGGAGACGGTTCTTTTTATGTCGATGAGCCAGATCGAGAAGGGCCATATTATTTTTATGGACCGATCGAGAAAACCGAAAATGGAAAAGAATATCAGGTTGTCACAAAGAACGTAAAAAAATACCTGGGGTATGGAAAGCACAGTCACGAGGAGGTGTATTCAGAACGAGTTTTAGGCGAATAGAATGCCCTACGCCGATCCAAAAAAACAGGCCGCGGCTGTTGCGGCCTCTCACGCCAAATCAAACACCGCGCTGTTGACGCTGCGGGTCAGCGAGGAAACAAAAAGACGCTGGCAGGCTGCCGTAAAAGACAGCGGTCTCAGCGCTGGAAAATATCTAAAGTTATTACTGGAGAAATCAAATGAAATTCGAAGACATGAAGTTTGAACATAAATCGAAATCGCGACCACTTACCGAAGGCGAGAAAGAACAGGCCGGGATTAGTGGCGATGGCTGGTATTTTCAGCCCTACCAGGATAGCGATAGCGCTGCAATATTGTACAAGCTAAACAAAAACGGGCAGATCGTACACCAAGATCGTTATTTTTGGGCGATTTGAGATAATCAAAACAACCGGGTGCCTCAGGAATTATTTGAGGCGCAGATAAGATGGTGCAGGGAAAACCGGCCTATACCCCGCCAACAAAAACACCCTGCAGAGGAACTACATCATCAGGATAAAAATCGTCAGTTGATTTCGTCCGATCAGCGGCGTTATCCTGCGTGATATCTGCAGTATAAATCATTTCCCCAAATCCCGCTGATTCCTGCACGAAAAACCTCGGGCTAAAAAATCGCTCCTCGGTGAAATGAACGGGATTAAACAATGCTTCCCAATCCTGCAATTGACCAGCCGCATCCTGTTCTGCTGTTTCCTGGTCGACCCCTGAAACACTATCCGAATCAACCGCTAATGTATGCGCAGTAACGTCATGGAATTTACTAATTAATTTCACCTCCAGATCGTAGCGCTGATACGCGGCGGTGAATGGGTAACCGTCATCAAACGTGACTGTACCCGGCGCGCCAGCACCAACCTTACCGCCACTAAAACCGACAATGCTTAGCCGTGCTCGCTGAATAGCACCGTTTTCCAGTGATTCGGTTATCGCGTAGACTGTGCGCTCTCCTGCGGTTACGCTGGATGTCCCGCCGGTCCCATCGAGTTTTGCGAGATAACAGGATTCTGTGCTCGCCCACGGGATTAAAAATAGCGAATCCCCAGTTATGGTTGCGAATGTGGTTGATGACGCTTCGACGCGGTGTTTCGTCTGAGACCAGATCGCCTTATGCCCGGCAATGCTAGTGGTATCTCCGCAATTGTCGGGCATCTCCGGGTTTGGAGGGTTTAACCCATCCTCAACTACAGCGCCGACAACGGTAGCTGAGGCAATGTCGACAATATTCGATAGCGCCGTCCCGCCGCGTTTTACGCGGGCGTCGTAGAACATCGAGCCATTCCGTTTGGCGTAATAGCCGCCGAGCTCGCCATTTAATATCGCGCGGAATGATCCTGAAAAACTGCCAGGCGGACACAGTTTATTGTCGTTCGCCCATGCGACCTGCAGGTCGAATAAATCCTGAACCGTATCGCCGTCAGAATGCGATTCGCGTTTATGGTAGATCACGACCAAATCGTCATCATCGTACCCATCATCGTTTTTGGTGTAGTAGCTATAGACCGGAGCCTCTACGCCGAGCAAATCCGACTCAAAACCGCTGCCGTCGTGCCACGGGATGGCCTCCATCGATGTATTCAGGAGATTCGGCACCCACACTAAATCCTGACCCTGAACTGGTGTGCAGTTCGCCTCCTCTTTTTTCGATGTTGATGCAGTTAGTGTGTATTCGCCATTTTCATCAGGCCCGGTGATACTAACATCGAGTTCATAACGCCGACCGGTAATGTATTTCGCTTTATTCTCGTTCGGCGGATCACGCGGTATCGATTCCCGTGTCGTAATCGTCGCCTTATTGCCGAGATAATTGAATTTCCATCCGTAATAAACCGGATCGCCCTCTACCGGGTCGATTTCAGCGGTTAGTGTCGGCACCTCAACATCAAACGCAGACAACGCCAGCAAGTACGCCTGAATCATCACTCGATCATCGTTATCGGCGTCGAGGATGCGGTTATAGAGCGTCTGGTAAACGTCCTCGTCGTTTTCGTCGAACAACTCCGGCAATAGTATTTTTTGCGCAACAACCTGTTCGGATTTGACCTCAATCAACCAGTATTCCGGCGTCGTGCTCGATGTTTTATAGATTCCATGATTCGTTAACGAGAAAAATTCTAACAGCGAATACCGTGCGAACGTCATTTGGTGCGTGATGTCTCGGTCATCCGCGTCCGGCTCGGGGTCTTCATTGCCGTAATGCGATTGAATGAGCCGCTTCAATGTGCCAGTAGCATAATTCCCACCCAAAAAATAGCTATACCATTGCGTGCGCTTTGGCGACTCCGCTTTGAACGCCAAGCTATCCATACCAGCCGTATAACCGCGCTCGGGATCAGCGCCGAGATCCAGCGCCGCTTCATCGAGATACGAGTATTCGTTATCACCGACGATTACCCGGCCCTCTAAATCAGGAGAATAATAAACATAGCCGGGAAATGGGTTGTTATCGACCGGTAGGAATGGGTTTAGATCGACATAGGCAGATTCCAAGAAAATGGCAACGGTAGGTTGCTCGATTTCTATTACCGGCTGCGTGATCGGCGGTGCCGTAATAGTGATACTCGCCAACGAATTATTCCATAGAATATCAATATCGACGCCATTCGAAAGGGTTTCTCGCCGCCTGAATTGCGGCAAACCTGTCGTTTGACGATAACTGATTAGCCGCTGGCGAGCATAAACATGATATCGAGCGCAGACATTGTAATCGCCACGATATTCAAACCGAGTCGCGCCAAGCTGCGCAAAATCGGTCACGACGATAGGTCGAGTGTCTCGCTATAGCTCTCGCTACTGGCGCACGATCTCGAATAGCTAGAGCTGGTGCTGCTACTCATCGTAGCCCCAACATTTATGGCCTGCGTCATCGCTGCACCAATCTGAGATAACGCCCCCATGATATCGCTGAGCAGACTAGTCTCTATTCCTGCTACCGTCGTCAGCTCCTGCGCCTCATTAGCCGCCGCCTGCGATTTAACCTGCGCTTCGGCCTGTTTTAATCGCGCATGAAGATCTTTGTTTGCAGCGTCCTTTCGACTTAGAGCATCGCTCTCGGCTACCAGTGACTGGAATACATTAGCCTCAGTGCTAAATGACTGGGCCACTGCCGCTAGTCGAGCGCGCTCATTGTTCGAGCGAGCCTCGAAAATTTGGATAAGCGCCGCTAAACGTTGTAGCCGCTGCGCGTTTTCCTGGGATTCAAAATTATTTCGGCGGGTTTGGGCATCGACCCATGCGGCATAAATCTGAGCCCACACTGCATACATTTGCTGCGCAAGCTGCAGCGCCGACAGATAGAGCTGCGCCTCCTGGCGGTATACCTCGATAGCAATATCGCGGGAAACCCCGGCCATTTGAGCAAACGCAGACTGGTCAATAGTGTCGAGTCGCGCCGTTTGCGTACCGTTTGATATCGGCATGTTCCGCCGAGAAAACTCACCAATCACCTGCAGTCGGCGACTCGACGCCTCCCTAAAAACGCGATCACGAGCTCGTTCGTAAACCGCCTGCTCAAATGCGATTGGCAATATTTGGCTGCGCCCCTCAAGAATATTGCAGAGCTCATCAACCAGTTTGTCAACCAGCGTTGTCGGGATAAACGGCAGGTAGGTATCGATATCAGTCTCGGTAAGATCGTTTAACTGAACATCCAATCCTGAATCATTCGGCTCATTGAAATTCAACAACGAGTAGTCGACAGTTGGTCGATCAGGACGTTGCCAGTCATCCAGTTGCCCGGATGAGTCAAACGGCACCGATATAGAGGGTTTTGGCAGATCGTAATCTGATAACGTCCCAACGAACGTTTGAACCTGGTCAGAAAGCTGCAAGGCTTTTTGTGTAACTAGATCGAGCAGATCTTTGCTCGTGGCGGCGGCCAGCGGTATGCCGCTAGGAGAATTGCACCCGATGTACGATATTGCCATTTAATCACCTCACGTTGAGCGCCTGCGATCCAGCAAAACTGGATTTATGTACGCATCGTTAAATTCCCAGTAGTCGCCGCCTCGATTGCAAAACTCGAATTGCCAATAATCAGACCGAACACCGCGCCCGAATTTCACGTATTGTCTAGCGTCCGCTGAATCAGTGCTACTGAGATACCAGTATTCTGTTATCGAGCCGCCACCGCGCGCTCTGGTCTTTGCAATCGTTTGACCTTCGAAATCACCGCCCTTGATGATGGCATCGTCTAGCCTTTTCAATCGATCCGTGCCGAAATCGATATAACCTGACCTCGCGCAACAATCGATGTCGCTGCCTGCGTCATTGTCACCGCCAATCGAGTACAAATCCGTCGTATTGACCGCGTAATGCACGCCACCGATTTCAGCAAACGAGTCGAAATCCCATCCTGCATATTGGGATATGGCCGTGGTTTCCGCATTAATCGAATAAACAACACCATCAAAATATGATAGTTTGTCGGCGAAATAGTCATTCCATTCCCAGGTGTCAGCGAATGCAAAAGCGGCAGCATAGGAGGCAGAAACCGAATCATTCCATTCCCAGGTGTCGGCATACGTATCCAGCACCGTTTCGGGCATAGAATCATTCCATTCCCAGGTGTCGGTATACGTATGGCTAATGCTGTCGAGAAAACTATCGGCCCAATCCCAGGAGTCAGTAATAGTGGCGTTGATATCAAACGCAACATCAAAGCTGTCATCCCACTCCCAAATATCAACGTAGGCGTCGGCCACTGCATGGGCAGTGCTATCGTTCCACTCCCACGTATCAGAAATGATATCGATAGCCTGATCGTTGAGCGCATCATTCCATTCCCACACGTCATGCAGGAAATCGACCCCACCAATCTCGCGACGCGGAATTATGCGCCGGGGATCAGGTGCGCTAACGCGACGTCGAATCATCTATTATTCTCGGCCTAATATCGTATAATGAACCGTTACAGCCGCTTCAGTAATAAACGTCAACCCTAATCGCTCGCCGCCTGCCAGTTCGATGCCCTCGTCTGGTGTCAACAAGATGTCCTTGCCAGAGTTTGTCCAGCGCCGCATTATTACGGCGGACGATGTGGGCTCAGCCGTCGCGGTGCGCTGCCCAGTCGTTAGTAGTGTTGGAGCGCCGGGACCGTATGAAACCGGATTGTTGGCTGTCATGGTCCCTGCAGAGCTCTGTTTTTGCACGATGACTTCGCAAGCGACGCTGGTTTCGAGATCAAACGCTATATTGGTAATTAGTGCGTTTCGAGCCGACTGCGCCACAACCTGAGCGACCGTGATGGTTGTGGCTGATGTTATCGCTTCTCCGCCTGATTGAGACGTTAATGCCCATTTTATCCCATACATAACGACCTCCTATGTATCCGTCAGAGTGACAGATGGACTGACGTTGTATGTGCTAGCCGCCGCTATCGTTTCCTCGGCGCTGCGCCGCACAGCATTAATTAGCGTGCCTCCCGCAACTCCTTTCGTATTCACCGAAATGAGAAATGCGCCGTTCACGGTCATCGCTGTTGTCGCGGTAAAAACGCTAGCAGCCGATGAGGTTTTTGACCCACTGGATGCGGCGTTGTCGGACCAAGAGGGACGTGCGGCCTCATCATAGTTCGTCGTCTCAGTTGAGTTTGACACAACGTTT
>FUIF01005286.1_pt1 | contig 17302 bp, 25 predicted proteins | sample 1003461 | NCBI WGS metagenome assembly FUIF01 (sample SAMEA80401918, study PRJEB19352) | marine metagenome | reverse complement strand
TTTCCGGCCTCTCCTAATCGGTGGTTGCCGAATAGTACATTTTGATTATAGTATGACCCTGCTCTGTCGGCTATTGGTGACAGTCCACCGTCGATGATTTCGCCAGAATAAAACTGATCAAGCAATCTGTCGGATTTAGGGCATTTGTGCCAGTAGTCAGGGCTTGAGATTGGGTTATTTCCTGTATGGGTATCACGATATGATACAAACTGATATCCTAAATGCATGACAAGGTCGCCTGAATTGTACTCGGTCCCGCTATCATAGTCAGATACACCACTAACGGCCTTTTCGGTCAGCTCTTCCAGTGCATCGCGCATGTCTGATGACTCGGTGGTTTCATCGGTGCTTGATATTCCATCTTCTTTGTATGACTCGATAACAGCGATTGCGGCATATGCAGGATCATTATAGATTTCCGCGTCGATTCCGGTTCCGGTGTTATCCCCTGGGTTATTCTGAGCGGCGCCTTGATCTCGCCCTGTTTCCGTCTCTGTGTTTGTTAAAAAATCATCTGGCCTTTTCATTTATTCCTCCATTTATACTACGGTTATTTGAGCCAATGCCCAGTTTCTTGTCATTTTCAATTTCATGATTAAACGCCTTAAATACATCCATTCTTCTTCCGATAATTCCATCAAATCTGCTTCATCCTCTACGATTTCGCCATCTACTGGACTCAGGAAAAATACATAAGCCCATCTATCGGTATCCGATGGGAAAGCCCATGTGTTCGGTCTCGGATAACCGGACCCATCAACGATTGTTCCAAATTGGATATCATCAAATTGATATTCATCTCCGAAATTATCATACAATCCGCCAGATGCTGATACCGGAGACGATGCGACGATCTCCCCAGGGTAATTTCTCGGGTCTGAGTATGTAACAAGGTTCCCGAATTGCGTATCATCAAACTGAAACTCCGTACCGAATTGAGAAGATATCGATACATCGTCCTCGTTTACAATCACATAAAGATCGAATCCGGCTTTCTGGATCTGCGTTTGTAGCCAATCTGGGCCGCAATTTCCATTTTCCGAAGCACGTTCTATTATCCTTGCCCGCCTCTCGTCGTTTGTAGAATCATTTATGTATGATATCCCGTATTTAATCTCATAATCGTCGAGAACTTCGTCGGGTAGATTGTCACTTGCAACAACGGCGGAAGATATTTTTTGTCTGAATTCATCGAATCTGTTAAACTCAACGGAAAGCCCATCCATGAGCGCCCGGCCATAGGTCGGGAAACCGAATGTCGCTTTGATAAAGAGGCTTTTTAATCTCCTGGATATCGCCGATGTTATGCTCATTAAACAACATCCTCAAAAGTGATAGAGTTTATTTTTGCGAATTCTCCACCGTATAGCGTGTAGGATGTGATGGTATTGCTCGTTGATGTCTCTTTTAAGATAACAGCCGTTACTGTGGCTGTATCCGCTACGTCCGAAGCGGCGGAAGATATTCCACCTTCAGAGATCGTATCAGCACGACTTGAATCAATAGCCTCGTTATATGGGTATCGGTTATCCTCAACGTAGGACGTTATGGCGTCCTCTATATCTTCTTCGATTGCCGTAGTGCCATCTTGGATGTATACGGTAACATCAAAAAGATGCCTTGTGATAGCTTCGACAGTTATACCGGGGCCTATAGGGTGTCTGTCTCTAATAGCAGTATCGTCCGGGTCAGATGACTTTAGATAGCTTTCCAACTCTAATAGCTGGTCATCGGTCGGTATTCCGTCTGTCTGGTTATCAACTTTCCCGTAAACGGTTATATCGCCGGGGAGGTCCTCAGAATCAACAGGTGACACCCAATCGAAATTAGGTGTTTCCAGTCCCCATGATTCATAGTCTGCTGGGCTTCCTCCTGTTCTGCTCTTTTTATATGCGCTTGATATCCTTGATCGGAAAGAGTCCGTCGTTTCGGCGTCGTCTCCTGATGTCTCGGTTGATTCGATTGTACATGTACCGTCTAATCCGGTAACAGGTGAAACTATATCAAGCTCTGATCCATCTGCTAAATTGCCACTCTCTCCGGATTCCGTTGCTGTTAATGTGACTTCGGCGTACCCTGCAGAACCAACATCACCGGAAGTTGTCACCTTGTAAAAATATCCAGCCGCGCTTTTAAATTTAGTATCTTCTGGAACGGTCGTTCCTTCGGTGCCTGGAACTGCGGCGATCAAAACAGCTTTTACAGCCGACTCTTGATACACGTCTACAAGCTCCCCGTGGTCTGCTAATGTATCATCGTCAGCGGTGTCAATAAAAATCTGCCGGTAAACCCAATAGGCAACCTGATAAGCAAGTGCAAATACAGCCGCAAGCGCCCCAGCTAGTTTACGGTTAAACGATTTAGCAAATGCCGGAGTACTCTGATTAAGCGCAGTATCTAAATCCGCTATAATTCTATCTTTAATTTCTTCTATCGTCGGTATCGTCGGAAATGCCAAATCTTACCCCCAATCCGCTTCGGCTGATTGATCTTTTTGCAAACAGGCAACGCCGTTGTCCCAGTTAACCGTATATTTACTCGTGATATTTCCACGGTTTATTTCTATCGTCCATTTTATACCCATCGTCGAGAAAGCCTCTCCGGAAACATCGATTGTTTCAGCTACTTCGTCGGTTATCATCCAATCAAGGGCCGCTTTGATCGCATTAACTCCATTTATTATAGTTTCGTCCGTAACGGATGCTCTCTCTATCAAAGCTGGAAACTCGGAATGATACTCGGCAGATGTACTTGATGCTATTGCATTTTGCCAATCTGCCTCGGCAAAAATTGACAATAGAACAGCAGAGTCTAATCCTTCGGTCATGTCCGGCTGGCCATTCGTAAAATTAAAATCCCAATCGCCGTCGTCTGAGAATTGAATCCGTAAATCGCCATACCATGTGTTGCATGTAGCCATTAGATCAAGCTCCCTGTACCTGTAGTTGTTCCTGTCTGCGCCGTTGATGTTCCCGTAACAGATACGGGAATCCCAGACTGAACATCGGCTGTCAGAATAGCATCATGAATAATCGTAGCCATTTCATCGGCGTATTCTGATTCTGTGTATTCCGTCTCCCGCATATCTTCCCCGAGAGCTAAAATGTCGGCCTTGATGGCTGCTTGTGATACTGCCATATTATTTAGTCTCCGTAAAAAGCTGTTCCGCTTGAATTAGCCAATCGTCAAGTAAAAGCTGGGTCGCCGCATCTATAGCCTGAGCTGATGCGCTTCCGGTAGTTGTGATCCCTTTTATCAGGTCAATCAAATCTGACATAAGGGCGGCCATGTCCTGAGACTCGTTGCTTATAGCCACAAGCCCATCGTTATACATATTCATCCCGGCTTTTTCTTCGCCGTCCGCATCGGTAGAGTATACCTTAGTCTCTCCGTAATTCGTCGGATTAGATACGTTGTAATTGATCGTACCTATGATTATATCTACTGACCCAATTCTAAGCCTTATTCCCTTCTGCCCTTGATGCGCTTTCCCGATAAATCCAGGCTGAGAATAAACCTGAGCTGTCTCTGATCTTGATGCTGACCCGGACAATGTGGCGACCATCGAATCCCCAGAAGTATCACCGGGGTAGGTGGTTTCTGAGATCGTCGATATTTCTATGATGCCACCAAAGAATTTCAAGCATCCTCCCACGGAAAACTATCCGGATAATCAAGCGTGTAAGCCTGTGGTAAGACGAGAGTCAACACGGAAACATTTCCGCCGTTCTCATCTTTCTTCAGATTTACGCTGGCTACAATATAATCAGTTTTGGTATAAATATCAATTGACGGCCAATATACTGACCCGACCATATTCTCTTCCCATAGTTGGCCGTATTTGTTCCTCCATCCTGTCACGGTGACGGATACTGGCGCAGATTCGGCTAATGCTTTTGATCTTTTCCACTCAATGGCGCTGTCAAGATTGCCTGATTCCAGATCATCGGCGGAAAATACGAAAGGCCTGTAAATTGGCACAAGGTCATTTTCGAGTGTAGACGATGGTCCGGCGGTTCCTGCCGATTCTGTTACTGCCGTTAATGAGCTAAATACTTTCTGACCGTCGTATGATGCGGAAATATGCTCTATTGCCGTGACGCCTTCTTCAAACGAGAATACAGGGCTACCATCAACAGCCGCCTGGATAAATGCCATTTCCCCAGTCGTGTAAGATGTAATAAGGAACCCTTTTTGCGCCGCAAGATTAGACAGGAATGAAAAATCTGATTCCGTCATCTCCTTCCTTACTTTTGGGAATTCGTCCGAATCTCCATCGGTAAAAACAGGGCTGAGATCGTCGCCATACGGGGCCATGATTTCTTCTGCTATTTCTGACAAGGTAAGTCCATTCTGCTCATATGCGCTGTTCTGGGCCATGCATTCGATTGTATGCCCGGCCTTTGTCCGTACATCGATTGTTTTCATGGTCTGATTCGTCCGGCTGGCTGTGGACCATTTTATACACTGACCGGATATGTATAAATCTCCGCCTATAAACAGTTCGCATTTTTTATACGAGTAAGGCCTTGTAAGCTCAATTAGCGTTTCGTCTGTCGGATCAAATGGAAAAGAAAATGTGAATCCATCGGCTATAGTATTTATACTCCGACTTATATTTGATGCAGTCCATCCGCGGAAAACTTGCCCGTCAATCCTTATTGCTATCTCATCATCTACGGTCGCATCTACGGTTTCCGAGTATTCTTTAGATTTATCGGGGAGCCATAATTTATCACCAGCGTATATCGTCGGAAGACCTTCAAGCGATGTTTCCCGCCCATTGAGCTTTTCATAATTAGCCGATACAACATCGGCTGATCTGTCATATCCATATGCCCGCCTTGCGATGCTCCTGATTTTATCCCCGGAGACTACGGTATAATATGATCCTGCTGTCGGTTTAGCCATATATCTTTATCTCCCGTCCTGCCGGTATTTCCCATATCTCAGATGCTTTCAGGCAATTTGTCGTAATAAAGAATTCGAGCGTATCGTTATCTACGGCCTCATAATATTTCCAGCATAGTGTAATCGCGTCCGTTGATCCGGTTGTTGTAAAAGTCTCGGTTGCGGCGATATCGAAAGACTGCTTGATAAGCATGGAATTTGTCTGAGCAATAATTTTTGATAAAGTCAGGCCTGTGTCATGATCTGGAACAAATTGTTCCGTAACAGCTCCAGATAGTGCCTGAGCCGCTTCTGTTATGCTTCCCCGGTATGTGTCTATCGCATCGTTTATGGCGTCAAGAGATTCGGCGGCGGCCTCTCTTGTTGTGTATTCTGTATACAGCGCAGCTTCTGCAATCGTTGCCGTACACATTGAGCATACAGATTGCCCTACGGTGGCATTATTTATTGAGTCGGTTCTGTCGTCATCTGATGATAGATAGTCAAAAATTGAAGATACAATATCGGATGCCATATCGGCGTATAGCTGTACTTTTGATATCGTGCTGTCGATTATTTGAGCTGGCAACCTAATCAGATTGTTAACCTGAGAAAGAATGTCTATTGCATCCGCTCCGGCGTCTAATGCGCTATCAATATCATCCTGAATTTCTTCGAATTCGTCTTGAATATCATCCACCGTTGCGGCTACCGTATCGACGGCACCAGAAACAGTGCTTACTACGGATTTAATCGTGTTTTTAAAAGTAGCGTATGCGCTATCGCTTGATACATCGATTGACTCGTTGGCAGTTTCTGATACTTCTTCAAGATCATCGATATTTGATACAATTTCGCTTGAGTCTACATCGGAGGTCGTTGGATAATCTGTTGACGGCACCCGACGGAAAGTAACGGTTACCCGGAATATACCGGCACCGGAAACAAGATTCTCAGACTGCGAAAACTCGAACGGCATAACAGGGATGTCGCCCCATCTGATGATAAAGAGTTCCGTAGGATGATACCGAGTACTGTTCTTTTAGAGACTTATAGAAAAGGTCTGATTCTTGATCGCCGTCAGATCCGGTAAAGTAACATGATAAAGAGTATGATTCCGCCTTGTTTCCTTGATCCTGCGGTATCCCATCGTCATTATTCAGGATCTCGTGCATGGACGCTTTTTTCCCGCCGGTCCTGTTTAATTCGTCCAGTTTGAATTCGGATGTTGTTCCACCAGGGGATGTAAAAGACGCTGACCTTAATCGGCCTACCCAATCCGGTACTGCCATATTTATTGTACTCCTAACTGCATAGCTGATTCGGGTGCGCCACCTGGGGTTTCTGAGATTCCCATTCCTACAGGCCCAGTTAAATATATATCGTGCCTGGTTCTCTGCTCTTCTTTGATACGCTCTGTTTCTTTCATTTTTTCCTGCATCATCGCGCCTTGAGTCTGATTATACATAGCCTCGTTATACATTCCGCCGGCGTATGAATCACCACCGTACATGCCATCCATAGATCCGTCAGCCGTTTCGGTTTCTCCGCGTCTTGATGCTCTCCGCTCGGCCCTGCGCTCTTTCCGTTCACTTGAAAATGGATTGACAAAATCACCGAATGATGCGCCTGAAAAGTCTTCCTTAAACTCTTTCCATTTTTTTATGAGTAAAACTATTCCAGCAACAAGAGCGGCCACGGCTGCAACCGCTAACCCTATCGGATTGGCTGACATTGCCATGTTTAAAGCAAGCTGGACGGTTTTTAATATCCCTTCCGTCTTTGCAAGGCTGGCAATCGCTTTAATAAACCCGAATACAGGCCCGACGGCCATAAACCCCTGCTGAATAGCAAGCGCACCATTGACAAGCAATACAGCGGCTTTAAATGATCCGAGTGTGATAATCAAGCCTTTAATCGCGCCTTGGTTTTGCTGTATGAAATTAAACATCCATTTAAAAAGATCAACGGCTTTATTTATGGCATCAGTTACTTTAGCCATATCAAAATTCTGAACTGCTGTGATCAGCATATCAAGAGCGCCACGGCCTTGAGTTTCAAATGCTTCTACGAATTGTAGGCCTAATTCTGTTAGCCCGGATTTTAAGACTTTGATTCTGTTCCCTACTGAATTCCTGATTGCCTCGGCCATTGATGTCGCGGCACCTTCTGAGTTTATCAGGTCTTCCCGGTAGTCCCTCAGGGCGTCTGAACCTTCCGCCAGCATGATATTAAATCCAGTTACAGACTTAGCACCAAAGACTGTCGATAGAGCGGCGGTTTTTTCTGCCGATCCCATACCAACAAGGCCTTTTTCAAAGTCGGCCACGATATCAATTATATCTCTAAAATTACCCTCTGAGTCTTTTGTCGTCACTCCAAGCTGTTCTAATATCCCAGCGGCTTCTGCGGATGGATCTGCAAGCCTTAACATAACATTTCTGAGGTTCGTTCCTGCGGCTGATCCTTTCACACCGGCATTAGCCATTACGCCTGTTAAAGCGGCGAACGATTCGAGAGATTGCCCGGCGGCTGTGAATCCTGGTGCCCCTGCTTTTACTGACTCAAACATTTCCTCAAGCTTGTATTCGCCGTTGTTGTTGTTTTGGCCATAACGTCCGATACACGGGCCAGATTCTTTTCAAGCTGTACAGTGTCATCCGTCACCATGTTAAAGGCCCCTAGAGAATCCGTTGCTATATCGACGGCGCTTGTTAGGTCAGTTCCGGCGGCTGTGGCAAGGTCTGTTGTCCCGCGAAGAAGTGCCATTGATTGAGATGATGACATCCCGGCCATTGCGAATTTGTCCAACGCCCCTGCCGCGTCCGTGGCCGAAAATTCCGTATCAGCGCCGACCGCTCTTGCGGCGGCTGATAATTCTTTTAAACTATCGGCATATCCTACAGAATTTACATCAAGATCTTTAAACTTAGCCCCGGCCTGAGTAATTGATTCATCAAGCGCTATAAATTCCCTGGCAGCGAGTCCAGCACCGGCAGCAATAGCGCCCATTCCTATGGCGGCACCCTTTGCTAATCCTTTACCAACAAAACCAATAGTTTTATTTATTCCTGAGTTAAGCTTTCCAAATGATCCAGTAAGGCCTCTATTCATAGCCGTGATCTTGTTGGTACTCTGCCGATATGGACCGGTGAGATTGTCAGTCAATGATAAAATCGCTTCTAAGCTGAATTTGCTTGCCAAACTAACCGGCCTCCTCGCGCCATTCTTTTAATTTCTTATCGATCATACGTCCCATCCTTTTTACGGAGGGCATCGGTTTATCGTCTTTTATCAAATCTCGTAAAACAGAATCCCTGGCAGTTTCCCGCTCGTATCTGTCGTACCATTTTTTGAATTCCCGCCATGTCATTTTCATAGCCCATGGAATCGGGAACGCCCCTTTATAGTGCGCCGCTACGGATGATATCATCTCAATTGATATTCACATGGCGGCACCCAGCAAAACGTGAATTCTACTTTCTGGAAGGGGCTGTCTGCGCTAAAAAACCCATGATCACCGCATTGACCTTCGATACATCACGATCTTTAAGCTGGTTAACATCGGCGGTCGTCAGGTTTGTATATTTAACTAGAGAAGCTCCGGCGGCCTCAATTGACTGCTCATCCTTAAATCTCTGGAGTATTTTCTTATCTTCAAAAGTACACTCTTTAATCTCGACAAGCTGTTTTCCATTAACAGGTGATATCAGAAGATATTTGAACACTTCTGTTTCCTCGTCAAAACTGAGGCGGTTTTTTCTTACGGAGAAAGTCAATTCCTCTTTTATATCCTCAAACAGTTCCCGGTCTGTGTCGAGTTCCATATGCTCGGCCCATAAAGTTAATTTCTCTTCCGCTTCTTCTTTACTCAAAAGTGCTTTTTTCTCTTCGCTCATTTTTCAACTCCTTGAAAGGCGGGACGTGGAGTTGATGCCATCCGAAGATAGCCGCCCCGCCGGTTTTTTACTGCTGTGTTACGGTCCCTCGAAATTCGATTGATACCGTACCATTATCATTTTCAAGCGCTCCGTCATTGCTGATACCGCCAGAGACATTGTATGTCTCCCCGGAAGGCATCGTGAAATACCCGGTCACGCTTTCAGAACTTTCCTGCAATGCGACAAGGTTTGCGAGCGAATCCTCATCGACTGAAAAAGTCTGATTAAAACCACCGAGCAAAGGATTACTCTCTTTGTATGTGGTTCCGTTTCCGGCGATATGGACAGCGCCCCCTCTACCGGAGAGCATATAGTTTATGTTCTCGCCCTCAGCGGGGTCGAAGTCATAACCGCCTAAGTTAAAATCAGTGGGTACACCACCTCTTATCCATGCACCTGGCATCTATGGACCTCCTTAGTACAAGAACTTACTCAGGACACCTACGATACGCAGTGCGAGAGCTTCGTCATTTGTGTATTCGGCATCAATTCGGCTATTATTGCTGGAATTGATCTCTGCGGCGATTGTATCCTTGATATCGGATGCATTCTTAACCCATCCCTGACCGTCCCAGTAATCCACAAGGCGGATAGATCGGATATAACCTTTTTAGGCTTGATGACATAATCCTTAGTCGTCTGAGAATCATCGTCAGCCAATACGCCTCTGGTATAAACATCGCTTAGGAAAAGCTGTTCCGTATCGTACATGATCTGCATTCTACGGGTCATGGAGACAGAATCATACCATTCTTCAGAGCTTCCTCCGGCATCGTTTGTCCTGTAAGACAATGCCATATCGCCAAGGACAAGACCGTCATCACCTTCTTTGAGATATCCCATACCGGCTACAAACAAGGCGTTGTTCTTCGCGTAGCTCAGATCGCCTACTGACTCATCGTAGGGCACGCCTGTAGAGAGTGTTTTAAACGGTCTGTTAGGGTCAAATGTGGCGCTCCACGCTTTAAGACCTACGACAGCCGCCTGTAGTTCCCACCCAGGGGCATAACATCTGTTATCCCATACAGGCTGATTCCCTCGCCGTTGATATCTCCGGGGGGTTGCGTATGCCTCGGCATAAGTCTCCGTCACATATCCAAAGGTGGAATCAAAAGGTCTTTTTATAGTTGGATCTTTTCGTGCATCCCATGAGTCTTTGTAGTATCCGATATTCGTGTCATCGGTATAAGGACCAGTGATCTGCGTATACCATCTATCACCAAGGGCATCAGCTTCATCGTCATCAAAAAATACATCGTGCGTATCACACACACCGGCACCACCGGAAAGGTATCCGCCGGAAGGCACCGCAATGGAAACTCCCGCTGGATTGTTTGACTCCTGCGTTGACCCGGAAGGATTATGGACGATCATAATTTCATCGCCGTTTACGCCAGCGGTCAAGGCGGTGATGGTCACAACCCCGGCAGTATTAACAGCGCTTACACAGGCATTTTCCTCTGCCTCGATTGCGGCCACCAGAAGATCACCGATCTCGGTAGCGGTGTATCCGGAAGGAACGGAGAAGCTGAAAACATCCCCGGCTATGCTGATATATTCGGTCCCGCTGGAAGTAGAAGGTCCGGTAATTGTTATATCCCCGGAAGATGCGACGGCGCTATCAGGTTCGGGAATCGGCGCCATCCATACATTTTCTGAAAATCCGCCAAGGATTCCGAAAATCCAAATTGCCTGGCGGTGAAGTTCGGAGCCATATCCGAAAGTCTCAGCCGCACTGCTGGCCGTGAAAATCTGAACTGGCGTATAATCAGTGATACCTGATGCGAGGTCCTGGTCATACTGCCCTACTATTAAAATCTTCTGCGGCATAACATCGCCGGATATACTATCCTGTGTGCCGCGTAGCTCTACGGCAACGATTGATGCCCGATTGCTTGAGCTAAAAGATTCAAAATCTATACTCATTTGATACCCTCCTTAATCGTCGGTATAATCAAATTCTTGTGAAAAACTATCTAGGTCGTCGATCGTTACCGTTACGCCTAGCTCCTCTAAATCGTTATAGTCATTATTATCAGTCGGGATATAAGCCATCTCTACCGTAAAAGACCATCTAGCCGGGGCATATTGCTTTGAGCTGTTCTGGCCCTCTTGATCATACACAGACAAAGTAAAGTTCGTGTTCCCGGTGTCGATCATCCATCCGTAGTCAGAATCTTTTGAAAATCCGAAATTAGAGTTTTTTAAGCCTCGTAAGGCCCTCCCTGACTTGGTTTGTCAAAAGGTCCAATCTTTGAGCGGCAACTTCATCGGCTGGAAGAGTTTCCCCAGATTTTCCGATGGCATACATATCAACCATGACTTCGATCTGATCGATTTTGTATTTCCTTGCTTGGCTCCTTGCGGGGTTAGGACCTACATTCTGCACCATGACATTTGCAAGGGCCACGCTCTGCAACCCTTCAATCCATGGGAACCATCTTGAATTCGATACGTTAAAGTTCCTGGCAGAATCTTCCGCCGCCTCTTCGGTCGCTATCTCTTCCAAGATCGAAACAATGTTGCTTTTTAAACTGTACCAGTATGGATAATCTATTGCCATTTAATGCCCGCTCGATACATTGATAATCACGACTACATCCCCGAAATACCTATCAGGCATGACATTTACTATTTCGCCCTCAACCGTCTGACCTGCCCCATTTGTAAATGAGACTGTCCATCTCTGCATATCAGAGACGCCATCCCATAAAGCCAGGTCAGATTGGTGAAAGCTGATACCTACACGCGACCCGGTAACCATCATTCCAGTTTCCGGGTCAATCGCCATTGATACATCCGTATAACGTCCGTACAAAGTCAGCTCATTACTATCCGTATCTGCAACGGTAACCTCGACCGAATCGCCGCCGGTCCCGAGGTTGTTGTTATGGATTTTTTGTGAATCGCTTGCCGCTTTTGCATGTAGGTCAATGCCCATTTACTCCGCCTTTTTTAAGTTCCGCTTTCGGGTTCTTTTTTTCTGGCGACTTCTTCGGCCATCCCTTTTTTTATCAGTTCGGCTTTTCCGCCCAAATGATCTACGAGAGCATCGGGTTTAATTTCCTTACCAGCCTTGATCGTAAAAGGAGACCGTCCGCGTCTGCCGGAGATATCCATTTTCGCGACTAACATTATTCAGCCGCCTTTGCCGTTTTTTTTGGCGCTGGATTTCGTGACAAGCGCAAGCTTTTTCTCAACTTCGGGAAGCATCTTGCCTCTCTTGTTTTTTACGCCTTTCTGACCATTGATAGCAACGTCTTTATCGTCGTCGCGAATCTCAGACTCAGGGATAACATCACCTTTCTTGTAAACTTTGTGTTTGCCAAGAAACTTATCAGCAATAACTTTGTATGTTTTTTTCAGCCATTTAATTTAACTCCTATAGATTGGAGCCTCCATTTAAAGAGGCCCCGTTATTTTTACCAAGTCGGCAGGGTGATTTCCTGGACGAAGTAATCAAGCCCCTTGGTGTACAGAGCTTCGCAGAACCAATAGGATCTTTCTTCTCTGGCCAGGGTTTTGACATTGGGCCGCTGATCGATCTCAACAGTGAGGTCAGCTTTACGGGCAATTTTCATGTATTCGTTTTTACTGATTCCTGCGGGGATGATCATGTAAGCGGTCCCGTCGGTTACGCCGTCATAGGAAACAGTCCGATCTCTAAGCACGATATCTTCGCCGTCATAAGAGACAACGCTTCTAATCTCGCTGATAGAACTGTAAACCTTTTCATTGGTCGAAGGCAGTCCACGAGATACCCTGGCAATATGGCGGGCATCAAGGGGTGATGCGAGAATCTTAACACTGCTTACATCAAGCTTTCTGCCAGTAACAGGGTGTTCGCGGTCTCCAAGATCATCAAGGGCATCCTCAAGGGTCAGGTAGAGAAGCTCCTGCCTTTCGGCTCCTGAAGTTGTATTGGCGGCTGTCTGCTGGTCCCCGGAGTAGGTCTTGCTGATGATGGGGTTAATTGCGATATCGTCAAGAATCGCATTATATCCAACCATTACGGCATCAGTCACCATTTCGGGAGTGATAGTCCGATCAAACAGGGCGCCCATAAGATCCCATGTGAAACCGGCGGCATAGATCACCTGTTCGATGGAATCATATCCACCACCGATAAACTCGCCCTGGGGTACGGCCTGTCCGTGTCCGTTGTTCTCTTCAAAAACAACACCGGCGGGGCCGATTTCGGTAGGTTTCATGGTGCGGGTAAATGCGCTGTTGGTTACGATCTGATAGAACTCACCGCGAATAGTAGGCATAGCCGCTTTTCTGACGGAAATATCCATTCTCAGGGCATCCCAGAGGTTATCCCAATCGGTTGGAAGCGTGTTGCCAGCCATGAAAACACCGGAGTTGATCTTTTCGCGGGCAGTTGCCATTTTTCCGTCGGACCACTTCATGGGGACATTGAAACCGCTTCCCTCGTCGGGGCGTCCGAATTTTCCCGTGTAGGTCATGGAAGAAATATTTCCGTGTGAGTTTCTTCCGAAATCGGCGGAAGCAAACATTTTATCCTGGTTGTGGGAACTCATGGCTCCTGATACGCCGGGATTCTTAAAGTCTACCAGATTGATTCTGGTATTCATCATTGCCTTTTCGCTCTCGGCTGCAAGGCTCTTTTTATCTACAAAAAGCTCATTCATTTTCTAAAATCCTCCTTACGCTGCCGCTGTCAGGCTTCCGTCCTGATATGGTGGTTTGTACTCAAGATAATCGGTTGTTCCGCCGGTCACTGATCCGATCACGGATACATTGATAGCAACGGCGCCAGTTTCGGAAGTATCCTTAAACTCACCAGCCGCGCTGTCAGTATTCGCGTAAAAATAGACGGTTGCGGACCCAGCGGTGAAAGAATCGGTTGCATCTACCTGATTCGTTGATATGATTCTATCGGGGTTTACATTGATATATCCGGATTCACCGGCGGCAATGCCGTCCTGTTCCATAACGTCACCGATCCATCCATCTTCAAAAACGGTTTCTCCGAACTCAAGTGTTCTTGTAGTCCCGTTGGTTACGAGAATAGGAACAGTCTTGCCCGGGACAAAACTCTTCTTTTCGGTAAAGTTGTAATCGTTCGCATATACTGCGTTGTCTGTTACAATGCTCATCTATTACGCCTCCATGTGAGTTGCGGGTTTATCATCTTCCGCACCTTCTCCGCCAGAAATATCGGCGGGTGATTCGATAGCGGCCATTTTCGCGGGGTCTTTCATAACCTTCATCATGGCTGCCATCATTTTTGTCTCGGTACTCTGAACGCTGTCTCCGGAAAGCATAGCGGCATCGATTACTTCGACGATCTCTGGGATGTCTTTGTATTCGTCACTTGCTTTCATTTCGGCCAGCTTTTTCAGCCGTTCATCATTCCCGGCTTTGTACTCGTCCGCACCTGCTTTCATGGCGGCGGTATAGACGTCGGGATTTTCTTTTTTCAGTTCGTCCAATGTCATAACTGGATTCACCTCCTGTGTAGTTTTTCCCGGTGTGCCGGGGATTATATCCTCATCGGTGGCCGTTTCCGGCTCCGGTTTGAGCTGTTCCATTTTGGGTTGTTCGGCGCGGAAGCAAGCGGCCGCTTTTGTGGTATCCGCTTTTTCTGCAAGTTCGCGCTGTCTAACCTTCATATTCGAAAACTGTTTTTTTATATCGCATCATCATGGATGATGTATCTTTTTGTTCTTTTCCGTCTGCCGACTCCAGAACCTTATCAGCAAAACCAGCATCAACGATATCTTGACCGAAAAACCATGTTGTCTTATCCATCATGTCCCGGATTTCAGGAATTGATTTCCCAGACCGAGAGGCATAAGCGTTCGAATATGCGGCGGTTGCCCTTTCCAGAAATTCCCCGGTGCTTTTCATTTCGCGGTAATCACCAAATGAGAAGGTATAAGGGTTGTGAACCATAAAACCGGTCACTTCTTCGACGGCGACAGAATCCCATACGGGAGAGGATGATATAAAAGACCCCATCGATGCGGCTATCCCTTTGATCTCCAGGTTCATTTTGATCATCGGGTTATCTTTTTTAAAGTCAGAAAGTGCGGCGAAAATATCCGCGCCCTCGAAAATATCGCCACCAATAGAAGAAAATCGGACGGTAATCTCTTTTTCTGATGATACCTCTGTAAGAGAATCCCGGACGGCCTGCGCCCATACATCCCATCCGATCTCCCCTTGAATATCAATTACTTTCATATCATAAATCCCCTAGAATAGTTGTCCATGCATCATTAGGCGTCCCGAGGTGTAATCCTTGTAGCGCTTCAAGATAATAATCAATAGGATCTGTTGATCCGTCTCCGATTATGTTGGTGTTCCCGGTCGGTAATCCTGTATCCGAGTATGGCCTGTTAAGGAGCAATGAGTTATCGTTTATCGCTTGTGCCGGAGATTTTGTCGCCATCACTGATCCTCCATATTGACATCTATCTCTTTAAAAGGAACTTGCATTTCTGCAACTTGTTCCAATTCGATTTTGCAAGTCGTCAGATTTTCGTCGTAATCACCACCACCACGCTCTGCGGCGATCTGTTTCCCTGTTCTATATCCTCTGTTCTGCTCCATCATGTGAGCCTGTACGGATTTCAGCGGGTCAATATCCGGTCGCTGGTTTCCAATCCATTTAGCATTACACCACGCATCTCTGATATCTTCATCAGATTCAAACCCTGGCGCCTGGATTTTACCGTTCAGGATTTCGCCCCACATCCACATTTTTAGAACAAGGTCATTTGTGTAACTCTGGTTCGTTCTGTACTTTTCGATTTCATACCATGCAAGGATCAATTCACCACGGGAAGCACTGTAATTATTTGCAAATTGTTTATCAAGGACGGATACTGGAATCCCTCTTGCAGATGCAAGATTCTTTTTGACCTGATCCATAAAGACGCCGAAATTGACATTTGGCCGTTTTGTATCGTGGGAATTAACTGTATAGCCACCTGGTAAGGCGTCCATAACAATTCCGCCGTCCTGGTAATTAACTTTGTCCCGGTTATTTAGCCAGTCTTCGGCGCTTGTTTCGGTTTCGGTAGTTGTCCCGATTGATCCGATTCCGCCCTGTCCCATGACGCCGATTCCGCCGTCACCTTCTGGGCTTTCGATCCACATAGCGTAGAGAGCATTAACAACGGCGGCTTGCAGTTCAAGAACTTCATAATCGCCGAGTTTCATCAGTTCAGTGACAATAGAAGCCAGAATCCCCACGCCGCGGCGCTTATCCCCTATCTTTACGTGATTTACGAATGTTCTGCCGGATCTTGGGCCTTGGCGAAGGATTCTGACTGTTTTCTGTGTTTTATAGTCGTAAATATGATAAGCGACTGCGGCGCCTTTCGTATCGTACTCAATCCCCTCTTCCTCGACATTTCCAGATGCAACGGATGATCCGGAAGGAGTCATTATATCCTCCGGACGTATAATCTGTATCGTCATGGGGTTTCTTTTCGTGTTTGCTGAATATCGGTACAGCTCGAAATATTCACCATCGATCAGGAGATCTTTAAAAATCCGCTGTTCCTGCTGGAATCTATTCTGATCGTTTTCGTATGATACCGATTTTCTTTTAGCCCATAGCTTATAGCGGTGCTCAACGAGATTCTGCCATAACTTTTTCTGTTCCTCGGTCCATCCTACACCGATGATATCCCACATCGGTTGTGACTCTGGCATAAGACCAGAGCCGACCGTAAGAGTATTAAATGTGCTGACCATGGCCTGAGCGACCGGGGAAGAATTATGAACAACTCGGGAATTTCTTCTGGCGATTGAATTGTTATCGCCCTGCATCATCCCGGCGTATTTGCCCTGCTTAATCCCGGTTGTGTAAAACTGATCTGATAAGTTAAGAGATTGCATCCTGGCGTTAAGTCCATCGATTGATTTTTTCATCATATCGATTGTTCGGCCTCGGTTTTCAAGGGCCATTTTTCTTAACTCAAATGCTTTATTTTGTCTATCTTGGCGGCGGGTAAATATGCTCATATACCGATACCGCCTCTTGATGATTTAAAGTTGATGCTCACTGTTCTGGCAAACGTATGACCGGATTTTATTCCGTATGCGTTCATCCACAAGTCAAGTAATTCTTGGATTTTATCGATATCGGCGGAGTCTACTTTCTGACTACCCTGGGTAGTATCTTTGGTGTAGCTTGCGACCGTGGCACCCTCAACCTGTTCCATATAGAATTCGATTTTCTCTTCTATTTCGTCGAGGGTGTATTTCTGAGCTAAAATCCTTGGATTCATGGCCCATATAATAAAGAGTGACAATTTTATTGTCAATTAACGAGATTAGCCCCGACGATTGCCGGGGCTGGTTGGTTATTTGTTTAGCAATTTATCTATTGCCTCTTTGCTTCGGCGATCAGGAGACGTTCGGCCCTGATCCCAATTCTGAACAGTACGGACGGAAACATTTATCAATTCAGCAAATTGCTTTTGCGTCCA
>FUIF01011223.1_pt1 | contig 17304 bp, 16 predicted proteins | sample 1003461 | NCBI WGS metagenome assembly FUIF01 (sample SAMEA80401918, study PRJEB19352) | marine metagenome | reverse complement strand
TGACCGGGTCTTCTGGTCCTAAAATAAGATCTTCCGCTTTACCCGCAGAAAAAGACTCCTAAATAGCTACCAGCAATAGTAGGACGGCAATTACGACTCCTTTAGCAAGAAGCCCCACAGGCCCCGCGGAGGAATAAAACTTTGTGCGTACATTCCTGCGGCAAACCCTTTTGTTGCGCCATACCCGCCTCCGACAGTCTCCGGGATTGCACGGGCCGCTTTATAAGTACCTGCTTTTACACCCGTAGAAAAGTACCCTTTTCCGGGTCAAATTCTCCGAAATCTCTAACATTAGTGAAAAGACTTAAAATCTCTTCCGGCTGAACATTTCTATCCTCTGGTTTAACGTCTTTATAGCGGTCTAATTTGTCCAATATTGGATGTGTTCCGCTTACCAGACTTTCTCTAGTCAGAGGAACGCCCCCAATAGCTTCGCGGTCCAACTCATCGTTAGCTATGGCTAAAACCCCGTCAACGATGTTGTCGAGGCCTTGGTTTTCCATCAAGTTTTCAAATTCAGCTACGCCTAATGTGATAAGGGATTCATCCGCCATATTATTTCCTCATCTGTAGAATCTGACGTTGTGCTTGCGAACTGCTTTGATCTACACCGTCAACCCTTTTGGTTCCGCTTTGCACCGGGTTTTCAAACGCAGACTTGAACGCCAAGGTATCGTTAAGTAAGCTCTTGGTCCTGTTCATAACGGCGCGAATTGATGTTATTTGAGCTTCGGAGTATTCCCCAACTTTACCGCCGTACTCGGGAAGTTGTTGGCGGGCAAGTTTCATGTTTTTCGTTAAGGTGTCTTCCATAGATTCTAACGTAGCCAAAGCGGTCGCGTCTGTCCTAAATATAAAACCGCCCGGTCTGGTGCCTATGGATTCTTCTTCGATCAAAAGCTGTACAAACTTCAGTACGCGATCTCCCGCAACGTCTGTGTTATACTGAAGTGCATCGTTTGAAAATGACGTTAACTTTTTTTGAGCAGCCCTGAAATTTTTAGCATCTTTAGAAGATTCTCCACCCAACAATTCAGCAGCTATTTCGGAACCTGCGGCCAAAATTCCCGGAAATGTACGCGAGAGGCCAATCACTTTTGCGTAGTCTAGGCCGGGTTCAAATCTATCTGGCGGGGTAAGTTTCCAAGCATCTGCCTCCAAATTTACCGATCCGTCATCATTAAACAGCTCAATGGTCGCATCGCCCAGTTTAACTGCTTTGGTTGTCCCATCTCCAGTCTGTCCCCCAGTCCCGTCTGTGGTAGAAGTGGTCACACCACCGCCCGGTTGGCTCATGCGAGCAAAAAAGTCGGGATTTCCCTCTTTAATAGCTATCTGTATTTTTTCAGCCAAAGGCTTAGGTTTGCCAAACACGTATTTAGTGCCGTCCCAAACTTTGCTATTGTCTGGATTGATGTAGTTCAGCACCGTTTGCTCAAAGATTGTCTTTTCTTGAGGGGCCAACTGATTATTAGCATAAGCATTTAACCGGTCATCGTTACCTATATAAGTAATTGCGGCGGTATCCGATTTGCTTCCAAGTAAAGTAATTTTAGCGGCTTCTTGCTCAAGCGCCAAGTTACCCAGTTTGTAAGCTTCGTCAAGAATTTGAGCGCGATCTTGTATCGTAAGAACTTTTTCAGCCCTTGCATCGGCAGCCGCCGTAAAGGCGTTCTCAATAGACCGTTGCGTAGCGGCAACTTGACGATCAATCTCAGCTTCGTCTTTAGTAAATTCACGCAACTCTTCCGCCATCTGTTCGCGGAACTCTTGGTCACTCAGTTGTTTGTCTTTATCCGCCTGACGGTTTAGAACCGCTTGCGCTGCTTGGAGGCTTGTGTGGACAACGAGATTGTTCTTCTAGGCTGCCACGTAGGTTGGTAAGGGCAACATTGTACTCCTGACCAAGCTCCATCTTGCCAATGTCATTGGCGTTAAGAACATTGTCACGTGTAAGAGTGTTCTCAAAGTCAAGCTTCTTAGCCGCGATAAGCCACTCGTTTTTGAGCGTGTCATTTTCCGTTTGGAGTTTGGCGCGAAGTTCAATAGCCGAGTTTGAACCGTCATTTTGAAGAGCCAAGATAGCCTTGTCATTAGCAAAACGCTGATTCAGAACATCTGATTGATAATCTTGTGTGCCCAAACGTTCTTTAGTTGTAAAATCAAACTGTGACTGTTGAAGCGATTGTTTAAACGCGTTGTTTAGTTGATTCAATTCACTGGCCAATTGCCCTCGCAGATTAATAGCCCGCACATCTTGGCTGCCCTGTAACTCAAGCAATGTTTGTTGCATCGCAAGCTTACGATCCGTCATACGCTCTTGGAACGAACGATCTGTCTCGTTTTCACCCTGTGTAAACGCAAACTGTTTATCCATCTTTTGGAACTCAAAAGCCCGTGTCAACGCATTTTCCTTAGATTTCCAAGCCCGTTCCGACTCGGCAGCCGCCACATCCGCGTCGCGGGCGATCTTATCCTCAAAAGCTCTTTCGGCGGAACCCAATGCTTGCAGGTTCAACGCCCGTTCTTCCGTCTTTTGGCCTTGTTTAAACTTACTTAGTTCCCCGGCTCTGGCGCTAATATTGCCAAGAACAGGCTGCGCAACCTCGGCCAACCGTTCTGCGGGGCTCATTTGCCTATCACCCGGAGTAGCAAAAGCTAATGCCCCTTGTGCGATATCAAACAACATTTGAGATTGAGTCAATCTTCTTTGCTCGTCATACTCCGCTTGTCGTTCTGCGTCAGTGCCTCCAATTGACTGGTAGAGGGCTTGTCGATCTCGGTAAAAGTTGCCGAATTCGCCGCCCAGTGGATTATTCGTGGCGACGCCGCCCGGAGCCATGTATTGGACCGCGCCGCCTTGACTAAAATTTACTGGAACGGGAGCCTCCTCGGCACCCATATTTACCGTGGACATTATGCCCCCGGCCATATCCCCTTGTACGGGAGTATCCATTACTTCGGGAGCCAAACTCCCTATTCCTTCGTCCATCGCGGCCATCTGCATGACAGGTTGAACTAAGGTTAGAACTGAATCCGGAGTGCTTTGAGCGTCTTCTTCGCCAACCACCCCTGCCAGTTCCACTCGTCGCTCTTGCAGGGGCGCTTGATCCCCTCGAATGGCGTTAATTACACCTTCATAATCTTCGTTTTCTGCCGCTTCGTCGATGCCTCCAAATTGGCCCGCAACTTGCCCTAGCATCTGTTCCAAAACAGCTGGATCGACGCCCGCTTGAGCGCCCATTGCTTCGGCTTCGCCCATGCTTCCCACTTCCGGCGGCGGCATTCCCGCCATCCCCATTTGTGGAACTGCGGCAAGGTCCACCGCTTGTTCTGGCGCGGGGGGCATCATTGGAGAACCTCCCGCCTGCATCTGCCGCACTTGTCCACCATTGGCAAACATTTGTCGGCTCATTACGCCTCTATCCATCATCCGAATAACCCCGCTCTTTGTGCGCCTGCCGCTGCCGACAGACCTGCTACGCCCAGTCCCAAAATACTTTGGGCGGGCGATACTGAAGGTGCCGTAGTTGCCGAAATACTTTGTTGAGACGACGGAGCGCCTTTATAAATATCTGACAAGAAAGATACCCGTTGATATGGTTCATATGCTTGCTGTAATTCTGTTTGCCGTTTAGCTTCTAGTTCCGCCTGATTTTGCGCTTGGAACTGTTTGCCGACATCGAATAAGAAACCAGTTTCTTTTTGACCCATGTTTTGACCCAGTTCACCGAGAGACGCTTGACGTAATCCAAGATTACCAAGCGCGTCACCCTGTGCCAAGCCCAATTGTCCGTATTGTGCCCCAAGGCCACCAATGCCTTCGCCCATTCGGCCTCGCAACTCTGCCCCTTGTAGGCCCAAACCGCCAGCCGCTTGTGCGCCCTGCATACCCATAGTTGCCTGAGATTGGCCGAGCTGACCTTGCTGCGCGGCCATCTGACCTGCAAATTGCTCCGCAGATAGGCCTTGTTGTCCCGCCGCAGTTTGTGCAGATAAACCGAGTTGCCCCAACTGACCCGCTTGTTGTGCTGCGAGTTGTTCCGCGGATAAACCCAGAGCGCCTGCCGCTTGAGCCGCTTGTGTCCCAGCTTGGGCACCTTGAGCGCCAATTGCGCCCGTGAGTTGAGCCGCTTGCTGGCCTCGTCCTTGCTGTGCCTCATATGCTGCTTGCGCCCGTTGTGCAGCATTTTCAAAGCCCGCTTGACGCATTCCTGCGGCAGTCCGGCCTTGTTGTTCCAACACGTTTCTTGCCATTTCGGCTTCTTGTACGCCTTGACGTGATCCGCCAAAAGCGCCTGCGCCAACAGCTTGTGCCCGCTGGGCTTGAGCCGCGATGTCACCTTGACGTTGAATGTCGGATAAAGCTTGTTGAACGGCCGCATTCTCATACTGATTCATGAATGCGCCGGTAGAACTTGGATCAAAGGCCCCTGTTGTTCCGCCTAAAGCGGCAATACCTTGTTGTGCGGACTGTGTTCCTAATGCACCCGCTTGTTGCAAAGCGGAAGCGGCATCGTCTGTAATCCCCCGAGCGCCTCTTACCGCCTGATTGCTCCGGTCTAAAGCAGATTCATACGCTCCAATTCCACCAACCCCGGACTGTTGAGCCGCTAATCTTGCGTTATCCGCCGCTGTTCTAAGACCCATAGAGGCGGCATCGGTAGCAACCTGTCCGGCTCCGATAGCATTTGTAATACCGGCTTGTGCTGCGCGTATCTGTTCCGGTACGGCATCGGCACCGGATCGCATGTAGTTAGCGGCTTCTGTTTGGTAGGGCTGCGCCCCAGCCATAACACTACCAATAGAGGTTTGCGCATCGCCTAGCGTGTAGCCAGCCTGATCTAAGAAAGGTTGATAACCACCTATTCCCGCTTCTGCGAGTTCTCCGGCTTTAATTTGTAGGCCGCTCATCTCCGCGACCATTTGTGGAGGTATTGTTACGCCTTGGTCAGCTAGAGCTTTTGCAGATTTAAGAAGCCCAATTTTGTAGGCTTCAATATCCGCGGCTTCGCGGACTATTTGTTCTGTTGTTGTGACCATTACGCTGTTGCCCTTCCTCGGTTCTCAAGGTTACGCATAACCGAGTACATGTTTTTTATGCCCTCGTTCATGTTGCCGTTACCAAGGCCTTTGACCGCATCAGTGGTCATAACAAATTCCCCGGGCATTAACATGGCACGAACGCTGTCCTGATTAGGAATGCCCTCTTCTGGCATGATTCCACCATTCCTGCGAGGGAATACTTGACCACCGTCAGCCAAGGTTTGACCCACAAAAGGTCTGGCAAACGGACCCTCTGGTGCGTTTCCCTGCAAGAAGTAAGCACTTGGGTCAAGGGCCGCGGTCTGTTGTACGGTATTCACGGGAGGCTGATAGGTGCTTAAAGAAGAAAAGGGCCGATACGGTGGATTAGCGGGGTCAAACCCACCAACTTGAGCCGGTGGGCGATAAAGTTGAGCAGCCTCCTTCTCTCGGCGGGCCTCGGCTTCCTCTTTAGTAATATATTCTCCAGTTGTAACGTCTAAAACTCTATCCCCAATGTCCGCAATCATATACGAAGAGGGGTCGTCTTCCACTATATCAGTACCCGTGATAACGTTTCCATCTTCGTCGCGATCAACAACGCCCGCGGGCTCTGGATCACCCACCTTAAACCCGCCTGCCGCTGCTACACCGGCTGTTCCGAGTAGCGCCGCTGGCCCGTATGTACGCATGAGGCCTCCACCGGCCTCTTTCGCAAGCGTTTGAGCCGCGGTTTGTTGCACCGCATTGGCATTTATTGGATTGATGTTTGCATCGAGTAAGAAATCAGTTGCAGTTGGAGCGCTCGCATTTGGCATAAAGGCGTTTTTCAAGCCTTGGCCAAAGGTAACGTCATCGCCCGGCATAAAGGCTTTTTTGATGCTTTCTCCAAATTTAGGAGGACCGGCTTGGAAAGCATTGACTTTCTGTGTTGCGAGGGCTTTCGCGTCTGATGCGTTCAACGCTACGTCGCTTTTGATCAATCCGCTGCCGTTGACGGGCTTGACCGTACTAGTGCCACTTTCGGCCCCGGCGAGCTTCAAATCTTCTGGCCTTAAGATGCTTTCGGGCGCAAGCACAGAAGCCGTACCACCCGGTGCTGTTGGACCGGCCTTCATGTTGGCAAAAGAGCGCCCGAGAAATCACCTGTTAGCGCTTTTCCGATTCCGGACATACCCGCAGTTACGTTACCAAAAGCCGCAGCGTTTTTAACGCCCGCCATAAAGCCGTTACCGCTCATCATGCTACCAGCACCGGCGGACAAACCGCCCATCGCGCCACCTATTAGGGCTGATTTAAGAGCATCTTTTATATTACCGCCGTTAATCAACGTTGCAATACCTGATCCGAGGGCCGCGCCGTAAATAGGCCCAAGAAACATGGTGCCTACAATGGGTAGTACAACAGGAGCAATCTTCTTAACTATCTTAACCACGCCTTTGACGACCTTTTTAACACCTTTAAAAACCTTCTTAAAAAACTTTTTAAAGAAAAACTCTGCCGCGCCAGTGTCTGGGTTAATGCTGTTTGCCTCGGAGCCAACAATGTAGCGTTCCGGGTCTTCCACGCCTTGCTGTTCTAGGAACGCAAAGATCGTTTCTTTCATTTCAGGGTTTTCTTCGATGAATGCTGCGGGAATAATTAATTCTCCCGTCTGCACGTGAGCTATCGTATCATCGCCCTCACGGCCCATGGCCGCCATCTTTTTAGTTATGGCCGTAAATTGAGCAATCCCCTCATCGCCAAACTCTTCTGTTCCGTCGTCATCCGGGCCGTAAACCTCCTCCGCGTCTTCATCAGACATCACAAAGTCAGCAATACCGCCCTCAGGAACTTCCATTGTATCGATTTTTTTTGCAGTTTCTGCCATTATCCCGCTCCACCTGTGATACTGTCAGGCATAGTTACCTGAATCATTGTACTTCTATTTTCTTCTCCAGTCCATGACGAACCGCAATTAGGGCAACTACCGTCTGGATAAGAAGCGATTTCTTCAGGTGTATCCACCTCATTACTACATGTAACACATTTTACCACCTCTCGGCTAGTGGCAGGACGCCATCTTGAGCCGTCGGTCATTATAATTACTGTTTCAGCTGTCATGTTATTGCTACCGTGACACTACCCACGGCCCCCGTTGCTGTTGAACCTCGCAAATAAGGCTTATTTGCAACAGTAATACGAAGCTCGTCGCCATATTGAAATACGCCCCCTAGAGGTAGATTATAGTTGTCTGTCTGCAAATTAGGAAGAGTTAAGGCCGAGGCCTGCCAAGGTCCCGGATTATTTATTTGACCCAAAAACACAGAAAAGGCCCGAACCACTTCCATCTGGTAAGCAGGATCGTAGCCTGTTGGAGCTACTGGGAAGAAAGGAAGTACAAGGCCTCTACTCATCGGCGTCCATCCGGTCTTACGTCAATTCGAGGCGTACCCAAACGCCACCCCACGCCGGTGTCATCTGAGGCTATTTTAAAGGCAAAAGACCTGCCACGAAGGCGCAGGTTAACTTGGTTTGTAAATTGTTCGATAGGAACAGTAGCCGTGCGGGCCACATTACTTGTGGTCACCGTACTATAATTTGCGCCCGGAAAGTTGCGGGTTTCAAAGGTAAAATCAACCACCGGAGAAGCCGACGTGGACGTTGAGAACGTAACATCAGGAATCATTTTACTTAAAAACACAAAGTTATCTCCAGAGCCAATAGCCATCTGGCTACTTTCTATATACGCGTTGATCGCAGCCGGTGGGTTCGAACTGCCGTCATCGACCCCAAACTCATGGTAGTACAAATACCCGTCGGTAGACGCCGATATAGGATACTGCGCAATGCCTCGGTCAATCCACGCTGTTCTCGACATTTGACCATAATACCAAACTTTCTCTTCGTAGTTAAAAACTACGTACCGATTCACAACACTTGAATCAGCTGACGGATAAAACCACCAAACCTCCGAGTAAGACGAGTTAATAGCCGCCGTAACCTTTTCTTGCTGCTGCGTGTTAAAGTCCTCAAACACATACGCCCGCACCGAGCATGGAAGCTTTTGAACACTCCCGCCATACATATAAAACTCTTCAGCACCCATCCAAAACACCATGTCGTCCACTGCAACGGCAGACAAAGGACTGGCAATTGTAATATTTTCAGAAATAAGGTTGATGCCGAAAGTAAACGGTGGCCCTAAATACTGCATGGCGTGAAGAGATTTGTCCGTAAACACCAAGATTTGTTGACGTGTTTCGAGGGCCGTGATTATCTCAGAACCTGTGCCGATTCGTAAATCACCCGCCGTGTTAGTTGCCTGCGCTGACCAAACCAAAGGGTTTTCTTGGTCTGAAAACCTAATTAAAAGAGGGTCTTGCACCCCTGTATTTGTTTGAGAGTCGCACCCAAATGCAATAACATGCCGATCCCTGTCCGAAATCATGACTTGTTTTGCAATAGTAGGAGTTGTCGCGTCTGCCCCTACAAGGCTAGAAAGTTCTACTGCGCGAGCAAAAGGTGCCGAACTGGTGGACTTGTCCCAATAATATATATCCCCGTCGCGAACATTAATAATTAAGTCTTCGCCAAAGTTATCGTGGCTCCAAATGCGAAGCGTGTCTCCAATCGCAGTCAAAGTAGTGCCTGATCCCCACGTTCCACGGGACCAAGTACCCGCACCCCAGCCTGTTCCCGCCACAGTAGTGTCCAAACCAACGGTAATTTGATAGGTGCCCACGACGCTAGATCCGCCATTCCCCGTGTCCGATCCATTGGCTACTATCAGTGTCGGTGAATATTGTCCGTCAACGGTGATTTCATTAAGCGTCGCCACTTCTCGGGCTTTAATTTGGTAAGTATCATTGCTTACCACGTTAAATACTTGGTATTCTTGGTTTAAAACAGCTGCGGTTACATTTCCGCCTAACGTCGCAGCACCCGAAAACGTAACAAAATCGTTGTTGGACGCTCCATGGTCTGCATCGGTTACCGTTAGCACGGAAGAACTATTTGTCGCGGAAAATGTAACATCCCCTGCGGCAGTTGTTGTACGAATAGGGGTGATATCATTATACCCGCCGCCTTCGTTTACATAATATTTAAGGTGTGTTCCGACGCCTAAATAACTCGTGCCATCTAATGCCACAAAAGGCTTTAGTGCCCGACAGGTGCCTAAAAAGCTTGTGCCGGAATACTTTTCCCACCCCCCTATTTTTTCAGGGGTGCCAAAACGAAAGCGCACCATGTCACAATCAAACCAACCTCCTTCATTGGTGTAGGAGGTGGTTTCCCTGTTTACGCCGGGACGAAACTGTAACTTGGTAAACGCCATTTCATAACCTTATCTATTCCTAGTTTACGACTTCAGCATCTTCGACTTCAGACTCAAGTGATGTAGCCAGCATCTTTACAAAGGCTTGCTTCCCGACATGCAATTGATCCAGATTAAATTGAGCCGACCCTGCCTTACGGTCAAGGTCTTTGATGTGGTTTAGCATAACCTTTTGCTGATCTGTCAGTTGATCTTCAGTATATTCAATATCGTCAATCGTAATGGTGTTTGTTTGTTTCTCAGCCATTGTGATCTCCTTTAGGTTTGAGTTAAGAGTTATCCGCGATAGCTTTTTTTGCGGCGGTCATGTCTTCTGATCCCCAGTAGTCTTTAGCTACCATGATTTCCAGATGCTCGACATTACGAGCAACTGTATCTGTCCAGTCAGCATCTTCCATGTCGTCTGGTTTGCCAGCGTTTAACAGATCAACGGAGTGACCCATTGCTGTGTAGTTCTGTGCAATTTCTTCTGCTGTTAGTTCCATAATCCTATCCTTCTAGGGTTGCGATACGTGCTTCAAGAGCATCGTTCTTTGCTGATAGTTCTTGTAGTGCCTTTACCAAGACAGGTATTAATGCTGCCTCTGCTACTTCTTGAGAGCCATCCTCACGGTCATCCCACAGAGTGAAGCCATCTTTGATCTCAGGGTGAGCATCAATAGCTGTCTTAACTTCTTGGGCAATGAAGCCGTGGTTTGTGTAGCTGTTCTTAAAGACATCCGTTGAACCTTCTTTGTAAGCACTAAAGGTGTCAGGTAACTCACCTAAGTTTCGGTACTTAAAGGTGCGAGGTGTTAGATCATTGATGAAGCTCAGACCCGCTGTGGCATCAGTAATGTCTTTCTTGTAGCGTTCATCTGATACGGTTGCCCAAGTTATGTTGCCGTGAGCCGCACGGATGTCGTTAGTTCCTTGGCCAAGAGTTGTGTATCCACCAGCGCACTCTACGTTGTAACCAAGACCTGATGCAAAATTAGTCCCTGCGCCATCAGTCCTCATGTATGCGCCCACTAGAGCGTTAGCGGTTCCTGTTGTCGTCGTGTTGAGATAGTTACCTGACTTTTGTCCAATGAACGTGTTTTCTTGGCCTGTCGTAACTGCCCCACCAGCATATCTTCCTACGGCTGTGTTTTGAATTCCTGTTGTTGCAGTAAACAACGCTCTATTTCCTATCGCTGTATTATCGGTAGCTGTAGAATTAACCTGTAACGCTCCGTACCCTACTGCCGTATTTTGCCCGCCTGTATTAGCCGCAACCATTGAGTCACCACCAATAGATACATTTTCTGAACCTGTAGTGTTTCCCTGCATAGCTTCTCTGCCAAGCGCTACGTTATTAGTGCCTGTTGTATTACTGTACATAGCAGAGCTACCAACGGCGGTGTTTTCTGAAGCGGTGGTGTTGGAGTATAGAGCACTGTTTCCAACTGCTACGTTCTTCTGCCCAGAAGTATTACCGAATAAAGCAGCGTATCCAAGTGCTGCATTATCTATACCTGTAGTGTTAGTTTTAAAGGCGTAAGTACCTATTGAGGTATTAGTATAGCCTGTTGTGGTGTTCAATCCAGCTTGATACCCAACGGTGGTATTGAAGTTTGCGGTAGTGTTACCGTTGCCAGCTTGATACCCCAAAGCCGTGTTACCTTCCCCAACGGTGTTGGCATATAAAGCTTGAAACCCAAGGGCTGCGTTATTTTGACCAGTTGTGTTAATGTGCATTGCTAAATGGCCTAAAGCAACGTTTGATGCCCCTGTTGTGTTGTAGAAAAGGGCTTGCTTGCCTATTGCACTGTTGTTGCTCCCTGTTGTAGTAGAATAGGCAGCCTGATATCCAATGGCTATATTGTTATTTGCGGTGGTGTTGGAGAATAACGCTTGACCGCCCAAAGCTACGCTCTGGGTTCCAGTAGTATTATTTTGTAGGGCATAACTACCCACAGCGGTATTATGGCTTGCAGTAGTATTGTAAAATAATGCACCATAACCGAGGGCAGTATTGTCAACGCCAGTGGTATTCGTGTAAAATGTTTGAACACCCATAGAAACGTTTCTAGCACCTGTAGTGGTGGAGTATCCTGCTTGGAAGCCCAAGGAAATGTTGTTAGCACCAGTAGTATTGGAATACGAAGCTTGATACCCAACCGCTACGTTGTTGCTTGCGGTGGTGTTAAGGCGCAGCGCTTGAGTACCTAAAGCTACGTTATAACCCCCAGTTGTGTTGGCATTCAAACTAGCCTGACCTACAGCAACATTAGTTGCTCCAGTGGTGTTGGAGTATAAAGCAGTATGGCCTATCGCTACATGATCCGCGCCAGTAGTGTTGGAGTATAAAGACTGATATCCAACCGATACAATGTCTGAAGCGGTGGTGTTGGATACCAGAGCCATACCACCAAAAGCTACGTTGTTGCTTCCAGTTGTGTTGGCAGATAATGCCTCACGACCAGTTGCCGTATTCCAATTCCCAGTGGTGTTTGCGGTCAAAGCATAAGTACCTACCGCAGTGTTGTAATTACCAGTCGTGTTAGCATCACCTGCGTATGCACCAATTGCTGTAAGGTTAGTGCCAGTAGTATTAGCATACCCAGCCTGATAGCCAACCGCTGTGTTGTCGCTTGCGGTGGTGTTGGATTGTAAAGCATAATACCCAAGAGTCGTATTTCTCGATCCTGTGGTATTGAGTCGTAAAGAGTTGCTTCCCAATGAAGTATTGTAATTACCAGTGGTGGTAGTGTACATAGCCTGATTTCCGACCGCAGTATTCTGAGCGCCAGTGGTGTTGGAATATAGAGCATAATACCCAGCCGCTAAGTTATAGGAAGCAGTGGTGTTAGAGCCTAATGCACTAGCGCCCATCGCAACATTACCAGCGCCAGTAGTATTAGCCACCAATGCGTCATCACCCAATGCTGAGTTGTTAGCGCCAGAGGTATTAGCCTCAAGCGCCTGATCACCAACCGCCGTGTTGTTATTACCTGTATTGAGTTCTAAGGCTTGATATCCAACCGCAGTATTATGATTACCTGTTGTAATTGTCTTTAAGGCTTGCATACCCACAGCGGTATTACGAGTTCCAGTGGTGTTGGAGTATAAAGCCTCACTGCCTATTCCAACATTGTTGGCCCCTGTAGTGTTAGAATACAGCGCACGATACCCATAAGCACTATTATAGCTTGCAGTGGTGTTAGCCCTTAAAGCCTCTTGACCACTAGCAACATTAAACAGACCTGTCGTATTGCTATATCCAGCTTGATAACCAACGGCTACATTTCTTTCACCAGTGGTATTGGATATCAGTGCTTGAGAACCAAAGGCTGCGTTCTGGGCTCCAGTGGTGTTATTTTGTAGGGCTGAAACACCTGTGGCAGTGTTATGACTTGCGGTAGTATTATAGTATAATGCACCATAACCTAGGGCAGTATTATTTCCCCCAGTAGTATTCGTAGTCCCTGCCGTACCACCTATGAGGGTGTTGTTTATACCTGTTGTGACTGATACTCCTGCTGCGTAACCAACAGCAGTGTTGTAAGCATTTGTAGCACTTGTAAAGTTTTGTGTGCCTAATGTATCTCTACCTATGGCTGTCGATCTAGCACCTTTAGTATCTGCTGCTAAAGCCCCATCACCAATTGCGGTATTATCATCTGCGTCTATTAAAGCAGTTAAGGCGTGTCTACCCAAAGCGGTATTCTTACTTCCAGTGGTAATTGCATCACCTGATCCATACCCAATAAGAGTGTTTCTATCCCCCGTGGTAATTGCAGTACCCGCAAGTCCCCCCACAGCGGTATTGTAGTCACCACCGCTTGCCACACTATCTAACGCAGTATCACCCAGCGCCACGTTGCCTGTGCCAGTGGGGTAATTACCGTCGAGCTTGATTGTGCCACCATCGACTGACAGGTTGCCAGTCACTGTAAGGTTTCCAACTAGATTTAAACCATCAAAGTGAGCGTTGTTAAATACGTTCGCAGCAACTGCGCCAGTTCCTGCGCCATTAAAGAACACAACCGCAGTCGTCCCCGCTGGAACTTCATAGTCATTGCTTGCGTTATACGTGCCTTGGAACAGCAAAATGCTGCGCGAACCAGATAGGTTGTTACGCACATAGATAATCTTTTCAGCGTCATTTGGAGTAAGCTGCACATATACTGTGCCGCCAATATCTCCGCCATCACCAAAAATAACTAATCGATTGCGCCCGTTAGAAGCTGCGCCATCGCTAACTGGAAGTGTGTTTGGGGAACCTGTCGATCCCGTGGCGCTTAACGTTACGGAAACTTGTCCGTCAAGAGAAGTGTCCAACAACTCAAAGTTTGTGTTCGTTGTATTGCCCCATGTACCAGACTGTTCACCTGTGCCAATGAGTTCGATACCGTTGTTTAATGTGTATGTACTAGGCATTTTTATATCCTTACGCTGCTATCCGCGTCCAATTAGCGTCTTGAGAGGGTGTTTCCTCCGACCACGCAGGCGATTGACTTGGTGTTTCTTCACTATACCCCGGATTTTGATTTGGAACAATACGTCCCCACACTAAAGGTGTTCCGACAACACCCGTTGCGGCTATTCCTGTGACAGATACACCTGCTTTAGCAACGGCTGTGACTGCTCCAACAGAACCTGTTCCTGAAACTCCAGTGGCGCTTACTGTAATTCCCAACTCTACTGTAACACCGCCAACGGCACCCGTTCCCGCAAGACCTGTAACAGGTACGTTCGCTATTCCTGTAACTGTTGCGGTGCCTACGCCTCCCGTTGCTGCAACGCCGGTAACCGAGACATCGGCGGCGGCAGAGGCTGTAACAGTGCCTACTGACCCCGTTCCCGCAAGCCCAGTAACCGAAACATCGGCGGCGGCGGCTACTGTTGCGGAACCTACTGCTCCTGTCGCAGCAACACCAGCCGGAGAGACATTAGCCTTTGCAACGACTGTAGTAGTACCAACGGAGCCAGTTGCGGCTAACCCTGTAGCAGGTACAAGGGCTGAACCATCGGTAGTAGCCAACCCCACTTGTCCAGTGGCTGATACGCCAGTCGTTGTAACATTTGCTAGTGCTGTAATAGTTACAGAGCCAACAGAGCCTGTAGCCGCAACCCCATCAACTGAGACTCTAAGAACAGGAGTTCCCCACGAGCCATCATTCCAAGTGGACCTACCCCATCCTGAGAATAGAGTTGAAGAAGCCATTTTTAGCTCTTACGCGATACGAATTATGGCGTTACTTGCGTCAGCCGTTGGAAATACAACTGTAAAATCACCTGCGGTAGATGTTTTATCGCCACCAAAATCTAATACAATAACCGAGGGGTCACCGGATGCACTGTCGTTAAAGATCAACGCGCCACGAGCCGTAATCGTTGCTGTACTAAACGTAAGATCCGAGAAGTCCGTAAGTGCTGTTGTACCACTTGTTGTTGGATCAACACGAGTAAGAGCCGCACCTTTTGCAGTGTATCCCGTGCCCGACACTTCGTTTGAGCTAGTGTATGCTGTAGTCGCAGCAGTAAAAGAGGCACTGTTTGTATAGAGCGCGAGATTAAAGGTGCTACCACCTGAGTTTTTAAAGTTGTGAACAGCCTCAAGAAGTTCTTTCTTAAAGCTGGTGCACATGAAGTTTCCTGAAAAGGCCATGTCACATTCTCCTTATAAGTTCAGCGAGGTCAGGGTGCCCCGCATCTTTGATTGCATTATATACAGTAGTTCGATCACTTTTAACAGCTTCGCGTAAGTAGAACTCAATAATTTTTGTGATATTGCGCTTATAAGCCAACGCTTGGTCACGAATCGCAGGAGGGGCGGAATCTCCCACAAAGACTATTTTATCCGCGCATCGTTGTGCGACTTCTTCAGGAGTAAACCCACGATTATGTGTGGTTTTTACAGCTACTTTGAAATCTTCATCTAAATCTATATTTAAAGCGGGTATCATGTTTTCTCCCTAAGAATAAGGCCCGTGCGATAAGCATCAGTAACCTCTTGCGATTCTCCGAAGTTTTTAACGCGGGAAAGAGCTTCAGTGAACCTTTGAGTGTAATTTTGTATTAAATCAGTTTCTCCCTTCATAAAGGTGTAAGCCTCTATGAGTGATCCGTACAACATTGCAACAGAAGCATTGCTACTTAACCATGTTGTCCCATCATCAGCCCCAGCAGTTAAGCTTTGAGGACGATAAAAATAATGAAGCTCTACAGGATATGCTGAGTCTGGGGTGGGGCCTAGTATAAAATTATCAACGTCAAACTGCGCGTAATAACGAGGTGCGCCAGTCGTGGAATTGTTTGGATTAAAAGACTGAACAAAATTTACGTCTTTAAATAACACAAATTCTTTATTGCTTCCACTTGTGAAAGAAAGGCTAAAAGGAGCCAGATAATCACTAGGCAAAGCAAGATATTGATTGCTCGCAGCGAGGCTCCCAGTTTGATTCTTCCTAAATACTTCTAACTGAGCCGTTTTTAATATACGCTCTTCAGTATTTTTAATGAAAACATCAAGACTGTTTACGAAAGTCGTCTCTGTGTTCTCAGTGTAATCTTGAATAGCTGTCTTTAATTCTGCATATGTAAAGCTCATGGTGTGTTCGCTTGGCCTCCCATACCTGAATGGTTGGTGCAATAGTAATACAACGTTGGCGCACCTGACGCCACTGTTATTTGTGTATAAGCGCTTGCACTTCCGGGTGTGCCGCTAGTAGTAACCCCCGTGGTGTACTCTGAACCCCCACCATGACTTCCATTAGCGGTAGTGCTAAATCTTAAAGGATGTGAACTATTGCTCGAATCGCTTTGGTCAAAGCGATAAGAGCTTCCTTCATTTAAAGTAAGAGTAGGAGAAACAGAACCGCCAATGTAGTATTTATTACCCGTTCCGTAGCTGTTTGTTCCAGATGCAACTGTGACTGTATATGTAGTGTATCCTGCGGTTGTTACGGTTACAGAACCTATGGCACTCGTACCTGAAACCCCCGTTACAGAAAAGCTAACATCTTTTACAGAAACCGTACCAACGCCACCCGTTGCACTTACACCTGTTGGTGTAGCATTAGCGCCGCCCGTAGTACCTATAACGGAAACAACCCCAATTTTACCAAACCCTGTAGCGGAGCGAAGATTAGGGTTTTCCACTAAAGGGACCCCGACATATACATCCATCGGTTCTACTCGGTCCGGGCGAGCATTTTGTAAGGCTTCGGGGTCCACAACCTTGCGAAAAGGACCTAGTTGAGGTTGTTTTGGTTCAAACTCATCCGGCCCGACAAGCAATCCGTTCCATTCCTTACGCATAAGTCTGTACCGATACCGTTGCCCAGATCGATCAGATATAGCGTATGAATTTTTACCGGATGCGAATTTGGACATTATCCCACCCTGTAATATTCATATTTCGGCACAACGTTGAAAGATGATCTGTCACGATCTTCTGTGGCAGCACGATCAAACTCTTCTTCGTAAACAGTTTTAAGCATCTGTATGCGGTTTGGGGCGCGTTTTAAGGCAATATAGTAAGCCAAACCCGCCGCCAAGCAGGGGTAAAACCGAAAGGGCATGTCCATTGTATTTGTATAGATGTCCGCATCATCCATGCGAGTAAGCGCATCGTAATAAACAATATCCGTATTATTGTTTGGAACAGGCCAGAGTTTTAAAACGGGCGTTATCTGTCGATCTAAAAAGAACTGATTAACGCGCCCTTGCGTTGTTTTGTTGGGGATTGTTAAAAACCCGTCTCGGCTTAGACGTTCAAGAGAATAGTCCGTTCCGTCACGTTTGACCACAACAGACAAGATATCAATAACATCCTTACCTAGATCGTAGTCCCCGTCGCCCACGACCATTGTTACCGTGCGCTGCTTAATAGTCCACTGGTTCAATCCCCGGTTAGCCCAGTCGGCAAGCATAAGATTTAACGACCTTTTAGCCGTTTTAAGATCGTAACCGGTACGAACCTCTAATCCGCA